>JABAHQ010000549.1_pt4 | contig 14136 bp, 16 predicted proteins | sample 7062091 | NCBI WGS metagenome assembly JABAHQ01 (sample SAMN14534359, study PRJNA622989) | marine sediment metagenome | biome: marine biome [ENVO:00000428]; feature: marine pelagic biome [ENVO:01000023]; material: deep marine sediment [ENVO:00002113] | place: India: Gulf of Kutch | collected...
CTTCACCTTCCAAAATGGCTTCCCATACTCCCACCTCGTTTCGAACTAGCTGGACAACCTCAGGCAGACTCTCGGTTACGTCGGTTAGCCTGCGACTGAAAATTTTGACGCCATCCCCAGCTTTGTGTATTTGAATGCGGGCGCCGTCTAGCTTGTGCTCGAGGGCTGTTTCACCGCCATGCTCTTTGAGGGCCTCGCTCACGTCTTGGGCTGTTTGCGCTAGCATAGGCTTGACGGGCCTGAAAATCCGAAATCGAAGCTTCAGGACGCCTTCTTTGCCCCGCACTTTGGCTGTTGTGGCGACCTCCCCGATGTCCCCGGTTAGCATGCTCGCCGTTTGAACAGCGCTGTGAGGAACGTTGAAGGCCTCAGCGACCGCCAACTCCATCAGTCCTTCGTGAAAACCTGTCCTCATCTCGCCGATCAAAACCTTTACAATATACTTGACTTCCAGAGGTGTGGCTCTTCCTAACAGCGTTTCGAGTAGACGCTCCTTTCGCTCCCTTGAACCATAACCGGTGGCTTCGGCTATGGCCTCTAGGTTGCGCCTCACCTCGAGGATTGTCAAGGGCTTCTCCACCAGTGTGGCTTGTTTCTGGATTTTGGTTGCTTCAAACACGATTTTGGTTGCTGATCCTATGTCGCCTGTCTGAATGAAGGCTTCCGAGAAGCTCTTCCATTTTATGGAAGTTAAGCGTTTGATCACTCCGCTCAGTGTGGCCCAGCTTACCTCCAGCGTTCTTTGATCCCACTTGGGAAACGCTCGGCCGAGAATCATGGAAGTCGCAGGTTCCACCTCGCCTACACTTAGTTGCTTAAGAAAGTTTGCTACCAGATCAATCATGAAAGTGCGTTTGGAAGTGCTCTCCAACTTCTCGCAGAGGTCAGCTAAGGCTCGAAACTTCGTCTGCATAAGTTCTACCTTTGCAGTTGGCTGTTGCCCTGTAGAATTTAGCCTTTCAATGCAACATAAACGTTTTCGCGGCTTAACCCTTTACGCAAAACCATCTGTTTGTCACATAATGGAGAGTTTTTCTCTTACTTCCTTTATCTTCTTCTTCAGCTCCGCAGCCTTCTTCTCCTCCCCTGTCGCCTTGTAGCAGTCAAACGCATACTCGAGCGCGCTTAGCGCGAATCGGTCGTAGCCTTTTTTGAAGGCAAGTTCGGCTGCCTTAAGAAACCGCTCAGTTGCGGTGGTATAATCTTTTAGTAGATAGTTGCACTCGGCTGCCTTAAACAATGTGTACGACGCGTCGAAATGGTTTCCAACCTTCTCGTAGAGCTCAGAAGCCTTGAGAAACTTGTCCACCGCCTCCTCATGCTTCCCAACATCACAAAGAGCTGTTCCTTCTCTGTGGAACTTTATCGGGTCCTCCTTAGCCTTCTCATCGCTCATGTTTCTTTCACCCGTGATGGATAGTTTCACCTATCAATTACCATCCACGCTTTTAGGCTTTCTGTCTTTCCACGAGCAGCACACTTAAGAGCAAAGAGTTTGTGATTGATCTTTCAAAAGACACGGCGACTTCTAAGGGAGACGGCATGACCTCAACTGGGATGCTTCCAGCTAAGGGAACCTACACTCTAATTGTGTTTCTGTCTAAGGAAGCGCGATTGAATGTAGGGAAGCTGGGTATCCAAAGGTTTCCAGCTGGATACCACACCTACACCGGATCGGCGTTGGGTACAGGTGCCTCAAGCCTGAAACAACGAGTTGCACGGCACCTGCAGAAACGGAAACAGAAGTTTTGGCACATAGATTTTCTCTTGGCTCACGAAAACGTAACCGTAACGGCTGTGATAGCTGCCCAAACCGATAGAAAAGCCGAGTGTAACATAAATCGTTCCGTAAAGAAGGGGTTAGGGGCGAAAATTCCTGTTGTGGGTTTCGGCGCCTCTGACTGCAAGCAAAACTGTGAGAGCCACCTTCTATTTTTCCCCGACATAATAAGAGACGATATTCTAGTCAAAAAAATCGCGAAATGCTACCGCCAGAGAGTAAACGACAAGATCTATACACTACGACCGCGCGCGCACTAGAATTCGATTTCTCCCTCATTTTTCAAGGCGGCAAACCATCCGCCCAAGACGCGGTTGTGATGCTCGATGATTTGTTGTGCCGTGAAACGCGGAGAGTCCCAAGTGCTATGCGCATCCTTAACCAGGACGACCTTATAGCCAAGACTAAACGCACGACGGCAGGTGGTATCTATGCAATACTCCGTTTGCAAGCCCGCGATGACCAGTTTCTTGATTCCCCTAGACTCCAGTTCATGGTGCAAATTCGTTTGATGAAAGGCGTCCGGAGTCTGCTTTTGAACCACCAGGTCCCCTTTAACCGGTGCGATGGAAGGATGGATTTCCCATCCTGGAGTGCCATATGCGTCGGGGTCGCCACTACCGCCATTGTTTTGGACATAGACAATTGGAATTTGTGCGGGGCGAGCCTTAGCGATCAGGCTCTTGACTTTTGCGAGGAGTTCATCCCCCTTACATATGGAGGCAGGTTCTGAGAAATTCCCTACTTGCATGTCGATAATTAACAACGCAGTATCAGTCATGTTCTTTCACTCTCGGTTAAAAAGTCTGAGACCTATATTAAGTATCAAATAATGACATTATAAGCCTTATATTCATAAGTGCGAAGAAATCTAGTATGTCCGCCATATCAATTCTAGCTATTATTAGAATCGTTAACAATATTCAAAAAGAATAGACTCTTTTAAATAGCGCTAAGGCGTAAAATGGTGGAGGCAGTGACTGGAAGTGGAGCTTCCATTTAAATCTCAGAAAAAATGGTTCCTACTCGTAAACATCATCTTCATCATTACCGCTTTCGCCATAGAATGGGTGGGAATCTCGCTGAAAATGTACGTTTATGCGGATGCTTTCTTCCACGTCTTCGATGTGCCCCTAATTATCATCACTTATTGGGTAGTCATAGGTCACGCGTCGTGGGTGACTTACAAGAAATTCGGTTGGATCGCTGGACTTTCAACGGGTATAGTCATCGACTTACCCATCGAATTCTTAGCCTTTCATCTGGGGTGGTGGACATGGGTTCCTAGCTGGACTCCTACAATATTTTTCAATGCTCCTGTAGCAAACTTTTTAGTTTATCTGAGTGTGAGTTTTGGTAGCATCCTAACCTACAAGTACGTGATGAAACCGAAAATGTAGCAAAAAAGGGTTGAAAACGTTGCTGAAGCGCCATTCAGCTGTTTTTACTGTTTGAACATCGAATCGCGTGCTGTATGCCGACAAATTAGGGTCTAGACCCCTCGTTATAGACTTCGCCAAAAATGGGCGGACTTAAATGTTCAAGATCCAAAAGGCTCAAATTTACCTAAAGCTTTTGTCTTAAAGTAGAAAGTTGAGTGGTTAGAGAGACAGTTGTCCGTATCCATACAGCAGGCGACAGTTAACGATTTGGAAACGCTTTACGAAATTGAGAGGGAATGTTTCACTATAGAGGCTTTCACAAAGGAGCAGATAGCTTACCTCTTACAAAACTCTAACTGTGTAAGCTTAGTCGCACAAATAGACGACGAAATCGCTGGATTTATCATCGGCTTAACCTACCTTGGTAACAAAGTAAGAATAGGGCATATCTACACGATAGATGTCGCCGTCAAGCATCGGAGAAAGGGAATCGGTCTGAGACTCCTCCAAGAGCTTGAGCGAATCTTCGCTGAGAAGGGCGTTGAAACTTGCTACCTAGAGGTTCGCATTGACAATGTGGCGGCGCGAGAACTATACCGCAAGCAGGGTTACACAGAAACGGGACGACTGAAGGGCTACTATCCTAAGGGAGTCCATGGAGTTAATCTTAAAAAGAAGCTTAGAGTCTAAGCGCCATCTGTAGGCTGGTTAAGAGCTCCTTTTACGCCTTCTCCACGTCACGTTTAGATGGTCCAAACAACAGCGTCAAGAAGAAACCGGCTAGGAACCCTCCTATGTGAGCCGTATGGGCGACGTGTGGGTTGCCACCAGTAAAAACGTAGACCGTTTCAAGCCAAACGCTCAAGGCGACAAAAACAATGGCTGGAAGTGGCACAGGAATGAACCCAACAAGTGAAATTATCATCCTAAAGGGAAACAAGATGGCGAAAGCAGCTAAAACGCCAAAGATGGCCCCAGAGGCACCTATGGTGGAAGTAGAGGATGTACTGTTCATGTAAGTGTGAAAAAGTCCTGCACTAATACCGGAGATAATGTAAAATGCCAAGAACCGTGAGCTGCCCATAGCACGTTCACATTCACCACCGGAAATTAGGAAAAAAAGCATGTTTAAAATTAGATGAAGGATGCTACCGTGCAAAAACATTGAAGTAATAATTGTGGGAAGCCGCTCACCCTGCATGATACTGGCGGGAACTAAGCCGTACTTGTTGATAAAACTAATGTAAGCTGATTCAGGGAGTCCCATCATGTATAAGAACACCACAACATTTGCTAAGATCACCAAGTAAGTCACAACCGGAACCCTAGACGACAAAATGCTTCCTCTCCATTTTTCACGAACGTTCCATTTCTGGTACAATAACGACCTTTGTTAGGATAACCTCTTTAAAAGGTATCTGCCCCTAACAACTCCTGTGCCATACTTTTTCAGCGTCTCGGCATTCACACTCCTCATCGGGCCTTTTCCCACCTCAGCCTTTTTTCCTCATACTCCTTCCGCGTCATGTAGGGGCGTGCCGGGGCTCCTATTACAATAGTGTTTGCTGGAACATTCTTCGTTACAACAGCGCCGGCGCCCACCACCGCATTTTTACCTATCCTGACTCCAGCCATTATAGAAGAGTTCGCGCCAATGATGGCGTTTTTCCCCACCAAAGCCCCTGTTAGGCGTTTGCTGGTTGGATAGGGATCGTTAGTGAAGCAAACGTTGGGCGCTATAAAAACCCCGTTTCCAATGACCGTTAGATGGGGGAGATAGGCATTTGACTGAATATTAACGTTTTTCCCAACTTTCACCGTGCCGTCCAGCTGTGTTGAAGATCCAATAAGCGTTTTCTCTCCCACAAGGCTGCCATCTCTGATCAACACGTTGTGTCCTGTTTCAACTCCGTCACCTATGGACACGGTTTCATAAATTATTGTACCTGATCGGACAACGCAGTTTCTGCCGATCTTGGCGCCCTTGCTTATCAGGTCGTATTTTTCGATGCTGAAGGACTCTGGAAACTGAAAGCTTTTGAAGGATTTTCTAGCTGGGTATCCTACTATTACGTTTTTTCCTATGAGAGAGTTCTCGCCTATCACCGTGGGTCCCAAAATGATGTTCTCGCCTTCCAAGCGTCCCTTAACCCGTGCTTTAGACGAGAGAAAAATCATTCTCGCAGCCCCCATAAATCCAAATGAAACATATCCGCTTTTACAGATTTCTAAACTATAGAAGTATATGAATTAAAAAGTTATGAGGCAAAACACTGATCAAATGCGACTGGAGGGTTTACTCATTGGATGAAGAGGATATTCGCAGTGTCTTGGCGATAGGTTTAGATGTTGTTTCATTAGCCTCCTCCGCGAGGAAAGCTGGCTACCGAGTTTACGCCGTGGACTATTTTGGAGATCAGGACCTTAAACGCTTGTGCCGCAAAACTCGATCGATCATTGAGCAGAGGGCGGGAGAAAACTGTGGACGATTGAACATCGACTTCAGTCCTGAAGCCCTCATCCACCTAGCAAGGGACCTTCTGAAAGGCAACGAGATAGAAGCCGCGTTGTTATCTTCCGGCTTAGAAGACTACCCAGAGGTTTTGTTTGAGCTCAACGGTCTCGTCCCTATACTCGGAAACCCTCCCAATGTTATCCAGAAGGTTCGCAACAAGACAGAATTTTTCCGGGAGCTTGAACGCTTAAGAATGCCACATCCAGAAACAGCGACAGCAGAAAATTTTGAAGAGGCTAAAGAAAAATCTAAAGACATAGGTTTCCCGGTGGTGGTTAAACCTTACAGGGGCTTTGGAGGTGCGGGTGTAAGAGAGGCACGGAATGCTCAAGAGTTGAAACAAGCGTTCCGAGAGGCTTCCTTCTTCGATAACAATGTCTTGATTCAAGAGCGCGTTTCAGGAACACCAGCAAGCGCCTCACTAATCTCATCCACCAACAAGGCCGTTGTTCTAACATTGAATGAGCAACTTTTAGGAATGCGAGAGGTTGGTCAACGAGAGCCCTTCGGCTACTGCGGAAACGTAGTTCCACTCTCAGCAACAGCAGCCACCACAGATGCGTGTAAAAACATAGTCAAGAAAGTTGTCCTGCATTTTAGTCTTGTTGGATCTAACGGCGTAGATCTAGTGATATCTGAAGAAGGCGTACCTTACGTTATGGAGGTAAACCCCCGATTTCAAGGAACCCTAGAATGTGTCGAGCGTGTTCTTAGAACAAATATTGTAAGGGCCCATGTGGAAGCTTGTATTAAAGGAATTCTTCCAACAATTGTGAAGAAAACCTCGATTTTTTGCGTTCGATTAATCTTGTTCGCCCCGCAGCGTTCAATCACACCCGACTTAAACACCTTTGAAGGAGTTAGGGATATTCCCTTACCGGGGACAATTGTCGAAGAGGGCGAACCTCTCTGCTCCGTAGTGATGGAGGGGACAAGCAGAGACTCTCTCTTAAGAAAAGCAATAGGGACAGCTGAACTTATCTATCAGTTACTGCGGCCACAAAGCTAACTGTTAATCATAGCTGATAAGCTCGATTCTTCTAAATCCTACGTGGAGTTTGAGAAGAATCCTGTCTCCCTAATAACTTTGATTAGTGGAGGCCCAACTACAGCTGTGACTAGAGTGGAAATCGCTACCTGTACAGGTGTAACAGCGGCTCCTAGCGCCCATGCCCATTGCAAAAGTCCGACGGGCCACCCATAGATAAGCCAATAGGTCTGGCATGGCACGAGAAGAAATATTCTGAATAATATGTCAGCCTCCAATCCGATAAAAGCACACATTACAACAGCGCTTAGTAACCCTCTCGACTCAAGTTTCAACGGACTCTTCCTAACCAGCATTAGAACAACTAGAAGACCAGCGTACGCAACATAGGTATCCCACATTCCCCAAATGGGAAGTTGCCAAGCAATGGGTGTAATGAAATAGGCGACAAACAAGACCGTATAATATGCGAAAACCTTCTTCCAGTGCCCTTCAAACATTAAGCCCGAAACCATCGCGCCTACCGGAGCTCCCAACGTGAAAAGAAACTCGGGGGTTCCCCGGAAATATATAAAATGTCCAATGATCACACCAGTGAAAGTTGATAAAAAGCCCGCATAAGGACCAAGCACGATTCCGGTGAGAGGTACAATGAGGAAAATCCATGACCACCAAACACCATATTCAAACAGAGGAACACCTGTAATAGAATCGCAAACCACGTTCAAGGCTGCAAAAATCGCAACAAGCGAGAAAAACTGGGAATTTTTCATTTTTCTCCATCCGTAACGCGTTCCGCAAGATCCGTCCGATGTATAACCGCTTGGCTCTGACATCTCCTGTTCACACTAACGTTTTGTTCACATGCATGTTGCCTTCGATCATCAAGTCAAGTATGACGCAAAGCAGGTGATTAGTAACAAATTCTTCGTTCACCAGTTCTCCACGCGGATCATTTAAGCCCCTACAGCAGGGAATAAGCTTCAACAGGAAGGAGTAAGGACCTACTTTTTCGAAATCGAAGGGGTAAAGCTTGCAAAGAGCGGGTCTAACATCGTAAATCGAACATTCATAGACACCCCTCCCTGCGTCAAACCTGAGAAAAACACATGAGCCGTTCCCCCTGTTTTTTAGGCTGCCACGCATAATCGGCGAGTCCTTAAACTCTTTGTTTGGCAAAAAAAAGTAGCCGGCTTGTTTTATGTGTTCGATGTCTCTCTGTGTGAGTTTTGGTCCGCCCAGTTTGCAGCAGAAGGTGGCGCACCGCTGGCATCTGAATCGTAGATGCTTCTGATGGAAAGCAATCTTCGTAATGCGCTTGGTTTTGGGATTCAAGGCGACTTCCGCGATGTTTCCGCTCAAATCTAAGTTATTCATCTTGACGACTATCTCCGCGTCTAGCGTTTAAAGTATTTGTGCAATACGTTAAAAAAGTAGGCGTCTAATCCTCGCCTTAGAAATCGGCTTTACCTTAATTGCCGTGACAGATGTACACAAAACCTAAAAATAAACTGTACCTTAATTACTAGGCGAAGCGTTGAGGACGAAAGTCATGGCGGGACGATCTGGAAAAGAAGGGCGGAGGAGGATCAAAGCCATCGCTGTTCTTCTGCGAAATACCACTTGGAAGTGCGGAAGGGTGGAGCGGTTAGTGGTTAACTATCTACGACAAAAGTTCCGAAGATGTGGCCGTGCGCAAACCCCAATAAAAGAGATGCTGCAACATTTCAAACTGAGTGGAAAACAGAAGAGCGAGTTTCTGGACGCGTTAAAGCGCCTCGAAAAGAGGCACATAATCAAGATTGAGAGATTCTGAAGTATCAAAGCTCGGTTTAGATTGCAGAAATCCTAAAATCAATTGAAGACCAAGTCTGTCATAAAACGAGGAAGACATCGTGACATTGAGGGTTTTCAACACGCTCACAAAAAAGAAAGAGAAGTTCGTACCGATAGAAAAGGGCAAAGTGGGCATGTATGTGTGCGGGCCCACCGTCTACGATTACATACACATAGGCAACGCAAGGTCATTCGTTGCTTTCGATGTGATCCGGCGTTACCTAGAGTACAAGGGCTACAAGGTAACCTATGTTAGCAACCTGACTGACGTAGATGACAAAACAATCAGAAGAGCAAAAGAAATGGGGATAAGCCTCCAGCAACTCGGTGAGAAATACAGCGACGCCTACTTCAATAATCTCGCGAAACTCGACATAAAAAAGCCTAGCGTTAACCCGCGGGCTACCCAACACATCGAAGAAATAATCAGCCTGATTCAAACCCTGATTGATAAAGGATACGCATATGTAGTGGACGGAAACGTTTACTATGATATTTCAAAGTTTGAAGACTACGGCAAACTTTCCGGAAACAAGGCAGAAGCGCTGGAAACTGGAGCCCGAATCGAGGTTGATCCCCACAAGAGAAATCCCGCCGATTTTGCGCTCTGGAAGAGGCAGAAGTCTGGAGAGCCAGCGTGGAACAGCCCTTGGGGCAAGGGCAGGCCAGGGTGGCACGTTGAATGCTCCGTCATGTCCATGAAATACTTGGGTGAAACGCTGGATATTCACGCCGGTGGGAAGGACCTCATATTTCCGCATCATGAAAATGAAATCGCACAATCAGAAGCTGCGACTGGTAAAGCCTTTGCAAAATATTGGCTTCACAACGAATGGCTCACGGTAAACGGGGAAAAGATGTCTAAGTCTCTCGGAAACTTCATCACCGCCCACGAAGCAATAGAGAAACATGGTTCACAGGTTGTGAGGTTGTTTTTGGCTTCCGTACATTACCGAAGCCCCATCGATTTTAACGACAGAAACCTGAAACAGACAAAAAGAAATCTTGAGAAAATTCTCAACGCCATAGAGAGACTTGACGCGCTAAGAGAAGGGGAGCATAAGAGGGCGGACGGCGAGGAGCTGCTCAAAAAGGTAGAAAAAATAAGGCAAAAATTCGAGGAGGCAATGGACGACGATTTTAACACAGCCCTGGCTGTTTCCGCGCTCTTTGGTCTGACAAGGGAGATCAACCGATACGTCAAGGATCACGTAGAGATAAGGAGTGAAGTCAAAAAGAAGATCATGAGGATTGCAAAGAGACTGGTAGAAGACGTACTCGGCATTAAGATGGAGAGGCGGAAACCGGAAACCGACAAGCTCCTAGAAGATCTCATGGACCTAATCATTGACATACGGCGGCAGATGCGCGAACGGGAAGATTGGGACACAGCGGATGAGATCAGAGCCAAACTGCGAGCCTTAGGACTTGTTCTTGAAGATACGCCGGAAGGGACCAAATGGAAAATCAAGAGAAAACCTTGAAAAGTTGTCTTTTTGACATCTTACTCAAAATGTCGTATTCTTAGGGAATATAGATTGCTTGTAAACAAATCCAACGAGCGAACCACAATTGAGGTTCTTGATGAAAAGTGTGACGTGTAAGGCAACTTTCATGGTGTGAGCTGTTGAGATTATCTTGGTTGACTATGCAAAGTTTGAGTGTTCAATTTGGTTTGTTACACTTTGATAAGGAGACAAGTAAATATTTCACACCATTAAATGGAGTTTTGATTTCTCCACATGGTTTCCAAATTCCCAATCGTAGTTGCATCGTCAACGAAGTCTCGCCGTAAGCATAGACGACTTTCACTCTCACCTAGATCTCCCAAGAGTAGCTGTATCCACATTTACCTCTCCTATTTCCGTTTTGTCCCCAAATGATGTATGAGCATCAACTTTTTGTGTAGCAATTCGCTTCGAGGCATCGAACATCGGTGGCAACCACGAACGTTTGCCTGCAGTGTCGTATGACGTGTAGGCTCGTCCATCCGGTTCTGTTCGTTACATGTTCGATTCTGTTCACGTAAATTTTGGCTTAGATCACGTCGATGCCGTTGAGCTCTTATTCCAGAGATCGCTGTGAGTGCTTGTTCATTAACGCACGGAAAGTTGACTAGTCTCAACTTTTTTCGCTAAAAACTTCGTTACTTTAAACATGCTTTTCGCAATCCCTAAGAGATTAACTAAGATGAGTATCGCTAAGAATGCTTTAAGATTAATTACAAGATTCACCGCGGCCTCCTCCATGGACATTGTCAAACTGATAATGCCGCCATTAAAGACAGCGATAAAGTAGATTATCATGATCAACGCTCTCGCTATGCTAAATGCGTGTTCAAAAATGGTACCAGAAAAAAGTTTAGTGACGACAGCGAAGAAAACAACTATTCCCACGAACAAATAAAAAAACTGACTGTACCCGAGAGGAAGAAGGTCCATTGGGTATATGAGATTTGGCAAGTAATAAACGAAAACGTATGTTAACGCGCCCCACAACGCCGCCTTGAGAACCCTTAGAATCAACTTCTCAATGAGCCCTTTCGTGCTTCCCTTTTCAACCATATGGTATCCACTGCTCCACCGTAAACATAGGAGTCTCGAAGATGAGGTGCAACCTCCCAGTTTCTGTTAGTTTTGAAGCATCTTCGAGGCTGAGGTACATGTCAATTTGTTCATTGTATGTGCTTTGCGGCTGCACATCTAGGTTGGTTTCTCCATAGGTTACAAACTCGTCCACATCGTTGTATATTTCCAGTTGCATTGTCCCTGTTATATTGAAAAAGGAGTGGTTTTCGAAGCTTAGCGGTACTACTACTCTAACATGGGTGCTATTGAAGGAAAGGACGGAGATTTCTCCTGCAGAGACGTTAGAGAAGGGTGCCCCCCAAGGCACTGTCATATTCATAGACACTTGAACTGGAACAATATGTGCGAAATTTAGCGTCACAAATGTGTCAAACATAAAAAAACTGTCGTTAAAAATAAGTTCGATATGTTTCATGACATCGCTTAGTTCAATGGAGATGTTGTGCGCTGCCTCAACGACGCTACCCGTTGATACAACAGGAACAAAGGTTTCGGACAGCGTTAGCGGTGTTCCGTTGGAATCCGCTATACGTGTCGTTATATTTAAATCGGATATGTCATAGTAGCCACCGTTGTTGATGAAGAAAGGCAATGAAAGCACAGCGCCAGTACTTGATGGAGAAAATTGGGCTTCTTCAAAGCCTATGTCTAAGTTCATAACAGAGTAAAGAGCTGTAACCGAAAAAGCAATTAAGAGTATCCAGATTATGGTTGTCGCTGTGGTCAGTGCCCTTATGGCGGGCTTCATTTGTTCTTCTTTCCTTTTGTCTTCGCTGAGAGCTGTCCAGGATTTCTAGGTTTCGTCACGGGCTCAACCTTTGGAACAGTTTCTGGCTTAACTCCCGGTTTGGGTGAAGTGAGAAGTTGCACTCCTCTTATCGTCACTATGGAGCCGATCCATCCCATTATGCCAAGGTACATTACTCGAATACATGCCTCGATCAGCGGACCCAAAGCTTCACCGAAAAGATTCTCAAGGCCAGACATAGAGATTATGCTTAAATCCTCTTGAAGGAAAATATAGGCGTTAAAGAACGCGAACACCAACAGAACCACGCCTAGAAGCAGGACAATGAACCTTGGAACTTCGAATTTACTTATCACGTTATTCGATACCTCAATATGTAGAATAAGTCGGGGATGTGTATGCATATTAAAATTTATGTCTCACTAAACCATATTGTTTCTCAATATCTCCAACCGCTCTGATATGGTGGAAACCGTTTTGCGTGCCTTCAACAAAGTATCCAAGTTCATGTTCAAGAATTGGCCAAGACCCGCTTTTCGGTTTCCGCAAGGTCGATTGCTGAGTTTTTAAATAAGGTGAGCTTTATTATTGAGTCTAAAGACCGATCATGTGCATTAAAAGAATGAAGGAGCAAGCAGGTTGAAACGGATAACGTTTGGAACGGATGGTTGGCGCGGAGTGATTGCCCAAGATTTTACGTTTGACAATGTCAAAGTGGTTGCCCAAGCCATAGCCGACTACCTGAAAGCTAAAGGCTTAGATCAAAAGGGTTTGATTATTGGCTATGACACACGGTTTCTGTCAGACAGGTTTGCAAGAAGCTTTGCTGAGGTGGTAGCCAGCAACGATATCCCTGTCCTTTTATCTTCCAAGCCAGCCCCAACGCCCATAGTCTCTTTCACCGTAAAGAACCGCAACGCGGGTGGAGGTGTGGTTATCACTGCCAGCCACAACCCGTTCATGTACAGCGGGATAAAGTTCAAGCCAGATTACGGTGGGTCAGCCCTCACCCAAATCACCAAAGAAATTGAGAGTCTTCTTTACAGCAGTCTCGTGAAGTACGATGAGGAAAAAGCGAGGCGATACGTTAGGGAAGAGGATTTTGAAGACGATTATTTTGAAAGAATAGAAAATCTAGTGGATTTACAACTTGTCGGAGAGGCTGGTTTCAAAATCGTTGTTGATGGCATGCACGGGGCCGGAGACAGAATCATTGAGAGGTTGCTGTCAGCTACGAAATGTCGGTTAAAGAATATTCGCTTTCAACCTGACCCAACGTTTGGTGGAGTGAAACCTGAACCCATCCTTCAAAATCTGCAACCTCTGATTGACACGGTGATTGGGTGGGGCGCTGATATCGGGCTGGCCACGGACGGAGACGCGGATAGGTTCGGTGTGATCACGCCTAAAGGTGAATTCGTCTCGCCCCACGAAGCTTTTGCACTACTCATCCTGCATCTGCGCCAGAATAAGGGTTGGAGAGGTGGAGTGATTAAGACGGCTTCCGTGTGCAACATCGTGTCTAGAGTGGCTGAGAAGCTAGCTTTACCTGTCTACGAAACAGCGGTAGGCTTCAAAAACATATGTGAACTCATGCTCAAGGAAGACATCCTCATCGGCGGAGAGGAAAGCGGGGGCGCCGGCTTCAAAAACCATGTGCCAGAGCGCGACGGAATACTGGCCTCTCTCTTCATTTTGGAGATGATGGCGATGGAAGAAAAGAGCATCGAAGAAATTTTGAAGGATCTGAAGGACGAGTTTGGCGAGGTGCATTATGATCGAATTGACCTGCCATACGACAAGCCTAACCGCATGGAACTTGTCCCGAACCTAGAGTCCAACCCGCCGCGCCAAGTGTGTGGCCTAAAAGTGGAGAGGATCAGCACCTATCGTGGAGTTAAAGCTGTCAACGGGATTAAGTTTCACTTCGCTGACCAACGGAGCTGGCTTCTGATAAGAGCTTCAGAAACGGAACCTATCATGAGAATTTACGCAGAGGCAACTAGTGACAATGTAGTGCAACGACTGCTGAGAGAGGGAAAGCGGCTGCTGAGAAGAGCGGCTAAGGATTAAAAGAGGCTGTTCTCCTCCTCTTCAAGGCACGTATGAGATTTGACGCTTCTGAAGCAGATTTTGCCTGAGCAACCTTTTTGACTTTTTCCAAAACCAGTCTGGCTCCACAGCGAGGGCATCGTCTCGTTTTCTGAGTGATTTTGGCCAGCAGGAGCCGTCCACACCTGTAACAAACGATCACCAAGTACATTCGACATGCCTCGCTAAGCGAAAAGCTTTTCCTCAA
>JABAHQ010000753.1_pt1 | contig 14134 bp, 9 predicted proteins | sample 7062091 | NCBI WGS metagenome assembly JABAHQ01 (sample SAMN14534359, study PRJNA622989) | marine sediment metagenome | biome: marine biome [ENVO:00000428]; feature: marine pelagic biome [ENVO:01000023]; material: deep marine sediment [ENVO:00002113] | place: India: Gulf of Kutch | collected...
ACCTTGCCGTTGTCCATGGGCGCGCAGCGTACACAGCCGAAACGTCATCGGCGACTACCGCGGCCACGATCCCGTTTTTGAACCATACAGGCTATTCACCGTTAGTGAATACTGGCAACAGGGGGGATCCGGGGGTGAATCTTCGTGTTGTAGTATCTGACCCGATCTTCAATGACGTCCAAGTGGCTAATGTCATCGATTTCTCTAACCGTTTTTACGCTATCCCTGATCTGGATGCGGGAGCCACTCTGTTAGCTGATAATGGCCATAATACTAATATGATTGCGCGGAACGCAGTTGGCAACATCATCGCCATGAACATCTATCCTCGGTTTAATACCAATTCCGATGCTGCTCGCCTGTATGCAAACGCCTTGTTGAGTGTTCAGAACCTCACCATCATCGAGGTCAGCGGCGGTTTACTCCAGGAGTGCGCACAAGACGGAGGATCCGAAATACGTTTCACTCTGAGCCCAGGGCGTCCGGAAGTGGACATGGTCGAATGGTTCCTGGATCAGGAGAGCGTTGGCTTCGGTGAGACGGTGGAGACGTTTGTGACTCTTGGGGAGCACACGATTGGCGCCGTCGTTTCTACCGCAGAGGGAAAGTTATTCACAGCTTCGCAGCGGTTCGAAGTGATAGATACTACGAAGCCGGAGATCGCACTTTCACTGACTGAAACGACCGGCAGTCAGGGGAAGAGCCGTTCGCGGAAGGCTACCGTGCACTTTGATGTCTTTGACGCCTGTGATCCCGGACCGGTGGTAACTGCAATGGCCGGAAGCGAAGTCGCGGACGGCGAGACACTCAGGATTAAGACCCAAAAGGGCGAGGTCACTGTGCCGGGTGAAACCCTAACCGTAACCGTCACGGCTACCGACGCATCCGGCAACATGGCGCAGGAGCAGGCTGTGTTGCCTTGAGGTTTAGCCACGTGAACGGCGAGTTGGTCCGGGAAGGATAGGCTTGGGTCTACCGGAAGTGTGCGGAAGACCCGGAGCTCTACGAGCTCGAGGAAGAGGCTCGCGAGGCCGAGAGGGGCCTGTGGGCGACCCCGGGCCGATTCCGCCCTGGGAATGGCGGCGGGGCGTCGGAACTCCCCGGCCCATACCAGTCCAGCCGGAAAGTCAAGCCCGTCGGGTCAGCTGCGACTGCCGGCCCTACGGCGGGGATCTGGTGACCTGTGAGGCCGCCATGTTCTACTTCAGGCAGTGCGGGCTCAGGCGGCTTGATGGGGACAATGACGGGATACCCGGCGAGCCGTTGCGTCGGTGACTGTGGCACCTGGCCTACAAACGCCGAGCCGTTTTCCATAGTGGTGGCCGTAGACTCAGACCTCGAGTTCTGCGGACAGCACACGGAGGTGCACATGAACGCAAAGGAACACGGCTGCGCGACACACCGAGGAAATCATCCCGACGACTCCGTCCGGGAGGCTCTGGCCTGGATCGCGGAGGCAGAGGCCCTCATCCTCCAGATGAAGGATGCGCCTTCGGACCCCAAGCTCTGGACCCGACAGGTCAGCCGCGCAAGGGCTTCTTAGGTAGGTTTCGGGCACGCACGGAGAATCGCTCCCCGCGTCCCGCCCGAATGTTCCGGCGCACCGGATCCCGTCAGCCCGACGTCGCGGGCTTGCTCGGGATGCCCGAGCTTAGCAGCCGTGCAAAGCGATCACGCAGCGCCGGATGGCTCTTCCGACGTATCGGGTTGGAAGGGATTGAGAGTTTCGAAATACCGCTCAGCTGCCTCGAGTTCGGCGTCGGTGAATTCGTCCAAACGGCGTGAGTGGCGGTCGAGGTAGATGGCATACCCGAGCGCAGTACGCCGCCGGTCCGGATCTTCGGTGTACTTGGCTTCGACGGCGTAGGCCCAGGCGAACATCGGTTGTATCGCCTGGTGTCTGCGCGCCCAATCCAGAGCCAGCTCGCGGTAGGCATCGACCCCCGCGTCCTCGTACAGCCACTCGCAAGTCTCGACGAGCTGGTACCACACGAACACCGAGCGCGTGTCGGTATAGGGATGAACACCAAAGGCCTCCCGGAGCCGTGATACGGCTTCCTGGTGCCGTCCCTGCCCGGCCGAGATGAAGGTGGTGGCCAGCAGGTAATCGAATTCGAAAGACTCGGAGTCTTCGAGTCTCGACAGGGCGTTCTCGATCTCGCCCACCTTGCCCGCTTTCACGGCCGCCCACGCCAGATAGGGCAGGGCCTGCGGTGGAGCGAACATCGGGCGCGTGAACAAGCGACTGAGATGATCGTAGGCGCCTTCGTAGTCTTTGGAGACCAGGGCGCTGTAGCCGTTCGCGAAATCGCCCACGTTCGCGCCGGGACGCTCCTGGAAAGGCTGATCGAGGTGAGGTGGGTATTCGACGGCGAGCTGCTCGGCGAAGGTCGCCGCCCCGGGATCCGGGCCGCGGTCCAGCAGAAGGGCCATCACCGCGTAACGCGCCGGGAGGCTGTGGCCCGCATGTCCCGCCGCCAGCGCCGCCTTGCTCTCGAGCCACGCCCGGATCTCCTCGGAGGACGCGCCCTGGATGCGATGACCCACGAACGCGGCGGTCCAGATGTGCGGTTTCGCCATGCGAGGCAGCATGGAGTCGAAGGCGGCCCACGCCTGTTCGTGGTAACCGAGGAGGTGTAGAAGCATCATGAAGTCGCGATGCGCGTAGCTGTCGCCGTAGCGGCGAACGCGGCGCAGCGCGATGCGCGCCGCACCGACGAAGTCGCCGTCGAGCAGGGCGACCCGCATCTCGCCTCCGAGACTCCCGCCGGAGCCAGTGCGGTAGCCCGCCGCGAGCTGTAACAACGGCCGTGCCTGCTCGTGGGCGCCGCGCCAGAATAGCATCGACCCCGCGATATACGCCTGGTTAGACAGCTGGACCCGGTTGTAACCGTCCTCCGCGTCAAAGCCGGGATAGCTCATATATGTGCTCAAGGCCTCGGCGTAATCGCCGCGTTCGAGCTGGATACGCCCCACGTATTCATAGGGGGCCCACTCGGTGGTGCCTTCGTCGATGGCGTCGAGATACACGGCCTCCACGCCGGCGAGATCGCCCATTTTCCTCTTGTAATATGCTATCAACTCAAGCAAGCGGGCATGACCCTCGAACCGGCCGCGGTGTCGCTTCAGAAAGGCTTCGGCGGCATCACGGCCTTCCTTGCTCTCGAGGCGCACCGCGGCCTCGTACACGTACCCGGGCTCCGCGTACGTGTAGTCCCAGGGCCTGCTCTCCATGATCGTTTCGTGGACCCCGAGGAGGCCCGAATCTTTGGGAGAGACCGCGCTCGCACCGTAGCCGTAGGGCCGCTGCGGGAAATCGGCCGTGAACAACAACCGCAGGCGGGGGCGCCCCAGGATCTGGAGCTGGTCCTGCAGCCCGTATTGCCAGGTCAGCTGGTTTGCTTTCCGGTCGACTTCCAGCGCACGTTCGTGCGCCGGGCCTTGGCCGGCGCTCCACGCCGCGGCGTCGAATGCGCCCTGCAGCGCATCCGCCAGCAAAGACGAGCGGTCGCCGGTGGGCGCCGTTTTCGCGGCCGCCACGAACGCCCCGGCGTATACGGCAGCGAACCCAGGGTGCCCGCTCAATACGGGACGTGCCCGCTCGTACATCTCTAGTGTGTCGCGCGGCTGCCCTTGGACGGTCAGCTCGTGCTCCATGGACTTGACCAGATTGGATGCTGCCTGGGCCGCGAACCATTCCAGCCAGTCGAGCCGTGAGAGCTCGGTCTGGCGCCCACAGCAGAAATCCGCGGGCGCCGTCTCGAGAACTCGGTGCGTGTGCCGGAGGACCCATAACGCGTAATCCTCGTCGCGAGTAAAGGTGCCGCGCGTTATCAGGTCGCCCCTGAGGAGAGACTCGGCGTCCGCGCCCTCGAGCGGAAACACCGCATCGAGCCCCTCTTTGAGAGACCTGTTGGAGGGCAGCTTCCACAGATCGCTCTCCGTCATACGTTGGCTGACATAAACTCCCCATTCCGCATCGCGGGCCCAGGCACTCAGCTCGGAGGGCTCTTCGGAAGCCCCGTAGCGATGCTCCAGCTCCCGCACCTCGAAGGCCGCAATCAGCCGGGCCAGATCCCCCTCGATTTGGGAAACCGCTTCTCTCAGAGCGGGCAGGTTGCCCTGCATGAGCGCATGCAGCGCGCGCTCGGAGGCGCTGGAAGGGGCCCCGAGCACGGCCAGAGCGGCGGGACGCCTGTGCAGGTGGAACAAAGCGCGCGCCTTCAACAGGCGATAATCGGCGGTTTCCTCGGGCACGCCGCGCAGAGCGACCAGCGAACGCTCGAAGAGCCGTTGCCTGGTACGCGGTTCGCGACTCGGATGAAGCGTGCCGGCGAGCTGCAGGTGGTACGCCTGTTTGATCGGATCGCCGGCGGTGGCCAACATGGTTTCGAAGGACTCCGGCACGCCGGCGCCGGTTTGCGGTTGGTGGGCCGGTTGCGCGGCGAGCGCGGATGCTTCGAGTCCCATCCACTCCGCCACCTCCGGCAGGATTGCGTAGAACACCTCGTAGGGGAGTCGCGCGTCGGAGAAATGCAGATCCTTCCAGGTCCGTGACTCTCCGGGCAACGTCACGCCTCGCACAGCATGCACCTTCGTGCTGACCAGCGAGATCCGGAGCCGATTCCTCTCCGTGTAGTCGGCGAAGCCTTCGATGATCCGCTCGGCCCCGATCTCGCTCGCCAACCTCCTGATGTCGGGGGCGTCGTAGTGGCGCCGATGGGGGCCGAGCGCCAGCTCAACCAGCCCGGGATCCGGCGCACGCAGCCCTGCCGTTTCCCGCAGGTACCGCACCAGATCTCGAGTCATGAGGGAACGACCGATGGGATCCACGGGATGCGCCCGGGGCAGGAACGGTACGACGAGGACATCGAACCGCCCCCCGGTGAGCAGGGTCCGATATCGGGCTTGCCGCGACGCGTGCCAGTTCGAGACGCGGGAGCGCAAACGGCTCTCGGGGATGAATTCGTAGTCCGTCCGGCTCAGCCGCGCGGGGGCATGGGGCGGGTCGGCGTCGGCGGACTGCGGCCGCTTCGGCGCGTCGAGGCGGACCGACATCAAATAGATGCCGGCACCGATGAGGGCGGCCAGGGCCATGATAGAGCCGAGAGTCTTCCGATTCACGTTACCGTTACCTCCCGTCGCGTACTGGCCTATCGGTGAGGGCGAGTCGGTGGGGCGCGATTCCGCCATGCCCTGCACTCCGCCGGGTTGACCTCCCGAGGTGCGCGCATGTCGGGGCCGCGAGGTCTGCGCTTCGTCGTGCCTATGTCGGCAACGGCACACTCTTTTTTATGACCGAACGGACACCAGAAGAAGGGGCAAAGCAAAAAGGGGGCGGAGGTCCCGGAGAACCGTTCGCAAGTACCTCCGGCCCCTTAACCTTCCTGCGGTTATTCGAATAAATTTGCCAAAGATCAATCGGATACCGCGTATTCACGGTGTCTGTGGCGGCGGACCGGATTGAACCGGGGAGCTGTCGAAGCCGATGGCTCCGACAGTGATCGAGAGCAGGTAAGTGCTGTAGCCGCTTGGCGCGGCATCCACCGACCCTGAACGACGTCGGCTACAACGAGCATCCACAGACCATGACAGATGGCAACCACTTCGTGCGACCGGTGCGATCCAAAGCCGACATTGACGCGAAGGGTCATTAACGACCGCAACGGGTCTGGTCGCGAGCTGCCGATCGACCCCTAACTGGCATTGGTCGCTTTGTTGCGGCGCATCAGACGGCTCACGGCCAATATTTGTCATTCGAAGAGCGCCGATGAACGGTCTCTGGAGACCCGAGGGCGGACGTCCCACCAGAAGATTCGAGCCACTTCCCCCGCTAGGGCGGACGTCAAAGAGCCCCGAGATGCCCCGGGACCTTGATGCCGAGCCCAAGCACCTCAATGCCCCCGGCCCAGCACCGCCGCATGGTCTCGGCGCATTCTTCGCGCTCGGCCGGGTCCCCATCCGTCACCACGATGAGCAGCCTCCGGGGCTCGGGCCGCGGGATGAGCTGCTCCGCCGACCACAGGAGCGGCGTCCCATCCGCACCGTGCACGTGGGCGTAGCGCCCCGCCGTGGCCGCCGCTTTTTCAAGTCCCGTCGGGGGAGTTCGAGGGCCCGACCGGGCGGAGACGAGGGCGTGGACGTGTTCCTCATCGAGACCCCGGTCGGCGGAGGGTGCGGGCAAGTCGGGGGTTGTTGAACCCTTTCTGCCCCCCCAGGATCTCGGCCGACGCCTTATCATGATCCGGAGTTCTCGTCGAGCGGAGGCAGCGATGCGTATGCGGCTAGTCTGGCCCTTGCTCTCGTTCGCCGCGGCCGTGACCATGGCCAACGAGACCCGAGCAGAGCTCAGCCTGAGCTCGCCGGCATTCGGTGACGGCGAGACCATCCCCACCGTCTACACCTGCGACGGGCGCGACATCTCCCCACCCCTGCAATGGCGCGGCGTGCCCGAGGAGGCGCACAGCCTGGCCGTGGTTATGGACGATCCCGACGCCCCGGCCGGGACCTGGGTGCACTGGGTGGTGTACAACATCCCGCCCGACACCGCCGGACTGCCGGAGGACACGGCTTCGGGGGATCTCCCCGCAGGTGCCCGCGAGGGCGTAAACAGCTGGGGACGCACGGGCTACGGCGGCCCCTGCCCGCCTTCGGGCGAGCATCGCTACATGCACAAGCTCTACGCGCTGGACAAGGTGCTGTCGGATCTCGGCAACATGACCAAGACGGAGCTCGAGCAGGCGTTTAACGGACACGTCGTCGAGCGCGCCCGACTGATTGGCACCTACCAACGCTGACCCCGACGCCGATTTTCAGCCTACGTTCAGTTCGCGCACCGTCGGTGGTGGAAGCGCAGGAGGCGCGACGCGGTAGTTGAGGTAGCGTTCGAGTACGCGATTCCCGACTTGCGCCGCTTCGCGATTCGCGTAGAGCGCATGAGGGCACAGAGATACTAGAGGTCTTGTGGACAAGCGAAGGATGACGGCTCGTGGGGCGTAGCCAGGCGGTCTCCGAGCGCTACCCGCGCTTTAGCTATCATAAGGACACCATACCGCCGTCGTGGCGGACGTACAAACGCCGAGCGAATTGCCTACTGACTTCCATTCCCAAGGCCGGTAGGCTGATCGCCGCCGCGACACGGACTGTCTGGGGACGCCTGACCGGATGTCAGGGGCATGCCCACTGGAACGGAGTGTACTGCCCTTCTTCGATACTGCCGGGAGACGGTAAGCGGATGTCCGTCAACATGTGTTACCTGCAGGAACAAGCTCCACCCCAGTCGGCCGATTCCTGTAGCTTGTCCGCCCAGTGCTCACAGTAAGGACGGACCTGTCCTTCATCACCAAGGTCGTAACTGTGACCGCCTAGATATTTCGTCGACGTGTTTAGCGACTTGCACGTGTCTCTCACTCTCCGCACGCGTTTCTTGCAATAATTCCAGTGCTGCCTACAAGCACGCATCTCAATCTTATAGTCCGTATAGATATCATCGAAATCCGTACCAACGCCGAAATCAAAACCAGAACGCTCAATTCGATTTAGACGCCGACGCTGTGCATCCGCACGCCGCGCACAACGACTATATTCTGCTCGGCAGGACTCTTCTGCTGCTGGTTCCTTCTCCAGGCATCTTTTTTCTTCCTCCCGCTCTGCTTTCTTCTGGTCCGCTACGCACTGTTTAATTAGGTTGCGACATTTACGTTCGCATCGTTCGCGCGTCCGACGTTCTCTCGCGGCACGCTCGCGCTCCTGCGCCTTTGCTCTTGCTGCTCGCGCCTGTCGTGCTCTCTCCTCGGCCTTTGCCCTCGCCCGTGGAATCTCTGCGGCAAGACGAAGCGCCTCTTCATATTCCTCCGTATTCTTGAAATCGGGCCCTGCCCTCTTTAGAGCGCCTAGCACATATTGTTCAGCCTTATCGAAATCCCCCACCTCAAAAGCTGCTTGGGCGGCATTGTATTGGAGTTCGGGAAGAGGTCCGTAAAAAGCCATAACAGCTTTGAATTCGCTCAGCGCCTCGGCATACGAGTTATCTTCATGGGCCAACTTTGCGCGTTCCCAGCGGATGCGCGCTTCGAGTTCCGACTTCGGTTTCTCCGCTGCTCGGCCACGCGAGGCTTGTTTGGTGAGCCTTGGTTTAAACTCGTCGACGATGTCGTGGTCCAGGGCACACCCGCTCGGGTGAGTTTCTCTCTCGGTATACACTCGCAGGGCCTTTGCGGTCTGCGGGCCCCAGATATCGTCAATCCGACCGTCATAGTAGCCACACGCTTTGAGGCTTTTTTGTAGCTCGACGAGATCGGATTGCCTCTGTTCGGCACGGGCATCGCTAAGCAACAGCTGCGTTGCTGCGGCTAAGGACAACAAGGCAGCCGCCAAGGCCCGCGCGACATCTACCGGACCAACCATAAGGCCTCCTCGCAATGTGACGTGTGCTCTTCACTTAGTTATTCGTTCCCAATCCCATATAAATTTCCTTAGGTTACGAAAGGATTCCTTAAACGCCAAGCGAATCTGAGAAGCGTCAGCGGCATACGTATAGTTACCACCCGTCAGCCTGGCGATTCTTTTTAAGTCAGCGGCAGCGCGCCCCGTGACTCCCACGCCAATTGTCTCGTGGTGGAAGCGGATCCCTTGCGAGCTCATCCAATTCAGGACCGGGGACACGCCGCCGCAGGTATCCGCGCCGTCGGATAAAAGGATGACGGCCCCTTTATGAGTTGGTACGGCTCGACGTAGCATTTGGGAGCCCAGCTTGAGTGCGGGTCCCAACGGCGTGCCGCCTCCAGCGCTTAGAGAGTCGATCGCTCGTATTGCCGGGCCGGGGCGCTCCGACCAGTCGCTTACTATGCGCACTCCGCTGTCGCACGCGCCGCCGAAGGCCACCACCTTGAAGGATATGCCTTTCCCGACCGCTGTCTTGATGCCCTCGATGGCACCGGCCTTCGCCTCTTGGAGCTTGTTACCACCCATGCTGCCCGACGTATCAATGACAATGAGCACGGCCCGGTCCGAGCGCTTCGAGGCAGTGGGTTTGTCTGTGTCTGATTTGCGAGAGGGCTCACCTAGCGGTGTGGTGGATTTCGCTAGCCAGTCAGGCTTCGGCGGCGTGACAAAACGACCACTCGGGTCGATAAACCGCTGGCGTCCTCCGTGAACCACCATCGCCAGGCCGTCCCGGAACTGCCCTGCCGATTCGAATTTTGGTGCCACCACAATCTCACCGGCCCTATCGACGTAACCCCATTTGGTGCCTTTGCGGAATGCGGCCAGACCTTCCGAGAAGGGTGCCAGAGCATCGTGGCTCGTGTGGACGCCGCGCCAGCGCAGTTTTTCCTGGAGCGGGATCGGCAAGTCGGTGAATTTCGCTTGTATCTCGGTGGTTGTTCGGTCGAGCTCTTCAGTGATGCGATCGACACCTCGTTGGAAAGCGCCCAGGCCCCTCTCCACAAGGTCGCTTAAGCGAAGGCGCAAACTTGAGAGCCTTTTGTATGCCTCGGATAAGGTATCCGCGTAGTCTTTAAGGACTCCGCCGGCTCCAGCGTAAGGCGAATTAACCAGGTCGCGGCCGAGCAGCTTTCCCGCGGCGAGTCCTTGCAGCGCACCCTTCATGCGAGACCCCCAGTCGTCGACCATGCGCGTCGCATCCTCCAAGGCCGCCTCCTCCTGTGCACCAAGTCTATTAAGCTTCCGTTTACAGTAGGGCCCGCGCGGGTTGTGTCTATCGTACTTTTCGCAAGGCCAATCTTCATCATGAGCCCATTTGCACCAACGCTTCTCAAATTCGACGCCGGACCTATGCGCTCGAATGACCTCATCAAGGCGTCCAGGCCACGTGGTACCAAATCGCCTTCCCCCGTCGGTGAAGTACGCGATCCTCCACAGTTTGCAGCAGCTGCGGGTGGCCCCTCGGACGAGACAGCAGACGTCCTCGCCAGCACGGCAGTCGACCTTGCCGGCTATCAGATCTTGCGGCGTCGAGCCCGCTGGGGCGCGGAAGCGTCTACCCGTAATTTTTTCTGTCGCGTAATCGGTTATCGTGTCCCATGCCCTACCAACCGGCGTACGAGTTTTTCTCGCAGTCTCGGATACTTCATCCTGCATCTTCCGTATATCTCTTCCACTCTCCTCGATGGGGTCACTAGCAAAGACCGTAGTCATAAACGATGTCATGCCAAGAGCAACAACAAGCGCACCGACTCTGAGCTTCATAACTGGGCCTACGCGAGTTAAAGAAGCAAACATCTTCACCAGCACAGCATTCGACTTTACGAGACAGACATCAGATCTCGCGGCGCCGACTCCGCTGCGACTGGCGTAGGGCGCCGAGAAGGACAAAAGGCGCGGTGTGTCTTCACATGGGTGCGAGTGGTGGCGATTCTTATTCCGGCAAACGCCCCTTAGTAAAAGGGCTCCGTTCTGCCAGGGTGTGCAAGTTGAGTAATACTCAACTACCTGAGTCAACCCAGCGCGTCTATGTGCTCGGCCAGCCACGGCATGAAACGTTGACGCGGGTGCTTCGAGCGGTCGAGCGGCGTTAACGCTAAGCTAGCAAGCAGGCAGGGCGGGGCTATCCGCGTCATAGCACCCCCTGCAGGTGCAGATTTGGTCCTCGCCACAGCACTCGTCGTCGGTACCGTCCCTATTTGTATCGCAGCCCGACTCGTCATCGGAGCACGTGGCGCTGGCCAACACGGTGTGGTCACGAGCGCCCTGGACAGATGACGCATGTAAGAGACACTGCACCGAGGAGCGTTCTTGCGCCGACAGCTGCCCATTCGCCTGCAGCACGCCGATGCCACCAATATCCGCGGACGCCGACGCCATGATAGCCATGAGTCCAATCAGCGGTACCGCGATCCCTCCTAGGCTTACGAAAATTCCCGCAATCCGTAACATGGTCTCGCGCCTCCTAGACGTTTGGCTGGTAGCGAACCCAGCATCGTTTATTTATGAGTGAACATATGCCAAGCGTGTGCCGATGGAAATTCTATTCCCCTAACGCACCTTCTTACCGTCCCTATAGCTAACGGTCTTTCCGGAACCCCCTAGCATCCATATCCCGTGTTTCTTCCCATTCTTGTAATCGCCCCGCCACATAACGCGTCCGTCATCGTGCCAGGACGTCCATGTTCCCGTCCTCTTTCCGTTCTTGTAAGGACCTTGCGCTGCTTTCTGCTGGCCACCCCGCCACCACTTCGTCCATGTCCCTTCCTTCTTCCCCTTAACGTATATACCCTCTTGAGCCTTGTAAGGCGATCCGTAGCCGACAAACTCACAACACCCCTTCCAAATGCGCTCGTAGCTCCACTGGCGCCAAAGACCATGTTTTTGACCGTCCTTGTACGTGTACTCAAAGATTAACTTTCCGTGCGAGTTGTATGACCGTGCGGGGCCGTTCAAGTCTCCAAACTTGTAATGACGTACAGTGTGTTTATTGCCATTGTCGTAATACGTGACGTACTTGCCGTGTTTCTCGCCCTTCTGGTACTGCGCGGCCCGTTCTAGTCGTCCCTCGTCATCGAGTCTTATACACCATCCGTTGCGTGCGTCGTTCACATATTCGCAGTGTCGGTCTATTTGACCGTTGGGATGGTACGTCGTCCACATCCCGGCTTTGAGACCAAAAGAGTACCAACCCTCTTTCCGTTTGTTGCCCCTCTCGTCGAAGTAAGTGTAGCGCCCATGCTTCAGGCGCTTTCCATCTCCCGTATCTCGTAACCCATAGCGTTCCCGCAAGGTGCCGTTCGGCCGATATTCCTCTTGAGTTTCGTGCGGCTCTTGAGTTTCGTGCGCGATCGGCGTGGGCTTGAGCAGGGGATTGAGGCATCCGAGAAGCGCGTCCTTAACTCCTTCTGCCGTGTTCCCCTTAAGAAGCGCTCCCGCTACGTCGAAAGCGCAAAGGCCACGTTTTAGTCGCTTGGTTTCTGCGTCAGGCGTCTGCCCGAAAGCGTGAAGGGCGAGCGCCATGCTGACAGTCAGCAGAAATACAGTGTTGTGTGGGGTGTTCGTCTTTGCCATCGATCTTAGGTGTCTAGCGGCAAACCATGTCGTCAATGTCGACTACTAAACTAGCTTCAGGCCGGAAGTCAAGCCAATGGAGTTCTGTGACGCGCTCTTGACCTGACCGACGATTCGGATACCTTCCAAAAGCTCGTCGCGATGCTACATCCTTCGGTACCGTATGGCATAGTCGGAGCTTATTTCCTGGTAGTCGCTGCCGGCGCTATGTCATACATCAAAATTAATAACGAGTTTTCGAGACGTTGCGTGCACGCCAATATATTCCAGATAACCGGTGCAATCATCGGTACCAGAGGCTTGGGGGTTATTGCGAAGCCAACAAATGCGAGAGCTATCGGCTGCCGGGGATTTCACAGGTATGGTCCGACGTGGTGTTTTCGCGTTCTGCAGAATCGCAATCCGTCCCGCTGACCATCTCCTAAGGAATAAGGGCAAAAGAAGGTCCGTCGGGTTACAGGGGGGATGTTTTACGCGAGTCACCATGAGTTCTTGACAGAATCGGTGCTGAATCTTCGAGTGTGAATAGGCTAGCGCTTCGAGGCTTGGATATCATGTCCCAAATGGGATATGTCGTTGGTGCGGCGGCTTGTGCCTGCGGGGTCAAGCTATTCCATGGGCGGGTGGTTTTTCTCTTGGTCTCGCAAGCGGTACTGCACCGGGAGGTCGCGTGTTTGAGGGGGCCTCAAAGAGAGTCGGCATCAGCGCCGGCGGTGGGAGTCGGTGAGCGAGAACAATACGCCGCTCAGGAGGACGTGCACTAGCTCGCTCTGCCGGTGGACGCCAGTCTTCTGGAAGACCTGTTTCATCTCATTGCGCACGGTCCCTTCGGACAGCCCGAATTTCTCGGCGATGTCCTTGACGCGTTTGCCCTGGGCTAGGTTGGCGGCGACTCGGGCTTGGGCGGGGGATAAGTGATAGAGTCGTGCCAAGGCCTCGGCGGAGATGTTCCCGCCACGCTCGGGGTCGCTCACGAAGACAATGGCGGCGGCAGCCGCGCTCTGAAGCACGGAGCCATTTCGACGCAGGGGCGTTGCCCACACCTCTAGCGCACGCCGACCTGACGCACGTGTTAGGGTCAAGGATTCGCTACTCGAACCACCGAGCAACGCTCCGCCCACCAGCCGCTGCAATGCGTTGGTCTGGGATAGCGTACCGGCCCGGAAGCCCCTTTGCGTGACCTGTAGTCCGTCGCCCTCGGAGGCGATCTCTTCCGCCGCTTGGTTCGCGACGATGATGCGTCCTGATTGGTCTAGCACGAAGGCGCCGATGGAAATGCGATTCAGCACGTCCGTCTGAGCCTCGCAACGCGCGACGAGGCGCGCGATGCCCAATGCCCGTTGGAAGTGTGGAACTAAAGTCTTCAGCAGGGTAGCTTCCTGGACGCCGAAATCTTCCACGCGTTTGGAGCGATGCAAGCTCAAAATGGTTCGCATCTCTCCTTCCCGCTCCAGCACGGCCGCCTGCAGCCGATAGATATCGAGGGGGCGCAAGTAATCGTTGTAGAACTCCGTTTTAACGAGTCGGTCGTTGGGTAGAACGTCCGTGCCCCTCACTACGGCTCCAGCCGGAACGTGAATTCCGGCCTGGAGCCAGGCATCGCAGCGGTGGAAGTGACGCGTGTACTGCTCTATAGCATTGTCGTCGAGACCGCCGGAGAGCATACACGCCACCCGTTGTTCCCCGAGGTTCGGGACAAAGAGCGTGGCTGTGGACGCGTCGGCCGCCTGCCGCACCCGCTCCAGCGCGTCCGGCCACAGCGCCGGTTCGAGGGCGGCATCGTAGATGAGGCCGATGAGGTCGACGGTGGATTCCTGCTTTACACGTGCGTTACGGCGTTTATTGGCGGCACGGGTGGCTGCCGCTCGGTGTGACGAATGAGGGTCCGTGCGGGCACCGAAACGACCCATTCCTAACCCCGAAGGCACTGATGTTCGCAACCCTTAACAAATAAACATACGGTGCGAAACACGGAATGCAAGTGGCCGCCCATGGTTTCGCGGAGGGAGACCTTTCCTGGCGAGATGGTGGTTCAGGCGGAGTCCTCTTTTCGTAAAACGAATTCCTCAATTTGAAGGATGTGTCCGTTCTCGGCGCCTGCCCGACTATGGCTGGA
>JABAHQ010008567.1_pt1 | contig 14126 bp, 13 predicted proteins | sample 7062091 | NCBI WGS metagenome assembly JABAHQ01 (sample SAMN14534359, study PRJNA622989) | marine sediment metagenome | biome: marine biome [ENVO:00000428]; feature: marine pelagic biome [ENVO:01000023]; material: deep marine sediment [ENVO:00002113] | place: India: Gulf of Kutch | collected...
GATGCAAAGGCTCGGTTTGGGGCCGGGCCATTGAGCGGTAGCGAGACGCGCTGCCGTGATAGCACCACCATACCCCGAGCCGACAATTACGATGTCGTACCCATCTGAACGTCGCTGATTCCAGTTCTTCGCCAGAGGAGTCCGAGTGACGGTATACATGCTTGGCATGTCAATCTCGCCTTTCAAACATCCTCTTCAGTGACCCTTCGGTTGTGGAAAGTGAATCTCTTCCACATAGACATACACCCAATTCTGGAAGCCTGCATACTTAGGCCGCCGGATCTGTCTTTAGATAAAGGCCAAGAGACCTAACGCATCGGCATGAATTTGCAGGTGCTCGTGCGACATTTGACGGCGAATTTGTTAAAAGACTAGCCAACACCTCATGAAGTTGGCAAAAGGATTCTCTGCGAGTCATCGAACTTCCAGAGGTTTTCGGTTTCTCTAACATCTTCGGGTACGTCGGGTGAGACCCATCTCAAAGATGCTTCGCCCAAGTCCGTGAACAATCGGAAAAGCGATAGAGCAACAACTACCGAAGCGAAAGCTCCGAGAAGGCTCCTTGCGCGGGCGGAGCGAATGGGGAATCCCAGACATATGTAGTAAAAACACCAGCACGGCCTGCTTATAGTTGTGGTTGGACTGCGTTGTTGTCGCTTGTCCTTGAACTCGCCCCAGCTTTGCCGAAATTCTGCTCCTCTTCAGGTATGGGATGTCAAGCCCATTCTCGTACAGGGAAGAGAAGGCGAATATTGCAAAGAGCGAACTCTTTGAAAAGAAAAAAGTACATAAACCTTATGTCCATGGGGTCTTATTACGCGCCGAGACTAGCGTTTGGCGGAATTCCCGTGATTCCTTCTGCGACCATCTCGGACAGAGCCGAAATGGTAGCAATTGGGTTGGGGCCGATGGCGGTGGGTACAATCGACCCGTCGGCTACATAGAGCCCTTTATAGCCAAAAATCTGACCGAACACACCCCTGTCTGCATTGGTGACCCCGCGGGAAGAGTCATCGGCTATGACACAACCCCCAAGCGGATGAACGGTGACATTATTTCGCCAAGGCCATTTCCATGTGGGCAGAGGAAAGAACGAGTCTCCCCCGACCACACGGCAAAACCCTCTGCCCGCCTGCAAGATGGCACGATAGAGGGACATCGAATTTCGGTAAGGCCACTCGAGGGCGAGGTGCTGGTTTTTGTCGAGTCTCATGACCCCGTCCGCTTTATCCACCCCCATGCACAGTAGCACGCTCGTCTGATAAGAGAGGTCGCCGCTCAGCAAGTCGGAAAAAGCGTAACCAATCACCCCAGGAGACTTGCCGCTCTTTAGTTGAGTCCAAAGACGATTGAGGAATCTCTTGGTGGCCGGCAGGCGGAACCATCCGGGTTTGATGCCTTCTATGAACCAAGCCAGGTGAGTGGGGTAGCCGGCGTCTTCCACGATGAAGGCGTGATCGCGGGTGAAGTTATGAAAAAGATTGTGATCTATTCGCTGGGTGATAGTTGGGCCGTAGTTCGGGTTTGCGGGTAAGTCGGAACCTAATACGAACGAGAGAAAATCACCGTTACCTGAAAAATAGTGTCCCAGCTTGTCGCTGATGCGAGGCAGAGTTTGGAAATACTCTTTGCAGCGGAGCAGGAGCTCTGTTGAGCCCAAAGTGCCTGCCGAAACCACCACACGGTTCGTGGTAACCGAACGCACTTTGCCTTCCTGTAGGTCCTTGTGGTACACACGGTAGCCGTTCGTCCCGTCCGCGCTGGGATCGTCCTGGTCATTCTTACCGAGAGGAACAATTTTTTGCACAAGTTGCCGGGTGCGGATTTCGGCTTGGTGCCCTTTTTCGGCAACGAACAAATAGTTCAGGTCGAGCGTATTCTTGGCGTGATAGTTGCAGCCGATGATGCACTCGGCACAATAGACACAGGAAGTCTGGAGCGCGCCGTAACGGTTCTTATCCTGATGGCCGATGGGTAGCGGGTTCTGGAAGTTGTTCCCGAAAAACACATTGATGTCGACCAGCTCTGAATCGCGACCGGTTTTGAACGCTACTTTCTCGCAGAGTTCGGTACGAGTGATATGGCGGCGGGGGTCGCCGTTGCGGGGAATCGGGCGAGAGCCCAGAACTTCCTTGGCCACGTCGTAGTAGGGCCGCAAAACATTTTTCTTGCACGAGCTGGGCCAGCGCTGGTCAAAAATTTCGTCCGGAGGCAGGAGAAACACGTTGGCATAGATGAGCGAGCCGCCGCCCAGGCCGGCCCCGATGACGACATCCATGTGGTTGTAGTTGCGAACGTCGAACATCCCGTCAAGGTCCCGTTTTTTCCGCTGAAGGGTTTTGCTGACACGTTTCGGTCGGCGAACTTTTTCTTCGGAGAGGGCCCAGAAATTGTGTGCCATGTCTCGGGGCGAGCGCGGGAACTCACCCAAGCCGTAGCGCCTACCTCGCTCCAGAATCAGCACTTTTTTGGGCCATTTCTGCGCGAGGCGACAGCCGGTGATCGCGCCGCCGAAGCCGCTGCCAACAATGACCGCTTCATATTGATTCGCGGGCATAGTTTTCTCCTTCCGTGGGCGCCGCACTCACTTGTTTGTGGGAGTGTTGCGATCGCCGCTGTGCATCTCTCGGTGGTGAATCATCCAGAAAGCGACCCTTTCGGCCAGTGCGCTAATGGTCAAAGATGGATTGACGGCGAGGGCCGAAGGAATGAGGGATCCGTCGGCCACATAGAGGTTGGGGTAGCTCCACACTTCGCCGTAGTGATTAACTACGCTGCTGTTCTTGTTGTCGCCCAGGACGCAGCCGCCCAGGGGATGAGCAGTAAGCAGTTTCCGAAAAGGCCATTTCCAAAGCACGCTGGTGGCGTATTTTCCCCCGAGCTTATGGCTCATTTCCTTCAACGCCTGCTCCATTTCGCGGAACATTTGTCGGCTGTGACGATGACTCCAGACGATATCAATGGATCCATTCTTGAGCCGGAGGCGCCCATCGGCGGCGTCGGTACCCATGCCCAGGTAGGGCAAGAAACGGGTGGTGGCGCCACCGCGGAAGAGCCGGTCGGTCTCGAAGCTGATGCGGCCGGCGCCGAACCCTACGCTATCCAGGAAATAAGTCCAGGTAGCTTTCAACAAGTTGGTCAAACGACGGGAATTAGGGATGAGGCCTTCTAGCAGCCACATGAAGGGTTCGGGGTACCCCAAGTCTTCAATAAAAATATTGTTGTTCCGGGTGGAGAAGTCAGCCCCCGCGGTGATGCTGGGACCGCGGCCGGGATCGATCTCACGGTCTGTTTCCAGCGTGCCAGCGAGGATAAAGTCTCCATTGCCTGAGAAGCGCCGGCCCAGCATGGTTCCCAACTGAGGCAGGGTTCGATGCCGGTTGCGGCACCGCAGGAGAAGTTCATTGGTTCCCAGCGTGCCTGCGGCCAAAATAACGATCTTGCCCACGACACAACCGGGTTCCACTCTTCTTGGGTTCGCGGGATCCAGGCGGTCGAAATGGACGCGATAACCGTTGCCGAGAGTGGGCTCAATGTTTTTCACCGAGTGGAGCGGAAAGACTTCGGCCCCGTTTTTTGCCGCGACCGGGATGTAGTTCAGGTCCAAAGTATTCTTGGCATGGATAGAACAACCCAGCAGGCAATTCCCCGAGTAGTTACAGGCAGTTTGCGGGATGCCGCTGAAGGGGTTATTTCTGTCCTTGCCCGTGTAGACCCCGATGGGAACCAATTCTGGGTTGCGCCCGATCGCGGTAGCGGCCTCAAAGAAGGCTTGTGTCCGCAGGGGCTGTTCGCGGCCTTCCGGTGGAGTGAGGGGTTGAGTCTCCAACATCTCCTCGGCAAGGTCGTAATAGGGTTCTAGGACGGCTCGCGTGATTTCCGGCGGCCAGCCTTTCTGGGCGAAGATGTCCGGCGGAGTTCGCAGGTGCACATTGAAGTAGTGCAGGGACCCACCACCCACTCCGCAGCCCTGGATCACGTCGATTCGCCTGAAGGCTTTGTACTCCAGGAACCCGTAGCTTTCTCTGTCTTGCCAGAAGGACCTAGCCACTTCCCCGGGGGACCGGGGAAATTCCGTCTTGTCCCACCTGCGGCCGCGCTCCAGGATGCAGACCGAGCGCCCTGCTTGCGCCAACCGGCAGGCGGTAATGGCTCCGCCGAATCCCGACCCGACAACCACCACGTCGTAGGTTGGTTTCATTTTTGTTTATTTCCCTCTCGAACGGCAAAATCGGAGAAACATCCAGTAGAGGACGACAAATATCAAGTCGCCGACGACCGGAATCAAAAATAGGGTTGGCACTGCGTCTTTGAACGCCCAGAGGTTGTAAAGGAAGATAGCCGCGAAAGCCAATTTTCCAATGATGCCCAGGATGACGATGTTCTTGTTGCCATACATGTCGCGATACACCATGTAGTAGCCGAGGCCGAACGTCATAAACAGCGCGATCCAGGCGTGGTAGTAAAGCGGCGGATGAGGGGGAGTCAAATTCTGTCGGCCGAAAATCCAACCCGTGGCCACCACAATGAAGACTCCACCTAACAGGTTCCATAACGATCCCACCAAGAACATCCTCTTGTAGAACATTTCACTCATTGCCCGTCTCCGCCGGGAAGAAGCGGGGTTTCCTCAAATGTGGACGTATTCCCCATAGCCATGGCCGTGAATTTGTTGGCCCTGGAAGGTGCCCTCGTAGGAAAAGTTGTAATACGTCATATTCTTGGCGATAACTGACGGCGGCCAGTCTCGCGAAGCCAAATACTGCAAGGGACCATTGTCAGTGGCAGCCGTGACCTTCCAACGGCGATAGAAGACTACCGGCGGCCGCTCGGGCCCGTAGCTGGGAATGTGGTCGGCGGTGCCGTCCAAGTACTCGATCTGAACGTGGTTGATTTTTTGATACTCTCCATCCACATAAAGGGCGCCATGATTGCGAAAATCAAGCCCGAATCCCCGGGCCAGCATGAAGCCCCCGTGGAAGCTTTCATTCCCCACGAGCAGCTCGTAGTGATAGCGGATCGGCCGAAAGGAGGGAACTAGATACTGGCACAGCTTGACGGGGCTGTAGAAGAAATCGAAATTGAAAGGTTTACGGGCAAATCCGTGCTCGAAGGATCCCCTCCCTCGAAGCGGATACGTTGCATTGGTCGGCAGTTCCGTGCCCGCCTGTTCCATTTTATAGGTGATATTCCCTTCGAAACGCCCGAAGGCGGCGAAATAGGTGAAGACCTCGGGGACATCAGCCCACCAAATAAGGGTTTCGCCGTGGTAACGTAGGGTCAACGAGATTCCATTTCGTAAGTCGCTGAACTCCATCTCGTATTCCGGCCAGCGGCCGTCGATCCGGCCCAAACACCGGGTCTTCTCACTGCTTATAGGTTCAGTGGGTCGGACAGCCACACGCAATTCCTTGGGGCCCATCTCCAACTGGGACTTGGGCAGGTAGCGCTGCGAAAGGTGAATCTTTTTTTGTGCCGCTCCTTGATCAGTAACCAGTACCAAATGTTCGATGACGTGGAAGGGAGAGAAGCTCGGGGGCAACTCGCTGTAGTTATCAATTCCTTCCAGACCGTAAAGGCCCGTCATTATGCTGGCGCGAACCATTCGGACAGGCTGGATGGTGTCTTCCGGAATGACAAAAAAATACCAGCCATCCCAGCCGGGCCAGCGGGATTGGGTGTCGGCCTTCCCGGCCTGATTCAACCGGAAGTAGCGGGGCAACTCATAGCTGCGGGGAAGAAAAGCGCGCTCGTTATTCAAGGTGCGGTCAAAGAGCTTATACGTCCAATGTCGATTGAAACGGAGGAGGAGATAACCGACAAGCAGAACCCCCAGGACACCTAAAACAACCGCGATGGCAAACATTTTCTTCGCTTTTGCTCCCGCAGCGGACGGAGGTAAGGCCCGCGCGCCGGCATCCTTACGGTGCGTATTGCTCTCCCTCCTTGCGCAAGTTCCAATAAAAAAAGAACAAGGCCACGGCCCACACCACCAGCGTGAAGATGAGCATGAACAGGAAGGTGCGGTCCTGGTAGAACCAGACGGCCTGGCCTTGTTTCCATTCAGATAAGGTGCCGACTCGCAGTGTGCGGTCGGTCTGGGTAAGAATCCAGGCGCCGGAAAAAATCAAGATGGCGATGTAGATGCCTCGATTGAGCATCGTGCGGCAGGACTTGACTAGCCAGTTGCCTAAAAAGAAGCCGGCGTTGGCGGCTAGGAAGAAGACCACGAGGAAGACAGGTAAGAAATAGGAATAGGCTGATACGGACTCTTGCGTCCACCACATGTAAGTGGTCTCCCAGCCGAAGTAATTCGCTATGAAGTAAACGGGAATCCAGCTGAAGAAGAAGATTTGGAACAAGTTGTTCTTCGCCAGCGCCCGGTAGTAGTACTCGGAGCCGCCCTGCCGTAATTGACGGCGGGCAGCGTCCGCTAAAAGGGAGCCGACGCCAAAGGCGACCGGAACGTCGATTTGAACCATGGTTGCCTCCTTCCCTCCAATCTGGTTTTTCAGGACTTTGTGGTTCGGCGATATCCCCAAAGGAGAATGCAGGCGAAGAGCACGTTGGTGAGCGGGGCGATGAATAGGCCGATCTTTCCGAACCAGGTGGTAGATTCAGCCATATAGAGGTAGACCCAATCGGAGAAGACTTCCGTCAGCCGGATCCCCGCCACCAATGGAAGCCAGTAGGGTTGCCGTTGCCATTTCAGCAAGGCAATCAATTGAAACAACGTAAAGGCCGCCCAGACAGCGCCCGTTCGCCGTAACAGGCCCTGTGGGTCAATGTAAGGGGCGTCATGGAAGAGCCGAAACCAGGTTTCCGGGGAAAAAAGACAAAGCGTAGCCAGGAAGATATCCAGCAGAACCAGAAAAACCAATAGTAGGTAGATCGTTACTTTGAGTTTGCTGGTCATTGTAACGACCTCGCATCCCTCTGGCTGAGATTTTTAACACCCAGTTGTGCATCCACGGTGATGTACCGGTAGTTGGGGGAATATTCATCCGTCTGGCTGGGCGGGCCGCAGGCGGCCGTCTGAAGCAGCAAGGGTCCCCACCAGCGGCTTGCTGGGCCTTCGCCTTGGTCCACGTGTTGGCTAAATTTGCCGTAGTAGACTTGAGGCTTCCACGATTCGCCCAGCGGTACGTCGTCGGGGCGTTTCAGTTTGAATTCAATGCTCCAGTGGGCGTGGCCAGCGAAAACAGCGTCAATGCCAGGCCCCTTGAACTCGCTCGGCTCGGCCTGCGTGTATCCCAGACATAAATAAAAGAACTCGCTCAAGTAGTGGTTGATACTTCCGTAGCGAATGTCGATACCTCCAAGCAGCCAATGCCGCCGAGGCATCAAGACCTGATCGTCCCGCGCCGCTGCTAGTTTTCTATCGGCACGGGAGCGGTCTTCTTTGGAGAAGTTGGCCGGGGGCGTGTGCAAGCCGACGAACACTCGGCAATTGCGTGGCTTGTCCTTCTCTTGGTTGTGCATTCTCTGGATGCAGCGCAACACTATTTCTAAAAATGCGATCTGGCTGTAGTAGAAATACTGATTGGGCGGAAAGAAACCCATAGTGTCGGGGGAACCACCAATGATGTTATCGCGCACACTGACGGATTTTACTTTCTTGCCCCCATCGTCCCAGAAACTTTGGGCGGTCAAGCAATCGTGACCGGTATCGACCACCAGCAAGTAGCACTTCTCCACGGAGAAGGCGTAGTTGAAGTAGGGGTTGAAATGCAGGAAGTAATCCCGTAAACCGTCCACGCTGGTTTGAACCCCAATCAGGGAAGTGATGGTTTGGCGTAGCTTTACCCCTAACCAATTCCTGAACAAAAACCACACAACAATGACCCCTAGAATGCCTGCCGCCATGGTCCACGGCGAGTCAGGTAAGACCGCCATAATGTCAAGCTCTTTCTCTACCAATCCAATGTCGTCGGCTCCGCTGTACCCGAGTAACGCAATCACAGCCCCGTACCACACCCTGCGCAATCCCGTCGCAAGGAGCGCTCTCCGCAGTTCCTTTGCCTCTACTGCTAGCAATCGCATAGTGACGCGCTGCAGGGTAAGTTCCAGCCCGCGCAGCCCGAAGCTGACGACACTCCGCCACCAGCTGCGGGCCAGTATAGGGGGGCCTTCCCCAACCAGTTTCGAATGAACCGAGGCGAGTTTTTCCCCGATAGTCTTGAAGGAGTCTCGGTACAGGTAGTCCAGTGTTTCGGCTTGCTTCTTGGCGAGGCCAAAGATCGCCCCGTTAAACTCGGGAGGATAGGGATAGGGCCGCCAGTCGTGATTTCCTACAGTAGTAAAGATGGGCACGCGCAACCCTTCGTCCTCAACCAGGATGTCCTGCAGCACATGCCAATTGTTCTCGCCGGGACGGGGATGGCCGAGGCCCAGATATACGAAATCAACCAAATCGCCCATGGCCAGTACGAGGTCGAGCTCGCTCTTGTCGGCCTGCTCGTTGGCGAACTTGATGAAGCGACGCAACCGCTCGTTGAAGTTAATGAATTTCAAGGAGGCGCTTCCGAGTGGCGCACGGAGGATACTATTGACTTCTTTAGCCCACATGTCATTGCGGTGGGCGACGTGGAAGTCGGTCAAGTGAACAAAGCGCACCTCCGAAGACGCAACTCTAAGGCAGAGAGCATGTTTGACCCGGTGCACCTCTTGCCCACCTTTTAGAAGAACCAAGTCAAATAAGGTGGAGCGGGGGTGTCCTTTCACCCGACGTAAGTGTTTATGGCCCACTCCAGCTTGGGGTTCTAACCGGAAGCTCCAAAAACGGGCTTGGTCTTTGAAAACGTTGCTCCGGAGGGTTGTACTAATCAGAAGGCGAGTGTCAGCAACATCGGAGAAGAACTCAGGAAGGGCATCATCGTGCAATTCTCCCAGGAGGACTATCTGCAGGGGAAATCTCATTCCCTCCTGGGGATAGGAGGGTTCTGCCCGCAATTGATAGGCGGTCCAGTCGGGCGTCTCCTCCTCCCTGCGCTCAGCCAGCACAAGATAGGCGTGGGTATCTTGGGGGTTGTCAGCCGAGAGAATCAGGGGACAGCCCAGGTTCGGGCTGACGATCCGGGGCAGCGCTTCTCTTATCCGTTCTATCTCGGCGTCTTCGGAAACGTGCTTCAAAAGAGGAGCCTCGTTAGTGCCTGTACGGCATAAAGTCCCCTAGGTTGCTGCGATACGAAGAATATTATGCTAGTACGACGTCTATAAGGATTCTTCCTATCGGGAAGGTGCCGTGGCATCCATTCCCTCACTCGACGCATTTTTTTCCATTTAAATCGCTGTTCAAATATCTTTTAATCCGACGGACGTTACTCCTTCGAGACCGCTGAATTCTCCTCAACCGCCCTGTGCTGCTGTGGCTAATCCAATTAGGTCGCAAGTACTCGAATCCGCTGTTACATAATTTCTTCCGCGACTTCTGTTCGTAGTAGCGAGCGTACATTTTCTATCTGATTGATTATGGTCGCGATGGACGAACCGGCGAACAACAGGCCGACAGCGACGTTGTCTGGCGTAGTTACGAGTGAACCCGAATCGCCGCCGGCGGAGATGTTCGTCGTCACGACTTGGTCAACGAAGCGACCGACCCGACCGCCACCATAACCCACGTCGACCGTTGCGCCAATTGCCGTAATTCTTCCTATCGTGTAGTTCGTCGTGCGACCCGTCTTTTGGACGGTCGTTCCCACGGTTACCTTCGCCTTTGGCCTCCAGCCCCGAACATAGCCGGTCCAATAGACCTCCCGATCCAAATCATGGAACTGGCCTTCTGCAACAGCAGCATCGACGAGGTTCCGGTGAACTCTCCGCGGTGTCGGCGGTTCGAGCCTAATGGGAACGAATCGCGACAGGACTGCGATCACGTCATCTGGACTGCTCCCACCATCGTAAGGGCCCGGCTGCAGAATTGGATCTCCGGACCTTGCATTATTCGTGTTGGCCAAGACATGATTGTTGCTGAGGATGTAGTACTTGGACGGGACTCCGATTCCATGACGCGGGGGGCTGACCGCGCCTCCGGGTAAAATGTCGTACACACAGGTGGCAATCGTGCCCGCCGTGATGTCCTTGTGGCCCACGCTGTAGCCACCCTCAGCAGGGCGGAGGCGTTGAGCAAGAGTTTGCGTGGCAGTTCCCAAACCCTCGCCCCCGCCGGCGACGGGGTAGCCAACGGCTAGCACATCGGTCTGCATATCTGCTAGTTTTGGAGGCGCCAAATCAGCTTTTGCCAGCAGCTCTTTGTCCACTTTCTGCGTGACCAACACCAACAAAGCCTCTTCCCCTGTGGGTTCGCCGCCCCTCCATTTGACCCCGACTCCTAATCCCACCACATTCGCGCGCGGCTTCTCAGGGTCCAAAAACTCTTCAACCGCGGCCGCGTGCGCTGTTTGGGCGCGTTCGATGGCTGCGCTCGCCAACGTTATTTTCGATTCCTCGATTCTCATGGTCTTTACCCTCGCTTTCTTCGTTTTCTTCTTTTTCGTCTTCCTCATTGTCCCTTCGCCTGCGCCTGGACAAACCCCATCTCTTCTACGTCTGTGTCCCATTCATCTAGCTTCTTGGGAACAATCTCTTCGGGTCGGAGTTCTAACGCGGATAGCTTGCGTGAAACAAATACTTTGATGACCTTTTTCCCCTTTCTTTCTCCGATACCCACACCTACCACATTCGGCAGGCTCATAAGCCTGTCCTGGTGGGCTTCCTTCGCGTCTTCGATTGTCATTGGACTCACTCCTTCTCTACCGGGCAAACTGACACCGAGCGACTATCGTACAATTTTTGAGTGCCCTCAACCACCAGAGCAGAAGAGCGCTCCTAGACGAAAGCTACAACCCGTCCTATAACTCCTAAGAAGGAAGAGACAGCTCCCAGGACCGCTTCGATCTCTTTGAGCCTCTTGAGAGCTTTTCTAACGTCTTGCCGTCCCCTTTCGAGAGCCTCTTCGTTCGCAAGGAGCTTGTCTCGAATTTGGGCAAGCTCGGTATTCTCGAGGCGAAGACGGGCGCGGTGGACGGCCAGCAGCATCTTGGCGGCTTGGTCTTCCACCTCCTTGGGCTTTCCTATAAGTGCGAGGTCCCACTCCGGCGATGTCATTTTCACGAAGGCTTGCCGGAGTTCTCTCAAAGTCGCCTTTCGGATCTCTCCGGGCGCCATGGTTTTCCGCCTCCTAATTCGTCTCTTCCGCTTTGCTTTGGGTATGTTCGATTAAGGCACGGAGTTCGCGTATCTCGCTCAGAAGGGTTGAGACGTCGAAACCATCCGATCGGCCCTCCGCGATCGCGACAAAGGCAAGCTTTAGACGCCGGGCCGCGTGTGCGGCGGAATCAACGGAAGCAAGGGAAACGCGGGCTTTTAGCATCTCCTTTCTTCGCCCTGCCCAGTTCGCCGGTAATGGAGCGTCTTTCGCGTAGGGAAGCACGACATCTCGAGATTCCTGTTGTTGGAACTGCGCCAAGAGGTCAGTACGCATCTGCTCGGCGACCGCCGCAAGAGCCGCCCGCTGGAGTTCGAGTTCCTGTTCGATGGTCGGGGCCCGTTTCTTAACTTCCTCTTCGAGAGCCCGTGACTTGAAGCCGGCCACCACAATGCCAGCAACGGGGCCGACGAAGCTTGATATGGGCCTCCCCGCGATTTCCGCATTCGCAATCTTGGGATGGAGATTGCCCAAGGCTGAGACGACTCCCTCCGCCGCGGTTGCCACGCCGCTTGTCTCTCCGCCATTCGAGAGAGCGGCGAGCGCTTCAAAGTAAGAGCCAAGAAGGCGCGCGTGGCGCTTGAGGTCCCGCAGGAGCTCAAGGCGTTCAAGCAGGAGCGCATTGTGCTCAATGATCGTTTCACCTCTTTCGTCCGGCGAGAGGTGGGGACGGGTCTTTAGGAGCACCATGGAGTCCGCGTCGATCGCGGTCTCCCCGGCTTCATTGAGCACGACGGCGACGGTGTGGGCGTAGGCCATGCCGGCTTGACTGAAGTCCTTGAAGTTGCTTGTTCGGGCGGCACAGGAAGAAAGGGTGAGGACTGCGAGGACGATGACCGCAGGAATCGTCGTGGAAAGCCTACTCGGACTCCACCTCACGAGTCCAAAGGATCTCCCCTGAATAGGCATCCTGTCGTCTCGCAACAAAGAAAGCATATTGCAGTTGTCCACGTCGAAATCTTCGGGGCTATGCCCTCCCTCGGCATCTAGTTATTCGCAAAGAGAGGGACGAGACTGATCTCGACTTTCCCGCGGTTAAGGTAACTCACTTTCCAGTCCCGCCCGCGGACTGGGGGTGCCTTCTTTAACTTAGCCTCGTGCGTCGGGCTTGCGCGCTGGCGGAGGAATAATAGTGAGATATCCGTGGAAGAGGGATGGTTGGCATAGACTTTGTGTCTTTACGATCAAATTTCAAACTCCAACTATGGCGCAGGTAAAAGGAGCAAGGCTGAGAGGAACGAGATTTCAATACGTAGTACCGCCACTCTTCGCTTGACGCGCTTTCGGGAGCAACCCCGACGCAAGGGCTAAGCCATTCTGCTCCCTAACAGGTTTAGGAAGTCAAGTTCTTTAATGGATAGGGAAGAATAGGCGAAGATCGCACACCGAGATTAGCTACTCTAATCGATTCTCCAAGAATGCTATCCCGTTGATTCGTCTGACCTGCTGCGGCAGATCGAAGTGGAGGTCGCCAACGCGAAGACAACCCCACAGACCTGCAAGGAGTCTGGTATCACCATCCAGAAAAGGCCATCCTCGCAGATGGGGAAGATGCCACCATCACAAGACGGAAGCAGAGTTGGACTGAGAAATAGCATGCGGTTGGATACTCTGGCGCTTTCCTGCCTGCTTGCGGGTAGGCAGGCACCTACATGGCCCGTGGGGATAATCGACCAATGTCAGCAGCTTTAGCTTGCCGCTGCGTTTTTCCACCGATTTGACCGCTTGAATCAAGGTCCCGATCCCCTGAGCATCGATGCCAGCAACCTGGCTGCAGTCCAGCAGCAACGCTAGGCGACCGCCACAGATTAAACTCTGCAACTTCTCTTCCAAGATTTTGCTTCCCCCCAGGACAAACCATCCGCTTAGTTCCAGCACAGTAACCGAGCCCAACTGTTGTTCTTTTATAAGTGTTGAAAGTCTCTCCCAAGATGCGGGAGGTGCTGAACCTGCGTGACTTGTTGACCGGGGTCGAAAGCTTCGAGGGAGAAGGCCAGCAGCTTTTACACGACTTTTTCCAAACTCCTTGACCAGTGCCCAGTAGATCGCAGCCAAACCGAGCGACCATATCTTCTCGTTCTTAAGGTAGAGGAAAACGTCACGGGGTTCCGCACGAATGTGCTAGAGAGAACGTTCCGGGAGTACCGACGACGGACGCGCCCGATGCAGGTCTTTCCCAACCCGGAGAGTGCGGAGCGGATTTATTACGGCGTGACCGACTACCTCAACCAGAACTGGGAGGAGCGCCCTCGGTGATCAAAGTCCACAAAAATCCTTGCATTACCAAATAAAATTCTTTTGCCGCACGGAAACAGAGTGGCACGGGTTGCTCTAGGTGACTGAGAAGCTTTCCCGAACCGCCGCCGCCGGGCCTCCGGATCCCAGCCCCAGCGCATCCAGCGGAAGATCGCCGTCACCGAGAAGGAACTGGCGGCCACCGGCAGCGGAGTCGTAACCCATGGTCAACTCTGGTAATATCCTCAGCCATGAAAGGCGAAAAGTGGGACATCCCTAGATACGGAGTCGTTGAACAGACCTGCGACTGCGAACTAAAGCCGGGGATGATTCGGGTGCCAGACAGGGGGCCGGACCCGCAAACCGATTTCGTCTGTCCGAAATGCGGTGCAAGGATGCCGTATGTAAGAAAGCAATAGCACGAGAGACTCGCCCACCTGCGCGCTATGGCTAGGGAAATCAACACCAAGTTACGGAGAATGAATAAGTAGCCTCGCCCTACCTTTTTCCTAGCCAAGCTGCGACCTCTTGACCATTGCCAGCCGCCGGGTCTTTCCCTATCTTGGCCGGGCGCAACGTCCTCTTGTCCCCAGAAGAGGGAAGAGACGGGGCCGGGAAACACCGCCGCGAACCGGAGGCTTCCGGCCCTTCTCTAGTCCCTTCGGTTGAAAAATAGCCCGGCGGT
>JABAHQ010030921.1_pt2 | contig 14122 bp, 10 predicted proteins | sample 7062091 | NCBI WGS metagenome assembly JABAHQ01 (sample SAMN14534359, study PRJNA622989) | marine sediment metagenome | biome: marine biome [ENVO:00000428]; feature: marine pelagic biome [ENVO:01000023]; material: deep marine sediment [ENVO:00002113] | place: India: Gulf of Kutch | collected...
ACGAGAAAGCCCGACAGAGCGATCCGCTCGCCGGTCCCGCGCGCGCTGCTGCCGACGCGGACCCCGAACACGCCGGGTGCCCCGGTCGCCCTCACGTCGCTGAGCGCGAGGGTGGCGACGGCGTGCTCGGCGAGGACCGCGCCGACGGAGATGCCGACGAGGTGAGCGCGAGCGAGGTCCAGGGTGGTGGCACGGACCGCGGCGACACCGGTGCGTCCATTGCGCACCACCAGATCGCTGACGCTGAGCTGGCTCGAAAACAGGCCCGCCACCCCGTCGGTCCCGGCGTCGTGCACGCTCACCCGGCGTGCGTCCAGGACCGCGCGGTCCTGAACGAGGATCCCGGGCTCCGAGAGGTCGCGGGCCACGAGCCGATCCACCGTCGCCGTGCCCTCGTCGTGGACGAAGAGGGCCGCAGCCGAGTCCTCGACGACGACCTCGGTGAGCGTGACCTCCGCCGTGGCGCCCTCCACCACGACGCCCGATGGCAAGAAGGTGCTGGTGACGAGGCGCTGGCGCGTCGCGGAGACGCGGGTCGCGGTCATCGTCGAGTCCACCACCTCCAGCCCCGGGCCCCCGGTCCCGTCGAGGGCGACCCGCTCGACGTCGACGCTCGCCCCACCGGTCGCCCGCACGCCAGCGCCCCCGCTCGTGGCCGCGTCTCGGATCGACAGGCCGCGCAGGGTCGCCGATCCGCCTTCGACGACGACGCCGTGAGACGCGGTGCCGGCGACCACGACGTCCTCGAGGAGCGCGTTCGTTCCGCGCGTCACGATCCCCACACCGGCGTCGTTGTCGATGGCGACGCGCCGCACCGACGGCCCGTCACCGCTCAGCACCAGCGCCTCGGCGCCGGCTCCGGAGATCGAGACGCCCGACGGGCAGGTGCCGAGGAGCTCGACGTCCCCGGCGACGACGAGCCCGGATGCCGTGTACGCGCCGTCGGCCAGGACGATGGTCGCGCCCGAGGACGCCGCCGCCAGGGCCTCGTCGAGGTCGGAGAACGGGCTCGCCATGCTCCCGTCGCGTCGGCCCGTCGCGTCGTCGTCGACGTAGATCACCGTTCGCCCCGACGGGACGTCGGTGGGGAACGCCTCCGTCGGACAGGTCGGGCCGACCGGCACGCAGTCGGGCGCGCCGACGAAGCGCGCCTCGGCCGGCGGGCAGGCAGGCGGAGCGGCCGGCCACGGAAAGCACTCGACGATCCCGTCGGCGTGGGATTCCTCCGTCCATCCCTCAGCGCAGGGAGTCATCACGGGCGGTGCGATCGGCGGGTCACCGTCGGCCAACCACGGGATGGCCGGCGGCGCGGGCTCCTCGGGCGGCGCGGCCGGTGAGTCGGGACCCGACGGCGCGTCCGGAGAGGCATCCGCCGACGCGTCGGGCGTGGTCAGCGACGAATCGTCGCCGCACCCGATGATGACGAGCAGAGCGATGGAGACGAGGTACAACGTCGCTGAGGATACCATTGGCGCAAACGGACTCGCGCAGCGGGCCTGCCCGCCGCGCGCGGCGTATGGCGCATCCCAGTGCCCAGTCGTTGCCCCTCACCGGTTAGACTGTGGCCGATGCGTTCGTCGCTCCTGGCATCGATGCTGTGGGTGATCGGCTGCGGCGCGGAGGAGCCCAGGCTGATCATCGAGCTTCCCGCCGATCTGGGCGCCGAGGCGGCGACGGGAGCCGAGCTGAGCATCGCCAACGGGCGCTGCGGCAGCGCCGAGACCGTGTTGGACGACGGCGTTTCGGCCGGGTGAAGGCGCGGAGCGGCCACCTCTGCTCGAGAGCGGCAGCTACTCGGCCGCCGCCGCGCTCCTCGACGACGGTTGTGGTGTCTTCGCGGAGGGGTGCGTGGAGATGGAGCTTCCGCTGGGCACCGGAGAGCTGGTGATCCCGACCACCGAGCTCGACTCTCCCCGGCCCGGCTGCGCCCCATGGCTCTGCACCCGCGGCCTCTGCAACCGCGCCGCGTGCGCCGTCGACGCGGACGCGGACACCCTCGCGCTCTTCGACATGGAGGGGGCCGCGTCCGGGACGATCGTGGACGTGGTCGGCGGCATCGAGAGCACGTTCACCGTCGCCCCGGAGGAAGTGAACGGCGTCGACGGTTGCGGGGCCGCGCTCTCGGGCGACGCCACGAGCTACGCCGAGCTGCCCGGCGAATCCGCGCTCACCCTCACCGAAGGCGCGATCGACCTCTTCGTGTGGTTCCCCCCCGATCCACCTCTCGGTCACGCCGTGGGCATCCTCCATCGGACCGTCGAGCCGCGCGGGGTCCTCTCTCCCTTCGGATTGCTCTGGCTCGGCACCGGTCGGGTAGTCCTTCGCACCGAGCGACGCATCGACGGCATACCCAAAGTGGGCATCTGCTCCGACGGCCCGATGCCGACCGAGCGCTGGATCCACATCGGCATCAACGTCGGCCCTCCGGGCGTCGAGCTCTACGTCGATGGTGTCCTGCAGGCCGGCGAAGGCCGCTTCGACGATAGCCCGGGCTCGCAACCGGGAGCCTGCGCGCTCACCGGTCCGCCGGATCCGCTCCCGCCGGGTGCCGATCCCTGGGTGCTGATGGCGCGTGCCCACGACCACGACGGCGAGCCCGCTCACGACGTCTTCTACGGGCGCATCGACCAGCTGCGCTTCTCCGAGCGGCGACGCGACTTCACGACCTTCGTGGGGCTCGTGCCGTGAGGACGCTCCCCAGCCTGGCCTTCGTGACCGCCATCGTCTCTCCTCTGGTCGCGGTGGCTCAACCCGCGCCCCTCGACGCGGCGATCGCGGCGTACGAGGACGCGCGCTTCGCCGAGGCCCTCGAGCGCTTCGCCGCAGCGGAGGAGCAGGCGGATGGGCTCGAAGCGGGCGACGTGGAATCGCTCTTCTTGTACCGCGCCCTCTGTCACTACGCCCTCGACGACGAAGACGCGTTCCGCGCCGAGGTCCTCAAGCTCGCGAAGCTTTCGCCCTCCTACGGCCTCGACACATCCGTCCCCCCGCGCGTCCGCGACGTGTTCGCAGAGCTGACGGCCGAAGGCGACCCGCTCACGCTGGAGGTGACCACCCACCGAGCGCCCCACGGCGTGCGCGTCGTGGCACAGGTCACCGGCGATCCCGGCGGGTTGGTTCGCGAGATCCGGATGAGCGGGACCACCGCCCGTGGCGAGACGGTCGAGGCGTCGGGCGCGGAGCTGCGTGTGCCGGCGGCGTCCGGCGACACGATCGAGTATCGCGCCGAAGTGGTGGGTCCTGGGGGCGCCGTCATCCGACGGGAATCCGGCCGAAGCGCACCCCCGACCACCGAGACACGGAGCGCGGTCGACGTCGGGGCTGGCGGGACACACCGGGATCGGGACGACGGTGGCGCGCCGCTCTGGCCGTGGCTCCTGGGTGGCTCCCTCATCGTCGCGGCGGCCGCGGTGGTGATCGTCCTGCTGGCGACATCCTCGACCGGGACGCGCTTCGGGGCGCCGGAGGTCCGTTGAGCAGCGCACCCAATTGGACCGAAGCCGCACACGAGCCCCTGGAGGTGGAGGAGCGGGAGCGCTGGCTCGGCCGATATCGGCTCTGCTTCGAGATCGCTTCGGGAGGGATGGCGACCGTGTACCTGGCGCGGGCCCGGGGCGCCGCGGGGTTCGAAAAGCCCGTCGCCGTCAAGCGCGTCCACACCCACCTCGCCCGCGACGCATCCTTCGTCGACATGTTCATGGACGAGGCGCGCTTGGCCGCGCGAATCGACCATCCGAACGTCTGCACCGTCTTCGATTTCGGCGAGGCCGACGGCGCCTACTTCATGGCGATGGAGTACCTCGTGGGCGAGCCCCTCGCCCGCGCGCTGAGCGCGATGAGCCGGGCGGAGCCGATGGACGCGATGCAGAGGGTCGCGTGGGTGGCGCGCGTGGTCGCGGAGGCGGCCGAGGGGCTGCACGCGGCGCACGAGCTCGAGGACGAGCACGGTCGGCCCCTCGGCGTGGTTCACCGCGACGTGTCGCCCCAGAACCTGTTCGTGACCTATGACGGCAACGTCAAGGTCGTCGACTTCGGCATCGCCTACGCGCACGATCGCCTGCAGCACACGCGCACGGGTCAGCTCAAGGGAAAGGTCGCCTACATGGCGCCGGAGCAGATCGAAGGCCGCCGCGTCGACCGCCGCGCGGACGTCTGGGCCCTCGGCGTGGTGGCGTGGGAGGCGCTCACCATGCGCCGGCTCTTTTCCCGCGGCGGCGACCTGGCCACGATGCGGGCCATCGCCGGTGAGCCCGTCCCCGCGCCATCGACCGTCGTCGCCGACCTGCCCCCGGCCCTCGACGCCATCGTCCTCGGGGCCCTCGAGAAGGACCCGGAGCGTCGCACCCCGACCGCGCGCGCTCTCTCCGAAGCGCTCAACGAGATGCTCGCGGCTCACGGCGTCAGCGCCACCGCGGCCCACGTCGCCGAAGAGATGGGACGCCTCTTCCCCGCCGGCGCGCGCGAGAAGCGCAAGCTCGTCGATCGCGCCGTGCGTCTCACGGGGCGACGCTCGTCACCTGGCGAAGCGCTCGGAGAGCGCATGGAGCCCAGGCGGGGTCGGTCACGCCGCGTGCTCTTCACGTACGCGGCGATCACCGTCGCGGTGGTCGCCTTTTCGGTGGCCCTCGGGCTCGGGACCGAGAGGGGTCGGAACGCCCGCGCCACGCCGGAGACTTCGGAGCCGTCGACCGAGACCGTCACCTCGACCGCGGAGGCTTCGGGCAGCGAGTCCCGGGAGCCGTCGGAGGACGAACAGGACGAGCGGCTGGCGGCGGACGCCGCGTCACACCAGGAGCCCGCACCGAGCGTCGCGCCGCGGGCCGAGGGCCCACCGGACGAGCCGTCCTCCACCCCGACGATGCGACGGCGGGCCACCCACGCGCCGGGCCGCGTCGCCATTTCCACGCCCGGGGGCTGGGCGACCGTGTACCTCGACGGCCGGCGCGTCGGGGAGACGCCCGGGGTCATCGCGCTGCCGCCCGGAAGGCACGTGCTCTCGGTGCGTCCGAACGATCAGGCGCCGTATCGGAGGGTGCCGGTGCGCGTCACCCCCGGCCGGACGTCACGGGTGCGCGTCGACCTGCGCTGAGATCACATCGCCGCCAAGAGGCGCCCCGCGGCGTAAGCGACGACGCCGATCGCGACGAGCGCCAGCGCGGGCAGGGCGTAGCGTCCGGCCCAGGGCGGCAGCCTCCGGCCCCGCGCCTTCGAGGGCGCGCGCTGGAGCATCGTGGGGGGCTCGGGCCGGTGGTGATCGGGGACGAGGGCGCGGACCATCGCGCTCAAGGCGCCCATCGTGGGATGGGCGCCGCTCGCCGCCAGCACCGAGGCCAGGACGTCCCTCACCTCGGTCATGCTCTCGGGGCGCGACGCGGGGGACGGATCGAGACAGCGCGCGACGAGGTCGTCGAGGGCCGGCTCGATCCCGCCGACGCGGTCGGAGGGCCGCGGCGGGGCCGCGTCCGCGGCGGGGACGTCGTCATCGGTGGGCCACGGCAGCGTCCCGGTCAACAGGAGGTGCAGGGACACGCCGAAGGAGAAGATGTCCGCGCGATGATCGACCGCGTCGCCGCGGAGCTGCTCCGGTGCCATGAACCCGGGCGTACCCTTCACGACCCCCGTGCGCGTGACGACCTCGTGGCTCGCAGCCGAGGCGATGCCGAAATCGATGAGCTTCACGGCACCGTCGAAGCTGAGCATCACGTTGTGCGGCGTCACGTCGCGGTGCACCACGCGCAGCGGCTCTTCCAGCTCGTCCAGGTGCGAGTGCACGTAGGCGAGCGCCTCGGCGATGGCGAGGGCGAGGGCGAGGGCTTCGTTCTTCGGCAGGTGTCCCGTCGCCGAAGACTTCGCGCGGCGCACGAGCTCCGAGAGGGTCACGCCGTCGACGTGCTCCATGACCAGGAGTGGGACGCCCCGATCTTCTTCGAGGGCGATCACGGAGACGACGTGTGGATGGCTCAATCGCGCGAGCAGACGCGCTTCGTCCGCGAATGCCGCGAGGTGCTCTTCGTCGTCTGCGATCTCCGGGTTCGGCCGCTTGATCGCCACCAGCTGCTCGATCCCGCGCGGCCCGTAGCGCCGCGCGAGGAGGACGTGCGCCATGCCGCCCCGCGCGAGCTTGCGAACGATCTCGTAGGTGGCCTCGGACACCGTCTACTCGTACGACAGCCCGTGCTTGCGCAGCAAGCGCGCGAAGGACTTCTTGTGCACCCCCGCGGCCTCGGCGGCGCGGCCGACGTCGCCGCCGGCGCGCTCGAGGGTCCTGGCCAGATAGGCTCGCTCGAGGGCGGTGTTCCAAGCGTCCCGGGCGTCACCGAGGGGCTCGCCGGCGCTGATCGCCGTGTCGACGACGCCCCGGACGAGCTCCTCGTCCGCCGGATCGCTGGCGAGGGCCTCGTCGAAGCGCGCCACCTCCGAGACGTCCTGTCGGGAGAGGGCGGGACCATCGGAGACGACGGCAGCGCGCCTGATGACGTTGCGTAGCTGCCGCACGTTGCCCGGCCACTTCCGCGAGGCGAGCCACTCGACGGCCTCGGCCTCGAGGTCGGCGATGCCCAGCTCGCGCACCCCTGGCTCGGAGAGGAACCGGCGCGCGAGCTCGGGGATGTCCTCGCCGCGCTCCCTCAGCGGTGGAAGACCGATCACGACCTCCGTGAGGCGGTGGTAGAGATCCTCGCGGAACGTCCCCTCACCGATCATCTCGCGGAGCGGTCTGTGGGTCGCGGCCACCACCCTGACGTCCACTTCGCGGTACGCCTCCTCGCCCAGGGGTCGCACCGCCCTCTCCTGAAGCGCGCGGAGCAGCTTCGCCTGCAGGTCCAGGGGCAGCTCCCCGACCTCGTCGAGGAAGATGGTGCCGCCGTGGGCGCGGACGAAGGCGCCGTCGTGACTTCGGTCGGCGCCGGTGAACGCNNCCACCTCGTCGAGGAAGAGCGTCCCGCCGTCCGCCGCCTCGAACAGGCCCTGCTTGGGACCCGTGGCGCCCGTGAAGGCGCCGCGGGCGTGCCCGAAGAGCTCGCTCTCTGCGAGGGTCTGGGCCACCGCCGCGCAATCGACGACCTCGAAGGGCTGATTGGCCCGGGCGCTCAGCGCGTGCAGCGCACGGCTCGCGAGCTCCTTGCCCGTACCGGTCTCCCCGGTGACGACGACGCTGAGCTCGGTCTCCGCGACCTTGGCGATGGCGCCCATCGCCTCGCGCATCGCCTGGCTCTTGCCGTAGAGCAGGCCGGCGAGCTCGGTCTCGGAGAGCGGGCGCACCCGCTCCCACTTGCGCTTCGGCTCGAAGCGAAGCTCCGTGTCGCCGAGCCTGAGGCGGGCGCGGGGCGGCAGCTCGGCCTCGGTGACGCGCACGCCGTTGACCCTCGTCCCGTTCGTCGATTCGAAATCGCGGACGACGTAGGCGCCTCCCTCGATGGGTCGGATCTCGCAGTGTCTGCGGGAGACGCTCCCATCCGTCAGGACGACGGTGTTGTCGTCGGCGGTCCCGATGGTCACGCGCGCGGTCCGGATCTCCCGCCGCAGGCCGCGATCCGGGCCGGAGATCACCACCACCGATTGGCGGTGGCTCGCGACCTTCATGCCGTCGTCGTCTTCTCGAACTTCGGTTCCGGACAGGGTCGCCATGTCGCTTCGCCTGGCGAGGAAAGCACGCGGCTCCCCGGGCGACAAGGCTGGGGGCGCTGCGCTCACACCCCTGCGATCGGCCCGGCGCAGTGGGCGGGATCGCCGAACACCTCGAGGTCGGTCAGCCCGAGGCGATGAAGCATGGCCAACATCATCTCGTTGCTGCGGCCGCCTTCGAAGGTGAGGTGCCGGCCGGTACGAAGGCCGAGGCGCTCGCCGCCCGCCAGGAGGAACGCCGCGCGGCCCGTTCCGTGACCCGGCGGCGCAACCCATGCCACCAACGTGTGATCGAGGAGCGTCCCGTCCCCCACGTCCACCGCATCCAGACCGGCGAGGGCCTCGGCGAAGCGCTCGGCGATCCACGTGGCGTAGACGATGAACGCGTCATCGGCGCCGTCGCGCGTGCGTCCCCCGGCGCGGTGCGCGTAGTGGTGCCAGTCCTCGGTCATCCCGAGGAAGTCGAAGAGCATCCCGCCGCCGTGATGTCCCCACTGCACGGTGGCGACGCGGGTGAGGTCGCAGGCCAGGGCGGCGACCGCGAGCTCGACCTGGAGCGGTCCGACGCGCTGGACGTCGTCCGGGTCGATCCCGGCGTCGATGGCGGCCGGGGGCGCGCAGGCCGCCGCGGTCACGGCGGGCTCGAGGGTTCGCTCGATCTCGCGAACGGAGGTGAGGTGCGCGTCGATGCGATGCCGATCCGAGGCGCCCACCCGCCCCCGCACCTGATCCAGGTTGCCCGCGACGAAGTCGAGGACGCTTCGGCGCTGGCGGATGCGCCGGAGCGCTTCGGCGCTCGGCTCGGTCGCGCCGCTCTCGAAGCCGGCGAAGAGGCGTTCGAATGCGCGCCGGGGATCGCCCTCCATCGGCAGCGGCGACGCCGGACCGGTGGCGCTCACCGAGAACTCGCCCGATTCGACGCCCAGCTCGAGGGAACGAAAACGCGTGTCGGCTCCCAGGCGCGCGGCGGCGATCTGATCGAAGGAGGCCCCGGTCGTCGAGCCCCGGTTCGGCCCGGGCACGGCTTCGAGGCCCGTGTGGACGCCGAACGCGGCCGTGACGTGACCGTGCAGCTCCGTGATGGTTCCCTCTCCTGCCGCCGCGGTGTTGTCGATTCCCGACGCGATCAAGAGCCGGTCGCGGAACGGCGCGAGGGGCGCCATGATCTCTGCGAGCTCGAACGCGGTCTCCGTGCCCCCTTCCGGCGACCAGCCGTACTTCGAGGAGAAGTGCGGCACGGCGAAGAGGAGCAGGCGTGGGGTCACGCCGCCCTCGGCGAAGGCGCCCAGGTGGGGTACGAAGGGGGCCGCGGCGGCGGTCGCGCCGACGGCGGAGAGAAAGCGGCGGCGGGTGAGTCTTCGGCGTGTGCTGGGGGGCATCGGTCTTTCCTCTAGTCGGGGGCGGCGAAGCGGAACGCGGGGGAGCGGACGACGGCGATGACGAGCTCTCGGATGTCACCTCCGGAATCGACCAGCGCTCCGCGGAGGTCGTCCATCAAGCAGGCCTCGGCCTCGTCTTCGTTTCTCGACAGCGCGTAGCGGAACCACTGGCGGCTGAAGCAATCGGCGGCCTCCGGCCCGTCCCCGATCGCCGCGGCGAGCTCCACCGCGCCTTCGAATGCGAGCTCGCCCTCCTCGAGAGCGATGTGGCCCGACGCGTCCACGGGATGGCCGCCCGGATCGACCGTGCGGTAGCGCCCGATGGCGTCGTAGCTCTCGAAGCTGAATCCCACGGGGTCGATCAGCTGATGACATCCGCTGCACGCGGGGTCCTCGGAGTGCTGTCGGTACTGCTCGCGCGCCGTCAGGCTCGGATCGGGCTCGGGCGGGTCCGCCATGACGCTCGGGGGCGGCTGACCGAGCTCGACGCAGAGGATCCGCTCGAGCACGAACGCACCGCGGGACACGGGCGCCGTCTGGTTGTGCTTGGCGAGCGTCGAAAGGACGCTCGCCTGAGTGAAGATCCCCGCGCGCTCACCCGCGGGCATGCGCGCCGGAAAGAAGCCCGGCGGCAGAGCCTCGGCGTCCTCGGGCGTCAGGAGCGAGCTCTCGGCCGGATCGATGCGCTCCGCGCCGTAGAGCGCCGCCAGCCGCTCGTCGACGATGCTCTCCTCGGTCGTCAAGAGCGTGCTCAACCGACCGTCGCCGGAGCGCAGGAGGTGAGTCAGCAAGAGCTCGGTCTCGGTCACCATCGAGGCGCGAAGGCTCTCGTCCCACTCGGGGAAGAGGTCGGGGTCCTTGTCGATGCTCTCGATGTCGGTGAGCCCGAGCCACGAGAGGTGGAAGTCCACCATCACCGGAAGGGCCCGCGGGGAGTCGATCATGCGGCGCGCGTGCGCCTCGAGGGACGCGGCGTCGCTCAGCTCTCCCGCCTCCGCAGCGGCGAGGAGCGCCTCGTCGGGCATCGTGTCCCAGAGGAAATAGCTGAGCCTGCTCGCGAGCTCGTGATCGGAGAGCGCGCGGGTACCCGCCGGATCGACGTCCTCGATCCGGTAGAGAAACTGCGGCGACTGGAGCAACGCCTCGACCACCAGCCGCGTCGCTTCCTCGAGGGCGGCCTCGCCGAGCGCCGCGTCGATCAGCGCGTCGGTGAGGGCCCGCTCGGCCTCGGTGAGCGGGCGGCGATAGACGCGCGGCGCGAAGCGATCGACGAAGGCGGTGAGACAGACGAACGGATCCGCGTCCGCGTCGCAGGAGAGGAGCGAGTCGACGTCGACCGAGAGGGCGATCGCCGACGCCGCTTCGGCGTAGGTCTCGACGTGGAGCCGGCTCACGGGTGCGACCGCGTTGGCGCGAAAGAGCCCGTTCACCTCGTCCGCTGGCAGGACGACCTCCGGGCGCGGCTCGCCGAAGAGATCGGCGATCGTGTTGCGGTATTCGTCGCGAGAGAGGCGCACCAGGGGCGAGGGGGCCAGCATCGGCAGCTCGTCGGCGCAGGTCGCCGGCACCGTCTCGGGCGGCAGGGTCGGACCTTCGCCGGCCGCGGCATGGGGATCGGAGATCAGTCCCGTGCACGCAGCGAGCGACGAGAGGGCGATGGCGGCGGGGAGCACTCGCATGGGCGAGGGATGGAGCACGAGGTATGCCGGGTGACCGCTCACGGCGTGAAATCGGGGGGTTACGGCGCGCGGCCCTCGGGTTTCGGTGGAATCGGCACCGCTCCCGTTCCAGCCGCCGCGGCACCGCCGCGGTTCCCGTTCCGGCAAAAGTCGGCGTTGCGGGCGCGCAAACACCGAAAACCCGGGGGTCTGCGCGATCTGGCACGAGGCGTGAACTTCGAGACGGACGTGATCGATCGTCGCGTCATCTCCCTGCTCGCGTTCGCCGCCGNNGGCGTCATCTCCGACCCCGGCGCCTCTCCGACCGGCGATGATGCGCCGGCCTGCCTCACGGCCGAATGCGAGCCCGCGACCTCCGTCGGGCGCGCGGGCCGGCCACTGCCCCTCCGCCGTCTGACGAACCGCGAGTACGAAAACACGCTGGTCTCCCTCTTCGGCGATCCCGCGGGCGAGCCGCTCGCGCCCGAGCCGGGCACCGGCTTCGAGAACGACGCCGCCAGCCTCCGCGTCCCCGAGCCCGTGGCGGAGCGCTACCGGGAGCGGGCCGAGACGATCGCGACGGCCCTCGACGTCGCGGACATGACCGGTTGCGCCTTGCCCCTCGACTCCAGCGAGTGCGTCCGCATCGCCGTCGACGAGATGATCCGCGCGGTCTATCGGCGCCCGCCGACGCCGGGCGAGGTCGATGCGCTCGTCGCGCTCTGGGAGGATGAGGCGGCGCACGAAAGCGGCGAAGACGCGTTCCGCCTCGTCGTCGAAGCGATGCTGCAGTCGCCCCACTTCCTCTACCGGGTGGAGCGGGGCGTCCCCGGCGCGGACGACTTCGTGGAGCTCTCCGACCACGAGATCGCGACCAGGCTCAGCTACTTCCTCTGGGCGGACATGCCCGATTTCGCGCTGCGCGAAGCCGCCGACGCGGGCTTTGCGGGACCGACCGAGGTCGAACGCCAGGCGCGACGCATGCTCGACGACGACCGGGCGCGCGCCTCGGTCGGGATCTTCGTCGAAGAGTGGCTCGGCCTTCGGGCCCTGTCGGGGGTGGACAAGGCCGACCACGTGATCGACTTCGACGACGCGCTGCGGCGATCGATGCGCGAGGAGGTGCGCCGCTTCACGGCGTGGGCGGTGTTCGACGACGACGCGCGCTTCGAGACGCTGTTGACCGCGCCGGTGACCTTCGTGGACGGACGCCTCGCCTCCCTCTACGGCGTGGACGCGCCGGCCGAGCCTTTCGGCCGGGTCGCCCTCGACGCCGCGGAGCGGGCCGGGGTGCTCACCCAGCTCGGGGTGCTCAGCGTTCACGCGTCGCCGACCGAGTCTGACCCGATCCGGCGCGGCAAGCTCGTCCGCGAGCGCCTCCTCTGCCAGGAGCTGCCCGCACCTCCCGACGACGTCGGCGCGCTGCCGGAGCCGGACGGGACGCTCTCCACCCGCGAGCGCTTCGAGCTGCACCGCAGCGATCCCGCCTGCGCTGGCTGTCATCGGCTGATGGATCCGATCGGGTTCGGCTTCGAGGCCTACGACGCGGTCGGCCGATTCCGGACCACCGACGATGGCGGCGTCATCGACGACCGGGGCGAGCTCGCGCACACCCGGGACATCGACGGGGAGTTCCGCGGCGCCGTCGAGCTGGCGCAACTCCTCGCCAGCAGCACCGAGGTCCGCGACTGCTTCGCGCAGATGCTGCTGCAATACGCCCTCGGACGTCCCCTCGACGAAACCGACGCGGAATCCGTGGGCGAGCTCCAGAGCCTCTTCGCGGCTTCGGACGGAGACATCCGAGAGCTCCTCGTCGCGACGACCACCACCGACTCGTTTCTGACCCCCTGAGGAGCCATGCCGATCTCACTGACCCGTCGCAACATCCTGAAAGCCGTCGGCTTCGCGTCCCTGGCCGCGGTGCCCGTCTTCCGGCGCGGGATCCTCCACGCCGACACGACCTCCGGACCGCCGCGACGCTTCATCGCCAACTTCGTCTTCGACGGCACCCGACCCGAGAGCTTCTGGCCGGACGGCACCGCGGACCTGCCGTCGTCGCCCACCGAGGCGCCGCTCCCGCCCGGGATCAGCGAGCGCCTGGCGCCCATCGATGCCTTCAGAGACGAGCTCCTCGTGATCAAGGGCATGGACAACGAGGCGAGCGTGCAGCCGGGTGGGTCCCACACCCGCGGAATGCTCACCGGCCTGTCTGGATTCTTCGAGATCGAGGAGCACGATCCGAATCACGGAGCCGGCGGAGGGCCGACCATCGATCACCTCCTCGACGAAGCATTCGGCGATCAGACGCGCTTTTCGTCGCTGCAGCTGGGGGTGATCCCCCGGTACGGCAAGATCTCGTGGCGCGGCGCGCTGGACTACAAGCTGTCGAATCCAGATCCCTACGCGGTGTTCGACATGCTCTTCGGCGAGCCGCTCATGGGACCCGATCCGCGGGAAGTCGAGCGCGTCCGCCGGCGCAGAGCGAGCGTCCTCGACCACGTGTCCGGTGACCTGACTGCGCTGTCGTCACAACTCGCGACGGCGGAGCGGGAACGGCTCGGCGCCCATCTCGAGTCCATCCGCTCGATGGAACGCCGGCTCGCCCCCGCCACCGAATCCGGCGCGGCCTGTGTCCCTCCGACCATCGACGGACGACTCGACATCGCGGACTACGCGAACGTGCCCGCCCTCGGCCAGCTGCAGATGGATCTCGCCGTCGCCGCCTTCGCGTGTGATCTGACGCGGACCATCACCCTGCAGTGGGGCAAGGGCACGAGCACGATCACCTTCCCGTGGCTGGGCATCGAAGAGACCCACCACGACCTGTCGCACTCGACGCGCTCGGAGACCGAGCTGCGCGACAAGCTCCTGCGCGCCGACCTGTGGTTCATGGAGCAGTTCGCCTATCTGCTCGGGAAGATGGACGCGGTGGTCGAGAGCAATGGCTCGACGCTCCTGGACAACTCCCTCGCCTATTGGCTCAGCGAGGTGGGCAACGGCTCGAGCCATTCCGTCGACCTCATCCCACAGATCATCGCGGGCAGCGCCGGGGGCCGGCTCAGGCCGGGGCGCTTCCTGCGCTACCCGTCCCGGGCGCACAACGACCTGCTGCTTTCGATCCTCCACGCGATGGGGCTCGAGGAGCTCGATTGCGTGGGCTCTCCGGAGCTGTGCCGGGGGCCGCTCCCACTACTGAGCTGACGCTCGCGTCCGAGGCGCGCCGGCGATGTATGATCCAGGGTGATGTTTGCCGCCCGATCCCTCTCCGCTCTCCTCGTCATCCTCACGGCCCTCGGCTGTGACGGCGGCGACGAGGTCGAGTGCATCTCCAGCACGGACTGCCCGATGGGTCGCTGCGTCGACGGAACCTGCGTCGACGGCACGACGGACACGGGCACGGCGACGGACACCGGAACGGCGTCGGACACGGGAACGGCGACGGACACGGGCACGGCGACGGAC
>JABAHQ010000235.1_pt1 | contig 14107 bp, 6 predicted proteins | sample 7062091 | NCBI WGS metagenome assembly JABAHQ01 (sample SAMN14534359, study PRJNA622989) | marine sediment metagenome | biome: marine biome [ENVO:00000428]; feature: marine pelagic biome [ENVO:01000023]; material: deep marine sediment [ENVO:00002113] | place: India: Gulf of Kutch | collected...
TAGATGCGGTGGCCGAACCCCATCAGCCGGAATGAGTCTCTCTTGTCTTTGGCGCGGGCGATGAGCTTGGGCACCTCCTTGACCGACTCGATGGACTCCAGCATGCGGATCACCGCCTCGTTGGCGCCACCGTGGGCCGGGCCCCACAGGGAGCCGATGCCCGCGGAGATGCTGGCAAAGGGGTTGGCGCCGGAGCTGCTGGCCAGCCGCACGGTAGAGGTGCTGGCGTTCTGCTCGTGGTCGGCGTGCAGGATCAAGATCAGGTCCAGGGCGCGGGCAGCCACTGGGTTGACCTCGTAGGGCTCCGCGGGCACCGCGAACATCATGCGCAGGAAATTCTCGACGTAGCCCAGGGAGTTGTCGGGGTACATGAAGGGCTGGCCCACGGAGAACTTGTAGCTGTCGGCGGCGATAGTGGGCATCTTGGCGATCAGCCGGTGGGCGGAGACCTCGCGGTGACGCGGATCGGTCACGTCCGTGGAGTCGTGGTAAAAGGCCGACAGCGCCCCGACCACGCCCACCATCACGGCCATGGGGTGGGCGTCGTGGCGAAACCCCTGGTAAAAGCGGCGCAGGCCCTCGTGCACCATGCTGTGGTAGCGGATAATGCGCCGGAACTCGTCCATCTCGGCGCGCCCGGGTAGCTCGCCGTAGAGCAGCAGATAGCAGACCTCCAGGTAGTCGCTGTGCTCGGCGAGCTGCTCGATGGGATAGCCGCGATAGAGCAATACGCCCTGCTCGCCGTCGATGAAGGTGATGCCGCTCTGGCAGCTCGCGGTGGAGACGAACCCCGGATCATAGGTGAACATCCCAAGCTCGCGGGACAGGTTCTTGATCTCGATCACATCTGGCCCGTGGGTGCCGTGCCGTATCGGCAGCTCCACACGCTTGCCGGTGCGGTTGTCGATCATCGTGACGGTGTCTGTGGTCTTGCCCATCGCATCCTCCTCGCCGCCGTGCACGCGCGCAGTGGATTGCCCAGTAGCCCACGCCAGTTCCGTGGCCACGACCTTGTGGCATTCGACCCGAGCGCTCCCCAGCCGTTCCTCACCCGAGACGCCGTGCGGTATCGCGCCCAGGCCGGGACTCCGTATCCGGGCCGCCAGTGCCGCCGCCCGCCGGAAGAACCGCAAGTCCTCGGCGCGCCGAGCGTCGGAAATCTCTTACTGTAGCCGATCGGCCGGCGCCATGGCGTGCGCTGCGGCAATCTCGGCTCCTGCTGGCAAGGCGCGCGTACCTGGCGCTACAGTGATTGTTTCGGCCAAAGCGGGCTCCAGTTTAGCTCCGGCGGCGCGGGCGCGGTGACGGCGGCGACGCCAGCCGCTACCATCGGTACACACAAATCGATCGCGGAAAACTTCGACCGGTGCACGAGCATGCCTTGATCGCGCTGGCGGGAATCGGCCTGCTGGGCATCGCCTGCCAGTGGTTCGCCTGGTGGGTCAAGCTGCCGGCGATCCTGTTCCTGCTGCTGGCCGGCGTCGTCGCCGGCCCGGTGACCGGTTGGCTGGTTCCGGACGTCCTGTTGGGGGACCTGTTGTTTCCCATGGTCTCGCTGGCGGTGGCGGTGATCCTGTTCGAGGGCTCGCTGACCCTACGCCTGGACGACATCCGAGGCCTGGAGCGGGTGGTGCGCCGGCTGGTGACCAGCGGCCTGGCGGTCACCTGGGTCATTACCGCCCTGGCCACTCGGTGGCTGCTGGGCTTTCCCTGGGAGCTCGCCTTCCTGTTCGGCGCGCTCACCGTGGTCACGGGCCCGACCGTGATCGTGCCCATGCTGCGCACCGTGCGCCCCCGCGCCCGCCTGGCCAACATTCTGCGCTGGGAGGGTATCGTCATCGACCCGATAGGAGCGCTACTGGCGGTGCTGGTGTTCCAGTTCATCGTCTCGGGCCGCGGCAGCGCGGCCTTTGGGCACACGCTGCTGACCTTCGGTCAGATACTGGCGGTCGGGGCGGCGCTCGGCGTGGCGGCCGGCCAGGTGCTGGGGATGGCGCTGCGCCGGCACTGGCTCCCCGAGTTCCTCCACAACGTAGCCGCGCTCACCCTGGTGTTCGGCGCCTTTGCCGCCTCCAACGTGCTGCAGGAGGAGTCGGGGCTGCTCACCGTGACGATCATGGGCCTGTGGCTGGGCAACATGAAGGACGTGCGGGTGGAGACGATCCTCGACTTCAAGGAAAGCCTCAGCGTGCTGCTCATCTCCGGCCTGTTCATCATCCTGGCGGCGCGCATCGACCTGGGGCAGCTTCAGGTGCTGGGCTGGGCCGCAGTGGGGGTGCTGATGGCCATGCAGCTCGTCGGTCGGCCCATGAAGGTGCTCGTGGCCACGGCGGGTTCGGCCCTGGACTGGCGTGAGCGGCTGTTGCTCGCCTGGATCGCACCGCGGGGCATCGTGGCCGCGGCGGTGGCGGCCGCGTTCGCCATCCGTCTGGAAGAGCAAGGGATCCCGCGCGCGGAGCTGCTGGTGCCCCTGACCTTCCTGGTGATCGTGGGCACCGTGGTGCTGCAAAGCGCCACGGCGCGGCTGGTCGCCCGCGGCCTGGGGGTGGCCGAGCCCGAGCCCCGGGGTTTCTTGATCGTCGGGGCCAACCCCGTGGCGCGCGCCGTCGCCGCGGCCCTGGACCGGCAGGGATTCCGCACACTGCTCACCGATAGCAACTGGGACCACGTGCGTGCCGCCCGGTTGCAGGGGTTGGTGACCTACTACGGCAACGCGGTTTCCGAGCACGCCGATCGGCACCTGGACCTGGTGGGTATCGGGCGCCTGTTGGCCCTGGCGCCCCAGCGCGAGGTCAACGCCCTGGCGGTGATGCGCTATCGTGCCGAGTTCGGCCACGACGCCGTCTTCTCGCTGGCGGCCACTTCGGAGAAGGAGGATGCCGAGAAGACCGAGGTGCCGGCGCCGCAGCGGGCCCAGATCGCCTTCGGGGAGGACGTCACCTACACCAAGCTGTCCAGCCTGCTCAGCCAGGGCGCCGAGATCCACGACACCCGTTTGACCGAGGACTTCGACTTCGAGGCCTATCGCCAAAGATACGGGCGCAGGGCGATCCCCCTGTTCGCCATCAGCTCGCGCGGACGGCTGGATCTGTTCACCGCCGGCGGCGAGCTCGCCCCCGACGCGGGATGGACCGTGTTGGGGCTGATCCAGAAAGAAGCGCTCGAAGAGGCGAGGTCCCCGGAAGGTGCCGCCCAGGAGGCGGGTTCCTAGCCTGCGTGTCGCACCAGTCCCAGATGATGGTCTTCGAGTGCGCAGTGAACAGTGTACAGGGGACAGGGGCCGGTCAAGTTGTCTTCATGACGGCCGCCTGCCACTCACTGTCCGCCTGTCTACTGCAAACTGTCCACTGCACACTAATAATTCAGGGCGCCGTCAGGATGCGGCGGCGGATGGTCCGCTCTTCCTCGGCGCTGAGCAGCCCCTCCTCGTGAAGCTCCTCCAATACGCGCAACTGGTGCAGCCGGCGCCGGGGGAGGGTCTGGCTGTTCGGCGCAGGGCTCTCCGGTTTGGCTCGCGCCGTGGACTCAGGTTCGGTGATTTCGTCTTTCGCCCGGGTGGCAGTTTCACGGGCGGGTTCGCACTCCAGGCTTGCATTGAGGCCCTGGCGGATGTCGTCCAGGGTGATGCGCTTCGCGTACTCTGCGCACCCCGGTCTGCGCAGGATGACCTTGCCGTACAGGGCCTGCCTGTCCGCAGGGTAGCTGTTGGGGTAGATGTCCCGTTCCGATACGAAGGCCGGCGTCACGCCCTGCCTGCCGGTGATGGTGTGCACCTCCGCCCCGGGCGGCTGCGAGTCCACCACGAAGGAGCGCAGCTTTGGCGCGCCCGGCAGAGTTTCGCTTCCAAGCATCAACGCCGGCAGCAGGGCAATGGCGTGACGGCGCCTCGGGCGGTGGACCATGCCTGGGTTCAGAACGCCGCGTCGAACCCGAACAGCAGATAGTTCTCGTTGGTGAGGTGGCCCGTGAAGAACGTCCCGGTCTTGGTTTCCTCATCCAAGAGGTCGGCGTTCAGCTCCATGATGCCCTTGACGTTGCGCATGAAGTAGTATGACGCGGTCAGGGTCAGGCTGTTGATGTCGATGCCCTCGTAGATGGTATCGGTGTTGTCCAGGTCGTTGGCGTCCGCGTAGTTGTACAGGGCCGAGAATGCCCAGCGCTCGTTGGGAATATGGTCCACGCCAAGAAAGCCTCCGGCCCATTCGTAGTCCCGGGTCGGATCGGCGTCGAGAAACTCGTCCCAGGAGTTGTGCAAATACTGGGCGTGCCAATAGGTCTTGGCCCCGATCATCCCGGAGACATCCAAGCCATAGATGCGCTTGTCGGTGTCCCGAAGGCCATCGTCCTGACCGGCTGGTCCCGTGGCGCTCCTCTGCTCGCCGGACAGCGCGAACAGCCCCACGCCTACGGGGCCGATGTCGGTGCCGATGCGCCCGAAGGCGGTCTTGGCGTTGTCGTTGTCGAACATGTTGTCCGGGCGCTGGTATCCGGGGCTGTTCACATCGAAGTTGTCGCTGATGCCGTTGCCGTTTACCAGGCCCAGGGCGGCATCCACGGGTCCGAAGGCACGGTCGAACAGCACGCCGCGGTCATAAGTGATCCCGGCCATGCGATAGACCATGTAGTCCTGGAAGGGCAGGCGGACCTCGCGGGGGAACATCAAGTCGGATACCTGAAACTGGCCGAGCTGCATGCCGACACCGCTGCCGAACACGTCGGCGTGCCGGAACCAGGCATCCTCCACCACCACCTCGCCGTTGCCCCCCTTCTCGGCAAAGATCCCGTAAAAATAGTACGTGATGTTGTCGGACAGCGGTGCGCTCGACAGGAGCTTGATCAGGTAGGGGGCCTGAAAATCGGTATCGGCGGTGCGTGTCTCACCGGTGATCGGATCGATGTTCTTGCCGTCCCTGGCCTGTACGTAGGCCTGGGCCCGCAGCGCCAAGGGGACATGATCCGGCAGGGCGAGGCGCTCGTCGCCGGCGTCCATGGTCCCTTCCCGCCAGTTGTCCAGCTTCATGTTGTTGGCCGCGAAGTGCTCGCCGAACTGGTTGAGCTTGGGGAACGCGGAATGACAGGCCGCGCAGCTCAGGTTGTACTTGCGTGCGAACTCCGGCATGGCCTGCGCCGAGACCGCCCACAGGCCGGCGGTGAGCGTCAGGCCGAGGACTGCGGCGGCGCGGCCAAGGTGGGGCAATGCATGGCTCATCGAGGGCTCCTGGTGAGGGTGAAACATCAACGGCGCGAAGGATATCTCACGAATAGGCCATGAGGCCAGGGGTGTCAACGCGCCGTTGCCTCTCGCTGGTGCCGGCGGTGCGAGCCGTGTCATGATACGGGCCGGCGGCGCGGGGCGAGTTTCTCCCCCTGTCACGTCAGGTCATGTCATGAGCGAGCTATTGGGCGAATACGGGCTGTTTCTGGCAAAGACGCTCACCGTGGTGGCGGCCGTTGGCGCGTTGATCGTGGCGGTCGCCTCGCAGTCGCGGCGCGGGCGTTGGACGGAGCGGCTGGAGGTGCGCAATCTCAACCGCAAGTACGACGCGATGTCCCACGCGCTGCGCAAGGAGATGTTGTCCAAGAAGGAATATCTGAAATCGGTTAAGGAGGAGCGGGCTCGGGAGAAGGCCGAGCGCAAGCGGCGCGCGGCCGCGGGGGAGCGGCGCAAGCGCGTCTACGTGTTGGATTTCCGGGGCGACATCCGGGCCAAGGCGGTGGCCGCGTTGCGCGAGGAGGTCAGCGCCATCCTCATCCAGGCCGCGACCGAGGACGAGGTGCTGGTGCGTCTGGAGAACGCCGGGGGTCTGGTCCACGATCACGGTCTGGCCGCATCGCAGCTCGCCCGGCTGCGCGAGCGCGGCATCCCGCTGGTGGTGGCCGTGGACAAGGTCGCCGCCAGCGGCGGCTATCTGATGGCCTGCGTGGCCGACCGGATCTTGGCGGCGCCCTTCGCGGTGATCGGCTCCATCGGCGTGCTCGCCCAGCTACCCAACTTTCACCGCATGCTGCAGCGCCACGGCGTGGACTTCGAGCAGATCAAGGCCGGCGAGCTCAAGCGCACCATCACCATGTTCGGCGAGAACAGCGAGGAGGACCGGGCCCGGGCCCGGGCGCAGTTGGAAGATACCCACGCGCTGTTCAAGCAGTTCGTGTCCGAGTACCGCCCCCGTGTGAATCTCTCAGAGGTCGCCACCGGCGAGTACTGGCTGGGGCGAAGGGCGCTGGAGCGCGATCTGGTCGACGAGCTGAGCACCAGCGACGACTATTTAATGAAGGCCCGGGAGAAGGGGATCGATCTCTATCACTTGAAGTACGCGATCCGCCAGAGGTTCCCCGAGCGCGTCATGACCGCCATCCGCGGGGCGCTGGGGCCTTCCACCGAGTGAACCGCCCATCATCTGGTCCTAGGAGCCTGTCCGAGTAATCATGTCGCTACTGCGGCGGTGTCCTTTCGGTCCAAATTTCCGATCGTTCTCGTCCCGTAGGGCCCACTATGCTCCTCGAACGATTGAAAATTTGACCTCGAAATTCCACTCGCCTCGCTACGCGCAAATTACTCGGACAGGCTCCTAGCCGAGTATTGGCCGTTGAGCCTGATGCCGGCTGAGCTAGTCTAAATGTATACGATCGATGGATTGATCGATCGAGAGCCGGGGGCCTTGCGCCGCTTCGCAAGGCCCTCAGCTCTCGATCTCACCACCGGTGCAATCCAATGCCGGGCGACTGACAGACGCAGACACTGCAATCAACAGGCTTTATCTGCGCCAAGCGCGGGTGCTTAGGCAACTATCGGGCATATAGGGCACGAGGCATCCCTGTTCCGGATGGGGAGTCGTCCGCGGGGCCGAGGAGGGGCCATGAACGATGCCGTTCGGCACGATGTGACCCTGCTCACCGAGCACGACATCTACCTGTTCCGGGAGGGCACCCATTGTCGTCTGTCCGAAAGGCTGGGTGCCCATCCGGTGGACGGGGGCGTCCTGTTCGCAGTGTGGGCCCCCAACGCCCGGGGGGTATCCGTGATCGGCGATTTCAACGGCTGGGATGCCGGCGCCCACCCGCTGCACGCGCGAGACGACGGCTCTGGAATTTGGGAGGGGCTGGTCCCCGGCATCGGCCTCGGCGCCTTGTACAAGTATCACGTTCGCTCGCGGGTCGAGGACTACGCGGCCGCCAGGGGCGATCCATTCGCGTTGCGCCGGGAGCCGACCCCGCACACAGCATCCATCGTGTGGGACCTCGGCTACGAGTGGAACGACGGGCCGTGGATGGAGCGCCGGCATGCGCGCAATGCGCCGCAGGCGCCGCTGGCGATCTACGAGGTCCACCCCGCGTCCTGGCGTCGCGTGCCCGAGCAAGGCAACCGAGCGCTGAGCTACCGGGAGCTGGGCGAGCAGCTCGCCGACTACTTGCACCATATGGGCTACACCCACGTGCAGCTCATGCCGGTCATGGAGCATTGCCTCGACGACCCTTGGGGCTATCAGACCACCGGCTACTTTGCCCCGGCCGAACGCTACGGGTCTCCCCAGGACTTAATGTACCTGGTCGAGCTGCTGCACCAGCGCGAGATCGGCGTCATCCTCGACTGGGTGCCGTCGCACTTTTCGGGCGACGGGCAGGGGCTGTCGTATTTCGACGGCACGTACCTGTTCGAGGATGTCCGAAGATCCCGGCCTGGGCGCGCCGGCCGCGTGTTCGACTACGCGCGCAACGAGGTGCGTGCGTTTCTCATCAGCAGTGCGTGCTTTTGGCTCCGGTGCTACCACGTAGACGGGCTGCGAATCGGCTGCGTGGCCTCGATGCTCCATGATCTTAACGCCTGTGAGGAGAGTGGACGGGCACCGGTTCACCACGGCGGCAGTGAAGATCCACGGGCAATCGCATTCCTGAAGAATCTGAACGAGGCCATCTGCAGGGAGCTCCCGGACGTGCAAACCATCGCCGGGGAGACTGCGGATCGGCCCATGGTATCGCGGCCGACCGAGGTGGGCGGGCTCGGCTTCGGCATGAAATGGAACACGAGGTGGGCGCGCGATACGCTGAGCTATTTTTCCCTGGACCCCCTCCATCGGGCCTATCACCACGACAGGATCACTGCCGGCATCGAGCACGCGTTCTCCGAGAGCTTCATGTTGGCCCTCTCCCACGGCGAGGTTGGGCGCGGTAAGGGTTCGTTGCTCGCGAAGATGCCCGGGGACGACTGGCAGAAGATGGCCGGCCTGCGCTGCCTGCTCGGATACACCTATGCCTACCCCGGCAAGAAGCTGCTCTTCATGGGCGCTGAATTCGGCCAGTGGAACGAGTGGCGCCACGATGCCAGCCTGGATTGGCACTTGATGGACTATGCGTCCCATCGAGGAGTCGCAACCTGGGTGCGTGACCTCAATCACCTGTATCGCAGCGAGATCGCGCTCCACGAGCTTGACTTCCAGCGCGAGGGTTTCGAATGGATGGATTTTCACGATTGGCAAAACAGCGTCATCAGTTTTACGCGAGCGGCGCGCAGCGGGGACGACGTGATCATGGCGGTCTGCAACTTCACGCCGGTACCCCGTTTCAACTATGTGGTCCCCGTGCCTCGCGGGGGATGGTGGCGGGAAATGCTCAACAGCGACGCCGCCCGCTACGGCGGCAGCGGGACGGGCAACTTCGGCGGTGTGGAGGCTGCACCGGTGGGCGCGGGCGCGCAGTATTACTCGTTGTCGCTGCAGCTTCCCCCGCTGGGCGTGGTCTTCTTCAAGGACGAGATGCAGCCATGACCGACCCGCGTGCGAACGTGGAGGGGGGCACGTTGCCGCCCGACGATCCAAACGCCGGCCGGCGCCGCGTGGTGATCGAGCAAGTGACACCCGCCGTGGATTCGGGACGGTTCCCGGCCAAGCGAATCATTGGTGATATGGTCCTGGTGGATGCCGACCTGCTGGTCGATGGGCACGATCAGATCAGCGCGCGGGTCCGATACCGCAAGGAGGGCGAGCAGGGTTGGCGCGAGGCGCCCATGGAGCCCCTGGCCAACGACCGTTGGCGGGGCGGGTTCGTAGTGACCGAGATCGGCCGCTATCGCTATACGGTCTGTGCATGGGTCGATGCCTTCGCCTCTTGGCGGCACGACCTGCTCAGGCGCCAGCAGCCGGAAGATATCGCCATGGCCCTGCGCACGGGCGCGGAGCTGCTCGCGGCCGCGGCGGAGCGGGCGGGCGGCGAGGACCGCGAGCGGCTGCGGCACTGGGGCGCCGAGCTGGGCGGTGACGGGCCGGTGGAACAGCGCCTGTCCCGGGCGTTGGGCGAAGACCTCGTCCGGTTGATGGCCCGCCATGCCGATCGCAGCCTGGCCACTACCTACCGGCCCGAGCTCGCGCTCATCGTGGATGTGGAGCGCGCCCGCTTCAGCGCCTGGTATGAGTTGTTTCCGCGCTCCTGCGTAACCGACGACTCGCGGCACGGCACCTTTAGGGATTGCGCAGGGCGTCTGGACGAGGTGGCCCGCATGGGTTTCGACATCGTGTATCTTCCGCCCGTCCATCCGATCGGACGCACGAAGCGAAAGGGACGCAACAACCGTCTTGTCGCGGGACCCAAGGACCCGGGCAGTCCCTGGGCGATCGGTGCGGAGGAGGGGGGTCACAAATCGGTGCACCCGCTCTTGGGTACGCTCGATGATTTCCGTTGGTTCATGCGGCGTGCGAACGATCTCGGTCTCGAAGTTGCCCTGGACATCGCGTTTCAGTGTTCGCCCGACCACCCCTACGTCGCGGAGCATCCCGATTGGTTCCGCTGGCGGCCCGACGGCAGCGTCCAGTACGCGGAGAACCCTCCCAAGAAGTACGAGGACATCTATCCATTCAACTTCGAGACCGAGAATTGGCAGTCGCTTTGGCAGGAGCTCAAGAGCGTATTCCTGTTTTGGATGGAGCAGGGCGTGCACATCTTTCGCGTCGACAATCCACACACTAAGCCGTTCGTGTTCTGGGAATGGCTGATCGGGGAGATCAAGCGTGACGATCCGGACGTGCTCTTTTTGTCCGAGGCCTTCGCGCGCCCGAAGATCATGCTCGAACTGGCCAAGCTGGGGTTCAGCCAGTCATATACCTATTTCACGTGGCGCAACACCAAATTCGAGCTGACCGAGTATCTCGCCGAGCTAACGCGTTCGCCGGTATCCGAGTACTTTCGGCCGAACTTCTGGCCCAATACTCCGGATATCCTCAGCGAGTACCTGCAATTCGGCGCCCGCCCGGCGTTCATGATCCGCGTCATACTCGCCGGTACAATGAGCGCCAACTACGGGATATACGGTCCCGCCTACGAGCTCACCGAGAACAGGCCGCGGGAGCCCGGCAGCGAGGAGTACCTGGACTCCGAAAAATACCAGGTACGACACTGGGACACCGCGCGTCCGGACAGCATCCGGGAGCTGATCGCGAGGATCAACCGCATCCGCCGGGACAATCCGGCGCTGCAAAGTGATACAAGCCTCGCCTTTCACCCGGTGGATAACGACGAGCTCATCTGCTACAGCAAGCATACGGACGGGCTGGAAAACATCATCCTGACGGTCGTAAACCTGGATCCCTATCACACCCAGGCGGGCTGGGTGGAGCTGCCGGTCGAAGCGCTGGACCTGGACCCCCGCCATCCCTATCAGGTGCATGATCTGGTGACCGGGTCGCGATTTCTCTGGCACGGGGCACGCAACTACGTGGAGTTGGATCCGCGCAGGTCGCCGGGCCATATATTCCGGCTGCGCCGCAAGGTGCGCACCGAACGGGACTTCGATTACTACTTCTGAGCGAGGCTTTCCAAGGCGCAGTGCGGTCGGGGAGGTCATGGCGCTATGGTCAATCGCGCAGACGCAGATTCCTGGATTGACGATCCGCTGTGGTACAAGGACGCGATCGTCTACCAGCTCCACGTCAGGGCCTTTTTTGACAGCAACGCCGACGGCATCGGCGACTTCCGCGGCCTGACCCAGAAGCTGGACTATATCCGCGATCTGGGGGTCAACACGCTGTGGCTGCTGCCGTTCTACCCGTCACCGATGCGCGACGACGGCTACGACATCTCGGACTACCGCAACATCCATGCCGACTACGGCGCGCGGCGTGACTTTCGCTATTTCGTGCGCGAGGCGCACAAGCGGGGATTGAAGGTCATCACCGAGCTGGTGATCAACCACACCTCGGATCAGCACCCCTGGTTCCAGGCCGCCCGGCGGGCGCCGCCGGGTTCGGCCAAACGGCGATTCTACGTCTGGAGCCACACCGACAGGACGTTTCCCGAAACACGCATCATCTTCACCGACGTGGAGTCCTCCAACTGGGCATGGGATCCGGTGGCTCAGGCCTACTACTGGCATCGGTTCTTTTCCCATCAGCCCGACCTCAATCACAACAACCTGCAGGTCGTGAAGGCCGTCGTCCGCGTAATGAGGTTTTGGCTGGATCAGGGTGTGGACGGCCTGCGGCTCGATGCCATCCCTTATCTGTGTGTGCGCGAGGGGACCAACAACGAAAACCTCCCCGAGACGCACGACGTGATCAAACGAATGCGGGCGGTCGTGGACGACCATTACAACAACCGCATATTCTTGGCCGAGGCCAATCAATGGCCGGAAGACGTACGGGACTACTTCGGGCAGGGTGACGAGTGCCACATGGCCTTCCACTTCCCGCTCATGCCGCGCATGTACATGGCCGTCGCGCAGGAGGACCGCCATCCGATCGTCGAGATCATGGAGCAGACGCCGGATATCCCCGAAACCTGTCAATGGGCGGTCTTCCTGCGCAACCACGACGAGCTTACCTTGGAGATGGTCACTTCCAAGGAACGCGACTACATGTACGAGCGGTACGCCGGCGAGTCGCGCATGCGATTGAACCTCGGCATCCGTCGGCGCTTTGCCCCGCTGATGGAAAACGACCCGGACAAGATCAAGTTGATGAACAGCCTGTTGCTGTCCATGCCGGGCTCGCCGATCATCTATTATGGCGATGAGATCGGCATGGGGGACAACTTCTTTCTCGGCGATCGCAACGGCGTGCGCACCCCGATGCAGTGGAGCCCGGATCGCAATGCCGGATTTTCCAAGGCCGACCCCCAGCGCCTGTACCTGCCCCCCATCATGGACCCCGTATACGGCTACGAGGCGGTGAACGTGGAGGCCCAGAGCCGGGATCCGTCCTCATTGCTCAACTGGATGAAGCGAATGCTCGCCGTGCGCAAGGCCTACAAGGCCTTCGGGCGCGGTTCCCTAGAATTCCTGCGCCCCGGCAACCGCAAGATCCTGGCCTACATTCGGGAGTATTATGACGAGGAGAGCATCCTGTGCGTTGCCAATCTGGCGCGTTACCCGCAGCCGGTCGAGCTGGACCTGGGGCGCTTCCGCGGCCAGGTGCCCATGGAGATGCTCGGTCACACGCCGTTCCCGCCCATCGGCGAGCTGCCCTATCTGCTGACGCTGCCCGGCTACGGGGTGTACTGGTTTCGGCTATTGGCCGAGGCCGAGGTGCCGGCCTGGCACGAAGAGCTCCTGCCGCCGCTGGAGATTGCCACGGTGGTGCTCACCGAGGGCTGGCGAAGCTTCTTTCCGCAGCGTCTAACCGGCTCGCACCGCAGCGTTGCCGAGCGCCTGCAAAGCCAGCTCACGCGCGCCATCCTGCCCAAATTCTTGGCCGCCCAGCGCTGGTTCGGGGCGAAGGGAGAAGAGGTCGAGCGGGTAGAGCTGCAGCCCATGCTCGAGTGGGATGAGCACGGGGATTGGCTGTTCGCGCAGGCGCGGGTTTGGATGGCCGGCGCCGAGGCACAGTCCTATTTCCTGCCGCTCGCCATCATCTGGAGCGAGGACGAGGAGCGGATCCGCCCGCTGCTGCATTTCACCTTGGCAAAGGTACGCCAGCGCGCGCAGGTGGGGATCCTTTGCGACGCCTTTGCGGACGAGCGCTTTGCCGCGGCGTTGGTGGACGCCATCGGCGAAGGCCGCAGACTGTCGACGGACGGCGGTGAGCTTCACTTCAACGCCACGGCGGCCTACGCCCCTCTGGTGCGCACCCCGCCCGACGAGCTCCCGGTGCACCGTCCGGGGGTCGAAGGCAGCAACACGGCCGTGATCTTGGGAAAGGAGCTGTTCCTGAAGGTCTACCGGCGCCTGCAGCGCGGCATCAACCCGGAGCTGGAAATGGGCCGCTTCCTGACCGAGCAGACTGACTTTCAAAACATCATCCCCGTGGCAGGGGCCGTGGAGTATCAGGAGGCGCAGGGCGGGACGACTACCTTGGCGCTGCTGCAGGGCTACATTTCCAATCAGGGCGATGCGTGGTCCTACACCCTCGATTACCTGGAGCGGTATCTGGAGCACTGCCTGGTGGAGCCGGAGGCGAACCTGGCCGAGGCCCCGGAGCTGCACGCCCCCTATCTTGCCCGCGTGCACACGCTGGGCGAGCGAACCGGTGAGCTGCACCGCGCCCTGTGTGTCAAGACGGGCGATCCGGCGTTCGATCCGGAGGAGCTCACGACGGAGGACCTGCAGCGTTGGGGCGACAGGGCGCGCGCCGATGCCCGGCGGGCGCTGGCGCGCCTGGAGCGCCGCTCCGCCGTGCCCGAGGCGCAGCGCGAGGAGGCGGCCCGCGCCGTGGCGCTGAGATCGGAGATCGAGGCGCGGATCGATACGGTAATGGACATGCGTATCGAAGGGGTGAAGACGCGCCACCACGGCGACTATCACCTGGGTCAGGTGCTGGTGGTGGAGAACGATTTCGTCATTATCGACTTCGAGGGCGAGCCGGCCCGCTCCCTGGCCGAGCGGCGCGCCAAGCATTGCGCCCTGCGCGATGTCGCGGGGATGCTGCGTTCTTTCAGCTACGCGGCCTACGTCGCGCTGGACCGCCTGAGCGCAGAGCGTCGCGAGAATTTTGCCTTTCTGGAACCCTTCGCGGCCGTATGGGAACGGCTCGTGGCCGATGCGTTCGAGGAGGGCTACGAGCAAGGGGTGGCCGACTGCGCGGTATACCCCCGCGGGCCCGGCCACGCCCGGATGCTGATCGACGTGTTCGTGCTGGAGAAGGTCGTCTACGAGATCTGTTACGAGCTGGACAACCGCCCCGCCTGG
>JABAHQ010002352.1_pt2 | contig 14104 bp, 13 predicted proteins | sample 7062091 | NCBI WGS metagenome assembly JABAHQ01 (sample SAMN14534359, study PRJNA622989) | marine sediment metagenome | biome: marine biome [ENVO:00000428]; feature: marine pelagic biome [ENVO:01000023]; material: deep marine sediment [ENVO:00002113] | place: India: Gulf of Kutch | collected...
ACGATAGGCGCAGTCCAGCCTGAGCCGAGCAGCATAGCGATCTTCTCCGCGGCCATCTGTTCCCTGACCGTCCCCGGATTCTGGGCGGTGACCCCGGGAGGGATTACTTCGTGCACGGTGAAAAGCTCGACAAAGAACTCGAACGCTTCTTTCGCCGCCTCGCTATTGAGGGCGGCGCACTTATTATCTGGGGTGAGGTAATCTCCGCCGTGGCTGAACAGGACCGGAGTGAACCTTAGCTCAAACCCGGGGCTGATTGCGCCAATCGTCCCAAAGCCCCATGTATCGATCGCCCCGTCTCCATCCCTATCGCGAGTTAGCCTCTCAGCGTACTCCTGAAATCTGTCCCAGGTCTCCGGCGGGCTGTCGGGGTCTAGCCCTGCCTCCTTGAAGAGCTCCGTGTTGTAGATCAAGATCATGGACATGAAGTCCCCGGGCAGGGCATAGTAGCGGCCATCCTTTCGCGTCAGCTCCAGCGTCACGGGGAACCAGGGATCGAGGAAATCTTCCCCGTACCAGGTGGGACCTTCGGCATTGATGAAATCGGTGATGTCGTAGAGATAGCCCTTCTCAATGAAGGAGCGCAGTGAATAGCCGTGCAGATGAAGGATATCCGGTCCTACTCCGGCCTCGATTGCCGTTATGTACTTAGTCTCCTTTTCTGCGTATGACACATAGTCCAGTTCTACGTCGATGTCCGGGTTCTCCGCCTCGAACATCGCTATTCCCTCTTTGAGGGACTGTTCCCAAACCGGCTCGGTGAGGTGCCAGTCGGAGAAGACCAGCGTTACCTTGGGTGCGCTGAGGGACAGCCCCGCCGTCACAGCCGCAATGACCAAACTGACCAAGACAATCTTTCTGAGTGACACTTCGACCCCTCCTTCTTTTAGTATATTATGGGCTATGCTTTATCGGCCTTACTACATAGCTAAACCACCTCCTCTTCCGTTAAATTTAGCTTGTTTCATTGAATTGATATCCTAGATCTCTAGAGATCCTTAAGGCTGCATTTGTTACCTCGCCAATCAGCGATCCTTGAGTATGCTTTGCAGTAAACCTCTCTTTGGGGAGGGAGATACTTATTGCTGCAATGGTCCTTCCCATGTAGTCTTTCACGGGTGCGGCTATACAGATGTTTCCTTCGTGGAATTCTTCATTATCTAACGCATACTCACCTTCCCGGACTCGCTCTAGCTCTTCTCTTAGTAGTTTGGGTTCGCTGATCGNNGATCGTTTTGGGGGTCACAGATTTCAATTCTTCTTTCCCGAAATAATTCTCTAGTTCTGACTTGCTCAACGAGGCTAGCAGGACCTTCCCCAGGGCGGTGCAGTAGGCCGGCACCCGTCGCCCCACCACCTCCTTGATGATTACGCTGGGATACCCTTCCTCCCGATGGAGGTACATCACCTTCCGCTCATAAAGAACCGCTAAATGCGCATTTACATTGTGGGTATTGGCTAATTCTCTGAGGTGGGGCTTGGCCCTATCCCTGATGTCCAGTTGCTGCAGAATGAGGCTCCCCCGTTCGAGGAACTTGAGTCCCAGGCTATATTTCTTATTCCCGTCTCTGACAAGGTAGCCATGTTTTTCCAGGGTGTATAAGGTGGGATAGATCACTCCAGGAGTAGTGCCAAGCTTTCTTGCTATCTCAGTCGCACTGAGCGTTTCCAGTTTCCCGTCAAATAACTCGATGACGGAAAAGGCCTTCTGCAAAGACTTGTTAAGATACCGCTCCTCCACTTGGGATGCCCCTTTTTGTTTATGACAAAGCAATTTTATTATAGAACAAACAGGGGATGGAAGTCAAGCGGGCAATTGGGGATTTTTGTCCTATTGTGAGGTGATGGTAGCTGACACCTTAGCCGCCATTTTGGAGCGCCCGCTGGGCCAGCACCAGCGCGCCATACTCCACTACCTCATAGCTCAGCGACGTCAACCGCACCTCGGGCGGCCCGACCGCCAGATGTTTCAACATCTCTGCCCGGATCGGCCGCAGGATCTCCGGCTGCTCCAGAGCCAGCGCCCCGCCCACCGTGATGATCTTTGGATCGTAGGCGTTGGCAATGTCCGCGAACGCGATGCCGGCGTAGTAACAGGCTTCCTCGATCACCTGCCGGGCCAGCTTATCGCCTTTCCCGGCCGCCTGGAAGACCAGCGGGGCGGTAACGAACTCCAAGATCTCCCACTTGGAAGATTCCGAGGCCCGGGAACCTTGAACTTGGAACCTGGAACCGAAGGCTCTTTCCCGTGCCAGCCCGAGGATCTCTGAGCCATAGCCTTGTTTAGGACTTAGACCTTCATCGACAAGCCTCATCCGGGCGTTCTTGGCAACCCCCGTCCCCGAGCAGTAGGCCTCAGCACAGCCGTAGTTGCCGCAGCCGCACTTCAAACCGCCCTCCTTTACCACGAGATGGCCAATCTCAGCGGCATTGCCCCCCTTGCCCCGCAGAAGGTGTCCCCCGTCCCAGACGCCCCCTCCCAGGCCAGTGCTTAGGGTGACGTAGACCAAATAGAGGCTCCCTTTGTCAGGAATGTCCTTCCCCACCCCATGGAAAACCTCGCCGAGAACGGCTGCCGCGCCATCGTTTTCCAACCCGATCTGGAGGTCAAATTCCTCTTTTAGCGGCTCAACCAAGGGGATATAGAGTGGTTTATCGGCTGCATCACCAGGGATCCCGGCCAGCTTGATATTGGTCGAACCACAAATGTCGCCGTCCTTTAGGGGCCCAGCAGACCCGATTCCGATAGCACCAACCGTATCGATTCCCGCCTCCCCCATACCCTGACGCAGCAGGCGCTTCATCTGGTCACCGAGGCCCAAGTAGGCTAAGCCATCTTTATAATCGATGAAGCGGTCCGAGGAGACGTCCGTCTCCTCCTTAACGCGGGCGATAATCTTGCCGGCCTGATTGGCGATGACCAGGGCCACCTTGGTCGCCCCGATGTCGAAGCCGGCCAGAAAATCGTTCATCTTGGGGTGATGATGGAGTAGAGCCTCAGGTAGTCCCGGAGCTTTCTGGTGATGAGGAAATTCCTGCGGACCTGCTCTCGGCCCAGTTCTCCCATCTCGTGGGCCAGATCGGGGTTGTGGAGGAGGAAGCTGATTCTTTCGGCCGCCTCTTCGATGGAGCGGACGAGGAATCCAACCAGTCCATCCCTGAGCTGTAGCTGGNNGTAGCTGGATTCCACCGGTGGCTGTCCCGACCACCGGTTTGCCCTTCCACATTGCCTCGGTCACCGTCAGGGCGAACCCCTCCCGCAGCGACTTCTGGACGATAATGTCCGCTCCTCGCTGGAGGGCGTTCACTTCGAGATCGGGGATCGGCTCAGTCTGGGGAGCGATGATGTGGATCTCAGGGTCATGCTGGGCTCGTTCCCTTACCCGGTCGAGAACTGCGCTTCCTTCCGGATCATCGGAGGCGATCCCTCCAGCAAAGACCAGTCGGCAATCGGTCGCGCGCTTGACTAGTTCGTAGGCCTCGATGACCCCGATGGGGTCCTTGAACTGATCGAATCGGGAGACCTGCAGCAAGATCGGCTTGTCCCGAGGCACTCCGTGCTTTTCATACACCTCATCGATCTTCTTCTGCGGCAGTTCCCTGTTCTTCTCGCTCAAGGGATCGATCGAAGGGGGAATTATGTCCTGAGGGATGGGGAGGTACTTCGCAAATTCCGGCATGGAGAGGACGACAATATCGTACCTGTCGATGTAGGTCTTGAGGAACTCCCAGACAGCCCTATCCGCATGGGCAATATCGATATGGCAGCGCCAGATCCAGCGGTTCCTCCCCGGAGGACGGGCTTCGATCAGCGGGAGGGGCTGGGGATCGTGGATGACCATGATATCCGCGTTTAGAGCGAGTGTCCCCGCATTCTGCTGGTTGACCTGGAGATAGCGATTGAGCATCTCCCGCGGTATCTCCAAGCCGTTGCCCTGAAGGGCATTGTGAATGCTCTTGGTTGTACGAAAGAAAAGCGGGCTCCCCTTGATCACCTGCCAGCAGGTCTCGATTCCCAGGTCATTGAACAATGGAACCAGGGAATGGAGCATCTCCGCCACCCCGCCGCCGACCAGGGTGGAGTTGATATGAAAGAGCGAAAGCCCTCGAAGGGGCTCTGCCAGGCGCTGTAGCTCCTCAATTGTCTGGGAGCCGACGATCTTCTCGTAGTCGGAGATCTTCGGGGTCATCTACCCTCCAAATTCGTCCGGTTTTGAGGATCATACCGCGCAACGATCCCCCTGTCAAGCCGCCCCTGGGTTCAGGGGATCGCCTCAGTCAGGTCGTCCTGGACGATCCAAGTTATAACCTTGCAGGATGCGATCAAGAGCAACAACGCCCGCCGCAAAATCGATGATCGCGTGTGGGTTCAGCAATAACTCCCCACCGGTGAATTGCAGCCTGCTTGACGATGACATTGATGTTTGTTAGGGTGCAAACAAGGTCGATCTGCCAGTCAGCCAAATAGATGAAGAGGAAGGAGGTGGAAGCCCATGCTAGCCGTCACCGAGGGCGCCCGGGAAGCACTCAAGACCATTTTAGACAGCACGGAGACCCAGCCGGAACAGTCCCTCCGACTCGTGGAAGAGGAGGGCAAGTACCAATTAACACTTGATGCTGAACAAGAGGGCGATCAAGTGGTGGAGCACGAAGGGGAGACCGTGTTACTAATTGACCAAGAGGTCAGAACCGAGCTGGAAACCGTTGTTTTGGACCTTCAAGACAGCCCCGAGGGGCCGCAGTTGGCCTTTGTGCCAAAGGAAGAGGGTTCGCAGCCGCAGTAATGTTTCCAAGCCAAGCTTTAGCGGGGCGAATGGCGCGGCCTTCTTGGCAAGCCTAGGGTGGAGAGGACGAGGATCGCGGCGATGGTCACCGCGGAGATGGTGCACCAGGTGCAGAAGGCCTGGATCACGGCGAATTCCAGGTAGATAAGATAAGCGGAGAAGATCGTCCCGACCAAGGCCAGGCCAAGGATTCCCAGCTGGAGATAGGTGGGGAGCGGGTTTTTCGCCCTAACGCTCCCAATCGCAAGCCCCAGGATAGAGCCATAACAGATGAGGCCGAGAACCGACAACGGGACGGCGAAGATCTCCGAATAAGGCGATTGATCGACTAGGGCGCATCCTCTGCCGATGCAGGCAATGGGAGCAACGTAATGTTCATAGGCCAGATAGCCTGAGACCCCCAGGCCGAGCAGGGCCAGGGGGATAATCGCCACGCTCGTCTTCGGGATTCGCTCCATGGCCGTTGTTAATCGCCCTGGGCTTCCTGTAGTTCCCGCTCGATTACCTGCTGGAAATTCTCGAAGGGCTGCGCGCCGATCAGGATGTGGCCGTTGATGAAGAAGGTCGGCGTCCCGATCCGGTTCGCCTTTCCCCGCTCATCAGGAGGCAGTTGCGTTATCAGGGTGTTGAGCTCCTCGCGGTCCTCCTGGATCTTCCCCATCATCTCGATCTGGCTCAGGCACTGATTGGCCTGCTCCCCGAACTCCTCGGCACACTGCTCGGGCTTTTTGCCCCCCTCGACGCACTGAGTGTAATCGACCACGCAACTTTTGTAATGCTCGTCGTAGCCCTCGATGCATCGGCTGAAGCTTTCCGCGTCGAGCCCCACCGCGGTCGCGGCGCTCTTTAAGTCGTCGATGTCGAGTTGTTCCTGCTGATAGACGTTTCTCCCCGGGAAGACCGTCTCAAAGAGGTGGTCGTGGAATTTCCAGAATCGCCCCTGCTGGTGAGCGCATTCTCCGGCGACCGCGGCCAACAGTGCCGGTGGCCCGTGGATTGGTAGGTTGTGGAACTCGTATTTGACCAGGCCCTTCTCGATGTATTCCCGCTCGATCTTGGGAAAGGTCTCCCAGAGGTAGCGGGCACAGAACGGGCAATAAAACTCGGCAAATTCAACGATGGTTACCGGTGCGTCAGGGTCTCCCTTGGTCGGCTCCGCGGTGACCATCGGGGGCCCTTGCCCCTGTTCAGGTGGAGAGGGTTCCTCGGTGGGCTGGGCCTCCTCTTCCCCCGGCTCTTCCGGTTCAGAGCCGATCACCGCTTGCTGCTCCCGCTCGGCTGAAAACTGGCTGGCGGCGATCAGCGCTGCCGCAATCACCAAAGCGGCGATAACTACGATGACGATCGGGTTGGCAAATAATTTCCCGCTTCTGTTGGCCATCCAGATCTCCTTTCGTCAAAGCTAGATACTACTGAACTTAAAGCCCATCGCGCAACTCATCCTTCTCGCTTCCCTCCAGCAATGCTTGGGCGACCCTCCGGGCGCTCTCGGCAAGCTCCTTCGAGATTAAGCCCTCTTGTAATTCCTCCAGCTTCTCTTCGTCGATCAACCTCCGCTCACCCCCGGGGAGGCGGACAATGTCGATCTCCAAATCGATATACCTGATCCGGTCGGAGTAGATCTCTACGGGGGTATTGACGTTGTAGTACTCCCCCTTCAGTTCCCCCGAGGGAGAGTAGTAGCTGGTCCTGTACCACCAGCGGCCCTCGCCAAACTCGGTTAAGGCCCGATCGCCGGGCTCCTTGGCCACCCCCAGCCCATCATATGTTCCTTCCGTCTGGATCTCACGTTCAAGCTGGATCACCCCTTCCGCCTCTGCTGTGTGGGTGACCAGGCCCCGGCCCAGAATCTGAATCGAGCCGTCGAGTTTGACGTGCTCCACCGCCAGCTTTGCGTGCTGCTTGGGGAAGTCGAGTAAACCGGCGGCCGGGTCCTTCTCCGGCGATCGGGAGAGCCTTCCGACCATCTCTTCCAAGGTATCGAGCCCCGCTTCCCGACCGGAGGCCTTCGCCTGGTGGTGACCTGAGGCGGTGGGGATCACTTCGCCTCGCAACTCATCCAACCGGCGCTTTGCGCCGCCGGGAAACTCGACATGGACCGCCTGCTCACCCCCGAGGAGGAGTGCCGGGGGTTCGGAAGCTGCCCGGTCCTCGAGCTGTCTCGCCCGCGTGGCTAACTGCCCCAGGTCCTTTGCAATGACCGAGCGGGGCTTTCCCGCGGCGGCGGTATGCCAGACGATTCCCCATCCCTTGGGAGCGAGTTCCCCGCCGAGCCAGGAGAGGCGCATCCGCTCGCCGTAGTCGGCAATCTTACGGCTCACGGCGATCCGCCCGGAGGAGACCAATATGGCATAGCGGCCCGGAATGCCGATCATCCGCCGCAGCAATGGCGCCTCTCCGCGGGCTGGAAGCTCCGCTACTTGGACTGTGACCGCCTCCCCGTCTGGGAGCTTCTCCTCCGGAAGGAGGCCGGTGGCTTCTCCCAAGTCCACCGAAGTCCCCTCCCGGCCGCCGGGACGAGTCAAGCCGCGATAGACAGCGTAAAGCCCTAGTTGGCACCGCCGGACAATCACGTCGGGTAGCTCCCCCTGCAAGATACGGATCAGCTGTTCCATTCCCCGCGGATTGCCGGAGGCAAAGATTCCCTGAGAGTCCTTCAAATCGCAGATGTCCAGATCGTAGGGCTGCTGATTGGGGTTGAAGTTGAATCGCTCGCAGATCGGCCTTGAGGGTTGGACAATCGCAAAGCCGTGTTTGCAAAAAAGATTAGTCAAGGCTGTGGTATAGATTCCGCGAATCCGCAGCGCATACATCGGCTCAGGATAGCAGGTAAGCAGGGGGGAGGCAAAATGAGGGTTGTCACGTCATTGGGGTAATGCTATGATGCCAGCCAAGATGCGAGAAATCGATGGGGCGACCGGTGGGGGATCGGTGCTGCGAATCGGGATTGGTCTGTCTGCGGCTCAGGGAGAACCGATCAGGATCTACAACATCCGAAAGTCCCGGCCAAAGCCGGGATTGAAGGCTCAGCACCTCGCCGGGCTCCTCGCCGTCGCCCAACTGTGCGGCGCCGCGCTCGAAGGCGCTCAGCTCAGCTCACAGGAGGTCCTGTTCAAGCCAGGGGAGATCAGAAGGGAAGAGCTGGAAGTGAGGATCGAGACAGCCGGATCGGTAGGACTGGCCCTCCAGCCGCTGCAACTGGCCTGCCTCGCTGCAGACCACCCAGTCAGGATCGGGATCGATGGCGGGGGGACCTTCGGGAAGTGGGCTCCGCCACTTTCCTACTTGGAGTTTGTCAATTTTGCTGTCCTAAAAAGGTTCGGTTGTCACGCTGGGGTAAAAGTAGATCGCCACGGTTTCTACCCCAAGGGCGGGGCACGAGTGGAGGCCGTTTTCTGTCGACCGCAGATCGAGGCCCCGCTGCAGTTGAGCGAGCGCGGGCGCCTGCTGCGGATCGTCGGGGTATCGCTTGCCTCCCAGCACCTAAGAAGGGCAAAGGTGGCCGAGCGTCAAGCGGAGGCGGCACGGGAGCTTTTGCGGAGTTATCAGGTAGAAGTGAGCATCGAAACGAGCTATGTCGATACCCATTCTCCGGGTTCGGGAATTGTCCTCGCCGCGGTATTTGAGAAGACCGTCTTGGGAGGTGACGCCCTCGGCGAGCGGGGGAAGCCCGCGGAGGCGGTCGGGGAGGAAGCTGCTCGGGGCCTGATTGAGGATCTGGAGAGTGGTGCGACCCTCGATCGCTACATGGCGGATCAAATCATCCCCTTCCTGGGGCTCTACGGTGGCCGCTTCCGTTTTCCTCTGCTGACCGAACATCTCCAAACCAACATCGAGCTGGTCGAGCAGCTATTCCAAAAGAGACCCGAGCTGTCCGATCGTTGGATTTCCTACAACGGTTCGAGTTCTTGAGGCTCAGGTATTTCGATCCCCACTCCCCTTGGCGGCCCCACCAGGATCAGTTATTCTGAGGGAGATCATGGCCATCGAGTTTGAGCCCATCTGGTTTGACTCCCTGGGGGCCAAGTCCTCCTGCACCTTGGTGCGGACTCCCGATGTGTCAGTACTGATCGATCCTGGATGTGCCGTGATGCAGCCGAGCTATCCCCTCTCCGACGAGGAAAAGATAGCTTTATTGGAGCAAGCCTTCGTCTTCATCTCCCAGGCCGCCGGGAAGGCCGACCGCTTGGTGATCACCCACTATCACTATGATCATTTCCTCCTGGTTCCAGAGCTTTATGCCGGGAAAGCCGTGTGGCTCAAGGACCCCAACCGCTGGATCAACCGATCGCAGTGGGAAAGGGCCAGAGAGTTCCTCGACATGGTAGTCAAGGCCAGGGGCGGCTCGCTACCGCTTGAGGAGCCGCAAGATGATCCCACACTGGATGAGGATCCCCTAGACCGGCTGGCGCTCGCTCAAGCTAAGGACTTCGGGAACTATCGGCAGAGGAGGGAAGAGCTCTTCACAAAGGGGCGGGAGAGGGTTGCGAAGCACCGACAGCTCTGGCGTGCTGGGCCTTGGGTTGCGAAGAATAAGCTTCGGGAAATGGGGATCGAGTTCGCTGATGGGGGTCAGTTTCGAGTAGGCGAGACGACAATTAGGTTCACTGCGCCCCTCTTTCACGGGATCGAGTATGCCAACACCGGCTGGGTCATCGCCGTCGTGGTGGAGCACGGCGGGGAGAAGCTCATCTACTCCTCAGACTTGGAGGGACCCACGATTGAAGATTACGCCCAGTGGATCATCTCTGAACAGCCTAAATACCTCATCTTGGACGGCCCCTCGACCTACCTGTTGGGCTACATGCTCAACAGAACGAACCTGGACAGGGCGATCGGCAATGCCAAGCGGATCTTGGAGGAGTGTGAGGCCAAGCTTGAGGTGATGGTCTTCGACCACCACCTCCTGCGGGACAGAAGGTACAGGGAGAGGACGGCCCAGGTCTGGGAGGCGCGCGCCAAGGTGGTTACAGCAGCGGAGTGGCTGGGGCAGGAGCCCCTCCTTGAGCTCATTAACGTTTGATTGTGCAACCTCTACTCTTGAACATCTCTCTTGATCTCGATCTGGGTTTGAGCTACGATTTGTTCCGGATACGGATGGAAACTCGTATATCGTGGTATTACGCGCCTTGCGCTGATTGAACGAAAGGTGGTAGAGAGATGGAAAAGTTCACAGCGGTATTTGAGCAAGAGGGAAAATGGTGGATTGGGTATGTAGAGGAACTGCCCGGTGCCAATACACAAGGCCGAACCCTGGAGGAAGCGCGCGAGAACCTGAGAGAGGCTGTACGGCTAATCATTGAGGCCAACCGCGAGTTGGCCCGTCGCGAAACCGAGGGCAAGAGCGTCATCAGGGAGGAGCTGACGCTGACCGGGTGATGAAGTGCCGCGCTTTGCTGAAGCATCTCAGGCAGCACGGCTGCGAACTATTGCGCGAGGGCAAGAAGCACTCCATATATTGGAACCCGGCTAACCGAAGGACATCGTCTGTGCCGCGACATACCGAGATTGCAAATAAACTAGCCCGCAAGATTTCCAAGGACCTTGGTATCCCACCTTCCACCTGATAGTTCTATACAACCCTCTTGATATCAATCGCAGGTCGGATTCGCTGGAGAAACCCACGATTGAAGGCTACTCTGAGTGACTGACCGTATCAGTACATCAGTTCCTGACGGCAGTGTGATCAATAATCGATCCCCTTGCGGGCCTTGATCCCCTGATCAAACGGATGTTTGACCTTCTTGATCTCGGTGACCAGATCGGCGGCGGCCTCGATCTCGGGGAAAGGCTGATGGCCCCCGGTCAGGATGACCTCGGTTTGCGGGGCTTTCCGCTCTAGCAGTTCCAGCACATTTTCAATGGTAAGGACTCCGAGTGAGACGGCATACAGGATCTCATCCAATATCACTAGCTCGTAATCCTCGGAGGAGATGGCCTTCTCTGCCGCGCCTTGGGCCATTCGGCCGACTTTCTTCTGCTCTTCAGTCGGCTGGCCTACGATCCAGTCAGAGATTCCAAACTGCTCGACCGAGAACCGCTCAAACCGCCGCAGCGCGATCAGCTCGCCGTACTCCTGAAAATTAGGCCCGCCTTTGAAGAACTGGATCAAATGAACTTGAAAGCCGTGGCCCAAGGCCCGCAGGGCCGTTCCCAAAGCAGCGGTCGTTTTGCCCTTACCCTCGCCCCAAAAGAGGCTAATTAAGCCGAGATCATCCTTTGGCTCGCTCATCTCTCCCCTCCTTTAGCTTCTCCTTCAATTCGGCCACGCTTCCGACGGCCAGCGTCCCCCGGGCCAGTAGCTCCCGAATTAGGGACGTCGCCCTGCCCCCGGTGTAATCCCGCTCCGCGATTCCCTCCGGGTTCAGCAGGAAGACCTTCTCCGGTCGCCGCTCCAGAACCGCCTCCAGATTTTTTAAGTTCCCGGGCCCAAAGGGGACTGCGCAGAGGATAACCGCCTCGGCCGCCTTCATCATCTTCAGGTTTTCTTTGCGGGCTCGCTCGGAGATCGGGGCGAACGGGGCCTCCAGCGCCAGCTCGATCCCCAGATGCTGGGCTACCTTGTAATCGGTGTCCAGGGGGGAGAGGACCCCCGCACTGAGGATGAATTCCTGGGAGAGTTCGCGCAGTACCTCCGCTCCACTCCCGCCGCCGCAGACGATGTGTACTTTTCTCCGCTTTTCTTGAGAAAAAGAAGGCCGCCGTTCCCCATCCGCCGGGGTCAGTTCGATGAAGAGCGCTCCGGTCAGTGGGTTCTGCCTCACGGTCACCCCCGCGCCGAATGACTTTTTGATATTCGAGGCGGTAAGGACCTCCTTCGGCCGCCCGATCTCGGCGATCCGCCCCCGGTATAGCAGAGCCATCCGATCGGCGTAGTAGGCCGCCAGGTTCAGGTCGTGGAGGGCCATTGCTACTGCCAGTCCTGCCCGGACCCGTTCCCTGACGATCTCCATCAGTTCGANNTCGAGGTTGCCGGTGGGCTCGTCCGCCAGCACCAGGCGGGGCTCCAGCACCAGGGCGCGGGCCACCGCCACGCGCTGGCGCTCGCCGCCGGAGAGCTTGCTGATCGGCCGCGGGGCAAACTGCTCGATGTGCGTCCGCTCCATCGCCCGGTGGATCGCCCGGCGGTCCGCCGCATCGAGCCGCTGCAAGCGGCCGCGGTGAGGAAGCCGGCCCAGCTCGACCAGCTCCTGGACTGTAAAATCGAAGCCGACCTGGCGTTCTTGTTCCACTGCCGCTAGGTGCTGTGCCAGCTCCCGGGGGCTGAATTCCGCAAGCCCCTTGAGGTCGAGATAGACCGCTCCGCCGCTCGGTTTCAGGACGCCAGCGATGTTGCGAAGCAGCGTCGTCTTCCCCGATCCATTTGGCCCCACCAGGGCCAAGATTTCCCCCTCTAGGACCTCCAGGGAGATATCCTCCAGGATCGGCCGGCCGTCGTAGGCGAAGCCGAGCTCCTTCACTGAAATCCTCATCCCATCTCGCCTCCCGTTCTCGTTCGCAGGAGGTAGAGGAAGAACGGTGCCCCGATCAGCGCAGTAATGATACCCAAAGGGAGTTCGGCCGGTCGCATCACCGTCCGTGCCGCGGCGTCGGCCCAGACTAGAAAAATCCCCCCGGCGAGCGCGGTCGCCGGAAGGAGCGCTCGATGGTCCGGACCGAGCAAAAGCCGCATCACATGAGGTGTAATCAGTCCGACGAACCCGATCGTCCCGGCGAAGGCCACTGCGGTGGAGGTTAACAGCGTGGTGACTCCGAGGAGGATCTTCTTCAATCGTTCCGGCTCGATTCCCAGATGCTGGGCTCCCTCCTCGCCCAAGGCCAGGGCATTGAGCTCCCGAGCGCTGGCTTGAAGAAATATAATGCCCAGGATCACAACGGGAAGCAGGGCCCAAACATAGCGCCAATTTGCCCTACCCAGTCCGCCCATCGTCCAGAACAGGATCTCGCTCAATCTGCGGTCTCCGGCAGTCAAGAAGATTAGGAAGCTGGTCACTGCGGCAAAGGCCGCCCCGAGGGCCACGCCGGCCAGGATGAGGCCGAATCCGGAGCTGCGCCCTGCTTTTGTCTGGGCCAAGCGATAGACGAGCACTACGGCTAGGGAGCCGCCGAGGAAGGCCCCCAGGGGCAGGGCCAATGGCCCGCGGAGACCCAGGGCGATCACCGCAGCCGCGCCCGCCGAGGAGCCGCTGGCCACTCCAAGGACGTAAGGGGAGGCCAGGGGGTTTCTGAACAGACCCTGCATCGCCCCCCCGGAGAGGGCCAGGGAGAGCCCGACAAGGAAGCCTAGCAGAACGCGGGGGAGACGGATCTGATGAATTATCAGGCTGTGGAGGCCTGGGTCCCGGTGGAACAGGAGCGCCAGACTCTCCCCCATCGGGAAGGAGACCGGTCCGACCGCCACCGCGCCAATCAGGGTGAAACCGGCCAGCCCGCCCAAGATGGCGAAGAGGAGCCCGCGGTTCATGAACCTTCAAAGGCCTCTGGATGGAGGAGCTCTGCCATCGCCTGCAGGGTCTCGGCGACCCGGGTGGAGGTCGTCGCCGAGGCCTTGATCCCGAAGACCCTCTCGCCTTGAACGGCGGCTACATTCTGCAGCAGCCCGCTTCGGAGGATGTTGGCCACCTGGGCCGGGTCGGTGAAGATGACTCGAGGATCGCGAGCGAGGACCTCCTCCAGGCTCACCTGGGGAAAGCCGGGGACCTCAGCAAAGACGTTGGTCCCACCGGCACGAAGGATCAGCTCATTTTCGATCGAACCGGATCCAGCGGCGTAAGGCGGGGTGTCAGGAGCTTGCATATAGAGGAAGGCGGCCCGCACCGGCTGAAGTCCGAGGACTGCGCTCTCCACTCTGACTACCTGCTCGGCGATCTTCCCGATCAGCTCCTCGGCCTGGGCCAGGTTTCCCACCGCTGTTCCCACTGTCCGGATCGTTGTGAAGACGTCGAAGATGCTGGCAATAAATCCGCCGGGGCGGCCAGTAGTGAGGACAGTTACACCTGATTCCTCGAGCTTGTCCCGGACCTCGCCCCAAGCTCCCAACACCAGGTCCGGTTCCAGGGCGAGGATCGTCTCCACCGAGGGGGAATAAGATGGTCCGACTTGAGGCAGATCCGCAACCTCCGGCGGGTTATCCGGGGAGCTGGCCACCCCGACGATGCGGTCCCCAGCGCCGATGTCCAATAAGACCTCAATATAAAGCGTCGTCCCGGCGGCGACGATCCGCTCCGGGCGCGCCGGGATGGCGATCTCCTCCCCGCGATCATCGACTACCGTAACGGGAAACTGTCCGGCTGCGCTCAGGCTGGCGATTAGCCCCACTG
>JABAHQ010022919.1_pt1 | contig 14102 bp, 13 predicted proteins | sample 7062091 | NCBI WGS metagenome assembly JABAHQ01 (sample SAMN14534359, study PRJNA622989) | marine sediment metagenome | biome: marine biome [ENVO:00000428]; feature: marine pelagic biome [ENVO:01000023]; material: deep marine sediment [ENVO:00002113] | place: India: Gulf of Kutch | collected...
GCCGGTCAGAACCGCCAGCTCCTGCTGGAGGAAGTTGCCCGCCAGCGGAATGCCGTGCCGCATCAGGATCTCGTTCGCCGTGCAGCAGATGCCGGCCAGGTTGATCCCGTTGGCCCCCTTGGCCTTGGCTTCGGCGAGCAGCTCGGGGTCCTGGGCCGCGGCGACGACCACGTCCGAAAGCGTCGGCTCGTGCCCGTGAACGATGATGTTCACTTCGTCCTCCTTGAGCACGCCGAGGTTGACCCGCGACCGCAGCGGGTTGGGCTCGCCGAAGAGGACGTCCGAGACGTCGGTGGCGATCATCGAGCCGCCCCAGCCGTCGGCGAGGGAGCAGCGCAGGCCTTGCTGGACGATGTTCTTGTAATCGGTGTCCACGCCCATGGTGGTCCGGTGCATGATCTCCACCACTTCGCGGTCGATCCCCCGGGGGACGATCCCCAGCCCTTGCCAGCGCTTCACCCTCTGTTGCGGCGCACGGTAAGCCAGCTCCAGTTCGCCCTCCTGCCGGCCGAAATTGGCCAGAGCTTTCTCCGCCAGGGCGACGGCTATCTCCCGATCGCTGGAACCGTCCAGCCCGATCCCGTAGGCCTGGGCTACCTCGCGGAGCTTCGCCGGGTCCTTGATCTCGTAGTCGCTCTCCTCGTCCCGGGCCGCCAGCCACAGCGCATGGGCCACATCCCGCCCGTGGTCGGAGTGGGCGGCCGCTCCGGCGGCGATCATCCGGGCCAGATTCCGCGCGGCGATGGTGTCAGCATCGGCACCGCAGACGCCCCGCTGGGCCCCCTCCCCAAAGGGGTCGATCCGACAAGGTCCCATATTGCAGATCCGACAACATAAGCCCAACTCACCGAAGCCGCATTGGGGCTGCTGTAGATCCCAGCGGTCCCAGGCAGTCTCCAGGTAAGACTCCTCGGCTTTTTTCAACATCTGCTGANNNNAGGTGGCAAGTCTCATCCGAAACGCCTTAAGATATGAGTCGGAATAGATCTCCTTGTTCAAAATGAGCTCCGCCGTGGCAATCGCATCTAGAAGCTCTCCGTCCATCACATTGCACACCGCCGCGTCCAGTCCCAAGGCCAGGGCCATGACCACGAAGGTGCGGTTGATCAGGCTCCGCTCGGCCGCTTTAGAGCAGATATTGGAAAGCCCCACCGAGATGTGCGGCGGCGGATCGGACAACATCGTGTACTGCTGGATCGCCTCCAGGACGTTTGTTGCCTGCTCCTGCATGAACTTGACCGGCATGAGGATCGGATCCAAGAAGACCCGCTCCGGAGGAAGGCCCGCCTCCGTGGCGGCGGCGAAGATGTTTGCCCCGTTCTCCACCCGGCGGTCGACGTCCTGCGGGCTGCCCCGCTCGTCCATGGCCACCCCAATCAGGCCAGCATTGTATTCCACAGCCAGAGGCACCAGTTGTTCTAGCTTCTTCCGGTCGGCAGTGGTGGAGTTGATCAAGGCAGGTCGGCCATCAAGCGCCGCCAGGCCCGCCTTGACCACCGCTACCCTGGTGCTGTCTACCGAGATGGGGGTGGAAGCTGCCTCCTGGGTCGTCTCCACCAGCCAGGCCATATCTTCCGGCTTTCGGGAAGCAGCTCCGATGTTGACATCGAGGTAGTCCGCTCCGGCCTCCGCCTGCCGCTTGGCCCACCGCTCCACCGGGCCCTTGTCCTTCTCCTGGATGGCCCGGGCGATGTCCTTGAAAGAGCCGTTGATCCGCTCGCCGATGAGGATCATGGGCTGCCTCCCATCAACTTCTCGATCGTCTCCCGTGTTGCGCGAACCGCCTCCGGATGACGCATGATCAAGAGGTCAGCCCCGGCTAAAAGATAGACGTAAGCGGTGGTCGCCTCCCACAGCGGCCCGCGCCTCCGCGGATCGCCCCACTCGGGAACTTCTTCCCCCGAAACCTTGGCCTCCTTCACCCCCCAGACCTCGATCCCGATGTCGCAGAGGATCGGCATGGCCATAACCTTGTCCCCCTTGAGCCCGGCGATCCGCGATCGCTCCATAATGGAGTAGACGTACTCGATTCCATAGCCTAATGCGCCTGAGGAGGGATAGATCACGATATCTTCCAATCTGAACCCCGCGTCCAGCGCCAGAATGTTCACCTGTTTGGCGATATTGATATCCACCGGTGATTCGGCGATCAATTTATGATGATAAGCGGTGCAAAGCGCGCTGAGCGTCTTGTAGTTATCCTCGGTGATCGTCCCCAAAAGGCAATTCTCCCCCGAGACGGCCTCGGCCACCTCGGGGAAGACCTCGTTGTCCTTATCATCATCCCCGCAGCCCCAGATGATCAGGGGGACGCCGACCGAGTCCAGGACGCGCTTCGCCGCCTGGGCTGCCTCTTCCCCGGATTTGTCCGCCCCATTGGGATCGCAACCCACCAGGCGCAGGCAGACAAGCTCAGCTCCATGCTCCTCCACGCATACGCGAGCCCACTCCCCGGGGTCCTCCATCACCGCAGCGAACGGTTCCCTGACCGCTTCAGGCCAATCCTCCGGGGGGATGTCCCAGACCTCCATGGCCACCACCGGCGGATGGGGAATCTCCCCCTCAAAGTGATAGAAGGGCAACGAAGTTGCCCCCCCGACGGCGACGGTGGAGGTCCGCGTTCCGCCCTCCTCCTCGGTGGCCCCGATCTTAACCACGTTGATCGCATGGGCCCAGCCCTGCTTTACCTCGGGGATCTCTACTCCCATTGCAACCTCCCTATTAGTCATCTCCTAAAAGCTCAGTCAATATCTCCGCCATGGCGCGGCTTGCAGGAGAGGCCGCCGAAAGCTCCTCGAGCGACCGCCGCTCCAGCGCCAGCTTCACCAGTTCCTCATCGTGGGGAACCCAACCGAGCAGGGGAAGCTCCAGTCGGTCTATCTCCTCCCGGAGGGCTTCAGGCAGGTCCCCGGCCAGGTCATTCAGCAGAAGATAGCGCTTTCCAACCTGCAATTTCAGGCTCTCCACCAGCTCGCTGATCCGCTCGGCCGACCTGAGGGAGATGGGGTTCGCCTGGGCGACGATGAGCAGAGCATCCACGTCTTGGGTGGTCCGCCGCGATAGATGCTCCATCCCCGCCTCGTTATCGATCACCACATATCTGTAATTGCCTCGCAGGACCTCGATATATTTGCGCAGAATGTGGTTGATCATGCAGTAGCATTTGGGTCCCTCGCCCCGCCCCATGGCCAGCAGGTCTACCCCCCTATCCTCCACCAGGCACTCATGGAGCCCGTATTCTAGGTACCGCTCTTTGGAAAGACCGGGGGGGAGGTCGGCGATCCGCTCCAGAGTCCCCTCGCGCAGCTCCCCGATGGTCTGATCTACCTCCACTCCCAGAAGCTCATTCAGGTTCGCGTTAGGATCGGCATCCACCGCCAGGATCAAGCCGTCGTTTAGCTTGCGCAACCCTTGGATGCCCAGGCCGGCGATGGTCGTCTTTCCCGTCCCTCCTTTGCCGGCGACAGCGATGGTGAAGGCCATCTCAGACTTTTTCCTCCAACTTCAACCTGTTGGTCACGCTGGGAAACATCTCCAGATCGGTATGGGGAAGGAACTTGGCCGACATGAACTCGTCGTAATAGTAGGGATAGGTAATCAGATCGTAGTAGGTTACGTTCTTGGCCAGTTTTTCGGCCCCTTCCAAGGCCTCCCCGGAGAGGAGGGCCATCTTGGCCCCGATGATGGAGGCGTTGCCCACAAAGCGGATCCGATCCATGGGGATGTCAGGAATTAAGCCCAGGATGATCGCCTTCTCTCGATCGAGGTAGTTGCCAAAGCCCCCGGCAATGAGCAGTTGCTCAATATCGTTGAACTCCAGGCCCATCTGGTGGAGGAGGATCTTCGCCCCGGCCAAGATCGCCGCCTTGGCGCGGAGCAAGTTCTCGATATCGGGCTGGGTAATGACGATCTCCCTTCCCGTCTCCGTCCGATTGGCCGGGACGAGGACGAACTCCGGTTGCCCATTCCGCTCCCGGGCGCGGGACGAGCTCCCCAGGAGGAGTTGCCCGGAGCGGTCGATATAGCCCGCTTCGAACAGTTGGGCCACGGCATCGATGAGCCCCGAGCCGCAGATCCCTTTAGGGGCGCCATCCCCGATAGTCTGGTATCTGATCAAGCCGCTTGAGGATACCGCCACCCGCTCGATTGCCCCGCGGCTGGCCCTCATTCCGCATTTCACCCCGCTTCCCTCAAAGGCCGGGCCGGCTGAGGTGGAGCAGGTGAGCATCCATTCCCGGTTTCCTATCACGATCTCCCCGTTGGTCCCGATGTCGATGAGCATGGTCAATTGCTTCGCCTGGTAGAGACCCGTGGCCAAGATTCCGGCAGTGATGTCTCCCCCCACCCAGCTACCGATGCTGGGCATGACGTAAAGCAACCCCCGGGGGTTGAGCTGGATGCCCACTTCTGCGGCCCGAATTGGCGGGGGGGCGGTGGCAGCGGGGATGTAGGGGCTCTTGCGAACGCGNNTGGAGCATGGTCGTATTCCCGGCGCAGAAGAGCGTGGTCACCTCGCCCGTCTCCACCCGGTTGCGGGAGACCAGCGCCGAGATCAGATTGTTGATATCCCCCACAATGGCCTGGCATAGCCCCTCCGCCCCCTCCCGTTCCGCGTAGATGATCCTGCGGGTCACCTCCTCCCCGAAAGGCGTCTGGGAGTTGTAACAGGCCTCGGCATCGATGGTCCGGGTTGTCGCGAGGTCCACCAGGTGGGCCACCACGGTCGAGGTGCCGATATCGACGGCCACTCCGAAGTTTCTCCCCGCGCGATTCCCCGGCTCCACCTGAATCACCTCGACAGTCCCGCCGCGCTTTCCCAGGGTTGCAGTTACCTCCCAGTCGCTTGCGCGAAGGACCCCGGGAAGAGATTGGAGTACCTTGAGCCCCATCTGCATAATCGAGGCAGGGACACAGCGGCGGATCTCCCGATACAGCCGCTCTTGATCGGCGAGGTTATCCTGGAGGGTCGGCGGGGGAAGTTCCAGGTAGATTTTTTTTATCAGGGGATCGCGGCGGAAGAAGGTCTCCTCCTCCGAGGCCGCATACAGAGCTCGAAAGCGTTGAGCGTCCTCATCGACAAGGATTTGGGCCCCCTCAGCCCGGGACTCCGGAGGAATGAAGACCTCGACGTCCCCCAGGGCCTTGGTCTGGCAGGCAAGGACGTAACCCCGCTGGACCTCCTCGCGAGAGAGGAGGGTGGTGGGTTGGGCCTCCACCTGGCCCTCCTTAACGATCACTCGACACCGCCCGCAGATCCCATCCCCGCCGCAGATAGAGGTGATGGAGATCCCCGCCTCCTGAGCGATCTCGAGCAGGGTCTTCCCCCGATTGGCTTCCACTACCTCGTTAAGGGGGTTGAATGTGACTCGGACCTTCTCCATACTCGGCTCAGTTAGGGCTCCATTCGTTTCTCAGGAAGTGAGGGATTCCCGCCGCATCTTCGGGACCGATGATCACTTCCCAACCGGACTCCTCTTGGACCTCCATCCGTAGCACGGCCACCAGCCCGGGGATAATCAGTTTGCCGTGGCTGACCTTCTCCATCGATCCTTGTTCCTTGACTGTCTTGATGACCGCCTCCGGGGTCAACTTGTCGTCGGCGTAGGCATTCAATACTCCGAGCCCTTCGGTATCGACCACGGAGATGTAAGCCGGAATTTTGCTGTTCTCCACTTCGCCCTCGACGGTGAAGTAGGTGAGGGCAAAGTTGGTGGTGACGAGGACTGGCGAGTCGGCGTCGGGAGAGCCGACCTCATAAAGCCTGGCCTCGATGGCATTGGGCACCTGCGGATCGGTGTAGATGTTCTGGCGAACGGTCAAAAGTGGAAGGACCTCCCAGTTTTCCAGGCCCTCCATCACTACTATTCCCCCATACTTGCAGATGTAGGCCGTCGCCTCGGCCGCCTCGGCCGGGGGAGACCCCCCGTGGGCGAAGGCCAGCGTGGGGTAGCCCAGCGGCCGGAAGGTCTTCTCCAGGGCCAGCCGCCTGATGAAGACCAATTTCGTCAGGCTGTCCAGCAGGCCATCGCCGCTGGGATCGAGGAGGAGGTCCTCCACCCCGTTGCCCTTGACCCGCTCGGCCAGCTCGGCCAGCACCTCCAGGCTTTCGCCACGGACTGCTAGAGGAGCTTGGTGCCGGGCTGCCAGTGTAGAAAGCTCCTCCCAGTTCTCTTGAGTGGCGGCCCAGACGAGCGGACGACCGTCCGCCGCGGCCTCCAGGGCCGGGCCGAGGACCTGCGGGTCGGGACAGAGGAGGAGCAGCGGCAGTTTCGTACCGCCTCTGATCCGCTCGACCACCGCAGCGTAGCGGTCGCCATCTCCGTCCCCATGCTCAACCGCGATCAGATTCACCCCGATCTCCTCCCCCACCCGGACGAAGTTGAGCCGGTTGATTNNTCTCTTCTCCCACCCGGACGAAGTTGAGCCGGTTGATTTTTTTGATGCGCTCGTCCAGCTCCTCATCGCTCCAGCTATCTTTGACCTTGATCGCGATCCCCGTCGGATGGTGGAACTTCTCCTCGTGGCGGAAGAGGACCGTCTCCCCGCCGATGGTCAATTCTCCTTCTCCGGCACCGATCTTCACCGTGCGCATGGGAGGCGCCTGGGCCTCCCCTAAGGTGGCCAGGGCCTCCTCCGAGATATGGGGGCACTGATCGATAGCGACCTTCTTCGCCGCCACCTGCATGGCGAAGGCCATGCAGGTGGGAAAGTTGCAGTCCCCGCAGTTGGTCTGAGGCAAGAGTTTATATATTTCAATACCGGTCAGTTTCTTGGCCATGGAACCTCCTCCTAGATGATCGACTCCATTTCCAGGACGGGATGGCCCACCTTCCCGAGGAACTCCAGCAGTTGTTCGGAGGTGGTGGCCTCTCCCTCGGTGGCGATTTTATCGATCAGGTCGGACTCGCCGATCTCCTGAACCCTCCCCTCCAGCCGTTCGCGGATCTCCTCCTTCAATCCCTGGGGCATCCAGACCACCCGTTTAAGCCCGCCTTCCGCCGAAATGAATTTCTCGCTGGTGATGTAGAGTTTACCGATTCCCAAAAACCCAGGGGTTTGGACCCCACCGCCAATCTGGCCAGCCATGGTGGAGAAGGTCATCCCGATGGGGGTCATATCCGTGTATTCGCGATTGACGATCATTACCCCGTTGGTCTCGGGGAGGACGGCGGCGATGCACTCAAAGCAGCCACAGCTCGTCTGGGGATCGGTCATGATCGAATACATGCTCACTCGCTCCAGGTTTCCATCGGAGGCAGTGTCGATGTACTCGTTGACCCCGCTGAAGATCCCGTTGACCGCGTCGAGGGTCTCGCCCTTCTTCACCGGCTGGTTCGGGCCGTGGGAGTCCATCTCGTAGCTCGCGCCGCAGTCAAGCCAGGTATAGGCTCCGCAGAGGCCGAGCCGCTGCGGGGTAACGATGCAGACGTGGTTCGGGGCGTAGGACTGGCAGAGGATGCAGGAATAGAACGTATCGACGTCCTCGTCTTGCATCCCCATGATCCGCTCGTCCCGTTGGCGGTAGATCTCCTTGGCCCCCTGGAGCAGCTCCCCGAGCTTCTCCTGGTCGGTGTAAAGCTTCACTTGGATCTTGTCGATGATCGCGGAGAACTCATCGTGGAACTTGGCCACCAAGACCTCGCCGTAATGCTTCAACCGGAAACCCTTCTGGAAAGCGTCCTTGCTGATCCGCACCCAGGGTATATCCCTTTGTCCCATGTGGAAGACGCCAAAGGTGCAAGAGGCGAAGTGGTGGATTCTCCTCTCCAGGACCGTCTCGAAGTCCTCTTTAAAATTCCGCCCCGCCACCTCCACCGACACCCCTAGGGGGAGCGCCCTCCCCTCCTCGACCTCATCGATATCCGGGCCGATTAGCTCGATCCTTCCATCCTCTACCTCGTCCATTGGCCTTCCGCGAAGCAACTCGAAAGCATCACTGTATTTCCCGCCGAACTGGACCTGCATCTGCTCCTTACGCACCCGCTCCCCTTCGAATCCCGCACCGTAAGGGACGGGGATGGGGATCTCGCTCACCTTGATCTTCAGCCCCCGCACCTCGACGGCCTTATTGACGATCTTGTCCAGAGTGACGCCGGATACGACGTGCTCGTAGGTGCAAATCCCCCGAGGCAGAATCTGGGGAATCCCCACGTCGGAGATGACCGGGAAACCGAAGTTGATCGCCCCGGCAGCGGTGGCGTACTTCTCGTCGGTGAGGAGCTGATCCCCGTTCTCCCGGGGGTCGAGATCCGCTCCCAAGGCCAAGACGAAAGCATGGACCCGCTGCTTGTTGTAGAGGAGGATCTTCCGCGCCGCCTCCAGGTCCCCGGGCTTAATCCCGCCGAAGGTCATCGCCGCCCGGGCGGCGAAGTTCAACGCGTAGACTGCGGCACCGGTCTCCTTCCCGTAGGGGACGAGAAAGGTGTCCCAGTTCATCTCCACGCCCTCCTGGGCCAATTGCTCGGCCATCGACCGTCCATTAGTGTTGGAAGCCATAAATACCAAGATGCTCCGCTCTTGGAGCGAGCGAGCCAGCTCGACCGCCTGCTCGTTGCTCGGCAGCGCCCCCACGCAGGCGGCGAACCCCGGCATCCGCCCATCGACCAGCTTGATCCCTTGCGTTCTGAGGATTGAGTCGTCGGTGAACCCCAGCCAAGGCTCTTCCGGGGTCTGGCCGTTCAGGTACTTGAGCGCTTCGATGATCTCCTCGGCGATCAGCGTTGCGACCCCCGCATCCAAGGCGCTTCCCAAATACGGCAGCCAGAGCTGCTCAGAGGGGACCGGCGGTAGCAAGGCCTTCGCCCGCTCCAAGGCAGTCTCTGCATCTCCGAGGTTTCTAACCTCCAACCCAGTCATGGCCAGGATTAGAGGCAGGTAATAAGCCGTATTGGGAAAGCCGACCTCCTTCTCCGGACTGCGGGCTTCTATTGCTCCTCGGAGCTCCTCCTCCGCGCGCGCCACAAACTTGTGCGCTCCCCGGATGGCCGCATTGGCAATTATCCTCGACATCTTCCAAATCCTCCTTAACCTGATAGGGGCGACCGGCCGGTCGCCCCTACAGTCGCGATCAGTTCGCGGTATTCCCGCTCGGTGAACCGCTCGCTTTGTTGCTCGATGAGGGGCATGACAGCGGCGAAGTCGAAGGTATCATTGAGCAACCGGTCCTTGATGCCATCGATGGTTACCCCCTTGGCAACCAGCGAGCGGATGATCCCCGCATTCTCTATATCCCCCACCAGAACGAATCCCACTACCCGATTACCCTTCAGCACCAGGCGCTTGTAGCTACCCTTCCTGGGCCTATTGATAATCTCCTCGTCGAAATTTCTCTCCCGCAGGCCCGCGAGTCCCGCGGAGATCACCGGGAGATCGAAGAATTGGACCGAGTTCATCCCCATGGAGCCCTGATAGACCGCGTCGCGGCCAGCCATGTTCGAGGCGGCGATTCGCCCTTGCTCCACGGCACAGGGCCACAGGGCATTGGCCCAGCTTTCTTCGCGCACCAGATCAGGGCTTTGAGCCACATCCCCGGCGGCGTAGATATTCTCTATATTGGTCCGACAGTGCTGGTCGATGAGGATGCCGTAGTCGCGGCGAACCTCTGTCCCCTTGATCAGATCCAGATTGGCCCGTACCCCTTTGCCCACGATAACCACTTGGGCGGGTAGCTCCTCTCCTGATTCCATCAGCACTCCCTCGACCTGGCCCTCGCCCAAGATCTTCGCCGGCCGCAATCCTGTGGCCACCTTAATCCCGTTCTCCTCCAGAAGCTCCCGGTAGATCGACGCCGCTCCGGCGTCGACCATCTGGGAGAGGAGATGAGGCGAGCTGACGGCAACGGTGACCTCGACCCCTCTTGCTTTAAGGCCAGCGGCGGCTTTGAGGCCTACCAATCCTCCACCGAGCACCACTGCCTGCTTTAGATGGGGCAGCATCTCGATCATCTGTTGGGCGTCCTGGAGAGTCCGGAATCCGAAGACCCCCTGGTTATCCACCCCGTCGATCTTGGGGAAGATCGGCGCGGCCCCGTTGGCCAGGAGCAAGTTGTCGTATTCCAGCTCCTCATCACCCTCCAAGATGACCCGATTGGCCTGGGGTTCCACCTTGACGGCGCGGCGACCCAGCAGGGCTTCGATCCGGTTTTCCTCGTAGAAATTGGCTGGGCGATAGTAGATCTTCTTTTCGGGAAGCTCTCCGGCGAGGAGGTAGGAGATTAGAGGGCGGGAATACAAGGGATTGAGTTCCGCAGAGATCATGGTGATCTCGCACGCAGGGTCCGACTGGCGGAGGGTCTCCGCGGCGCTGATCCCGGCCGCACTACTCCCGATAATAACGTTCTTCAATACGTGATCACCTCCACTTCCCGTTCCAACTGCTCTTTAAACTGCTCAAACTCCCCGGCGAACAGTGCCTCGGTGGGGCAGGCCTCGACGCAGGCATACCCCTCGCGTTCAGGGCAGAGATCACACTTGAGGGCCACCTCGAGCTTGCTCGGGGTGATCACCCCGAAGGGACAGGCCATGATGCACATCCAGCAGCCGACGCACCTCTCCTGATCGACCAGGGTGACCCCGTTCTCCTTGTGCATCGCCCCGGTGATGCAAGCGTCGACACAGGGGGCCGGATCGCAGTGATGGCAGCCAAGGGAGATGTTGCCGCGGATGGCGGGCTGGACATCGCGTCGCTTGGCGGGAGACTCCTCCCGGAGGGCCGCCTGGAACAGGTCCTTACTGGAGGAGTGCTCCACGGCACAGGCCAGTTCACACGCCCCACAGGCCAGGCACCGGCGCAAGTCACAGTAGATTCTCTCCATACCCTCAAACCTCCTCGCTCGTACTTGCTCGCTGAACTGGGACCGCAGTCTATATTGTAGCAACTGGATTGGAGCGGCTACATGACCTGGATCAAGCCCAAGACTGACCAAAGTCATCAACGCGGCGCTCGCTCAGCCCTCGTTGTTTGGCAAGCTGAATTGCAACTCCGATTCAGATTATAGCCCCGGAGTTGCCCCAGATCAAGTCCTGCGCGGAGAAAGGTCACCGGCTGGGCTCAACCACCCTCTGATCTTGAGGCCTTCCGGGCAAGGGCGGAGAAGATCTTCCCTGCCTCGCGGCGGACGGACTCCTCTATTATGGGGAACCCCTCGCGGCCGGAGAGCCTGAGCGGCTCACTGTAGCTGATATAGCCGAGCAGGCGAACTCCTGAGGAAAGGCCACTTTCGATATATTCTCCATCTGAGGGATCATGAATCCTGTTGCCGACGGCCAGGACTTGCCCGAGCCCGATTTCTTGGGCCAGCCGTGTAATCCGCGCGGCGGTCTCCAAGCTCCGCCGATCGGGATCGACGACCACCAGGAGGGCATCGACTCCCTGGGCCGTCCCCCGCCCGAGGTGCTCGATCCCGGCCTCCATATCGACCAGGACCAATTCGTCCCGCTCGAGCAGAAGGTGACCGAGCAGTCCCCGCAGAAAGCTGCTCTCCGGACAGGCGCACCCCGCGCCGCCCCCCCGGATCGCCCCCAAGACCATCACCCTAATCCCATCTTTGTGGACAGAATAGCGCTCGGGGATGTCGTCCACTTTAGGGTTGAGCTTGATCATTCCGGTGGCCCCGCCGGTCCGCTCGGCGATCAGCTCGCCCAGTTCGGCGAGCGGAGCGATCTCCTCCTCGATCCCCAGGGTCGTGGGGAGGTTGGCATCGGGATCGGCATCGACTGCCAGGACCTTGTACCCCTGGGAGACAGCCTCCCGGGCCAAGAGCGCGGTCAGGGTCGTCTTCCCCACCCCGCCCTTCCCCGAGATTGCCAGCTTCATCACGGGCGAATTTTACCCGGTGGACCGCCTCGTCTCAAGGCTCCTCCGTTTATTTGCAGATTCGCCCCTCGACGATTCGATGCAGCCGACCATCGGAGCCACGCACGATGAGAGCTCCATCCCGATCGAGGTCCACGGCGACCCCCTCGATCCGCTCCGGTTTGCTTCGACGGTCGGTCACGGTGACCGGATGGTGCAAGATCGCACAAAGCGCTATCCAGCGCTCCCTGATGGGCTCAATGCGGCCCGACCTCCAGAGGGGCCAAAGGTGGAAAAATCCCCGCAAGACCTCGGTGAGGACCTCCTCCCGGTCCAGCCGCTGACCGCCGATCCCCATCAGGGTCCCGACTCTAGTCCCCTTTACCCTCCCCTGAAGTTCTTTCTCCGGCATGTTCACGTTGATCCCGACCCCGATCACCAAGGTAGAAGTCTCCCCCTTTCCGGCGTCCGCCTCCACCAAGATGCCCGCCACCTTCTTATCCTCGATCAGGATGTCGTTGGGCCATTTGATGCAGGCGGAGAACCCCAGCTCGCGGAGGCCCTCGGACACTGCCACACCGGCAAGAATGGGAATGAGCGAGGGGCTGCCCTTACTCAGAATCTCTCTAAAGCCGAGGCTGAACCAGAGCCCTCCAGGTGGAGACTCCCATATCCGCTCACCCCAACCCCGGCCCCGCCGCTGGGCCTCGGCCACCACCAGGACCGAGCTTCTTTGTTGCAGCCGCTTGCGGGCTTCATCGTTGGTCGAATCCACCTCACCCAGGAAAGCGATCTCCTCCAGCGGGTAGTTCTCCAGCTTTCTAGACGCCAGCGAGCTTGGCATGAGCTCAGCCTCGACCAGGGCAATCGCCCCGCTCGACCAGCTCGATGAGCACTCCGTTCATGCTCTTTGGGTGGATGAAGGCGATCTTGCTGCCGCCGAATCCTTCGCGGGGCGCTTCGTCCACCATGATAGCCCCTGCCTCTCGCAGCCTCCGTAGGCTCCCCTCAATATCGACGACTTCGATGGCCAGATGGTGTAATCCTTCACCTCTCTTCTCCAGGAAACGAGCGATAGGTCCATCACCTAATGGCTGGAGGAGTTCGACTCGCGTCCCGCCAAGCTGGAGCAGGCAGGCCTCGACCTGCTGGGCCTCGATCCTCTCCCGTCCTGCCTCCTCCAGGCCGAGCTTCCCATAGTTGGCCCGGGCCTCTTCCAGGTCCTTTACCGCCACGGCGATATGATCGAGCTTCATTTTAGAACAGCGGGGGTGCCCGATACTGGCCGAATTCGGCCCGCAATCGATCGCAGATTTCGCCAATCGTGGCATAGGCCCGGACCGCCTCCAGGATGTAAGGCATGAGGTTTTCCCCAGTAGCTGCCTTCGCCTGAAGCCGGTCCAGGGTCCTTTGCACCTCCCCATTGGCCCTTCTCGTTCTCAGTCGTTCCAGCCTCTCCCGCTGCCTTTCTTGGACACCGGGGTCTACAGCAATAGTTCGAGGCTTTTCCTCCCCCTCAGAGGCAAATCGGTTCACTCCGACAACGATTTGCTCGCCCCGTTCAATCGCCCGTTGCGTTCGGTAGGCACTCTCCTGGAGCTCCCTTTGGATATAGCCTGTCTCGATCGCCCGGATCATCCCGCCCTGGGCGTCGATCTTCTCCATATATTTCGCCGCCTGGCTCTCCAGCCGATCGGTTAGCCATTCAAGACAGTAAGAACCGCCGAGGGGATCGACCGTATCGGCAACGCCGCTCTCCTGAGCGATAATCTGTTGCGTGCGCAGAGCGATCCGCACTGCCTCCTCCGTGGGAAGGCTCGAGGCCTCATCGAAGGAGTTGGTATGAAGGCTCTGCGTCCCGCCCAGGACTGCGGCCAGCGCCTGGAGCGCCACCCTGACGATGTTGTTCAGCGGCTGTTGGGCAGTTAAGGAGGAACCGGCTGTCTGGGTATGGAAGCGGAGAGCCAGCGACCTCTTATTAGTAGCTCCAAACCGCTCTCCCATGATCCGCGCCCAAAGCCTCCGCGCGGCGCGAAATTTGGCGATCTCCTCAAAGAAGTCCCGGTCGCAGGAGAAGAAGAAACTGAGCCGCGGAGCAAACCGGTCCAATGTGATTCCTCTCTTCAGAACGGAATCTACGTAGGCAGCTCCGTTGCCCNNCCGGCCTCCCGGATGTGGTAGCCGGAGATGCTGATCGGATTCCAGCGCGGCAGGTGCTCCGCACACCAGGCGACGAGGTCCGCGGTCAGGCGGAGCGAAGGGCCGGGGGGAAAGATGTAGGTGCCGCGGGCGACATACTCCTTGAGGAT
>JABAHQ010003817.1_pt1 | contig 14093 bp, 15 predicted proteins | sample 7062091 | NCBI WGS metagenome assembly JABAHQ01 (sample SAMN14534359, study PRJNA622989) | marine sediment metagenome | biome: marine biome [ENVO:00000428]; feature: marine pelagic biome [ENVO:01000023]; material: deep marine sediment [ENVO:00002113] | place: India: Gulf of Kutch | collected...
GAGCTTTTTCTTCTCAGGAGGGGCTGGAACCCTTACCTTCTTTTTTTCCCTAGCTCGAACCCCTTTTACTATATCACCGGCCTTTTGTGATCCGCCAGAACCACGTCTCGCCTCGGCTATGCCTTCGCTATACTTTTTAGCAAGTTGCTTATCTTTGTGCACGCGAGCGCCAAGAGCTTTAGCTTCCGGGCTATCCTTTAAGACCACGCGATTTTGCAACTCCGGCTTAGANNTTCTTCTTACCTGTCAGCTTGTCTTTCACTTTGCTCAACAGACCCTTCTTGCCCTTAAGGTAGTCCCTGTGTTGCAGCAGGCCCATTTCTTGGCTAGATCGCGTCCCCGCTTGAGACTTGGCATCCATCCTGAACTTTTGTCCACCATAACTGCCTAGAGACTTCCCTTTATACTTCCCACCAAAGCCACCTTTAGCCAGAAAGTTCCAATCTGCCCTAGAGGCCTTCCCGGGCTGAAATTTTTTCTTCTGCAACGCACGGTTCATGCGCCACTTAGAAGTAAAGGCCTCTTTTTGTAAACTGGCGGTTTTTATCGCTTGCATGGTAATTTGGGTTTTTGAGAAGCTGTTTTAGATAGCGATCTATATGCTGCTTCACGCTGAGCATAATCCTCATCTAGCTTAGCCATGATGCTTTCTGTTTTGTAAAGATCCTCAAGCCCAAATGGAGCAGACCCCATGTCCTTGAGACTGTCTAACATTGCTACTTTTTCTAGAGTTTTCATTTTAATGACCAAAGTGTTTTTTGTGTAAAGCTTTCATTTTCGGGGAATGCATAGCACTGTGATACGCTTTCTGAAATTCATCACCTTGCAAATCACTAAGGCTTTTCCCTTTCTTTTTAGCATGGCTCTCTAATGTACTATTAATGTGGTCTAGATGCTCTTTGCTGTTAGCATCAGTAGCCCATTTGTCATATTTACGCCGATATTCAGAAGGATGCATCGCTATCTTTGCAACTTTTAATAAAACTTTCATGGTTCTCCTGGTTTTTTAATTTTCGTGCCCGGTCCAAGGGCTAGATCCGCAAATGGCGAAGGTGTGTTTAATCCTCTTGGAGAAGCAAACCCCTGGCCTGCTCCTTCCTGTAATGTGCTTTGAATTCTACCAAGAGCCATACGTCTTGCCCAATCTTCTGTATGTTGAGGCGCATAGAGCGACCCTGCCATCTTTGATTTGAACTTGATTGGCTTTTTACCAACGTTCTTTTTATTCCANNTGTCGAGTAATCGCCTGCTACAAAGTCATTATGGTCTCCCGGGTCTATAATTCTAACCTGCTCGGTCAACATCTTAACAGGTACTTCATATGTACGCTTGTGAAGTTTTACACCGGCCTGTTGGAAAGTTTCATGCAAATCATCTCGAACTTGTGACTGTACAGCCTTAACGCCACGAAGTTTCATAAGTTCTTGAGGCTTTACAACACCATCTGAAAGAGGGTCTCCCTTTTTAACCGTTTGCCCACGCTTAACTTTCAATTCCCGATCCTTGGGAATCGTGTGCTCTTTGCCATTTACTGTGACCACATGACCGCCATAGCCAGACTTCCTGATAGACGAAACGATACCTGATTTTTGCGCAAGTGTTGCTTTGCCTCGTAAGTTGTTGGGCATTCTAAACAGCTGCAGGGCTCTATCAAAGGCATTAGCCAGACCAGTTTCTGCTGTTGCAGCACCTCCAGTGTGAAAGCTTTTCATGGGCAGCTGAACTGATCGTTCTGTAATAGCCTGTATCTCAGATATACCAATGTTTCGTCCAACATTAGGGAATTTACCAAACTCATCAAGACCAAAACATTTCGCACATATCCCGGGCGTTTGTTCGCAGGTAAGAATAGTTCTAACCTTTACTTTTTGTAGCTTAGCCTTCTTGAGTTTATCTAAAACATCTTGGTCAATAACAGTGTTAGGAGGAACTCCAGCTGAGTTCGTCAAAATAACTCGGTCGAGAAGATGTCGATCAACTTTTTCTTTTCTACCATTAGTAGTGCCGCAATCTACTGCCGTTATTTTCTGGGTGGCAGCCGAATTAGTAAGTTCTTTTGAGAGCATACCCGGGCCTGACACAGACTGAGACTTATCAATCATGCCTTTTCTCTGAGCATACATATGGCTAAAGAAATCACTTGAGGTTAGACCTTCAGCATAATTCCCACGAATGGGCTCAGGCATGACCTTTTGTCTATGGTCTAACATCAACCCTAGTGAACCTACCATTTGTTTTAGTTGGGTGGGCCCTGGCTTACTCATGCCTGAAGAAACCATGTCAGTAATATTGTTGGATTCCCCAGCATCGTTATTAGGGAGCCTCATAGACATTCCCATAATCTTTGAATCTACTTTCGAATAGATTTCAATAAGCTTCTTCTCTTTTTCTTTCTTAGATAGCTTGGGATTTCTACGAACCTTTCGAGCTTTTCGATCAGCTCGTCTATACAGCTGTTTCCTTTCTTTGGTAAGCATCTTCAAGTCACTTAACAGAAAGCTAGTGCCAGATTCATACACATGGATTCGACCGGCATGCTTCCAGTCTTCCATAACCTTCATCATGACTTCCTTGCCCGCCTCTTTTTCCAGCATTTTAAGAAATTTCTGCTGGTTATCTTCATCCAGAGTTATCTGGTAATCCTTATATTTCTTGGGCACTTTTTGCATAGCACGAATTTTACCAGCAGTCGTTCTGCCAATTCTCCTTACAGAGATAATGTCAGTCCAACGTATCTTGCGCGCCCGCGCGTCCTTAATAGCCTGTCGAGGTATTCGATATTCTTCTGTACCCGTTCGTCCATTTCTTGTGAGCTTGTAAAGGCCCATCATGTATTCTTTACCAAATCCCACAGAAAGCTTTTCTCGTTTGCTCCCCGGTTGATACAAGTTATTTGAAGGGAGCATTTTCTTTGCCTCTTCAACTGCTTCAGTAGTCACTGGCACGTGGATACCAAAAGTATCGCCGTCAAAATCAGCATTGTATCCACCAATAACTTCTACAGGAATTTTGACAGCGCTGCCTGAAACCAACTTGGGCTTGAACGCCATCATGCTCCATCGGTGCAGAGTAGGGGCGCGATTGGCAATAACCATGCGGTTATCCATCACGTTTTGTAAAGATTTCCGGGCAAATTTACTCCTATCTTCAATTTCCTTTCGAGCGTTCATGGAAGTCAGGCCTTGAGATTTTAGATCTTTAATCACAAACGGCTTAAAAACTTCCCACGCCATATTCTCAGGAATCCCCAGCGTATCCATGTTGAGCTTAGGGTCAGGACCTATAACGGCTGTAGCCGACACGTCTTGCCGTCTCTTCAAAAGCTTGGACTGGTAAAATCCAGACTTGGGTGTTTTGCCGGCTATGGTAGCCCCCAGGCCCTTAATATCCGGCTTGTCTACAATGCCGGGTGTTGTCCCCATAGTACCCCTCAAAGACTCATACAGTTGCCTACGTGACTTGTCAGCCTCTTCTTTTAGGCCGGGCCTGTCTGAGAGGCTGGTGAGGTGTTGGTTCATCAAGATCGCAGATCTGTAATGTTCGTTAACATCACTAACTGCCAAATCACCCGTTGGCAGCTCTGTGATAGGTCTAAACTTGGGAGGAATGATAGGCATATTCTTAACCACCATTTCCTCAAGCTTGATGCCATTGTCCTTGAAGTTCTTTAGTATTCTAGCTTCTCGGTGGAGCTTGTTGAGATCGCTACCCTTCTTTTTAGGAGCAATAGCCTTGATCTCCTTCAGTCGCGCATCTACGTCAATCTTTTTGAGCAGGCTCTTAATCGCCTCACCACCGGTCTGTGCACCCGACGCGCCGCCTTTTACAACTTTTCCGTTTAGGACACCCTTTTTACCAGACATGATGTCTAGTAGTTCCTGTTTTTTGAGATGGGTTACTGCCAGGATAGATTTTTCAAAAGTTGGATGTGGCATGGGCTCAGCCAGCTCAACATGCGCCCATTTGTCTCCCACAAGCCCACCCGTTGTCTTGAAGTCAAATAGACCTCCAGACTCCTCTTTTAGATCTTTGGCCCTAAGTGTTGTGGCGTCTTTGATTTTTCCGTTGGATATNNCGTCATGCCCTTTTCTTCGACAAGGTCAACGCCCATACCTCTGAGCATGCCCACAAACCTTTGACTTGATGCGGGCATATCCGGCGGGGGTACCATAGTTCCGTTCTCAATAGCCCTCCAAACCTCAAGCTGTCGATCACCCTTAAAAGTGTACATTTCGCTTAAGTTGGCATTAGCACCGTGGCTTAGGAGGGCATACATTTCTCCGAGCCCAACAGCTCGTCCAGATTCCCCACCACCCCTGGCTGGCTGACCGGTTGTTGAGTACGCGTACTCCGGTCCAGCCCCGCGGGCTGAAAGCTTTTTCTCAACCTGGTGTTCTAGCTTGAGGATATATTGGTCACCATGCAGAACACCATCAATTTTTTTATCTCCATCGTATAAAGACCCGTGGTCTTTCAGGCCTCGTTTTTTGAGTTCTTTTTGAATCTGGTTTGTATGATCCCCGCCAAAGGGTTTAGCGACAAACGGCTTGCCGTCTTTTTTAGCAATGTGTGATGCGGTTGTTTCCATCACTTGGCCAATGTTCATACGCCCAGGCACACTTGATGGGTCAAGTAATAGATCCATCGAATTACCATCCTCATCCTTAGGCATATCTTTGTCGGGAAGAATGCTGGTAATTGTACCTTTGTTTCCATATCGGCCAACAAGCTTATCCCCAACCTTGGCTTTTTCTTCAGTCTTCACAACCACCATGATGTCTTTACGACGGTGATGGACCTCCTCTACAACACCTACTGTGTCCTTTTCCCAGACCATGGATGTATCCCTGTAATCCTGAGTCAAAAGACGACTAATATTTTGGAGCTTTTTGGAGAGAGTGTCCTCTTCTACAGATCTCATCTTCAGAATAAGAGGATCGCCTCGTTTTACCTTCTGACCCTTTTTGATAACACCGTCATCGCCAATTTTTTTAAGCTGCTCACCCTCAANNTTTCATCATCTTGAAGCGGACATGTTTTTTGGTAGGCATGTAGTGAAGTAAGCTTCTTGGCTCCAGTTTCACTGACAACAACACCATCTTCGTGGTTGTAGCCTTTATACGGAATGTAGGCTGTCCGCATATTTATGCCCAGGCTAAGCACTCCGTCTTTTGTGTAATTGGTGTCGGCTAAGATTTGACCTTTCTTTACCTTTTCACCCTTTTTAACTTTGACTTCTGAGTCGGTATAGTTGTTCTCATTCATCCAAAAGTTCTTTGGAATACCGACTTTATGCTCCTTGCCTTTTTTATCTACAATCGTGATTTCATCACGCCCGACAGTTTTTACTTCTCCATCTACAGGGGATTTGGGCACATTGTTTTTGCCCATAATCTCCTCTACAGTCCTTTTGTCATCCTCAGAAACTGCAGCCTGAACCAACGGCGGTTCTCGGTACTTCAGCGGTTTAGCCTGGGACTGCATTTTTGCAGCCGTCATAACCCGAGTACCATTGTTGTGAGACAGAAATGGCACACCCATCGTGTTCACACCAAAAAGGTCAGTAGAAGTTCTTAGTGCATATTTTACTTTTGATGGGCTTACCCTCTGGATTTCACCCTGGTACATCGCCTTAACCATTCCATCATCATCAGGCTTCAGTTTTCCCTTCTTAAAGTATTCAGGGAAGGTTACATATGTCGTGTAGGCCTGTCTGGGTGTTAGCTCTTTGGGCTTTCCTGTTTTTACATTTGTGAATGTATTAACAAGGTTTTTGCCTTTCTTTTTTACACCAACCGTAAGATGCAGAGTAGTACCAATGTTTGCACCCTCTGGGGTGTGTGCCGGATCAATAAACCCCAGGTGTGATGGGTCAATGGCCCGGACATCTCTGGTCACAGCATGTGCGGATTGAATACCACCCTCGCCCATAACCGTAATCTCGCTGAACGCAGCCTCCTGGTCCATAGGGTTGTTCTGCTTTGGAATTTTTGCCAGATTGGTCTGGGTAAAAGTGGATTCCAAAGGTGACTGGAAAACGTCCTTTTGCACAATACGCGATACGCGATCGTATCTCTTGAGATTGCGAGATATCGTTCGTTTTATCCGGGACTGATATTGCCGTTGATTAAGCCTCTCAATGGCAAAGTCGGACAGGTCATATACCTGGTTGTGAATCAGAGATTCCTTGTTGTCCTCCTCGGAATCCCCCCTTGATACTGATAGTATCTTTTTGGTAATAGCTAAAAACAGGGGCACGCTTGCATTATTGAATTTTGTTCCAAGCGTAAGCTTTACATTTTCAGCATCGAACTCAGACTTTTCTTTGAAGTAGTCTAGAATCCATTTTCTATACCCAGGGATATTCTTTTTCTCTACATCTGGGTCTCCAGGATAATGAAGCTTGCTGTACAGCTTTTTAAGAGCAGCTAGAGGCCTTTGGGCTCCCCGTGCCATCTTGTTAGTTTCGTATACTTCTTTACCCCAAACCCTGCGTAGTTGTGTTGGACTAGCACCAAGTCCTATAAGCAGAGCATGTAAGTTTATCTTTGATGACTCAATCTCTAGAACAAAATCGCCATACTTAGGCCGCAGAGTCACGCTCATATTGCGCCCTTTGGCCGAGTTCATCCATGCAGAGATACGGCCATCGTCATGCTCTCTGGTGTAGACTCCTGGAATAAGACGTTTCTGTAGGGGGAATGAATACTCGTTACCGCCCACAATGTAAGTACCCCTGAGGGTTACCTGGGGTACATCAACCAACTTAATAGTCGCGCGGTTGATAACCTTGCCGTCCTCTACTAATTCTAAAGTACCCTTTATTGGTCGAGTGTAAGAGGTGCCATTTATCTTAGCTTTCTTTTGATCCTTTAGTTCATCTACACGTTGGTTTTCGGGCAAATGAATCTCTACCACTCGCAGCTTTCTATTCCCCGAAGAAACCGTTAACATCTCTTTGAGAGATTTCTCAAGATTTTCGAGTAGCTGGCTATGCGTATTGTGGGCAATGTTAAAGCTCATATCGACATCTTACGGGGGTAAATCATGATATCCAAATAAGGGATAATAGATTGTAACACTCTAGCTTCTGGTTTCCAATCTGGGCCAGAACTAGAAATCTGTAGGCCGGGGTACATGCTGGCAACGACCCGACCCGTTATTCTACTGCATGTAGTAGGAATATTCAGTCTACAGATTTGGACCCATAGCTCAGTTGGTCAGAGCTGCCGGCTCATAACCGGCTGGTCCCAGGTTCGAATCCTGGTGGGCCCACTGCTAAAACGCCCGGGGTGAGCGATATCACCCCTTTCTTTAACATCAAGGAGGAACGAATTGAAAATCACAGATAAGCGAGGAAAGAAAGAAGAAAATCCAATTGAAGATCCTGCGGTTGTCTTGGAGCTCATACAAGACAGTTTCAAGAAAAATTGGACGAAAAAGCCCGGTTACGATCGGGCCAGGGACTGGGAGATGGAAAAACTTCAGAAGGTTATCGACCACCTGAAGGAGGAGGGGATGGCATGAAGCTACAGCTTCAAGAATGTCGTGATGCTCTCAACGGCATTCTTAGGGAGCGAGGTATGCTGTCGGTAGTTCCTGGACTTCTAGAGAAAAGGTGCAACCAGGCTGTAGAAGTCTGCAACCGCATCCTAGGGGTCCTGAACACAACGGTAAAGCTGGAGCGAGGCAATTTGGTTGCCCTGCGGTCCCAGCTCACCTCAGAACAAATCCGAGAGCGTAAGCAACGTATTGACGCTTATGAGTCTGGTTGGTTTGAAGTCAAACAGATTCGGGCTCAAATCAAAAGCTTACTATGATTTGCCCTTGTCAAGATGCCATTCCTGGAATGAAGCCCCGAATAGGGCTCCAGATGGCATCTTGCGTTGGGCTTTCACCTTGGCTACACGTCCGATGTAGTCTTTTTTATTTTTCCACATCTTTCTAGCTTCAGCATGTGAGAAGCCTGTGCCCACCCGACCTACGACAGGGCCGTGTTTAGTCCAAGAGTATTCAAATCCACCCGCACGCCCCTTAGGCTTTCCGCTAGCATCTGTCGCTTCAAAAATATCCCTAACCCATACATCATAATCTGGTCTGAATTTGGCCTTTACAATATGGTCTTTGGATTTGGGTTTAAGGATCACACCCTCATCTGTCATTTTATGGGAGCCTGTTTGGATTTTATCCAGGAGTCTTTTTTTAGTATACGGATTTTTGGCTACTTCTGCTGCTGGTATACCGTACTTACGCCCAATACGTTTCATGATTTTGTGGCGCTCTTTAAACGGTAACTTGCGTACATCCTTGCCTTTGTACCTAATGACATCATGAATAACAGGTTTTAGCTCAACGCCTTCACGGCGTTGTTTCTCCCGGGATTTCCAGACTTTTGAATTGAGGTACCCACCAAGCTCTCTTGCAGGGATAGCCCTTTTAGTGCGCTTATCAATACCGATAGTTTCTGCCCTCACCACAGTATCTTCCAGAGACCTGGGTGTCTTCTTCTTCATCAGGCGGTCAACCTTATGGGTATGCTCAATAACGCCTGTCTTTCTGCTTTTAGGAATCCTGGCTGAATACAACCGGGGCTTTTTCTTTCCCTTTTCGAAATGAAGAATAGTGTGTGCCCCGTCATACTTGGGCATCATCCATTCATCTTTATTTTTCAGATCTATCTTTTTGGGATCTTTGGATTTACGTTTAGGTCTTTGGGATACGCCTAAAGGTAATTTGTTTAGAGCTTTAGTTTTTTTCTTAGAGTTAGTGACATTTATGAGCAAACAATTGCGATTGTTCGTGCGAATAATCACATATTCTTGAGGTCCCCTACCAGCATAGGAATTGAAGCTTATGAGGTGATCACCTCGCTCGGAAGCTTTTTCAACCTCAATATCTTCAGTTCTCTCAATCCGAACCTTCCCTTTACCGTATCCGGATTCAATTTCCTCCCAGCCACCTTTACCAAAATTAAGAGCGTATTCTTTTGTGTGTGTTGGCTGGCGAACAGCTAGAACTTTCTCGCCAGGCCTGGGCATTCTAGCTTTTGGAAGGGCCCAGGAGTGCGCGCGCCCGCGCATGTCAATCAGTCTTAGATCAAAGTGCTCACCGGCCCTCTCAGCCTTGTGCCGCTGAATAACCATCTTCCAACGCTGCGGCCTGCGCACCGTCGGAAGTCTCTTGACCTTTCGCCCAAGCGGAATACCGGGAGCGAACTCTTTGGCTATTTTGAGGAGTACTGACATTCATTTTATGAAAATGCCGGCAACGGCAGAGAGATGCCATAGGAAGATCCGTTTAGCACTGCCTGTCTGTTGGCATTTTTGTCACCATCTATATGGGAGCTAGACACGCGACCCTTAATCTCCTGGAAACTTCCGGACACTACCTGTGCAGCCTTGTCCTTCACCTGGGGTATTTCACTGGCGGGAATGAAGCCTATATTCAGTCTAGAATTATCAAGCTCAATAACTACTTGCTCAGAAAACCTCTTACCCCTGCTGGGTGAGTGATTCCAAATTCTGGAAATCATTCCGGGGTTCTTGATTTTGGAAAACTCAGCCTCACTCAAAACCATGCCCTTACCAGAACCTTCAATAAGAACAGCATCCGTACCACGAGGAGCAATCTCTTTTCGCTGCCTGTCATACAGGGGTTGTTTGAGATTGCGCAGATGGTGAGTTCGAGGCCCGGAGGCTATTTTGAGGAGTGCTTGCATAATTATGCCTTTTTACTTCGCCGGAGTCCACCCTTTCCTCTGTGGCCATACCCTGCGCCTGTCTTTTTAACCAAGGCAGGCTTTGCCCCCAAGGTAACCCTTCCCAGTGCCCTGTTAAATCTCTTCTTGTGGCCAGTAGTATGCTTATCTATCAATTTTTTGAGCTTGGGACTAGCGTCATCTGACGCCGCCACTTTCATTAAGATCTGCATTTTAGAACTCGTGGTTGTCTGCCTCTTTATTCTCGGGCTTATCCCTAATCATCTCGACCCATTCTACATGAATCATCAGATCTCCCTCTTTTGTCCATGACTTAGTTATAGCATTTCCCATGGGATTCAGCATTAAATCTGACTGAGGATCGTATGGAAACAGCTTGCCCATAAGCTCCTTATATTTGGCATTGCCGTTACCAATGCTATCTATAAGGAACACTTCAGAGTGGAATTCACACTTGTCAAAATCTAATGCCTGTGGAGGCATGTAGCTAGGGTCTAGTGCTGGTGTTACTTTTGCTCGTCCCATTATTTTCTCCGTGGCGGCTTAGCTTTGGGCGCCTCTCGCGTATCTGCCCCTGAGGAAGACTGACCTTTATTTCCAGAGTTTACAAGCTTTAGTTCTCTTGCCACCATCATAGCAAGCTGAGGATCTTCTTTAGTTAACTGCTCAAATGCTTGACCTTTTAGTTCTGGCGGAAGCATTAGAATTCTCTCTGCCATCTCTTTCGGGTTTTTGGAGTTAGCCCTTAACTCAGATACAAGGTCAGACCCAGCCTCGTTTTGAGATTCCTGGGTTGTAAGCTCAGACAACCTCTCTTGCACCTGGTGCGCAATGCGTGGGGCAGCCTCTGCAATTTGATCGATTTTCTGTTCACGTTTTTGAGGACTCATTGTTATAAGCTTCTTAACAAGACCTTCTACTACAGGGGCTATCTGGTAGGACTGCTGTCGGATGTCGGACAGAGTATCGTCCTTCTCAGCCTCTGCTTGCAGGTTCTCGGCCTTAGCCTCCATAAGCTTTGCTTCGGCTTCTTCGGGGTCCGTAGAATTTTCTTGCTGTTCAGCTATTTGTTCCGCCTCTTGTTGCTCAGCCTGATCGTATGTGGCCTGGCGAGTTAGCTGTGCCTGTAGGCTTTCTGAATGCGTATTCAGCTCCTGAAGCATTTGCTGTTTCGAGCCCTGTCTCGATTGGGCCTCAACCTGCCAGTCCATAGCTTTGAGCATAGACTTGGCTTCGGTCAGAGACTCTTGGACCATAAGGTCTTGAACCTTCTCGGTTTCTTCTTCGATAATCTCGTGCTGCTCACTCCAATCAAGGTCCATTCGATCTAGAATTTCTTTGAATGAGACATGCTTCATCTGAGCTAGCTGGATAAGCATCTGCAACATCTGCACATCATCGCTCATCCTGAATGGCTTAAAGCGCACATCCACTTCTGGTAAGTCAGTAATCTTGGCCACTTCTTTGGCAATAAATCCAACGAGTCTATTCAGGGCACGAAGATATGACATGATCATATTCTCCAGCATTCTTAACTGAACAGAACCTCCTGACCACGTCATTCCGTCCCCCAGGAATCCCTCGGGAACTCCTGTAGAACCAATGATTTCTTTAATGGTCAGCTCTCTAATGTTGGACGTAAACAAACGTTGTGCATCCCCGCCAATCTCTGCAACCCCCACAGGGAATGGCACCGGCATGATGGCATTCTTATCATGACGATACCTCTGCATAGACCGCCCGATATAGTTCGCCCATTTAGAAAGAGCGATCGTTCGAAAGGGGTCATTGGAGGTAGACTGAGGAAATACAAACCTTGCAGGAACTGTACGCTCGTTTGCAACAGTTTCGTCTGCCTTTTTGTAAATCTGATTCAGGTATGCATCTTTCAGGGCTGCCATAATAATCGGCATCCCCCAGTGCATATTCTTTCCGCTAAGGGCAGGCTCTTTGAGATGCAAGACCTTGCCCTTGCCGAACTTAATCTTCTTTTTATGAAGAGCAGCCTGAACATATACCCACGGCGTGGTGTCGATGTATTCCCGATCAGGTTTATTCGAATTAACTGCTTTTTTTAGCTCTTTAGGAACCTTTCTGTAGAACTGAGATTTACCTGTTAAGGGGTTGTATTTGATGTGCATATCCTGCGGTGGTATTCGCACGACAGCAATATCTTCAGGGTTCTTGATTGGGTTGTCACGACCCTTGAATTCTGCCCGCTTCTTACAAGCAGGGCAATCCCCGTAGAACTTTTTACCAACAATGTAATACTTCAGCCGCCCCGCTGGCAGTTCCGTCTCACACAATTTGCATTTGTAAGATCGGATAAATGGCTTGTGAACAATGATGAAACAATTGCCATAGCCCATGTAATCCAAACCCATACCTTCAGCGATCTCGTAGATATTGAGTTCATCTTCCAGTACAGATGTCCACTTTTTCTCCAATGACTTCTGGCCAGATTCTTCCGCATTCACAATGATGTTTGTGATGGGATACTTAGCCAGCTTTTTTACAATTGGAGAAATCTGTGGATGGGTCGTAGCAAACAGATACAGCATGTCCAGAAGTTTCTTCTGGGACTTCGGTAGCTTCGTACTACCGATATCCAAGAATGGGTCTGGGTATTGCTGCCTGTAAACGCTAAATGCAGAACGGCTATTGATACTCACGCTTTAGCTCCGTCGATTACGTCTTGCACATGGTACTGGCATCGAAGGAGTCGCATGTACTGCACGCCGTGATCTTTAGGGATTTCTGGCTCTTCGTCTTCCAGGGCATCCATTAGCTTTTGCTGTAGGCCTAAGGCATCATCGCCCATGGTCATGGCTAGTTCATTTGCAAATTGAAATTGCGCAAAACTAAGGGGTGGGGGCAACATGACAAATCCATCACGAAGAGCTGATGCTGCTACCAATGCTGCTACGTCATCAGAGAATTCATGCTCTGCTATATATCTTTCTATAAGCGCTACACAGGCCGCCATCTCATGGACACGAGCTTCTTGAATATGCCCCCAGTCCACCATTCTGCCAGCGAAAGAAAGTACAACCTTTTCAAAAGTTCTAGGATCTTCCCAGAAATTCATGGTGTTGTGTACTACTTTCAGGGCCATGATTTTATCCATGTTCAATCTGCTGACATCGATATCATCGGCCTTTAGGGTCTGAGTGATAGTCTCTGGCTCCCAGTCTCTCCACTCTTCTTCATAAAGTTGGTCCAAGACTAGAAGAATCTTGATAGGGTTGGCGGTATCTTCTTCCAAGATATCACCAATAGATGCAATTTTTTTGAGGTTGGAGTCTGATCGGCTCTTGTCCAGTTCGCGCCTGTTAACACTCAGGTCTGTAGGGTAATGCTTGAAGCTTTCATGCTGACGCTGCTGAGCCTCAGCTACATCTTGCACAATCTCTTTTTGACCGCCCTTTACCTGTTTGCGCAAATTTTGCAATCTTGCTTTTATCAGTTGCTTGGGGTTGGGCTTAGGTGCTTCATGCGCCCCGTGTACACCCAGGTCAGTTTTTTCTGGAACTTTTCTAGAAGTATCATGCTCACCAGGCTCAGGAAAAGTTGGATATGCAGTATCGTCTGGCAAGATGTCAGCCGTGGCGGATGAGTAGGCACCCACCTTTAGAGCCTCCTCTCGGCTTTCTTCAAAGTCGGCTCCGATATCTTCCACCGGAACATCTACGCTCGCAGAGAAATCCATTTTCCTGGGCTTATGCGCAGGATTGTAATTTAGCCTATTATGTACCCCAAGTTCTGCTTTTGATGGATCAAACTTTTCCATTTACATAATCCTCCACAATTCGTTTTTCAGCTGCGGGTAGCGTTGGAATGATGACATCCGGATTCTCAGAAATAGCATCCTTATACTCATCATCAAACGGTAAGTCCGACCAATCGACCGAACTAAAGTCAGCTGCCTCCTTCTGCAAATCCGGAAATGGATCATCATTAAATCCGTATAGCAAAGATTCAACCGGATCTAAAATCTCTGTGCCCCACGCTTCATCAAGGCCAAACTCCTGATCAAAAGCCTCTATGTCTTGCGCCATTTTTTTGAGGTCTGAGAACTCCAAAAGATCCTCAAGAGACAGAGCTTCTTTGATGAGCTCCATGGCTTCAAAGTAATCCTCAAAACCCTCTTCTTCTCCAGCTGTTTTACACAACTGCTCCATCAAGCTAATGCGCTGATTAATAGCACCGCTGGCGGTTTTGGACAGGGTCGCCTCAGAGTAAGGCACCTCAATATCCAGGCCGTGTTCATAAGCAGCGCCTGCCAGATTAACTGCCAGTTGCATTCTTTCGGCAGCATCCCATCGCTCAGCATATTTTGAGAATACCTTAACAGACTCCTCAATTTGCTCTGGCG
>JABAHQ010007709.1_pt3 | contig 14080 bp, 11 predicted proteins | sample 7062091 | NCBI WGS metagenome assembly JABAHQ01 (sample SAMN14534359, study PRJNA622989) | marine sediment metagenome | biome: marine biome [ENVO:00000428]; feature: marine pelagic biome [ENVO:01000023]; material: deep marine sediment [ENVO:00002113] | place: India: Gulf of Kutch | collected...
CTGCGGCTGGATGATGTGGAACTGGCTGGCCTCGGTCCTGGCCCAACAGGCGGCGATCGTGCTGTACGAAGGGTCTCCCGCTTACCCGTCTCTAGGAACGCTTTGGGAGCTGGTGGAGGAGACGGGCATCACGGTGTTCGGAACCAGTCCCAAATTCATCGCCTGGAACCAGGTTCAACAGCTCCAGCCCCCATCCTGGGCGGACGTGGGCTCCCTGAAGTCCGTGTTGTCCACCGGAGCGCCGCTGGATCCGGAAAACTTTCGCTGGATCTACCGTCACGTCAAGGAAGATCTTCAGCTTTCCTCGATCAGCGGCGGGACGGACATCATTTCCTGCTTCATGCTGGGCAACCCCATGCTGCCCGTCCGGGCGGGAGAGATTCAATGCCTGGGACTGGGGATGGACGTGGCGGCCCTGGACGAGAACCATCGTCCGGTGCAAAACCGGAAAGGCGAGTTGGCCTGTCTCTCTCCCGCGCCGTCCATGCCCCTCGAGTTCTGGAAGGACCCCGAAGGCCGGCGGTACCGGGAAGCCTACTTCGACCAGGTCCCCGGGGTGTGGATTCACGGCGATTTCATCGAAATCCGGGAGACCGGCGGGGTGGTGGTTTACGGTCGCAGCGATGCCACCCTCAACCCCGGAGGGGTGCGCATCGGGACCGCGGAAGTTTACCGGGTGGTGGAAAACCTGGAAGAGATCGAGGACAGCCTGGTCCTCGGGGTGGAAGAAGGGGGAGACATCCGGATCCTCCTGTTTGTGGTGCCGAGAGAGGGGCATCCGCTGGAGGACGGGTTGCGGCAAAAAATCAGGGCCTCGCTCCGGAAACAGGCGTCTCCCCGGCACGTGCCGAATGAAATTTACGCGGTCTCCGAAGTTCCACGCACCCTGAACGGCAAGAAAGTGGAACTCACGGTTCAGAAAATTTTTAAAGGCGAACCGGTCAGGAACGAAAGCGCCCTGGCCAACGCCGGGTGCCTGGCCCAATACCGGGACATTTATTCCAGCAGGCGGGCATCCAAACAAGACTGATTTTGAGCTCGGCCGGAGGTATCTCATGACCGACAAGACGGAACGGATGAGCATAGGGACCTATCTCCTGGATCGGCTGCATGAGTTGGGGGTCCGGCATGTTTTCGGAGTGCCGGGCGATTTCACCCTCAAGCTTTGCAAGCTCCTGGAAGAGGACGGCCGCATCCAGTTTGTGGGCACCACCCGGGAAGACACGGCGGGGTTCGCCGCCGACGGGTACGCCCGCCGGCACGAGGGACTGGGGGTGGTGCTGGTCACCCACGGGGTCGGGGCCTTGAGCACGGTGAACCCGATCGCCGGGGCGAACGCGGAATCTTCCCCCGTTCTCGTCCTCAGCGGCGCCCCGGGAAGGCAGGAATGGGAAGAGAGGCCCCTCATCCACCATTGTTTCGGGCCCTATGGATCGCAAATTAAGATCTTCGAAAACTTCACCTGCAGTGCCGTGGCTCTGAACGAACGGTCCCACGCGTTCGGCCAGATCGATCAGGTGCTGGAGAGTATCTGGAACAAGAAGAAACCCGGATACATCGAAGTGCCCCGGGACCTGGTGGACCGGGAGATTCCTTTTCACGCCCAATACGATTCGTTCCGCCGGTATGAGGCCAGCGACGAAGAGACCCTGGAAGAGGCGCTCGCGGAAACCGTGGAATTACTGAGCAGGGCCGAATCGCCCATGATCCTCGCCGGCGTCGAGCTCCACCGCTACGGCGTCCAGAACGAGCTGGTGCAGTTGGCGGAAACCTCGCAGTTGCCGGTGGCGGCCACGATCATGGGGAAATCCGTCATAAACGAACGCCATCCTTTGTATCAAGGCGTTTACCAGGGGATGGTGGGTCCGGCGGAAACCCGGGAACAGATCGAATCGGCCGACCTGCTGATCACCCTGGGCGTCATGTTCACCGACATCAACCTGGGCATGTACACGGCCCAGCTGGACCCGAACCGCATGGTGCAGGTCAACCAGGGAGAAATCACCATCAAGCACCACAAGTATTCCCGCATAACGCTCAAGGATTTCATGAACGGCCTGGGCCGACGGGTCAAACCCGGAACCTACCGGTCCCGTCTTCATATGCGGTGGAGCGAGGAGCCGAACGACGCCTCCCCGGCGCCCCGGTCTCCGGAGGAACCGCTGACCACCTCGAAGGTCATCCAAATCCTGAACCAGAAGATCACGCCCGAGCTGTCGGTGGTTTGCGATACGGGGGATTGCCTGTTCGCGGCGGTGGATCTGAAGGTTTCCGACAAAACGGCCTTTTTCGCTTCGGCGTTTTATACCACCATGGGTTTTGCCGTTCCGGCGGCCCTGGGGGTCAATTGCGCTTCTCCCGAAACCCGCCCTCTGATCCTGGTTGGCGACGGGGCATTTCAAATGACCGGGACGGAATTGTCGACCTTCCGGAAGTTCCATTTCATCCCGGTGGTGATCGTTCTCAACAACGGCGGATACGAAACCGAACGCGTCATTCTGGATGGTAAGTTCAACGATATTCCGGAATGGGATTACGGCTCGGTTTGCCGGTTGATCCATTACGGGAAAGCCACCCGGGTGCGCACCGCAGGGGAATTTCAGTCTGCGGTGGACCAGGCTTTGGCGGACCGGACCCAGATGCACCTCATCGACACGGTGGTCACCGAGTCGTCCCGCGGCATGAGGAAGCTGGCGGAAGAAATCAGCCGCCGCGTCTGATGGCGGGGAACCGTGGCCCGGGGGTCGGGCTCACTTCCCGGCGGCGGCGAGGGTTTTTCTCGATTCATCCAATCCCGCCCAGAACGTATAAATCGCGTCCAGCGCCCGGCGTCCGCCTTTCAGGAATTTCTTGACATCGAAGTCGGGCCGTTCGAAGGCGCTTTGCAGTTCTTCCAGGACGTTATCGCCGTGCCCCTTTTCGCTGTTGAAATGGAATAAAAAGAAATCCAGGGGAATTTTCTCGGATTCCTTCAAGCCCGGCCTCTGGTTGTAACCCTCGATTCCGGAGATCAATTCTTTCCAGAAATTGTGGGATTCTTCCTCTTCCCCCCGGCCGATGCCCCAGGCGGCCCAGGTTTCGATGCCGTAACTGGCCCCGCGCCCGATTTCGCCGTCCTTGCTGCCATACGTTTCTTCCAGACCTTCGATGAACTGCTGCGTGCTGGGAGATACGGTTTCCCAACGGCCCAGTTTTTCAGGGTCGAGGCAAAGGGGTTGGGCGGTGTCCCGCAGCCAGTTGATGTGGGCCCAGCGGGTTTTGAACGGCCGGTCTTCCGTGGACCCGTCCGAATTGATCCCGACCCCCAGTTCGTTGGCCAGGATGTAACGCGCGTGGGTTTCCGATTCCAGGTCGGTGGCGTTCAGGACCCGCATCAGTTGCGCCAGAAGGAACCATTTGGAAAATACGGCAAATTGTTCGAACAGGTCGACGATCTGTTCACGGGTGGCGTCCCCCTTTTTGAACCATTTGCAATAGGGATTGTGAGTGATGACGGGATGGCTGTGGATTTCGCGTTGGACGATCTCCCAAAAATCCTCGAATCGCTTCCGCCTTGGAGCATTCATGGCGAACCTCCTCGAGTTCAGGTTCTCAAAAGGATTTTCGAGAAATTGTCTTCTGCCTGCCTTCGGCGCACGAAGAGAAGCAAAAGAAAATCTCTCTTAACCATTCATTTTATCGCACTTCCAGGGCCGAGGGGGAGAAAACAAGTTTCCCGGGCTTAAGAAAACCTGTTGAAACATTGTCGGTTGAATGAAACGGCCGGGGGAATTACCCCGAAGCCAGAGACGGGTGCGGGTAGCGCTCCATCAGGTAGCCCAGGCAGTCCTGGTAAATGATTCGGACGTTGGTGGTGAACAACGAAGGGATCACGGTCCGTTTCAGGCGGATTTCCCCGCGGGAATATTCAAGGTAATCGTCAGCCACATTGTTTCCGTGTTCATCGAAGACCAGGAGTTCCCGTTCGGGGTTCAGCCGCCACCCCAGCAAGGCGTTTTCCGGGAGCTCGGAGAAGTTGATGAGGTCCAGGTTTTCGATGAAACAGAAATCCAGGTTGGACCCGTTGTTTTCAAATCCCACCGTGCTGCGGCGGGGCACCCGGATGCACACGGTGCTGTGATAGAGGTCGCAATCGGGGTTTTCAATGGCCTCGCCGGGGATGCTTTCCCCTCGCAGGCATTCTTCCAGAAACTGGGCGACGTGCTGCACTCCCTGGGGCTCGCCGGGCAAGCCGCTTTCGATGGAAATGGAGGGTCCGTACGGCGCGAACCGGCAGGAGAGCACCTCGGCGGGCCGGGTGAAATACACGAGGGTGCGGCTGAACCGACGCCCGAGATTGACGTAGGGGTTTTCCAAACGGTTGATGCAGGCGTAATGCGGGTTTTTGCCCGAAGAGTTGTGAACGTCCACGGTGGCAAAAATGCCGTCCCGGGTGACGGTGTCCACGACTTGATCGGCGAGGGCGTGTTCCGGAGTTTCGCCTCCGTTCCAGATGCGGTTGTAGTCCGGTTGACCTTTCAGGTGCCTGACGTTTTCGCGGGCGGCGGCGATGTTCCCGAAAAACAGATTTAGACTGCGCGGCAGCTTTTTCTGTTGTGCGAGGTAATGTTTCAGGAGTTTCTGCACGGCCAGGGTGCCCGTGGTCTCGTTGCCGTGAAGCAGGGTGGACACAAACAGGGGCGGGTCCGCCTCCCCGGCCAGGTGCACCAGCGAGGGACCGGGAAACACCGTATGCATATGGGCCACGTCGGCCTCGAAAAAGCCGTGGGGCAAAGCGTCAAAAACGTGAAGCTTCATTCTTTCTTGAATTAAATGGTCCATTCGTGAACCGGAATGTGGCGCCTCTGGTTTGTATGGTAGGCGTGGGTCAATTCCGCAAAATCCCGGCCGTGGGCCTGGATGAATGCCCGTTGCCATCGGGCGCCGTTTTGTCCTGTCCGGATTCTGCTGGTCATTATATCGTCAATATACCGGGAAATGTCGGCCGAATTGATATCCGCCCGCTTCAATCCATCCCGAGCCGCGGGCAGCAGGGTCTCCTCTAACAACGTCCGAAGAGGGTAGGCCTTGCCGTCCACCCATTGGAGGGTCGCGTCCCACCCGTCCCGGGCGGCCTGGTAAAAATTCTTTCGGGCGGTTTCGAAGGATATCCGTTGGTCCAGGGCGGGTTCGCTTCGTACAAAGAAGTTGACCATGCCCAGGTAAAACGCGATGTTGGCCACGATGTCGGGAATGCTGGGCCCGGCGGCCGCGACGCGGTGTTCGATGCGGAGGTGCGGTTTGCCCCGGTCATCGATTCCGATCAGGGGCCGATTCCACCGCCAAATGGTACCGTTGTGAAGGCGCAAATGGCTCAACCAGGAGGGGTCTTCATCGAACACCAGGGGCAGAAGGATGGGAAACCCGTCCAGGTTTTCCAAAAACGGCTCCATCAGGGAAAAGCGGCCGTAACCGGTTCCGAACGTCACGCGTTCGATGAGGGTGCCCCGATGATCCCGGAAACTGGCCACCGAGACCGCCTGCTCGAAAGTGGGGATCCGGGTTTCGTCCCACAAGTCGCGGCCGAAGAGATACGGGGAGTTGGCCGCGACGGCCACCATGGGAGCGGAGAGGATCTGCGCGATATTGTACTGACGCACCGCCTCCGCGGGATGGACCTGCAAATGGATCTGCAGGGAGGTCGCCGCCGCCTCCAGCATGACGTCTTTGTGTTTCAGGTGCAGGGAATCCTTCCCCTGAATTTCGACCTCGATGGGTTTGCCTTCCCGCAGCCGGAACACCTGTTGGTTCAGGGCATAATAACGTTTCAGGGACGACATGTGCTCCAGGGTCAACATTTCATCCTGGATGGTGGGCAGGATGCCGATGGCCAGGATCTGGGAATCCAGGGCCTGGGCCTGGGCCTGGCATTTGTCCCAGACCTGGTGGAGTTCCTTTTCCAAATGGTTCAGCAGGTGTCCCGATAAAGGATGGGGCGTGCTGTTGATTTCGAAATTGAACTTGGACAGCTCGGGCACCACCAGGTGGCTGGCCACCCGGTCCAGAAACGGCTCGTTGGTGGGGGAGGGAAGATAACACGAATCCACCAGCCACATTTCCAGTTCGAACCCCACCTTTTCCTGACCCGGTTCAAACACCCCGTTTTTGAACCAGTCCATCAAGAGCAAGCTTTCTTCCCGGAGCCGTTGTTTGAAGTCCCGAAAATCGGCCTCGGTAAAATTGGCATTGGGAATATCCCGTCCCATCGTGTTTTCCTCGGGTTTGGATTCGGTCCCCCTTCCGGGAACCTGGAATTTCTCTGGATGAAAAAACAGGATCCAGACCGGATAAATTCTATCAACATTTTCGGGAAAACGCATCGGAATCGGGTGGAGAATGACCCCGGCCCGGAGATCCGCAGGCGGAAATCCAGGCATCCGGCCCGCGCGGGCGCCGGGCCGCACAGGAAAACCTGTTGTTAAATCAAAAATTATTCCCATCCCGGTTTTTCGCTCGATTGGCAAGTTAATTGCTAGGGATAGAGGTATCCTGAGGCCCCGTTTTGAAACCACGCATGTTTTGTCCAAAATTCCAGAGGAAAAAGTATGGAACGATCGAAAACCCGGGACGTGATCGATAGCACTCTGATGGTGCTCCTCCTGGGAATGGGGATTCCGGGGGCGGGGAACTTGTTGGCGGAAGCTTTTTTGCCCGGCTGGCGATTTTTCCACCCGGGAATTCATTCCCTGTTGGAAGGAATCGGTGGATTTGTGGCCCTGAGCATCGGTTTCGTCCTGCTCAATATTCAGAAACGGGAGCCGGAACGTTTGCATTATGTCTGGGTTTCCTGCGCTTTATTTGGAATGGGACTTCTGGACATTTTTCATGCGGCGTTATCCCCGGGGAAAATTTTTGTTTGGTACCACAGCACCGCCAAATTTGTGGGCGGGGTTTTGTTCCTGCTGGTTTGGCTGCCGGACCGTTGGGCGCAAAAGGCCTTCCGCGTTCGCCTCCCTCAAATCACTCTGGTTGCGGTGTTTGTTTTTATTGTGGTCTCCAGGCTCTCCCCGGGCTGGATCCCGGAAATGCTTCAACAGGAATCTTTCACCCGTGCGGCCGCGACGTTAAATATTCTGGGAGGGCTGGGGTTTCTGTCGGCCGCTTGTTATTTTCTGATTCGGTTTCAGAGAGGCCGGGCCCGGGAAGACCTGCTTTTCGCCACCCTGTGCCTGTTGTTTGGATCGGCGGGGATTTTATTCGATGTCTCGACTTTATGGGATGCCTCCTGGTGGTTGTGGCACGGGCTCCGTCTTCTGGCGTATTGCGTGGTTTTAAGTTTTGCGGTTTGCTTTTGCCGAAAATTGGATGACGCCGTCTTCCGGTTGACTCATTCTTTGAAGTTTTATGCCCGGGAGCTGGAAAGAAGCAATCGCGAACTGCGGAAAAACAGAGAAAGCGTTCTTCACCAGAACCGATTGATCCTGGAATCGGTCGGCGAAGGCGTATTCGGGTTGGACCGGGAGGGCCATACCACCTTTATCAATGCCGCCGCCTCCCGGATGTTGGGCCATCCGCCCGATGAGGTGCTGGGCAAGCCGTTACGGAGTTGTTTTAATCCACCCCCGTCGAAGGGGCTCTCTTTTTCTGCCGGCGAATGCCCGATCCTTCGATCCACCCGGTTGGGAGAAGTGCACCGGAGGTCGAATGAGGTTTTTCGGAAAAAGGACGGAACCCCGTTTCCCGTAGAATTCATGAGCACTCCCATCGAGGAAGACGGGAACCTGAAGGGGGCCGTGGTGGTCTTCCGGGATATCTCCGAGCGTCTGGAAGCCGAGGAAGCGCTTCGCTCGAGTGAACTGCGGTCCCGGATGATCATTGAGACGGCCCACGACGGTTTCGTCGGATTGGATGTTCAGGGAAGAATAACCGACTGGAATTTCAAGGCCGAAAAAACCTTTCAATGGCGCCGTTGGGAAGTCCTGGGGCAGGATTTCTCCGATCGGATGGTGATCCCCGAGCATCGGGATCGGTTCCGGGACGAATTCAAAAATGTCCTGGAAAAAAAACAGGATTCCTGTTTTTCAAAACGAAAGGAATTTAAGGCCCAGCACAAGGACGGATCGGAATTTTTCGTGGAATTGACTTTCCTGATGGTCCGGGACAAAGGCCGGTGGGGAGTCCTCCTGTTCGTGGATGATATTACCCAAAGGAAAATGATTCAGGCGCAACTGAACCATGTGCAGAAAATGGAATCCATCGGCCACCTGGCTGCGGGCATCGCGCATGAAATAAATACCCCGATCCATTTCATTGGCAGCAACCTTCAATTCCTGCAAGAGGTTTTCAAGAACCTCACACCCCTCTTAGAAGAAGTTTCCACCCTGGTTCATCGGCCTCCGCCGGGAACCTTGAATTCCAAATCCCTCGATCCTTTGAAGAAACGGTATGAAGAATCGGAATTGGATTATTGGGTGACCGAGATGCCCCTGTCGATCCACCAATCGCTCGAGGGGGTGGAACAGGTGGCCAAGATCGTGAAGGCCGTCAAGGAATTTTCGCATCCGCCTCCGGAGGAAAAGACCTGGGTCGATTTGAACCGGGCCGTGGAAAATACCGTGCTCGTTTCCCGAAACGAATGGAAATACGTGGCCGAATTGGAAACTGATTTGGACCCGAACTTGCCTCCCGTGGCTTGTCTGGAGGACCAGATCAAACAGGTCCTGTTGAATTTGATCGTCAATGCCGCTCATGCCATCGAGGAGCGGAAGGACCGGCCGGCTCACCAAAAAGGTCAAATCACCCTGTCCACCCGTCGCGAGGGGGACGGGGTCGAAATCCGGGTGAGCGACAGCGGTCAGGGGATTCCCAAGGCCATCCGGTCGAAAATTTTCGATCCGTTTTTTACCACCAAGGAGGTCGGACAAGGAACCGGGCAGGGATTGGCGATCACCCATGCGATCATTGTGAATAAGCATGGAGGCACCATAACGGTTGAATCGGAGGAAGGCCGGGGCTCCACTTTTCGGATAAGGTTACCCCTCGGAATGGCCCCGAAGGAACCGGCCGATCCGCCCCCTGCGGAGGTGGTGCGGCCCCTGCCTTTAAAATCGGAAACGCTCTGAAATGAGGTTTCTCCCACCCCGGATTTTATCCTTTTCTCCCCGGCGATCGTTGCGTCCGTTCGGAGCCGGCAGGGTCCGGCTTCGCCCGGGGTTCCGTCCCTTGGCTCCATCCCCCCTTGATTGGCGGGTGGGTGTCCGGGGGCTTAGTCCCGGATGAATAATTCCAGGAAAGGGGAGGAGTCCTGAGGACCCGGCGGCCCCCAGGGCAGAGCCCGGGGAGGGGTCCGCCCGGTTTGGGTTCCCCGCGGCTTATTTCTTTGAATTTTTAAAGATTGGAGCGAGGGGGCTTATTTAAAGAATTTCATACATTTAAGCGGGTCATTCATAAAAAAAGATAAATCAGGCTGTTCCGGATCTTGGGTTGGATGGGTGAAAATTCCTGAAAAAGCGCGGGTTTTTAATTTTAGTTCTCTTCCTCCCTTTTTGGCACAAGCAGTGCATCCCTTATTTAAAGCGTCTATGGCTTTCCTGAGAAAGGCGCCGGGATTCGGTCCCGCCAGCATCGTTCATTAAAAGCTCATACAAAACCTTCACAAAACTCACAACCATGTTGATGCCATCCGTCATTCCAATCGCCTATCGAAAAACATTGTTGAGCCTCATTGAAAAGGGGTTTGGCCGAGAACACCCGAAAGCTGCGGATTACCTGGACCAATTGGCCGAACTGTTCAAGAAAAAGGACGACTTCGCCGAGGCGGAACCGGTTCTGCTGCGGCTCCTGAAAATCCGGGAAAAGTCGATGGGGTCGGACCATCCGGACGTGGCGACGACGCTGCTGCATTTGGCGGAATTGTATCGAAGCAAGGGGGATTTCACCAAAGCCGAACCGTTGTTGCAGCGGTCGCTTCAAATCCGGGAAAAGGCTTTGGGGCAAAACCATCCCGACGTGGCCACCTCTCTCAACAACATGGCTTTACTTTATGAAGACATGGGGGTCTACTCCAAGGCTTACCCCCTGCTGTTGCGGTCGTTGAAGATCCGGGAGAATGCCCTGCGTCCCGATCATCCCGATGTGGCGGAGTCTCTCAACAATCTTGCGGAATTGTATTTTTACGACATGAGAGATTTCTCCAAGGCGGAGCCCTTGCTCGTCCGGGCTCTGCAGCTTCGGGAAATCTCCCTGGGGCCGGACCATCCCGACGTGGCCAAAACGATCAATAACCTTAACCTGGCCATTCTCTACAAGGCCATGAGGAACTACGACAAAGCCGAGCCGTTGATCCAGCGGTCGTTGCGGATCATCGAAAAGACCGTCGGCCACGACCACCCCGATGTCGCGGAAGGGCTGGGTTTTATGGCCGAGCTGTACTCGGAGATGGGCGAGTACGCCAAGTCGGAATCGATGTTCCAGCGAGCCCTCAAGATCCGGGAAAAAGCTCTGGGACCCAACCACATTGATGTGGCCATGACCCTCAACCACCTGGCTGACATGTACCGCAATAAAGGGGATTATGACCGCATCGAACCCTTGCTGCTGCGGGCGCTGGACATCAATGAAAAAGCGTTGGGGACCGATCACCTGGACGTCGCCGCCACCGTGAACAACCTGGCCGACTTATACAAGAACCGGCGGGAATTTTCCAAATCCGAGCCCCTGTACCAGCGGGTCCTGAACATGCGGGAACGGGCCCTGGGCCCGGAACATCCCGAGGTGGCGGATACGATCAATCAACTGGCGACGCTGTACCAGGCCATGGGAAATTTTTCCAAGAGCGAGCGTTTGTATTCCCAGTCGCTGCAGATCCGGGAAAAAGTCCTGGGCCCGGAACACTCCAAGGTGTCTCAGTCGCTGACCAACCTGGCCGAGCTCTACAAGCAGATGAACGACTACGCCAAAGCCCATCCCCTCCTGCAACGGGCTTTGCACATCAATGAGAAATCCCTGGGCGCCGAGCATCCGCATGTGGTGGAATCCCTCAACAACCTCGCCGAGCTGTACCGCAAGATGGGCGAATACGGCAAGGTGGAACCCTTGCTGCAACGGGCTCTTCAAACCAGTGAAAATGCTCTGGGCCCGGACCATCCCGATGTGGTCCGATCGATCAACAACCTCGCGCAGCTGTACCTGAAAAAAGGCGAACCGCAAAAGGCCGAGCCGTTGTACCAGAAAGCCTTGACGATTTTGGAAAAGGCGCGGGGGCCGGAACACCCCGAGGTGGCTTTTTCTTTGACCAACCTTGCCGTCCTTTACCAGGTCATGGGCAAGGAGGATCAGGTGGAATCCTTATACACTCAGGCCCTGAAAATCCGGGAAGGCGGCCTGGGACCCGATCATCCCGCGGTATCGTACACGTTGACCGACCTGGCGGATTTTTACCTGGGCAAAAAAGAATACTCGAAATCGGAGCCGCTGTTCCGACGGGCCCTGGACATCCGCGAACGGGCGCTGGGGCCCGATCATCCCGACGTGGCCAAGGTGTTGAACCAGGTGGCCCGGCTTTTCTGCTTTAAGGAGAAATATGCCGAAGCCGAGCCCTTGTTCAAGCGGGCGTTGAGCATCCGGGAAAATACGTTTGGCCCCGACCATCCCGAGGTCTCGGACCTGCTCCACAACTTGTCCGAAATGTACGGGAAGATGGGAAACCCTTCCTTGGCGGTCCCGTTATGTCAACGCGCCCTGGTCATCCGGGAAAACTCCCTGGGGTCCGATCATCCCCGCGTGGCGGATTCCCTGGCCAACCTGGGATCTCTTTATTTTCACCTGGGCGATTACGGCAAGTGCCAACCTCTGTATCTGCGTCTTCTGCAGATGAAAGAAAAAAGGTTTGGGCCGGACCATCCGGAGGTCGCCCATGTGTTGAATGAGATGGCCCGGATGCATGGAAAAAAGGGAGAGTACGAAAAGGGCTATCCCTTATTGAAACGGTCGCTGAAAATTCGGGAAAGAACCCTGGGGCGGGAACATCCCGAGATCGCGCCCACCCTGATGCACCTGGCGTTGATGTACAAGGGACTCAACGATTATGCCAAGGCGGAACCGCTCTTGGAACGGGCGCTGGGCATTATGGAAAAACACCTGGGACCCGATCATACGGAGTTGGCTGAATATTTGAATGCTCTGGGTGAGCTGTATTATGAGATGGGGGAATATGCCAAATCGGAACCCCTGTTCCAGAGGGCGTTGAACATCGGGGAAGAATCTCCGCCTCCCAAACCCGAAGAACCCGAGCGGCAAAAATCGTTTCAACTGGAATTCCAGGCCGACAAAGAGCAAATCCTCAAGATTCTTCCCTCCCTGGCCGATCTCGCAGACCTCTCCCGGGACGGAAGAATCTCCGTCCGCATCGAATCGACCAGCCAGGAAGGCTACGATTCCTCCTGGCTGTACCAGGCGTTCCAGGAACCGTTGGGCATTGCCGAGGTGGAACGGGTCTTTCAGAAGGAGGACCCCCCGAAGGTCCACCCCCTCAATGGAAAAGGCAAATAATCCCCCTTGGCCTCCTGTCGCCAGGAGAAAGGGCGTATTCGGGAGAAGGTCCAAATGGCGGCGGTTTCCCGCCTCTCGGGTTAAGATTCCGTGTGGTATTTGAAGGAAAGATGGACTCTCGCTCGGTAAGCCACCACCTTTCCATTTTCCAGTTTCATGTCCAGTTTGCTGATTTCGGCGATTCGGAGATCCTCCAGGGACTTGGACGCGACTTCGACCGCTTTCGTGGCAGCATCTTCCCAGGATTTTTCGCTGGTTCCTACAAGCTCGATAACTTTATAGACGCTGTTTGAAGAAGGCATAATCCGATTCCTTAATGAGGGTTGACGACAGAAATGAACTCCCGAAAAACTTCTGGAATCCAAGGAAGGGCATTGAGGATCCTGTCCACAAGCCTACAAGTTCGTTACAAACTCCGGTTCGATCAAATGGCGCAGAATGTCGCTCCTGGAAACGATTCCCACCAATTTGCGGTTTTTGGCGATGGGAACCCGGATGATGTTGTGTTTTTTCATCAGACCGATCAGATCGGTCAACGTCATTTCAGGAGGAGCGGTGACCACCTCGGTTTTCATGATATCGCCGGCCAGCGTTCTGAGCATTTCTCCGCCCGAATTGACCCAGTCCAGGATATCCAGTTCGGTGACGATGCCCAGGATATTTCCTTTTTCATCCGTGATGGGCATTCCGCTGTAGGAGCCGGACATCAGCTGCAGGGCAATGTCCCGAATCGGGGTATTCCGTTTGGCTGAAATAACCGGCCGTGTCATGATTTCCGATGCGTTAAGATCTTTCATAAATTGATTTTACCTTTCTAATTCTAAGACCGGAGGTTTTCTTTTATACGGGGCATTCAATAAATATCACATGGCCGGTGAAATTGCATGTTTAATTTGGCTTTTTTATGACGCTGCCCCGTTAAGAGGTAGAGATGGTTCAAAATATTCCCCGGATCCCGGAAAACGGGGGGGAGGAAGGCGACGACCCGGGGTTCTTTGGGGGATCAAAGGGAGAGCACCATGAAATCCGGTGGCAAGGTATTGGGAGTGTATGGGGCATTCAGTCTGGCGATTTTGGGGTTGTTTGGAGCGCCGGCCCTGGAGACGTCCCTGGAGCCGGGCCGGGGTGGGTCGCTTGTCCTTTTCCATATTCCCTTGCTGGGGTTTGCGGCGGCGGGATTTCTGGGGTGGCGAATCAACCAGACCCGCATCCTTTTCACGTCGTTTTTATTTTTGCTCGTCTGGTATGCGATGACTCACCCGGGGGTCCTGAGTTTTCAAGGCCCGGGCTCCCCGGCCTGGCGACAAGCGCTGGGTTTTTCCGTCCCCCTTTCTCTTTTTCTGATTTTTGTTTTTCCCCGGAACCGGTTTTCCGGTTGGACCGGATGGCTGCGGCTGCTCCTCCCGGTGCTCCCCCTGGGGGGGAGTATTGGCTGGAGCCTGAGCTTTCCCGACCGCTTCCGGGAATTGGCCTCCTTGTCCCTGGAACTCCGGGAGGAAGTTTATTCGGTCCCTCTTTTGGCCGTCCTCTCTTTGGGGGTTTTTTGGGCTGG
>JABAHQ010012051.1_pt3 | contig 14079 bp, 17 predicted proteins | sample 7062091 | NCBI WGS metagenome assembly JABAHQ01 (sample SAMN14534359, study PRJNA622989) | marine sediment metagenome | biome: marine biome [ENVO:00000428]; feature: marine pelagic biome [ENVO:01000023]; material: deep marine sediment [ENVO:00002113] | place: India: Gulf of Kutch | collected...
GAACACGCCACGAGGGATGATCGCATCAACACGATCGTGTTGTCCCTAGACTATTTCGCCTACGGCGGTATCAGCAAAGTGATGGAACTGTCGGAGTCACTGGCGGCGTTTCGCGACAGCGGCAAAAAGGTGATCGCGGTCGGCGACAGCTATTCCCAGGATCAGTACCTGCTGGCCAGTCAGGCCGACGAAGTCTATATCAACCCCATGGGTGCTGTGTTTCTGCAGGGTTACGGGGTTTATCGCAACTATTTCAAGGGCGCGCTGGACAAGCTGGAGATGAACTTTCATATCTTCCGTGTGGGCGACTTCAAGTCCGCGGTGGAACCTTTTACCCGCAAGGATATGTCGCCGGAGGCCCGGGAAGCCAACCTGCAGTGGTTGAACACCCTGTGGGGGGAATATGTCGCCGCTGTCGCCGACCGGCGCCAGCTCGACACNNGCGCTATGTCGATGAGGCCGATAAACTACTGCAACAGTATGACGGCAATGCCGCCACCCTGGCCGTGGCCAGCGGACTGGTGGACGGCGTCAAAACCCGCACGGCAATGAATCAGTATCTGGTCGATGAAGTGGGCGCCGAGGACGAGGATGGGTATTACCAGGGCATCGGCTTTCGAAATTACTTGTGGCTGAAGCGGTTGGAAAGCACTAAAACGAAAGCTGAGGACAAAGTCGGCGTGATCGTGGCGGCCGGTAATATAGTCGACGGTCATCAGCCCGCCGGTCAGGTAGGGGGCGATAGCACAGCGGCGCTGATTCGCCAGGCCCGGCAGGACCCGGCAATACGCGCGTTGGTCCTGCGAGTGGACAGCGGTGGCGGTAGTGCTTTTGCCTCGGAGGTGATTCGCCAGGAACTGATGGAACTGCAGGACGCGGGGAAGCCGGTAGTGGTGTCCATGGGCAGCGTGGCGGCCTCCGGCGGCTACTGGATATCGGCGGCGGCCGACCAGATCTGGGCCACACCGACGACGATTACCGGCTCGATCGGTATTTTCGGCCTGTTCCCCACCGTGGATAAAACACTGGATAATATCGGCGTCACCACCGATGGTGTCGGCACTACGCCGCTGGCCGGGGCGCTGCGTATCGATCGCCCCCTCGACCCNNGCGGGCCGGATCATCCAGAGCAATATCGAACACGGCTACGATCAGTTTCTGGACATCGTCGCACAGGGGCGCGATATGGAGCGCCAACAGGTTGCCGACATCGCCCAGGGTCGCGTGTGGTCCGGTATCGATGCCCGGCGCCTGGGGCTGGTGGACGAACTGGGTGGCCTGGACCAGGCGATCGAATCGGCGGCGGCGCTCGCCGGGTTGGACCAGTACGACACCAAGACCGTGAAGCAGCCGCTGTCGCCCCAGGAACAGTTGGTCAACCAGTTGCTCGGTGGCGGAGCCATGAGCTACTGGCTGGACGATGCCGCCCGCCATTCGGTGATGAGTCAACTCGGCCGCTGGCTGGCCCCGTTCCGGGAACAGCTGGACTACCTGGGGCAGATGAATGACCCCCGCGGCATGTATCTGCACTGTACGGTGTGCGTGGCGCCCTAGCGCGGAGCCGTGAACGGTTGAACCGCCTGGTGCTGATCATACTGGGCGGCGTGCTGCTCGGCGGCTGTGAAACCCTCGGCTACCTGGGGCAGGCGGCGGCCGGCCAGTGGTCGATCTGGGCCGGGCGCCGGGAAATCGAGACACTGCTGACCGATCCGGCCACCGACCCGGCTCTGCAAAGCCGCCTGTCTCATGTGCTGGCAATCCGCGAGTATGCTTCAGCGAAGCTGGGGCTGCCGGACAACGACAGCTACCGCTATTACACGCCCTTGCCACGCACGCATGTCGCCTGGAATGTGTTTGCGGCCGAAACCTTCTCCGTGGAACCGCTGACCTGGTGTTTCCCCATCGCCGGCTGCGTCAGTTACCGCGGCTATTTCCAACGCCAGGACGCAACGCAGTTCGCCGCAAAGCTTCACGCTCGCGGCTATGACACCTACGTGGCGCCGGTGGCCGCCTACTCCACGCTGGGCTGGTTTGACGACCCGGTGTTGAGCACTTTCGTGTTCTATGAGGAACCCCGCCTGGCGGGGTTGATCTTTCACGAACTGGCGCATCAGCAGGTCTATGTGCCCGGGGATACGGCGTTCAACGAAAGCTTTGCCACCACCGTGGAAATCGAAGGCCTGCGGCGCTGGCTGCAACACCGCGGCCGGGCGGAACAGATGCAGGCGGTGCGGCGCGAACAACGGATGCAGCGCGATTTTGCGAACACATTGTTGCGGCTGCGCGAACAGCTGCGGGCACTTTACGCCGAGCCGTTGCCGCCCGAGCAGATGCGCCGGCGCAAACGCGAAACTATCGCTGCGTTCGTGCGCGAGGATTACGCGGCGTTCAAGCGGCGCTGGTCCGGCAGTGAGCGCTACGACAGCTGGGTTCAATCGGGGTTGAACAATGCCCGGCTGGTGACCGTGGCCAATTACAATCGCTGGGTGGCGGCGTTTCAAACCTTGCTCGACCAGCAACAGGGTGATCTACAATCGTTCTATCGCCGCGTGGCTGAACTGGCGGAGAACGATGCCGCGACCCGTCATCGCATGCTGCAGCAATTGGCCGAGTAAAGCCTAAGAGCCGCTCTGCTACACTGCATTTAAACACCGGCCGATACGGTGGCAATGCCCATACCCTTCCCGACAATTGGTGCCCGTTTCAAACATGCCCTGCGCGGCGTGAGGGTATTAGTGCGCGGGCAGCGCAACGCGCGTATCCATCTGACAGCGGCCGTGCTGGTGGTAGTAATGGGAATGTTTTGGGCCATCCGCCCGGGGGAATGGCTGGCTTTGGTTCTGGCCATCGGTGGCGTGTGGACAGCCGAGGCGCTGAACACCGGCATTGAGTTGCTTGCCGATGCTGTGCATCCGGACCAACATGCCTTGATCCGCGATGCTAAGGATGTCGCCGCGGCGGGTGTGTTAGTTATGGCGGCGTGCGCAGTGGTGATGGGCTTGATAGTCTTTGTGCCTTACGTCTGTGGGCGCTGACTTGGATAGCCCGGACTATCTGCCAGCAGCATGGGGTCAGTTGCAAAACCCCGGCTCTCTGATAGTCTTGAACTAGAGTCTGACAGGGGCAACCGGGCTGAATCTGCATGCGTTTACACGAACTCGATCTCGCGATCGGGCATAAAGTAGCCCTGAAAATTATCGGGCAGGATTACAGGGCGCATACCTTCGACGCACAAATGCTGGGTTACCAGAAAGGCGAGAGCGTGGTGCTGGTGCCGCTCGCCAAACCCGGGCAGGTATTGTTACGCCGCGGGTTGGAGGTGACGGTCGAAGGAACGCTGCCCGACTCCCGGTTCAGTTTTGAGTCGGTAATCGACCAGGTCGCCGACAGTCCGTTCCTGCATATTCACCTCGAGTACCCGCCCGGCATTCGTTATCAACCGGTGCGCCGGTACCCCCGCGTCCCCGTGGATACCCCCGTTACCGTCAGTGCGCATACCGGCCTGGGGATGACAACCCGCGCCATCGGCGGTTATATGCTGGACGTCAGTTACGGTGGCGCACGTCTGGTACTGGAAAAGGAACTGACCGCGATGGTTACCAAGATCACTATCGATGTCATGTTGGCATCGCCGGAGATGGAGCGGGAGGTGACACTGGCGGCGCAGGTCCGCAATCGGTCGACGCCGGTGACGGATTATCCCCGCTGCCAGTTCGCCTACGGTGTGGCTTTCATGGCCCTGGGAGACACTGAAGCGTTGTTTCTGCGCGGTTTTTGCCTGCAGGAACAACTGCGTCATCGGGTGCTGCCGCTGACTGACTAACACCCCCACCGAGGTTCAGCGGCGAACGGTGCTTCTCCCTATTTATCCGGGCTTAGCGAAATCATCACGAGGGTACCTGCGCCTGGCGGCTGCGAACCCGGGCGCCGAATAATTTGCCCAGATCATCCAGCACCATATACAGGCTGGGCACCAGTAACAGCGTAATCACTGTCGCGAAAACGATGCCGAAGCCCAGTGAGGTGGCCATCGGGATCAGCATCTGTGCCTGNNAGAAGGTGGTCAGCGAGGTCAGCAGGATGGCGCGAAAGCGGGCCGCACCGGATTCTGCCACTGCCCGGTATTTATCCTTGCCCTTGTCGATTTCGCGGTTGATGAAATCCACCATGATCAGGCTGTCGTTGACCACCACTCCGGACAGGGCAATGATGCCGAAAAACGACATCATATCCACGGGGATGCCGATGATGATATGGCCGACGATCGCTCCGATGATGCCGAACGGGATCACCCCCATGATAATCAATGGCTGCATGTAGGACTTCAGCGGTATCGCCAGCAGTGTGTATATACCAAACAGCGCCAGGGCAAACCCCAGGAACATGCTGCTGATCAGTTTCAGTTCTTCCTCGCTTTCCCCGGCCAGCTCGTGGCGCAGGCCCGGATATTTGTCCTGTAATTGGGGGATAAAGTTGTCGCGAATCTCGGTGACGATGGTTTTCGGCTCGACCCGGTCCTTGTTGGCCGCCGCCTGAACCGTAATCGAGCGCTGTCCGTCGACCCGTGTAATCTTGGTGTAACCGGGTTCGACGGACATTTCCGCGACCGAAGCGAAGGGGACCTCGTTGCCGTCGGGTGTGCGGATATACATGTTTTCGAGGTTGGCGACCGCTTTGCGGTCCTCCTCGGGGTAGCGCACCATAACTTTGACTTCTTCCGTTCCGCGCTGAATACGCTGGGCTTCGGCGCCGTGAAACGCCTGGCGCACCTGCGTACCCAGATCCGCGCGGGTCAGACCCAGGGCCTCGGCACCGGGTTTGATGTCGAGCAGGATTTCATTCTGCACGGCGCTGGTGCCATCGCGGATATCGTACAAGCCTTCATAAGTCGCCAGTTTCTCGCCGAGTTCCTTGGCCGCCTGTTCCAGCATGTCCATGTCCGGTCCGATCAGTTCGAAGGCGATCGCCGCCCCGCCCATATTGTCCGAGTTGGAAAATGTCAGCACTTTGGTGCCGGGGATACTGCCGACCTCTTCGCGCCACCGGCGGATAACCTGGTTGGAATTGATCGAGCGTTGCTCGACGTGGGTCAGTTCGATATGGAACTCGGCGAAACGGTGATCGTAACCCCGGGACAGCACGTGCTTGATAAACCCGTCCTCATCCCCGCTGTCGCGGATATAACGCTGGTTGACCTCGCGAAGGGCCCCGGCGATACGGTCGTGGGCCTCCCGGGTCTGCCAGTCGGCGGTGCCCTCGATCATTTCCAGCTCGGCCTTGATAAAATCTCCCGGGACGTTGGGGATCATCACGTAACGCACGACACCGCCCGCTACCAGACCGATCGTCAGAATCAGCAGACCCAGAAAAATGGCCAGAGTGTTGTAGCGGTGCTGGATGCACCGGGTGACGAAGGGGCGGTAGATGTGGGCAATAAAATACTGCAACCGATTATTGACGTAGGCCTGCAGCCGGTTGACCTGTTTCCAGATGCCGTGGTCGGACGGTGAGCTGTGGGCAATATGCGCGGGGAGAATCCATTTGGATTCGATCAGTGAAAAGGTCAGACAGAGAATAACCACCCACCCCATCGCCTCCGGGAACGGAGCAAACACGCCCTTGGAAAACAATGTGGGGGCGAAGGCGACGATCGTGGTCAGTACCCCGAAGGTGGCCGGCGTGGCGACACGCAGGGCGCCGTCGATCACCGAGTCGGTACTGTGGCCGTGTCGTTCGATGGAGCTGTAGGCACTTTCCCCGATGATAATGGCATCGTCCACCACAATCCCTAACACCAGAATAAAACCGAATAGACTGATCATATTCAGCGTGGTGTCGATGGGTTGGATCGGCATCAGGGCGAAAGTCCCCAGAAAACAGATCGGCAGGCCGACCATGACCCAGAAGGCCAGCTTGATATCCAGAAACAGGCTCAGCACGATAAACACCAGTAACGCGCCCAGCGCCAGGTTTTTCAACATCATCTCCAGGCGCCCCTCCAGATAATAGGAGGCATCGGCCCAGTACTTGAGCGATACGCCCTGGGGTAACTCCGACTGCTTGTCGTCGATATACTGTTTCGCCGCCTGGGCCACGTCGATCATGTCCTGGTCGCCCACGGCATAGACGGTAATGGTGTTACTCGCGTCTTGCCGTCGAACAGGCCAAAGCCGCTGGTCTCGACGAAGCCGTCATCGATCGTGGCGATGTCCCCCAGCGTCAAACGGGTGCCATCCGGGTAGGTGATCAGAACAATCCGCTCGAACTCCGGCTGGCGGTACGCCTGCCCCTTGGTGCGCAGCATGATGTCGCCACTTTCCGAGCGAATCGCACCGCCGGGCATATCCACCGATGACTGGCGTATGGCCTGTGCCACCTGCTCCAGTGTCAGATTGTATTTGCGCAGGGTAGACTCAGGGATTTCGATGGAAATCTCGTAGTCCCGGTCTCCGTATACCGAGGCGTAGGCGATGTCGGACTGGCGCAGCAGGTCATCTTTAATCTGGTGGGAGAGGTTCTTGCGGGCGCGTTCGTCCAGATCGCCCAATACCTGAATATTGAGCACGAAATTGCGCATGCTCAGCTCTTTGACCACCGGCTTTTCCGCGTCTTCTGGGAAATTGGTGACCGCATCGATCGCGCTTTTCACTTCGTCCAGGCTGGGCAGTAATTCGTAGCCGTCATTGAGTTCCAGCACCACGGTGGCCAGCGACTCCTGGGCGGTGGCGTCCAGGCGTTTGATTGCCTCCAGGTCTTTGAGCGCCTCCTCGATTTTGAGGATGATGCCCTGCTCGACTTCTTCGGGGGCGGCGCCGGGATAGGCCATGGTGATCTGGATGCGGTCCAGGTTGACCTCGGGCTGCAGGCTGCGCTGTATGGTCCAGGCTGAATACAACCCGACCGAGAGGATCACCGCCATTAACAGGTTGGCGGCGACGGAGTTGCGGGCACACCAGGCGATGATCCCGGTTTGTTGAGCGGTGGACGAGTTGCTCATGCCGCCTGGTCCTCTGCGCCCTTATCCGGCGAGCTGGCTTCCGGCTCTGGTGCCGGGGCGACATCGATATCCGACCGGGTCGGTGGTTGCGGTTGTTGCAGTTCCGGCTCCGGCGCGGATTTCAATTGGTCGCTGGGTGTCTGGCCGGAGACGCGCACTTCGGTGCCGGGGATTGCGCCCACGATACTGGAAGCGCACACCCGTTCACCTGCTTCCAGACCGGCGGTCACGTAAATCTGCGGGCCATCGGTACGCAGGACATCGACTTTGCGGTTGCGCAACCGGTTCTGGTCGTCGATTATCCAGATACGGTTGCCCGCGCGCATCAGGGAGCGGGGCAGGGTGACCAGGTCCTCGATAACTCGGCCCTGGATTTCGGCATCCACGAAAGTACCGATACGCAGCGCTTTGTCACCGGGCGAGTCGATGGCGTAGGGGTCGTCGATAGCGGCAACCGCGAATAGCACCCGGCTGCGTTCGTCGAAAACACCCTCGGTGCGCACGATACGGCCGGACCACTGGTGCAATTGGTCACCGATCTCTGCAAACAGTTTGACCGGCGGCTCGACGTTNNCAATTTGTGCTGTGGCAGCGCCAGGCGCACTTCCGCCACGTCGACCGCAAAAATGCTCGCCAGTGTGGTACCGACATTGACGTACTGCCCAATATCGACCTGCTTGGATTTGAACAGGCCTTCGTAAGGGGCGCGGATCACCGTTCGCTCCAGCTGGTCCCGGGCCTGATCCAGGTCCGCGAGGGCGGAATCCAGTTGCGCCTGGGCTTCTTTCAGCTGCGGTTTTCTGAGCGCCAGATCGGTGGCCGCTTGCGAACGCTCGACCGAGCTGCGGTATTTGACCCAGTCCTGGTAGGCCACTTCCGCCGCGCCTTTCTCTGTGGCGAGCCTGCTGCGGGCACTGGCCACAGCGGCTTCAGCGCGCTTTACCGCGGCGACGTAGTCGCGCTTGTCTATATGCAGCAGCGGGTCACCTTTTTCAAAGTACCCTCCCACCTTGAAACTGTCGGCAACATCGACAATTCGGCCGGAAACTTCCGCGATCAGTGTGGTGGAGGTGCGCGGCGCCACGGTACCCTGCGCTCGCACCGAGACGCGGATATCCTCCTTGACTGCTTCGATGGCATCCACCAGTAGCGGTGGCTGGGTTTGCGCCTCGGCTGCCGGCTCGGGGCGGTTCCAGGCGATCAACAGGGCGATAATAGTCGCCCCGACTAGAATGCTGACGGGGATAAGGACTTTTACGTACTTCGCGGGCACTGGGGTTCCTTGAAAAGCGGGTTATCTGGGCGCGTCTTGCGCCAAACACAACAAAAGGTACAGGGTATAACATAGCCCCTGAATGTGCACATTAACGGGGCATTAATTCTAAGGGTATCGGGGTAGTGTGTTAACCGCTGTGATTGGATTCGCACTTGCTCCGGGCCGGCAAATCGCCCGGTTGAATTGAACTCAGGTGCGCGCCCTCGTTATTATCCAATGCCTGAGCAGCGGCTGCGCAGTCATCGTCGACAATCGAGGGGGGTGCGCTTCGGCTTGAGACAGCGATAACGTGAAAGTGACAGGAGCGTTTTCCTCGACATGCGAATCCAGACTGACCTACTGTTGAAATCCCTGCTGGTATTGTTGATAACCGCTGCGGCGAGTGCCCGGGCCGTGGATGAGAATCGCCTGTGGTTGCCCAAGCGCTACCAGCACCTGCAACCCCAGTTGCTGGAAACCGCGCGGGCGGCGGAAAACACCTATCGCTGCCAGCGTGTTATTGCCGGGGAAATGTTGCCCGACAAAAGCACCGAGCAGGCTCACTATTTCGTTATCACCTGCCGGGACAAACAACGCACGACCTATAACATCAGCTACCGTTATCCGGTTGAAGGCGACGAGCCCAAACTGGTGAAAGAACAGCGCCAGCCCGAAGGCACCGAAGACGCCGTCGTCCCGGAAGAGGGGATCAATAGCGAGCAGGCGGTGACCCTGTGTCTCAAGCATTTTGCCGATGCCGGCGAGGAACTGGACGATGCCGAACTGGGCGACGATCAGGACCTGTCCGCTGCCCGGGAGGGGGACGCGTTTGTCGTCCGTATGCCGTTTACCGCCGGCAGTCGCCTCGGCGAGCGCGTGGCCTATCGCGCCGACTGCCGGGTCGATGCCGACGGCAATACCGCTTACCAGATGACATTGCGCGAACCCGGTGCGCTGACGCTGTGCCGCGAGCGTCTGCGCAGTGAAGCCATTCTGTTGGGGCGCCCGACCCTGCTGGACGAACAGATCGAGGCGGAATCGACCGACCCGGGTTACCGTTTCCGTATGCCGTTTGATATCAAGACCATGGAAAGCAATGCGGTGCGGTATCAGGGCGACTGCCGGGTTAACGCTGCCGGCGACACTGAGCTGTCCATCGCGCTGCAGCCCCGGGGAGCCCAGGCCCTGTGCCGCAACGCCCTGGATTTGGAAACCTTTATGTTGAACAACGTGGAGGTGGAAGAGGAGCCCTTAAAACTGGAAGCGGTCGAACGCGCCTATCGGGTGGATCTGGCTTTTCATGCCGATGGCCCGGACGGCGGCAATCGCCGTTTTCTCGCCCACTGCCGTGTTGACGAGGAAGGCCTGGCGGTAGTGGAGACCGAGCTGGACAAAACATCGGTGATCGATGTGTGCCGGCAGAAGGTCAAACAGGCGACCCGGGATATGCTCGCAGTCAGCCTGTTCGATAAGGAGACGCCGCCTTTACAACGGGAAGCGACAGGTTATCGGGCGATGATTCCGTTCAATGCCGAAGACCCCAGTGGCCGTCAGTTGCGCTATCAGGGCGAGTGCCGGGTGGATGATACCGGGCACGCCCAGGTGACAATCCGCGCGCGGGAACAGTGACCGCCGCGGCACACGGCTTGACCGTGTTACACTGAATTGCTTAGACGGGACGCTTAACGGGAGGTCGCCCTATGGATTCACAAACCACCACTGAAGTGGAAGCCGCGGTATTCCGGCGCCTGCTGGCACATCTGGATGAGCACAAGGAAGTACAGAATATCGACCTGATGATTCTGGCGGACTTCTGCCGCAATTGCTTGTCCAAATGGTACGTCGCCGCCGCCGAGGAGCGGGGCGAGTCTATCGATTACGAACAGGCCCGGGAAATTGTCTACGGTATGCCCTACGCGGAGTGGAAGGAGAAGTACCAGAAGGAAGCCACCGAGGAGCAAATGGCCGCGTTCAACGCCCGTCGCGGCTGACGCCCGGCGGCATGGCACCCGTATTCGACAGGTGCCTTCAGACCAGTGGCCCGTGGGGCAGAAAACGGTTGTCGCTGTTCGCCTTGATCCACGCTGCCAGCTCCCGGGAAATACCCACTTGGCGCTGCTTGAGCACTTTACCCAGCCAGATCACCGGCGACTGCGCGCCGGCTTCCCAGCCCGGCAGCCGTTCGGCGCAGGTGAAAAACCGCATCAGGTGTTCGATCTCGTCGTTCTCCAGCGCGGCGGCCTGTTCGTACCACTGGTCCCTGTCGACCTGCATCAACCCCGCGTTGAGTTGGATTTCCTCTGCCTCCAACACGTCTTCCAGCTTGTCCAGCTCGTCGTTGCGGCTCAGGCGGATATAGCGTTGCAGTGTTGCCGCATCCGGGGCAACGGCGGCTTTGGCCTGTTCTGTCGCGGGGTCCCAGCTACCCAGATTCATCAGTATCAAACTCGGTCTCAGGATTTGAGCGCGCATGATAGCATTGCTGCGGGCCCGGCGAATACTCGCTCGCGTCCGGCTTGAGTCCCGTTCACAAGGAGTAGGCATGCAGAAGGTCGGCGATTACTGGTTACCCGATCGCGATACCGCGCCGGGAAAACACCTGGAGAAGGCGAAAAAGGCCTTCGCCGACGGCGGTGAAGGCTCCCAGATCCACCATTTGCACCAGGCACTGTATTTTGTACCCGAGCGCGAGGTGGTGCTGGATGTGGGGGCCAATATCGGCTCCTGGACCCGGGTACTGGCGGGCCTGTTTGCAACCGTCCACGCTTTCGAGCCGGTGCCGGAGACCTTCGAGTGTCTGCAGCGCAATATTCGGGACTGGGGCCTGGAAGATCGGGTCAGGCTGCATGCCGAGGCGATCTCCGATCGGGCCGCGGGGGTCGCCATGAGCATTCGCCCCGGTTTTCGCAGCGTCGGTGCGCAGGTCGGCGGCGAAGGCAGCATCCCCGCGATCACGCTGGATTCGCTGGAGCTGTCGGCGTGTTCCTTTATCAAGCTGGATGTGGAGGGCCACGAAGTGGCGGCGCTGGAAGGGGCCCGGGAAACCATCGCCCGGCTTCGGCCCTGGGTGATGATCGAGAACAAACCGGGGGAGAACCGCAAACTCGGTCGCCGCGTGACCGCCGACAAGGTCATCGAAGCCATGGGCTACCGGCTGGTCAAGCGCATCGGTGACCGGGGTATCGATTGGTTGTACTGCCCGGCAGAGCAATACACCTGGGCCCTGCGCTGGAAAAAGCTGCTGCAGCCGTGGCGCAGCGGCAGTCAGTGACCGGGGGCTCCGGGGTTACTGTGCTCCGCGCCCCTGGGATTTTTGCCGGAGTTGGTTATACTGTAAAGGTATACAGTATTTGCAGGTGCGAGGGCAGGCCCGGTGCAAGCGACAAATACCCTTACGGCGGCCGGTAACGACGGTCGCAAGATTATTCACTGCGATGCGGACTGTTTTTTTGCCGCCGTTGAAATGCGCGACGATCCGTCACTGCGCGACAGACCGATTGCGATCGGCGGNNNNCTACGGGGTGCATTCGGCGATGGCCAGCGCCACCGCGCGGCGGCTCTGCCCCGACCTGCTGTTGATCCCCCACAATATGCCCCGCTACCGCGAGGCGGCACACCAGATCCGGGAGATTTTTGCCGATTACTCGGATCGGGTGGAGCCACTGTCGCTGGACGAAGCCTTTATCGATGTTTCCGACAGCGACCAGTGTCGCGGCAGCGCCACGCTGATGGCACAGGCCATCCGCCAGCGGGTTCAGCGCGAAGTGGGCATCACGGTCTCCGCCGGGGTCGCGCCCAACAAGTTTCTCGCCAAGATCGCCAGTGACTGGCACAAGCCCGACGGGCTGTGCGTGATCCCCCCGGAGCGGGTGGAGGCCTTTATCCGGGATCTGCCGGTGGCCCGTTTGTTCGGCGTCGGCANNCGGCAAGGTAACCGCGGCGAAACTGCATCGCCTGGGGGTAAACACCTGTGGCGATCTGCGCCGGTTCGATGTGTTTGAACTCAGTCAGCACTTCGGCAGCCTGGGGCCCCGACTGCATGAACTCAGCCACGGCATCGACCAGCGCCCGGTCAAACCCCAGCGCCAGCGCAAGTCGCTCAGCGTGGAGCACACTTATCCCAGTGATCTGGGTTCGGTGGAGGGTTGCCTGGGTCAGCTGCCGACCCTGTTCGCCCGGCTCGACCGGCGTCTGGGCGACGTCGACCACGGCTACCGGGTGGCCAAACAATTCGTTAAGGTGAAGTTCAACAATTTCCAATCCACCACCATGGAATGTGTACAGCGGGGCAAACCGCGCATGGCGGTGTTCCGCGAACTGTGCCGACAGGCCTGCGGCCGGGGCGACGGTTTGCCGGTGCGGCTGTTGGGGCTGGGGGTGCGTTTCCAACATCTGTCCAGCGGGGATGCGTTACAGCTGTCCCTGTTTGCGGATTGAATACCGCCGTTGGCGCGGCCGTTTGACCGACGGTAACTATCGGAGGTGACAATCGATGCTACAGATCGCCCGATGGCTGTGCCTGACTCTCGCGCTGGGGCTATTGCCGGGCTGTATCGGCAGCAAGGTGACGATCGCCCCGGATCCGGCGATCGATCCCGCACGTCACCGGACGTTCGCCTGGGATACCCCGGCGCTGAAATCCCGGGGGCGCAGTGACCGCTTTTACTATATCGATCGCTATATACGGCGTGGCGTGACCCGCGCGCTGGAGCAGCGTGGCTACCGCGAGGTGCCCCGGGCATCGGCGGACTTTGTGGCCGTGTACCGTCTATCCCGGGATATCAGTGTCGACCAAGGCGGCCTGATTTCACCGCGGGATACGGCACAGGAAAGTTTCGACGCGCCGGTGGAGCCCGGCAGTACGGCGATCTACAACCACCCTATCGCCGAGCAGATCAGTCGCGTGCGCGTCGAACTGATCCTGTTCGATACGGCGGATGACAAAACGCTGTGGCGGGCGTCGCTCAGCAAGATACTGGAGCGGGAGATCGATAGCGCCGATGCCGCCAAAGCCCTGCTGGCGGATGATATTCCGCGCTTACTGCGCGGGTTGCCGCATCCTTAGACCCGCGGCTACGCGTCGAGGGGCTGGCTGGCCAGGGTCTGCGTGAGACGGTGGCGGGACCCGGGGGCCAGCATCACAAAATCGTGCCCGGCATTGGCGGTCTCAATGCACACCATTTCGCGGTAACCGTCCTCGGGGAACTGGGAAAGCGTCCGGGCTTTGTCGATCCACGGGTTCCACACCACGGTGCTGTCACTGCCCTCGCTGCCGATCACCAGGCGGCGTTGCCAGCCCGTATCCACCAGCGACAGGGGAACGCTGGTGCCCTGATAGATGCGGTCCGTTTCCGCCTCGAAGGTCAGCGCCCCCTGTTGTTCCTGTGTCGTCCAGTCGTGCAGGCAATCGATATAGGTCAACCCCTGCACGCCGTCCAGCCGGGTTTGATCGATGTCGCTGACCGCCAGGTAGCTGTGCAGGGCCGAGGCCAGGGCGATATCGTCCTCGCCGGTATTGTGGGTCTCCAGCGTCAGCCGCAACTGCGCACCGATGCTGATGTGCAGCGTGAGTCTGGCCGCGTGTGGCCAGACCGGATTCTGTGCCGGGTCCAGCGTCAGCGACAACGTCAGCTCCGTGGTATCGGGATCGGCGGTGGACACCGCATCCAGCTGCCAGTGCCGGTTGCGGGCGAAGCCGTGGGCCTCGACGTCGGTGGTCGCGAGCTGCTGTTGGACCGGCCCCGGGTTGCGGGACAGCTCTCCAAACCAGGGCCAGCAGATGGGAACACCGCCGCGCAGGGGGCTGCCCTCGCGGTACTCACACAGG
>JABAHQ010007088.1_pt4 | contig 14056 bp, 12 predicted proteins | sample 7062091 | NCBI WGS metagenome assembly JABAHQ01 (sample SAMN14534359, study PRJNA622989) | marine sediment metagenome | biome: marine biome [ENVO:00000428]; feature: marine pelagic biome [ENVO:01000023]; material: deep marine sediment [ENVO:00002113] | place: India: Gulf of Kutch | collected...
CGGCCCCGGCCGAGACCCCCGTGGCGGCGCAAGGCGCCATGGCCGAGCCGGCGACGGGGCCTTACCGCGTCTGGTTGCTGTCCACCAAGGCCGAGGCCGAGGCCGCCCGTCACCTGGAGGCGGTCGCGGCCAAGCACCCGGAGATCTTTTCCGAGGTCCGCGGCGCGGTGGACGTGGCGGAGTTCGGCAAGGGCCGCCGGTATCACCGGGTGGTGGCCGGCGCACTGCCCAGCCGCGAGGCCGCGCGCGCGCTGTGCCGGCGCCTGCGCGCCGCGCAGCCGGGCGCCTTCTGCAAGGTCCTGGCGAACTGACCGCCGGGCTGCGGCTCGTCGACCGTGCGGGCGCGGGTCATGGCGGCCATGCCCAGGCGGCGCTTCTCGTAACGGCGGGTGAGGGGGCCCGCGTCCCGGGCGCCGCCGGGGTGGCGCGGCGCCTCCTGTTCGATCTCGATGGGAGCCCGGCGGGCGGGGGTGGCCAGAGCAGATCCTTCGTCGATGGGACTCGCTTTGGGCNNTGTTCGGCCGGATCTGCGACATGGGTCCGGAGCGAACACGATCCGCTCCAGGTACCGGATCGGGGAAAATCGTAAGCCGCGCGGCTCACGAATTATCCGCGTGACTCAATGACTTGAGTCTAAGCCGTTGTCGCGGCTTTTGCGCGAAAGCCGGGCCTCCGAGTCCGGCGCGCCCGAGCGGAGCGCCCGCCTCTCGTGATCCTGTGGCGGCGCCATGGCGCCGGGCTTGGTCACCGCCACCCTGACATCGACCGACCCGGCCTTTTCGAAGGTCAGCGTGAGCGCGACCGACCGCCCCTCCGCGAGCGGAGCGCTGAGCCCCATGAGCAGGACGTGCATCCCGCCCGGCCTCATGACGGTCGTGGCGCCCGGGCCGATCTCGGGCCTCGACGGGCCGCATCGTCATCACAATCGCCGCGCATCTTGTGGACGTGGAGCGCAACTGGACGTGGAGCGCAACCTTCACGGCCACCGGCGAGGCTGCGCCGAGCAGGCGCTCGGGGTGCCGGCCGCGGTTGCTGATCGTCAGGTAGGCGGTCCCGTTCCTCGCCCTGCCGAGGGAGGCGCGCGCCCACGCCTGGCTGACGGTGATGTGGCCGAGGCGCACCTCGTGGGCCGTGGCGCCGGACGGGAAGATATGTATGAGGGCGAGTGCCAGGGCCAGGGCTGCAACTCTCACGGCCAGTGTGCACCTCGATCGGCCGGCCAAGCCGCCTCACCCCATGAGCCGAACGCGACCGCGTTCGAGAGTGCGCGTGAGCTGTTGCTCACATCGGGGTCCGCTTGATCGCCAGGGGGCACGAGCCCGAGGTCGTCCGTGGTCCGCTCCTTAACCGCCGTTCGTCGGGCGCACCGCCTCTCGCGCGCTCCGGCGCCCCCAGGCAACGGGATTGGGCGGATCGTGCCGGCCGCCGGGATCCAGGTCGCCTCGGGGGGCCGACGGGCAGGCCGCGTCCTTTTGCGCATCGGTGCGCCCAAGGAGAGACCACCCGGGCAAAGGGCTCTTTGCCCGGGTGGTCCTCGGTTCTGGAGTGGGCGCCTTGTGCCCGCGCCCACGCCCCTCAGCCGGAGGGGGACGGCGGCATCATGCCGTGGTGGAAAATCCACGCCACGAGGTAGGCGATGGGCGCGATGATCACCACCAGCGCGATGCCGTACAGCAGGGCCAGGCGCCCCATGCCCTTCAGCTTGCTGAAGTCGGTGATGCAGCCCATGGCCACGAAGGTGATCATGAACATGAACTTGCGCATCGGGCTTTGCACGGTGCTGGCGCCGACCATGGCGTCGCTGATGACGTCGGGCCAGGCGGCGGCGATGATCACATAGGAGAACCAGCAGATGATGTAGCCAATCACGAACTTGGGGAACCTGAACCAGATCTCCGAGGCCCCGACGGCCGCCTGCCCGGGCTGACGCTCGACCTTGTAGACCCAGATGAGGGCGAGCACGAACGCCCACAGGCCGATGAACATGTCGATCCAGATCTTGGTGACGACCGAGGCGGTCAGGATCCAGCCTTCCTGCCACTCGATGCCTCTGAGCGCGGCCTGGGAGCGCATGAGCTCGTCCAAGATCGCGCCGGCGGCGGCGTCGGCCCCGTCGGTCTTCACGGTCATGCCCATGGCAGCGCCGTTGACAATGGGCTGGTCGGGCGCGACCGCCGTGTAGAAGCCCGGCAGGATGATGAGCTCGATCATGGCGTAGATGACGATCAGCATGGAGACCATGACCGCCATGATCGGCTTGGCCCGGATGGCCCCGCCGGTGGCGATGGAGGCCGAGACGCCGCAGATGGAGATGCCCGAGGAGAGCACCGCCGCCCACTGGCGCGGCAGCTTGAAGGCCTTACGCCCGAGGGTGTACACGAGCGGCCAGAACAGCATGTAGGCGACAAAGGTCGCCGCCGCGCCGGCAAGCGCCAGCTCGAAGGCGAATCCGGCGGCCTTCATCGACATCAGGCCGACCTTGATGCCGAGGTAGACGATGGCCGTCTTGATGAACCATTCGGGCTTGGCCGCCTCCTTGAGGAACTCGGCGAACGGCTTGAAGAAGTTGCCGATGATCAGGCCGACGGCCAGGGCCAGGATGTAGGAGGCGCCGCCGCCCAGCGACATGCCCCACCCGATGCCGTACTTGTCCCACTTGTGCACCGGCGCCTTGAAGTGCGCCTCATGGCCGATGATCCAGACCAGCCAGGTGATGGCAAAAAGGACCGTCCAGCCGATGAAAAACCTCCTCACGTCCAGCTTCATGAAGTAGGCGCCGACACAGGTCATCGCCGTGAAGACCACGTAGGTCGCCAGCAACGTCCCGACTTGGCCCCAATCCCTGTAGGCCGCGCCGGCGGTCTTCAGGAACTTGATGTCCTCGCCGCCCCAGACCCAGGTATTGGTCTTGGCGAACCAGCCGACGGCGTCGATCCCCCAGATGGATAGAAGTCCCATCGCGAACATGAACAGGCCGAGCCAGACGGCCCACCAGTCCTCGGTACCCAGCATGCCCGAGTACCACTTTCGATTTAATCCGTTTGTCATACCGCCCCTCCTGCTTGCGGCGGCGCGTCTTGCACCCCGGACCGCTGTTTGATGTCCAGCCGGACATAGCGGTTGAAATAATGAGACGCGTATTGCCGCATCCACGTAGGCATCGTGTCGAAGTCAAAGCCCATGAACACGGTCACCCGCCGGCCCGCGAATTCGTCCCGCTCGCCCAGCGCCGCGGCCAGGCTGGCGTCCAGTTCGGGCAGCGTCGCGCCGCTGGCGACGACGGCCTCGTTACGGGCGAGCCAGCCTTGCCCGTCGTGGGTGATGACCAGTTCCAGGTCCGCCTTCACGAAAAACGATCCTACTGTCGACGGCCTCGTGCGGGCCGTTCGAACCGCTATAGAATGAAGGCGTTGATCAGCGCGCCGAGAACCACCAGTCCGCCGATGCCGAGGGCGAGGCTCCAGAGGACAAGCTTGGTTTCCCAGTCCTCCCACGCCTCGGGCGCCGTAATGTCCTCGTGGACATCGAATTCCTCGGCCGCCCGTTCCGCGGTGGTGGCTTGGTTCATTTCCGACATTGTCATGCACTCCTTCCTCTGGCACACCTGTGCCGACAGGTGCTGATTCTTCGCTCTATCGATGTTCCGGACGATGTTCCAGGGAGCATCTCGCCAGGACCGTCGCTGCGCGTCCTGGCGCCGCCCGGCGCTGCGTGCGTCGGAGACCCCATGGGTCCCTCGCGGATCCCCCACGGTGCCGCGCCGGTGGCACGCCCTGCCGTGAGCTCGAGCCCTGCTGTCCCCGGTGGCTTCCGTCGTGGTCTCGGGGGACGGGCAGGCTCCGGCCCCCACGGCTGCGCACGCGGCGTTTCAGCCATTCGCCCCCGGCCCCGCCAGCGGCGCGCCGCCCCGAGGGGCCCGTTTCCTTTGCTAAAACAGGCAATTCCCTACTCCCACTGTGTTTAATATCGGAATTTGTCGCTTCATGCAATGCTTAATAGATCGCGACATCCGGAAGATATTGGCCGAAAAATCAGGAGCGAATAGCGAAACTCGGCAAACTATACTGAACCTGGACTTAGCCTGCCAAAGCAACTTTTTCGTTTCATTTCGGTAGGATATGACGAATACTTAATGAAACATGCCGACCCCCGCAGATAGGCTCCCGAACGTGCACGAACTATTCCTTGGCCCGGCCCCATCCGCGGGTCCCGCGCGGCCTCGTCCGCGCCGGCCCAACGTCGCGGAAAACCTGAAGGTGTCGCGCGAACGAGCGCCTCGCCGCTCATCGGGCCACCCGTCGCTGGGGCGCCTCTGCGTTGCGGCGATCCGCGCGCGCCGGGGCGCCCGGATCGGGTCGCTCCGCAGGGGGGAATGACTGCGACGCCCCGCCCATCCGCCGGCGAGGCGGCCGGCGACGCGCACGGTGACTGCTCCACCTCCCTCGGGTCGGGCCGGCACCCTCGGCCCCGGCGCAGCGAGCGCGCCCGTCGACACCGCCTTAGACAGCGGGGCCGGGCGCCTTTTGGCCGTCCCTGCACACAGTTCGCACGAGGCTGGCTCGGGCGTCTTGGTCGTCATGCCCCCACCGCTGTCTTGACGCTCCGGCGGACCGCGCGATCGTTTCTTGCCGCCTCGGGGAAAAAACGTTCCAGGGAGGGGGATTATTCCGTGACCACGCCGGCCGGCCCGCGCCAGGACGCCGTGGCCCGGGGCCCCATCGGGCAAACGGAGGGTCGCGGGCGCGACCAATGGCCGGCCGACTCAAGGCGCTTGATGCCGGGCTTCTGCCCCGGCGTTCCGGGAAAGGCCGGGCCCTACACCAGGCAGGGCACGCTGCGCTCGCGGCTGCGGCGCAGCGCCGTGCGGGTCTTGCCGTCGAACGGGCTGCGCTCGAGGCTCGCCCGCTGCACGGTCCTTGCGATCAGCTCGAGGCGGTTTTCGTCCATCCCCTCGGCCGTGAGCAGGTAGCCGTGCGCTCCGCTCCGCCAGGCATAGGTGGTGAGCGCCGCCTCGTCGTAGCGCGCCAGCGCCTCGGGCAGGCCGGCGCCGCCGCGGACGACGAGGAGGCTGATCTTGCAGCCGCGCGTGCCGCGGTAGCCGACGTGCAGGGCCGGGCCCGCATCCCCCGGCAGGCGCAGCGCCTGAAGCCAGCCGAGCGTGAGGCGCGCGGCCGAAAGGTCGGGCAGATAGGCCTGCGGCCCGAGGCGATGGAGCGTGGCCAGCACAACGCCGGCGCGCACGGGCGTTGCCGGGCGTCCCTCGAGCGCGGTCCAGGCGAGGTGCAGGGTTTGCGCCTGGGCCAGTAGCTTCGGCGCGCCGGCCTCGCGCCAAGGCGCGAGGGCCGCGGCCAGGCCCAGGGCGCACGCGAGGAGCAGCGAGGCGGCGAGCGCGGCCGGGCGCCAGATCCGCCGGCGCGGCCGCGGCCAGGCCAGCTCGATGGGCTCGACCTCGTCCTGGACCGTGGCCTTGAGCCGCGTCAGGCTCGCCACCTGGTGGGCGAGCGCCCGGTCGTGGGCCAGCGCCCGGGCTACGGCGGCGGCCTCGGGGGCCGGAAGCTCGCCGTCGACGTAGGCGTTCAGGGTCCGCCAGCTCGGCCGTCCCGTCGTCATTCGGCGACGCGCCTCGCGGCTTTGACGGGAAGGGTCTGCACCTTGCCCTCGTCCATGGTGTCAAGCAGGGCGCGGCGCGCCCGGCTGAGCCGGCTCATCACCGTGCCGACCGGTACACTGAGGAAATCCGCCGCCTCGGCGTAGCTGAAGCCGACGATATCGACCACGGCGATGACCTCGCGGTGGGCCGGCGACAGTTTCGCCATGCCCAGGCGCACCGTGAGCGTGCTGATCAGGCGGTCGTCGCACTGCCAGATGCCGCCGTTCACTGTGTCGATCTCGTCGCTGTCCAGGACCGGGGCCCCCTGGCCCGCGCGCCGGCGCCGGTCCAGGAAGGTGTTGCGCAGGATGCGGAACAGCCAGGCCCGGTAGGCCGCCTCGTCCTCCGGCACCCGGCGCGCGGACAGCGCCTTGAGGGCGCACTCCTGGACCAGATCCCGGGCCTGCTCCCGGTCGTTGGTCAGGCTGTGCGCGTAACCGGCCAGGCGACCGAGGTAGGCCTCGATGCGCCGGCGCCGCCCGTCGCCGGCTGGCTCTTCCCCCCTTGCACGCATGACCTTATAAGGATTCGCCGTCGGCGCCTGTCGGCGCAAGGCTTTTTTCTCGCCGCTGCGCCTCGGCCGCGCGGCCCACGAGTCCCGGTGATCTCGCGAGCGGCGACGGTTCGAGCTACATGTATGCCCTCGTCGTCCAGTAGCGACGCCCCGCTGGCTCGCGCAGAACGACGCAGATAGCGCCGGGCAGATAGCGCCGGCAAGCCTTGACAGGGCGCGGGAGACCGGGCCCATGTTTTTCCGGCCCTGTGCGCGCCGCCACCGCGGGGCTGAAATCCCCCGCGCACCTATGTGACAATAGCTCCTGTGCGAAGTCAGCCCATGTGCGAAGTCCTGAGCGTGGAGGAGATGTCCCGGGCCGACGCGGCGGCCGTGGCGGCCGGCGTGCCCGGCACCACGCTGATGGAGAACGCGGGCCGCGCCGTGGCCGAGGCCGTGCAAGCGCGTCACGCGCCGCGTCCGGTCCTCGTGCTGTGCGGGCCGGGCAACAACGGCGGCGACGGCTTCGTCGCGGCGCGCCATCTCGCGGCCGCCGGCTGGCCGGTGCGCCTCGCCTTGCTCGGGGCGCGGGAGCGGCTGAAAGGTGACGCCGCGCATCACGCCGGCCTGTGGGACGGGCCGGTCGAGGCCCTGGACGAGGGCGCGGCGGCGGGCCTGTTGGACGGCGCGCGGCTGGTGATCGACGCCATGTTCGGCGCCGGCCTGGCGCGTGCGCTCGAGGGCGCCGCGCGCGCCGTGGCCGAGGCGGTGAACGACGCCGGCCTACCGGTCTGCGCGGTGGATGTGCCAAGCGGGGTGTCGGGCGACACGGGCGAGGTCGTCGGCGAGGCCGCGGTGCAGGCCTCCTTCTGCGTCACCTTTTTCCGCAAGAAGCCGGGCCATCTGCTGCTGCCCGGGCGCATGATGTGCGGCGAGGTCGTGGTCGCGGACATCGGAATTGCGGAGCGGGTCCTGCCCGACATCGCGCCGCGGACCTGGGAGAACGGGCCCGAGCTCTGGCTGGCGCACATTCCCCAGCGCCGCCTCGACAGCCACAAGTATGTATTCGGCCACGCGCTCGTCGTCGGCGGGGCGGCCATGACCGGGGCCGGCCGGCTGGCGGCGCGGGCGGCGCTGCGGGTCGGGGCCGGCCTGGTCACGGTCGCCTGCCCGCGCGAGGTCCTGCCGATCTACGCCCTGTCCGCGGCGAGCGTGATCGCTGCCGCGCTGGACGCCGAGGCCGACTACCTGGACCTGCTCGCGGATGGGCGCAAGAACGCGGTGCTGGTCGGGCCCGGCAACGGGGTCAACGAGGTGACGCGGACGCGCGCCCTGGCGGCGCTGCGCGCCGGCAAGGCGGTCGTGATCGACGCCGACGCGATCACCTCGTTGCGGGACCGTCCGGCGGAGCTGTTCGAGGCGGTTGCGGGGCCCTGCGTGCTCACCCCGCACGAGGGCGAGTTCGCCCGCCTGTTTCCCGACCTGGCGGGCGACAAGCTGAGCCGGGCCCGCGCCGCCGCCGCGCGCAGCGGCGCCGTGGTCCTGTTCAAGGGCGGCGACACCGTGCTCGCCGCGCCGGATGGCCGGGCCGCGATCAACGCCAACGCCCCGCCGACCCTTGCCACGGCCGGCACCGGCGACGTGCTCGCGGGCTTCATCGTAGGGCTGCTGGCGCAGGGATTGAAGTCCTTCGAGGCGGCCTGCGCCGCGACCTGGCTGCACGGCGCGGTTGGCGCCGCGCTCGGCCCGGGCCTGATTGCCGAGGATCTGCCCGAGGCCCTGCCGGCGGTGCTCGGGCGGCTTCGCGACGCGTCCGTCCCGGTTGCGCGGTAGCGCCCGGCTTTGCCTGGGATTTCACTCGCTTACAGTATTAACCCGGGCTTAAGCGTCGATAGGCCATACTGCGTGACGCGATTGGCGCAAGCTCGGTCTGGGCAGTTCCCGAATGAGCCGGGACTTTTGAAAGGTATTCACGATGTTTGCGCAGAGTTTGGGTCACTGGTTCAAGAACACGTCCCGCCAACAGGAGGTCAAGGTCGGGGACGTGTTCCGCAACATCCGCCGCGGTAACATCATCGAGACCGCCAAGGTGCTCGACATCGTCCCGGATTCCATGGGCGTGCCGCACGTGCACTTCCGGATTTCGATCGAGAGCGGCCACCAGGAGTGCTTCCAGGAGGAGCGGACCCTGGGCCTGACGAGCTTCGCCGAGCGCTTTTCGAGCGTGCTCACCGCCTGAGGCCCAAGAGCCTCGACAGGCCCGGGTGCGGCCAGAGCCCGCGCCGGGAGCCCTTGTCCCGCCGCCCGGCCGCCGCGCCCCCTTGCGCCGTCTGCGGAGCCCCAATCTTCCCTGTCATGTCCGCCCGGCCTTTGGCGCGGGTCTTGTGAAGGGCTCGAACCTCGTGGATAGTTGGGGCCGCGCCCGGGCCGCCGCGTCTTCGCCGGGCGCGCGGGCGGCCGCGGCCGCTACTCGGAGTTACGCCGCACATGAGCAAGTCGTCGGCGCCGCAGCCGCAGGCCGCAGGGCCCAGCCGGGCCGAGCAGCGCCTCCTCTGCCTGCGCGAGCTGGAGAAGAAGGTGCTGTGGCTGTCGACCTGGACGATCCACAACGCCAACCACCTGCGCGCCAACCGCGACGGCCTGAAGGTCGGCGGCCACCAGGCCTCCTGCGCCTCGCTGGTGACGCTCATGACGGCGCTCTACTTCGACGTGCTGCGCCCGGAGGACCGGGTCGCGGTCAAGCCGCACGCCAGCCCGGTGTTCCACGCCATCCAGTACCTGCTGGGCCAGCAGAGCCGCGCCAATTTGGAGCGCTTCCGCTCGCTCGGCGGCGCGCAGTCCTACCCCTCGCGCACCAAGGACGTGGACGACGTGGATTTCTCCACCGGCTCGGTCGGCCTGGGCGTGGCCATGACCACCTTCGCCAGCCTGGCGCAGGACTACGTGCGGCTCAAGGGCTGGGCGCCCGAGGACCTGCCCGAGGGGCGCATGGTCGCGCTGGTCGGCGACGCCGAGCTCGACGAGGGCAACGTCTACGAGGCCCTGCTCGAGGGCTGGAAGCACGACCTGCGCAACGTCTGGTGGGTCATCGACTACAACCGGCAGAGCCTCGACGCCGTGATCACCGACCGCCTGTTCGGCCGCATCGACCGCATGTTCTCCAACCTGGGCTGGCGGGTGGTGACCGTCAAATACGGCAAGCGCCTGCAGGCCGTCTTCGAGCAGCCGGGCGGGGCGAGCCTGCGGCGCTGGATCGACGACTGCCCCAACTCGCTCTATTCGGCGCTGGTCTTCCAGGGCGGCGCGGCCTGGCGCCGCCAGCTCGAGGCCGACATCGGGGACGAGCCCGGCGTGCGCGCCATCCTGGCGGCGCACGACGACGACGCCCTGGCGGGCCTCATGACCAACCTGGGCGGGCACGACCTGGAGACGGTGCTCGAGGCCTTCCACGCCGTGCAGGGCGAGGCGCCGACCTGCTTCATCGCCTACACCATCAAGGGGTTGGGCCTGCCGTTCGCGGGCCACAAGGACAACCATGCCGGCATCATGAACCCGGAGCAGATGGCCGAGTTCAAGCGCCGCAACCGGATCCCGGACGGTGCGGAGTGGGACCGTTTCGCCGGCCTCGACCTGCCCGAGGAGACGCTGCAGGCGTTCCTCGATGGGGTCTCGTTCGCCACCGAGGGCCCGCGCTGCTACGAGGCGGCGCGGGTCCCGGCGCCCGCGGACCTCCCCCTGCCCCGGGCCGCGACCATGTCGACCCAGGAGGGCTTCGGCCGGATCCTGGCGGAGCTGGCGCGCGACGGCGGCGCGCTGGCCGAGCGCATCGTCACCGCCTCGCCGGATGTGACCGTCTCGACCAACCTCGGCGGCTGGGTCAACCGGCGCGGCATCTTCGACCGCCATCCGCGCCGCGACGTGTTCACGGAACAGAAGGTGGTCTCGGCCCAGCGCTGGGCGATGTCGCCCGAGGGCCAGCATATCGAGCTGGGCATCGCGGAGAACAACCTGTTCACCCTGCTCGGCGCGCTCGGGCTGTCGCATTCGCTGTTCGGGGTGCGTCTGCTGCCGGTCGGGACGCTTTACGACCCCTTCATCCAGCGCGGCCTGGACGCCCTCAACTACGCCTGCTACCAGGACGCCCGCTTCATGGTGGTGGCGACCCCCTCCGGCATCACGCTGGCGCCCGAGGGCGGCGCGCACCAGTCGGTCGGCACGCCGCTCATCGGCATGGCGCAGGACGGGCTGGCCAGCTTCGAGCCGGCCTTCGTCGACGAGCTCGCGGCGATCATGGCCTGGGCCTTCGACTACATGCAGCGCGGCGGCGACCCGAACGCCGCGGCGCGCTCCGAGGCCAACTGGCTGCGCGACACGGCGGGCGGCTCGGTCTCCCTGCGCCTGTCCACGCGGCCGCTGGCGCAGCCGCAGCGGGCCCTTTCCGGCGCCCTCAAAGAGGACATCATCGCCGGCGGGTACTGGCTGAAGGCGCCGGCGCCGGGGGCCGGGCTGGCCATCGTGTACAGCGGCGCGGTGGCGCCCGAGGCGATCGCCGCGCACCGCGAGATCCTGGAGGACGCGCCGGAGGCCGGCCTGCTCGCGGTCACCTCGGCGGACCGCCTGAACGCCGGCTGGCACGCCGCCGAGCAGGCGCGCCGCAGCGGCAAGCCGCAGGCCCGCGCCGCGGCCGAGCGCCTGCTGGCGCCGCTGGCGCCCGACGCGGCGCTGGTCACGGTGATCGACGGCCACCCGGCCGCGCTGAGCTGGCTGGGCGCGGTGGACGGCCATCCGGTGCAGGCCCTGGGCGTCGAGCACTTCGGGCAGTCCGGCGACCTGCCCGATCTCTACCGCCACTACCGCATCGATGCCGAGGCGATCCTGGAGGCCTGCGCCGCCGCCTGCCTGGCGCGCGGGCGGCGCCGTGGCGCGGCCGCGGGCGGGCCGACCGGCGTCGGCTAGGCGCCGGACATCTGGCTGTTGCGCGCGTGGGCACTATGTTATACACGGGCCCGCCGCCATGGGCGCGGGCGTGGCGGAACCGGTAGACGCGCTGGCCTTAGGAGCCAGTGGAGCAATCCGTGGGGGTTCAAGTCCCCCCGCCCGCACCACGCGCCAGGCCGGGTGCGCGCGGGCCGCCGGGAAACATCCTCGAGACGACAAGAGAAAGGCCGAGCCGCAGTATGCAGGTGACCGAGACACTCGCTGAGGGACTGAAGCGGGAGTACAAGGTGCAGATCGCCGCCCAGGAAATCGACGACAAGATGACCGGGCGGCTGCGCGAGCTCGGCAACACGGCGAAGGTGCCCGGGTTCCGTCCGGGCAAGGTCCCGGACCGCATCCTCAAGCAGCGTTTCGGCAAGTCGGTGCTCGGCGAGGTCCTGGAGCGGGCCGTGAGCGACAGCTCGAACCAAGCGATCCTCGAACGCGGCCTGCGGCCCGCGATGCAGCCCAAGATCGAGATCACCGCCTTCGACGAGGGCAAGGATCTCGAGTACACCATGGAGGTCGAGCTGCTGCCGGACATCGAACCGATGGATTTCTCCGAGCTGGAGCTGGAGCGCACCAACATCGCGGTCGAGAACAGCGCGGTTCAGGACACGCTCAAGGACCTGGCGCAGGCGCACAAGAAGACCAAGCCGCTGGACGCGCCGCGCAAGACCCAGACGGGCGACGTGCTGGTGATCGACTTCAAGGGCACGGTCGGCGGCGAGGAGCTACCCGGCCTGGCGGCCGAGGACCACCATCTGGAGCTCGGCTCAAGCCGCTTCATAGAGGGGTTCGAGGACCAGCTCATCGGGGCCGAGATCGGCGAGACCCGCGAGGTCAAGGTGACCTTTCCCGAGGCCTACGCCAACGAGCGCCTGGCCGGACAGGAGGCGGTCTTCACGGTGACGGTGAAGAACATCCTGGAATCGGTGCCCATGGCGATCGGCGACGAGCTGGCGAGCGCCCTGGGCGAGACGGACCTGGAGGCGCTCAAGGCCAGCGTCACGGACCGCATCGGCGCCGAGTACAAGGCCTACACCCGCTCGCGGCTGAAGCGGCAGGTGCTCGACCGCCTGGCCGAGGCGCACGATTTTGCGGTTCCCGCGGGCATGGTGCAGGCCGAGTTCGATGCGATCTGGCGGCAGATCGAGCAGGACCGGGAGGCCGGACGGCTCGAGCCCGAGGACGCCGAGAAGGGCGAGGAGGAGCTCAGGGCGGACTACTGGGAGATCGCCGACCGGCGGGTCCGCCTGGGGCTCCTCATCTCCGAGGTCGGGCGCCGCAACGACATCGAGGTCACCCAGGACGAGGCCAATATGGCGCTTGTCCGCGAGGCGCAGCGCTACCCGGGCCAGGAGCGGGAGGTCTTCGAGTTCTATCAGAAGACGCCCGAGGCCATGGCCAACCTGCGCGCGCCGATCTTCGAGGACAAGGTGGTCGACTTCATCGTCGATCTGGCTAAGGTGACGGAGCGCACCGTCACGGCCGAGCAGCTGCGCAAGGAGATGGATGAGGAGGCCGCGCCGGCCGAGAAAAAGCCGGCCCAGACGGCCTCCGAGACGAAAGTGGCGGCCGAGCCCGAAGGTGGGGCGGGCTCCAAGCCGGAGGAGGCCGAGAAAGGTGCGGCCGAGACCAGCTCCTGAGGCGGAGCGCGAGGGGAGGCTCCCGCAACCCCGAGGGATAGACGGAAGCCCATGACCGATGCACGCGATACCGCGATGAACACCCTGGTGCCCATGGTGGTCGAGCAGACCAACCGGGGCGAGCGCGCCTACGACATCTACTCGCGGCTGCTGAAGGAGCGGATCATCTTCCTGACCGGGCCGATCAACGACGGCGTGGCCAGCCTGATCTGCGCCCAGCTGCTCTACCTGGAGTCGGAGAACCCGAACAAGGACATCGCCTTTTACGTTAACTCGCCGGGCGGCGTGGTGACGGCGGGCTTTGCCATCTACGACACCATGCAGTACATCCGGCCGGAGATCTCCACCGTCTGCGTCGGCCAGGCGGCCTCGATGGGCTCGCTGCTGCTCATGGCCGGCGCCAAGGGCAAGCGCTATGCCCTGCCGAACGCCAAGATCATGGTGCACCAGCCCTCCGGCGGCTTCCAGGGCCAGGCCACCGACATCGAGATCCACGCCCGCGAGATCCTCAAGACCCGGAGCCGGCTCAACGAGATCTATTCCAGGCACACCGGCCAGGAGCTGGCCGCCATAGAGGACGCCATGGAGCGCGACAGGTTCATGTCGCCCGAGGAAGCCAAGGCATTCGGTCTCATCGACCACGTGGTGGTGAACCGGCCGCCGACGCCCAGGGAGGCGGCCGCCGCCGCGGCCGCCGGGGACTAGGCAAATTCCGCCGCATTAACCATTTTGTAACTTTGGTTAACGCATAAGGTTGCCCCGGTCTTGACGCATCGGGGCGTTAAGACAATGTTGAAGCGTGGCTTTTAAGCTGGAATCGGCTCACCGCGCGGCACCGGCAAGCGCCCGAAAAAGCGCAGCTTTCGGCCGATTTAGGCGTTGTGCGCCGGGCGCGCGTATGTCTAACATGACTCGGCCAACTCCAGGGTTCAAGACGGGTTAGGGTATGAGCAAGTCCAGCGGCAGCGACTCCAAGAACACCCTCTACTGCTCCTTCTGCGGCAAGAGCCAGCACGAGGTGCGCAAGCTCATCGCGGGCCCGACGGTGTTCATCTGCGACGAGTGCNNGGACATCATCCGCGAGGAGCACAAGACCACGCTGGTCAAGTCGCGCGACGGCGTGCCGAGCCCGCACGACATCTCCACCGTGCTGAACGACTACGTGATCGGCCAGGACCACGCCAAGCGCGTCCTCTCGGTGGCGGTGCACAACCACTACAAGCGCCTGGACCACGGCGCCAAGTCATCGGACGTCGAGCTGGCCAAGTCCAACATCCTGCTGATCGG
>JABAHQ010009734.1_pt1 | contig 14042 bp, 13 predicted proteins | sample 7062091 | NCBI WGS metagenome assembly JABAHQ01 (sample SAMN14534359, study PRJNA622989) | marine sediment metagenome | biome: marine biome [ENVO:00000428]; feature: marine pelagic biome [ENVO:01000023]; material: deep marine sediment [ENVO:00002113] | place: India: Gulf of Kutch | collected...
CCCTGCCATCGCCCGCCGCACCGGGAATCCCCCGGTTGTGACAGCCGCCACCGTCTGGCCATGGTACAGCGGGCCTGCGCCGATACCGATCTGGTGGTGGATGAGCGCGAACTGGCGCGCGACGGGCCCTCCTACACGGTGGAAACCCTGGAGCAGGTGCGAGGGGAACTCGGTGACGACGTCTCCCTGAGCTGGGTGATGGGCACCGACGCGTTCCGCGATCTGGATAGCTGGCACCGCTGGCGGGCGCTGCTGGAGCTGGCGCATATCATCGTGATCGCGCGCCCGGGGGAGTCGCTGCCGGCGAGCGGGCCGGTGGCCCGGCTGCTGGCCCGCCACGGGGCCGCGGATAGCGGGGCGCTGCGGCGCGAGCCGCGGGGGTGTATCGTGACCCTGGCGCTGACCCCGTATCCGGTGTCGGCCACCGCCATCCGCACCCGGCTGGCGGCCGGCGAGCCGGTGGACGACGAACTGCCGGCGGACGTAGTAGACTATATTGCAACCCATCAACTGTATCGCTGACAGGAGCCGTGCCGATTCAATGAATTCCGAGCAAATCCGAGATGCTGCCTACCGGGCGCTGGACGACCAGAAGGGGCGGGATATCGTTACCCTCGATGTACGCAACATGACCGATATCACCGACTACATGCTGATTTGCACGGGAACCTCCAACCGCCATGTGAAATCCCTGGCGGACAACGTCGCTCTGGAACTCAAGCACCAGGGCAATCCGGCCCTGGGTATCGAGGGGCTGGACAACAAGCCGGAATGGGCACTGGTGGACTTCGGTGAAGTGGTGGTACACGTCATGCTGCCCGAAACCCGCAATTTCTATGACCTGGAGCGGCTCTGGACCACGGCGGCCAGCACCCAGCAACAATAACAGGCCCCGGCTATGCAGATTCAGCTGATCGCAGTGGGCACCCGGATGCCCGGCTGGGTCGAGCAGGGGGTGGCGGAATACCGCAAGCGCCTGCCCCCGGAACTGTCACTGACTGTCACCGAAATCGCCGCGGGCAGGCGCGGCAAGGGCGCCGATATCCGCCGCGCCATGGAGGATGAGGGCCGGCGCATGCTGGCCGCGATCGGCGCCCGGGACCGGGTTATCGCCCTGGAAGTCGGCGGCGCGGCCTGGAGCACGCCACAACTGGCCGGGCAGCTGCAACACTGGCAAATGGAGGGCGACCCGGTGAGCCTGCTGGTGGGCGGGCCCGAGGGGCTGGCGCCGGCATGTCTGGCGCGGGCCGCACAGCGCTGGTCGCTGTCGGCGTTAACCCTGCCTCATCCTTTGGTTAGAATCGTGCTGGCCGAGCAACTCTATCGGGCCTGGGCGATCAATAACAATCACCCCTATCACCGTTGAGGCCAACCGGACGCTGTGGTGGAAAGACTCACCCTGAAAGACACCTTTGTCGAGAAGCGCATCGTCGTCAGTCGCGCGCTGGTGGCCGCACTGGTGGTGGCGGGGCTGCTGTTGGTGGTGGGCGGGCGCTATTTCACCCTGCAGATCGTCGACCACGAGACCTACCGCACCCAGTCCGACCGCAACCGGGTGCAGCTGCAGCCGGTGCCCCCCAAGCGCGGCCTGATCTTCGACCGCAACGGCACGCTGCTGGCGGAAAACCGCCCCAGCTACAGCCTCAACATTATCGTAGAGCGGGTCGAAGATCTGGATGCCACCCTGGCATTGCTGGGGCAGCTGGTCGATATCGACCAGGAGCACCTGGATAAATTCGAGCGCCTGCGCCAGCGCCGTCGCCCCTACGCCGCGGTGCCGCTGAAACTGCAACTGAGCGAAGAGGAGATCGCCGTTATCGCGGTGAACCGCTACCGTCTGCCCGGCGTGCGGGTGGACGCGCAACTGGCCCGGCACTACCCCCAGAAACATTTGTTCTCCCATGTGCTGGGCTATGTCGGACGTATCAGCGAGCGGGAGCAGGGGGTGATCGACAGCGTCAATTACAGCGGCACCAACGAAATCGGCAAGATCGGGCTGGAAAAATATTACGAGGAGGAACTGCACGGCCAGGTGGGCTACCAGAATGTGGAAACCAACGCCCGCGGCCGGGTGTTGCGGGTACTGGAGCGTACCGACCCGGAGCCGGGTGAGGACCTGGTGTTGCATATCGACACCCATGTGCAGAAAATCGCCCACGAAGCCCTGGGCGAGGAGCGCGGCGCGGTGGTGGCCATCGATACCCGTACCGGCGGTGTGGTCGCCATGGTCAGCACGCCCAGTTTCGATGCCAACCTGTTCGTCGGAGGGATCAGCAGCCGCGACTACAGCGCCCTGCGCGATTCGCCGGACCTGCCGCTGTTCAACCGCACCCTGCAGGGGCAGTATCCCCCCGGATCCACGGTAAAGCCGGTGTTCGGCCTGGCCGGATTGCACCACGGCACCATTACCCCGCAGACGACTATCGACGACCCCGGCTGGTACCAGCTGCCCAACGACGACCGCCTCTACCGGGACTGGACCTGGAAAAAGTGGCGCGACGGCCACGGCGATGCGGTGGATCTGGAGCAGGCCATCGTGGAGTCCTGCGACACCTATTTCTGGGATCTGGCCTATCAGCTGGGCATCGACCGCATGCACGATTTTGGCGAGCGATTCAGTTTCGGCCAGCGCACGGGGATCGACAACACCAACGAGCGCAGCGGTCTGATGCCCTCCCGGCAGTGGAAACGCGACCAGAAACAACTGCCCTGGTTTCCCGGCGAGACCCTCAATGTGGGTATCGGCCAGGGCTATATGCTGGCCACGCCGTTGCAGCTGGCCACCGCGACAGCGGTGATCGCCAACCGCGGCGAGCGTTTTTCACCGCGCCTGCTCAAGCAAATGGGTAACCGCCGCATCGCGGTGCCGCGCCGCCAGTCGGTGAAAGTGGCGGACAAACACTGGGATCTGGTGATCGACGCCATGCGGGACGTCATCCACAGCCGCCACGGCACCGCCCAGAGTATCGGCCGGGATACGGACTATCTGATGGCGGGCAAGACCGGCACCGCCCAGGTGATCGGCATCGCCCAGGGCGAGGAATACGACGCTGACGAAATCGCCAAGCGCAAGCGCGATCACGCCCTGTTCATCGGTTTCGCCCCGCTGGAAAAACCCCGTATCGCGGTGGCGGCGATCATCGAAAACGGCGAGAAGAGCTCCCGCGCCGCCGCAGTCGTGCGCAAGGTGTTCGATGCCTATCTGCTGGATCAGAACATGCTCAACGCGCCGGATGCCGAGCCCGAACTGATGCCGATGCCGGCGAGTGGTGGCGATACCCAGGTGGCCGGGGCGTACGCCGATACGCCGCCGGCGGGAGACGACTCATGATCCAGGGGGATTTCGTCCGCCAGATGCCCAGCGAATCCGCCGAGCTCGCGCAGCGGAGCAGTATCTGGCGCCGCCTGCACATCGACCCCTGGCTATTGCTGTTGATCCTGTTGCTTACCGGTTTCGGCCTGGTGGTACTGTACAGCGCCAGCGGCCAAAGTCTCGGCATGGTACTGCGACAGGGACGTTTCTTCCTGGTGGCCTACGTGGCCATGGTACTGATCGCGCAACTGGACCCGGAGCGCATCAAACGCCTGGCGCCCCTGGCCTATCTGCTGGGGGTATTGCTGCTGCTGGCGGTGCCGTTTTTCGGGGTCTCCGCAAAAGGGGCCCAGCGCTGGGTCAGCCTGGGCGGGTTCCGCTTTCAGCCCTCGGAAATCATGAAACTGGTCGTGCCCATGGCCGTCGCCTGGTATTTCGCCAACCGGGCCCTGCCGCCGCGCTTCAAGTATATCGTTGTGTGTCTGCTGATGATCGCCGTACCGGTGGTGCTGATCGCCCGCCAGCCCGATCTGGGTACCGCGATTTTGATCGGGTGCTCGGGCCTGTTCGTGCTGTTTCTGGCCGGTATTGGCTGGCGCTATATTTTCGGCGCGCTCGCCCTGGCGCTACTCTCGGCGTACCCGGTCTGGCATTTTCTGCTGCTGGACTACCAGCGCCAGCGCATTCTCACGCTATTGAACCCGGAAAGCGACAGCCTGGGAGCGGGCTGGAATATCATCCAGTCCAAAACCGCTATCGGCTCCGGCGGCGTCAGAAGGCAAGGGCTGGACCAACGGCACCCAGTCGCAACTGGATTTTCTCCCGGAAAGCCATACCGACTTTATTATCGCGGTACTGGCCGAGGAGTGGGGCTTGCGCGGTGTGCTGGTGTTGCTGGCGGTGTATGTGGCGATCATCGCCCGCGGTCTGTGGATCTGCGTGCACGCCCAGCACAGTTTCGGCCGCCTGCTGGCGGGCAGTCTCACGCTGACGTTTTTTGTGTATGTGTTCGTCAACATGGGCATGGTGTCCGGTCTGTTACCGGTGGTGGGAGTGCCGCTGCCGCTGGTCAGTCAGGGCGGCACCTCCCTGGTGACCCTGCTGGCCGGGTTTGGTTTGTTGATGGGTATCAGCACGGAAAAACGCATTATGGGTCAGTGAGTGAGCTCCGATGAATAGGGACGGTAACGATTCCGATCCAGTGCTGTCAGTATGCATTTGCATTGTGTCGTCTGCGGCAAAAGTTGCTAAAGTCTTTAGAATTCGCTTCCAGGTTCAATAAACAGAAAACGCTTATGTCTCCAACAATAAATGCTCATACGTTTATCAGTCACTGGCGCCGCTGGCTGCAACTGGCGGCCGTGGTCATGGGTCATCTGTTTGCCGCCAACAGTGCGGCGGTCACCGTCGACTCCTACGGGGATCATCCCCAGGCGAACCGCTTTGTCGAGCGTATGGTCGATCGGCACGGTTTCGACCGCGACACGATTCGGGCGCTAATGGCCGAGGCCAAACGCAAGCAGTCGATACTCGATGCCATCGCCCGCCCGGCGGAAAAAACCAAAACCTGGGGCGAATACCGCGACATCTTTGTCACCGAGCGCCGTATCGCCCAGGGCCGGGAATTCATGCGCGAGCACGCCGACACCCTGGCCCGGGCCGAGCGCGAGTTCGGTGTTCCGGCAGCGGTAATCAGCGCCGTACTGGGCGTGGAGACCCGTTACGGACGTCACCGCGGCGGTTACCGCGTGCTGGATGCGCTGGCCACCCTGGGCTTTGACTATCCGCCCCGCAGCGACTTTTTCAGTAAGCAACTGGAAGAATATTTGTTGCTGGTCAGAGAGCAGCAGTTCGACCCCCGCCAGGTTAAAGGCTCCTATGCCGGGGCCATGGGCTACGGTCAGTTTATTCCCAGCAGCTACCGCCACTACGCGATCGATTTCGACGGCGACGGTGTCGCCGATATTATCGACAACCCGGTGGACGCCATCGGCAGTGTGGCCAATTATTTCAAGAGCCACGGCTGGCGCCCCGGCGAACCCGTGGCCGTGCAGGCGACGGTAACGCCGGAGCACAACCCCGAACTCGCCAACGACGGGCTCAAGCCGACACGGACAGTGGCGGCACTGAAAGCGCAGGGCTATCGCCCGGCGGAGTCACTGGCACCCGAAGCGGCGGCGACCGCTATGCGGCTGGAAGGCGACAGCGGCGAGGAATACTGGATCGGTTTGCAGAACTTTTACGTGATAACCCGCTATAATCACAGTCGGTTATACGCCATGGCGGTGTATCAGTTGAGTGAGGCATTGAGGGCAGGGCAGTAGATTGCAGGGCATTCGCACAGGTTGGCAAAAGCGACGGGATTGCACCGTGATGCGCTCGGTGATGGTGGCGCGTCTGGCGGCAGTGTTGCTGGTGGGCCTGGCGGCGGGCTGTACCTCGATCGGGCCGATATTCGAACCCCGGGACGGCGCGCCGCTGATTCCCGTGCACCCGGACTCGATCAGCGACGCGGTTCCGCGGCAGGACAAGGTCACCCGCGCCGGCAACAAAAATCCGTACACCGTGCACGGCAAGACCTACCACCTGCTGCCCACCGCCCGCGGTTACAGCGCCGAAGGGGTGGCTTCCTGGTACGGCACCAAATTTCACGGTCGCCCCACCGCCAACGGCGAGCGTTACAGCCTCTACGGGATGACGGCGGCGCACCGGACCCTGCCGATTCCCGCCTACGTCAAAGTCACCAATCTGAACAATGGCCGCAGTGCTGTTGTCAGAGTCAACGATCGCGGTCCGTTTCACGAAGAGCGCATTATCGATCTGTCCTACGCGGCGGCGGTGAAGCTGGGTTTCGCCGATCGCGGCGTGGCCCCGGTGCGCGTGGAAGTCGTCGACGCCCAGGGCCGGCCGACCGCGAAACCGACGGTGGCTTCCGCCGATAAACGACCGGCTTCCGGGTCCACCGCATCGGCGGGTCCGCAACGGTCAACACAGAGTCGGGATGCGCCGGAGCGGGAAGCCTATTTCCTCCAGGTGGCGGCGTTCAAGAGTCTGAAACTGGCCCGGCGCCTGCGCGCGGAGCTGGTATTGACCACCAACCAGGAAGTGCAGGTGGCCTCCAGCGAGCCGACGGGTTACTACCGGGTACAGGTCGGGCCGCTGGATCATATATCCAAGGTACAGGCGCTGAGCGAACTGCTGATGGAAGAAGGCCACGGTAAACCGCAGTTGCTGCGCAACTGAGCGCGCTTCGCGCCGGTGGTTTTGTGGTAACATCGCCGGCGTTTTTCATCGACCCATTCATAATACAATGAGTACAACACGGCCCCAGCCATTGATCACCATGCCAAGACTGTTTGTTTTCCTGCTCTGCACCGTATTGCTGTGTTCCCCGAGTGTTGCCGCACCCGCCATCATTCCCGCGCCGCCCCAGGTCGCCGCCGNNCGCCGAAGGCTATATCCTCATGGATGCCGACAGCGGTCGGGTGCTGGTGGAGCACAACGCCGACGAAAAGCTGCCGCCGGCCAGCCTGACCAAACTGATGACCAGCTATGTGCTGGCCTACGAACTGGCCAAGGGCAACGTCAGCAATGACGACATGGTGACCATCACCGAGAATGCCTGGGCGCAGAATCCCAAGTTCGCCGGCTCATCGCTGATGTGGATTGAAGTGGGCAAGAAGGTCCCCCTTGAAGCCCTGCACCGGGGTATCGTGATCTCCTCCGGCAACGACGCCAGTGTGGCGGTGGCCGAACACCTGGCGGGCAGCGAGAGCGCCTTCGCCGACGTGATGAACCAGCACGCGCAAATCCTGGGTATGACCAACTCCCACTTCGTCAATTCCCACGGCCTGCCTCACCCCGAGCACTACATGACGGCCCGGGATCTGGCGATTCTTTCCAAGGCGCTGCTCAAGTTCCCGGAAGCCTATGACTTGTACGACGAAAAGTCGTTTACCTACAACAATATCCGCCAGACCAACCGCAACCGCCTGCTGTGGAAGGACGACACCGTGGACGGCCTGAAAACCGGCCACACCGAACGCGCCGGTTATTGCCTGGTCACCTCNNCCGCCTGCTGTGGAAAGACGACTCGGTGGATGGCCTGAAAACCGGCCATACCGAAGCGGCGGGGTACTGTCTGGTCACCTCGGCCAAGCGCAATGGCATGCGCCTTATCTCCGTGGTGATGGGCACCGACAGCCGCTCGGCCCGGGAGCGGGAGACTCAGAAGCTGCTGTCCTACGGTTTTCGCTACTATGAAACCCACGCCCTGTACAGCGCCGGCGAGCAGCTCACCGAGAGCAAACTGTGGGCCGGCCGGGAAGAGCNNATCTGACCATTCCCCGCGGCGAGCACGACCAGCTGGACGCGGTCATGAACATCGACGAGGTGATCGAAGCGCCGGTGACCAAGGGCAAGGAGTACGGCGAGCTGGTGGTTTCCCTGGACGGCGAGGAGCTGCTGCGCGAGCCGTTGGTTGCGCTGGAGTCGGTGGATGCCGGCGGTCTGTTCAAGCGGCTGTGGGACGGCATCGTGTTGTTCTTCATCCAGCTGTTCAGTTGATGTGGTTATGAGTGAGCAGGAACCGCCCAAAATCGAGTTTCCCTGTGACTACCCGATCAAGGTACTGGGTCGCCAGGAAGCGGATTTCGAGGAACTGGTGGTGGACGTGATGAGCCGCCACGCTGGCGAGATCGACGCTTCCCGGGTCAGCGTGCGCGCCAGTGGCCGGGGCACGTTCGTGGCGGTGACGGTCACCATCGTCGCCACCGGCAAACCGCAGCTGGAAGCCATCCACCGGGACCTGGTCGCCACCGGCCGGGTCAGTATGGTGCTCTAGTGCGCGAGCGGCTCAATGTGCGCCACCTGGGGACGGTGGACTACCGGCCCGTGTGGGAGGCGATGCAGGCATTCACCGACCGCCGCGAAGCCGATACCCCGGACGAGCTGTGGCTGCTGGAGCACAACCCGGTCTTTACCCAGGGCCAGGCCGGGCGCGCGGAGCATCTGCTGGCGCCGGGGGATATTCCGGTGATCCAGGTGGATCGCGGCGGTCAGGTGACTTACCATGGCCCCGGCCAACTGGTGGGTTACCTGCTGATCGACCTGAAGCGGCGCAAAATGGGCGTCCGGGAACTGGTCACGGCGATCGAGAAACTGCTGGTCAGCGTCCTCGGCGAATACGGCATCGAAGCCGGTCCGCGCGCCGACGCCCCGGGTGTCTACGTCAACGAACCCGGGGGCGGACCCGGCGCCAAGGTCGCCCAGCTGGGCCTGCGGGTGCGCCGCGGCTGCAGTTTTCACGGGCTGAGCCTCAATATCGATATGGATATGACGCCTTTCGCCCGCATCAACCCCTGTGGTCACGCCGGCATGGCGGTGACCAGTATCGCTCGGGAAACCGGTTCGAATCCCGCCGTGGCCGACATCGCCGCACAGGTGAGTCGACAACTGGCCACCGATCTCGGGTATACTGAGCGATTCGACTTCAGGGACGGCGAGCTGCCCTGAGCGCGCCGCCCGCCGACACGTTACAACCCTGTGCAGTTGATACTCACGCAGTGACAAGAGACGAGCGTTATATGTCAGATCTCCAGTCAGATTCCGCCGCGGTCAAACAGGCCGACCCCAAAAAAGCCCGCCGCAAAAGAGCCGTCGAGGGCGAAAAACTGCGCGGTGCGGACAAGGTATCGCGTATTCCGGTGAAAGTGATTCCCACCGAGGAACTGCCGCCCAAGCCGGAATGGATCCGCGTGCGGATGCCCATCAGCCCGGAAGTCAACCGCATCAAGCGCACTCTGCGCAAACACAAACTGGCCTCCGTGTGCGAAGAGGCCCAGTGCCCCAACCTGGGCGAGTGCTTCAGCAGCGGCACCGCCACCTTCATGATCATGGGGGATATCTGCACCCGCCGCTGCCCGTTCTGCGACGTGGCCCACGGCCGGCCGATGGCACTGAACCAGGATGAGCCCCGGGAACTGGCGGAAGCCATCGCCGACATGCAGCTCAACTACGTGGTGATTACCTCGGTGGACCGGGACGACCTGCAGGACGGCGGCGCCGAGCACTTCGCCCAGTGCATCCGCGAAACCCGCGAGCGCTCCCCGGGGATCCGGGTGGAAGTGCTGGTGCCGGACTTTCGCGGCCGCATGGAGGTGGCGCTGGACACCCTGGCGGCGGAGCCGCCGGATGTGTTTAACCACAACCTGGAATCGGTCCCCAGCCTGTACAAGAAGATCCGCCCCGGCTCCGACTATCAGTGGTCACTGGATCTGCTCAAGTATTACAAACAGCGCCGCCCGGAGGTGCTGACCAAGTCCGGCCTGATGCTGGGCCTGGGGGAAACCCGGGAGGAACTGATCCAGGTGATGCACGACATGCGCGAGCACGATATCGATATGATCACCCTGGGTCAGTACCTGCAGCCGAGCCGCGATCATCTGCCGGTGGATCGTTTCGTCCCGCCGGAGGAATTCGACGAGTACGGCGACATCGCCAGGGAACTGGGCTTCAAGTCCGTGGCCAGCGGCCCGCTGGTGCGTTCGTCCTACCACGCCGACAAACAGGTGGATCTGAGCCTGCTGAAATAAGCGGGTATGACAACTTGTTCATGCGCCGGTAGCCGCTATTGCGTATAATCCGCCGGCGCAGCGGCCCGGTGCGCGGCGCTCTGTGCAACAACACAACTGATTCCGAGACTTCATTCGACCGATGAAAGCATCTTCCCGTTGGTGGATCGCTGGGCTGGGCTGCCTCGCACTCGTGAGCGCCCTGGCGGCCTACAAGTATTTCCAGATCCAGGCGGCGATCGCCCAGGGGCAGGCCATGCCCGAGAGTTCGGAAAGCGTGGAAAGCGTGACCGTCCAGCGCCAGCGCTTCAATGAATTCGCCACCGCCATTGGCGAGATCGTGGCCCCGCAAGCGCTGGAACTGCGCAATGAAATCGAGGGCACCATCACCGCCCTCAATGTCGTCTCCGGCGAGCGGGTCGAGAAGGGCGAGGTGCTGGTTCAGCTCGATGTCAGCGAGGAAAACGCCCGGCTCGAAGCGGCCCGGGCGCGGGTGAAGCTGGCGCAGCTGGACCTGGAGCGCGCCAAGCGGCTGATCCGGCAGAAAGGCGTCAGCGAAGAGACCGTGGACCAGGCGGAGGCCGACTACGCCGTCGCCCGGGCGGACGTCGCCGCGCTGGAGGCGACCATCGCCAAGAAAACCCTGCGCGCCCCTTTTGATGCGGTGGCCGGCATTCACAGCCTCGAGGTCGGTGAATACCTGGAGGGCAATACCGCGATCGTGCCGCTGGTGGGCGTCAACGACTATACCTGGGTGGACTTTCATCTGCCCCGGAGCAAGGCGCGTGTGAGCGTCGGCGATAGCGTTCGGGTGCAGCTGGCCCGGGAAGCGACGGACGCCGGTGTTAGCGCCCGGGTGATCGCCCGGGACGTGATGGCCTCGGCCAGCTCCCGCAATGTGCAGTTCCGTGCCCGCATCGATCAGGCCGTCGACGTACCGCCCCGGTCGGTGGTCAACGTGAGCGTGCCCCAGGGCAGCAGCGAGCAGATCGCCCTGCCGCGCACCGCTGTGCAGGTCGATGCCATGGGCGATTATGTCTATGTCCTCGAGGACAACCCCGACGGGGACGGCTACCGTGCCCGGCGCCGCGCGGTGACCGTGGGCTACAAGGGCGAAGAGCAGGTGGGTGTGATCGCCGGCCTGGAACCCGGTGAACGGGTGGCGGCCCGGGGCGCGTTCAAGCTGCAACCGGGGATGTTGACCTTCGTGCGCGAGCGCCCCGAGATGGCCGGCCAGACGGCGGAGTAACGCAATGCCCGATCGCGATGGCCGCCCCAATCTGATGGATGTATTCGTCACCCGGCCGGTGCTGGCCGTGGTGCTGTGTCTGTTGCTGGTCATCGCCGGGCTCAAGGCGGCCCAGACGATCCCTGTCCTGCAGTATCCGCAGATGGAAAGTTCCTCCCTGGTGATTTCGACGCCCTATGTGGGCGCCTCCGCGGAGACGGTGCAGGGCTTTGTCACCGAGCCCATCGAGCGGGTGGCGGTGACCGTGCCGGGGGTGGATTACGTGGATTCGTCCACCGTGCCGGGCATGAGCACGGTAACCGTGTGGCTGGACCTCAACGAGGACAGCACCCGCGCCCTGGCGGAACTGTCCTCGCGCCTGGACCAAATCCGCTACCAGCTGCCGGCCGGCGCGGAGGACCCCTCGGTGCGGGTGCAGCGCGCGGATCGTCAGGGCGCGGTGTTCTACCTGGATGTGCTGACCGCCGAGTACGGTCGCGCCGAGATTACCGACTACCTGTCCCGGCATGTGACGCCGAGCCTCTCGTCCATCGACGGTGTCCAGCGTGTCGGCATCGAGGGCGGGCGCGACCCGGCGATGCGCATCTGGATCGACCCGGTGAAAATGAGCGCCTTCAATGTCAGCGCCAGCGATATTCAGGCGGCCCTGGCCAGCAACAACATCATCGCCACCCTGGGGGAAAGTGAAAACCAGCGCCAGCGCTTCAGTCTGCTGGCCAACACCACCCTGGAAACCGTGGAGGATTTTGAACGCCTGGTGGTGCGCGAGACCGAGGACGGCCTGGTGTATCTGCGCGACGTCGCCGATGTGGAACTGGGCGAGGACGAGGGCGAGGTCACCGCCCGCCACAGCCAGGACTCCGCGGTGTATCTGTCGATTTGGCCACTGCCCGGCGCCAATGAAATCGAAATCGGTGACGCGCTTTACGAGAAACTCGACGAAATCAACCCCACGCTGCCCGACGGCCTGCATATCGATATCGCCTACGACGGCACCCTGTACATGCGCGACGCCATCCGCGAGATATTCACCACCCTGGCGGAGACCATCGTGCTGGTGGGGCTGGTGGTACTGGCGCTGATGGGGTCGTTTCGCACCGCCATGGTCCCGCTGGTGGCGATTCCGGTGTCGCTGCTGGGCGCGGTGGCGATCATCTCGCTGGTGGGCTTTACCCTCAACCTGCTGACCATCCTGGCGATTGTATTGGCGGTGGGGCTGGTGGTGGACGATGCCATCGTGGTGGTGGAGAATGTGGCCCGCTACATGCGCGAGGGCATGACCCGCACCCAGGCGGCGCTGGCCAGTTCCCGACAACTGCTGTCGCCGATCATCGGCATGACCATTACGCTGGCGGCGGTATACGCGCCGATCGGCATGCTGTCCGGTCTAACCGGCATGCTGTTCAAGGAGTTCGCGTTTACCCTGTCGGTGGCGGTGTTGATCTCCGGGGTGGTGGCACTGACCCTGTCGCCGATCATGAGTGCCTATGCCAGCCCGGAAAGCGGGCGGGAAGGGCGCATGACCCGCTGGGTCAACCAGCGCTTCGATCGCCTGCATCGGTTCTATGGCGGATTGCTGAACCATATCCTGGCCTGGCGCGGGCCGATTCTGGTATCGGCGATTTTTATCGCCTTGCTGGCGGTGCCTTTTTACCTGTTCTCCCAGAAAGAGCTGGCGCCCATTGAGGACCAGGGTTCGATCAATATTTTCGTCGAGTCGCCGCCGGAGGCGTCCATCGACTACACCGTGGACTACATGCACGACGCCGTGCAGACCCTGATGCAGTTCGAGGGCGCGCAGTACGTCTGGCAGGTGCTGCGCCCCAACGGCGGCTTTGGCGGCCTGATCCTGGAGGATCTGTCCGAGCGGGATCAGACCGTTATGGAACTGCTGCCGAAGACCTTCCAGGCGGCCAACCAGCTCACCGGTATCCGGGTATTCCCGATGCTGTTTCCGGCACTGCCCACAGCGGGCCAGTTCGATGTGGAAATGGTGGTCCAGTCCACGGACTCGCCGGAGCAGATGCAGCCCTACGCCGACAAAATCGTGGCCCGGGCGAAGGAAACCGGCAAATTCATGTTCGCCTCCACCGGGCTGCTGTTCGACATGCCGCAGGTGAAGTTCCTGCTGGACCGGGAGCGCATCGCCGACCTGGGCATGGACCTGGAGGCGGTCAGCCGGCAGTTGTCGGTGATGCTCTCGGGTAACTACGTCAACCGGTTCGACCTGAAGGGTAAGGCCTACCGCGTGATCCCCATGGTGGAGGGCCAGAGCCGGCTCAACCCGGAGGCCCTGCTCGACCTGCAGTTGCGCACGCCCGCCGGCGACCTGGTGCCGGTCTCGGCGATTGCCTCTCTGGAGCAGGTCGTGGCGCCGCGCCAGTATCACCGGTTCCAGCAGAAAAACTCCTTTACCATCTACGGCGGCGTGATACCGGGCACCACCAAGGAGGAGGGGCTGAGCGTCGTCGAGGACATCGCCCGGGACGTCCTGCCGCCGGGGTATACCATCGACTACGCCGGCGAATCGCGCCAGATCCGCAAAGAGGGCAACACCCTGGTGGGCGTGCTGGGCCTGGCGTTAGTGTTCGTGTACTTCGTGCTGGCGGTGCAGTTCAACAGTTTCCGCGACCCGCTGGTGGTGCTGCTGGGCTCGGTGCCGCTGGCCCTGGCCGGCGCGCTGCTGTTTCCGTTCCTGGGGCTGACCACCGTCAACATCTATTCCCAGATCGGCTTTATCACCCTGGTGGGGTTGGTCGCCAAAAACGGTATCCTGATCGTCGAATTTGCCAACCATCTTCAGGCCGAGGGCTTCAGCAAGCTCGAGGCGATCAAAGGGTCGGCGGAAACCCGGCTGCGCCCGGTACTGATGACCACTGCCGCCACCGTACTGGGTCACTTCCCGCTG
>JABAHQ010005596.1_pt1 | contig 14041 bp, 13 predicted proteins | sample 7062091 | NCBI WGS metagenome assembly JABAHQ01 (sample SAMN14534359, study PRJNA622989) | marine sediment metagenome | biome: marine biome [ENVO:00000428]; feature: marine pelagic biome [ENVO:01000023]; material: deep marine sediment [ENVO:00002113] | place: India: Gulf of Kutch | collected...
CTGATAACTTTAAAATCATTCTATTTTGCAGAGAGATTATCGTTCGCCGTTAACGGTGAACAATCTCCCTCTCCCCTCAAGGGGAGCACCCACAGGGTGACGGATTAAGGTGAGGGGAGAGGGGACTTTTTATTTGTGCCGGATTGGAAAAGTCCGGGTTATGCAAAGGTCTCTTCGGAGAAGGGGGAGAAACCCCTCCCTCCTTTGGCAGGAGTGGAGCGACTTATGCAAAGGTCTCCTTTCAGAGACCGGGATACAACGGAATTCGCGGGAAATCGCGCTTGCGATGGATCGCATACTTATCGCGATATACTGGAGGGTGAAGGACGCCGTACACACAGCGGGGAATTGCCTCCTTTGAGACCTCCCGGTCTTTTTCCCCTGTCATCGGATACGGCTTTTGGATTGGGTTCAGCACCCAAAACTTTGTATATTCAATGGTGCCCAGGGACAGAATCGAACTGCCGACACGAGGATTTTCAGTCCTCTGCTCTACCGACTGAGCTACCCCGGCAACATTTTCTTAAAACCCTTTATGTTCCGCCTAAGAAACGAAGGAGCGAAATTATCATAAAGCCTACACCCTGTCAATTGCTTTCCCCTTCCGGGGATTTAGGCCGAAATATTTGATTTTTTTGCTATAATTCTTCCGACACCGCGTTATGAAAACCACCCTTTCACACGGTCAAGTTCATGCTGGTCCTCACCCGGAAAATCGGCGAAAGCCTCAACATAAATGAAAACATCAAAATCACCGTCATAGAGATCAAAGGTAAAACGGTGCGCCTGGGCATCGAGGCGCCCGGCGATACCAAAATATACCGCGAGGAAATTTTCCTGAAAATTCAGGAGGCCAACCGCTCGGCGGCCTCCGCCTCGCCGGCCGATCCCTCACAACTGGGCCGCTGGGCCAGGGAATTGCTGAAGCCATGAAATACTATTCCACCCGCCTGGGCGAATTTGAACTGGAAGACGATGAAATTCTCCATTTTCCGGAGGGCCTGTACGGTTTTGTGCAGGAAACCCGGTTTGCCCTGTTTCCTCTCGACGACCAGATCAACTCCCCATTGCTCTGGCTCCAATCCCTGAACACTCCGGAATTGGCTTTTGTGGTGACGGATCCTTTTCTGTATAAACCCGGCTATGAGGTCACCCTGACCGCGGAGGACCGGTGTCAAATTCAGCTGGAAGAAGAGGAGGCGTTCGAGACCTGGGTCATCGTGACGGTGCCGGAAGACTTCCGCAAAATGACGGCTAATTTTCTGGCGCCGCTGGTGATCAATCCCCGGAAAAAAATCGGCCGCCAATTCGTTTTGACGCGGCAGGATTACGACACCAAACACTACCTGCTGCCCGATGCGGCCTGGGATGCCTGACCGGCAAACCGGGGCTGATAGGCACCCCCTGGGGCCTCATTCCCTGCAATACCCCGCAGAGAGCACAGCACACACATAAAAATTTTGACAGGATAACAGGACCGGCAGGAAAAACCGGATCCGCTCCACGAGGGAAGGGAGAAGCGAACCGCCGCAGATCCATTTAGTCGGCCGGTATGTTCTGTGCGCCCTCCGGGGTTCATTCAGGATCAGGTGTTCTCTGTGGTCTCCGTGTCGTCTGCGGTGAATCGCCTCCGGTCTTTTCCGGTTAGAATTCTTTCCGGTCGGCTTTGAGGGAACCGAAGCGGGACAGGTGTTCCGCCAACTCTTCCAGAGAGGTGCGGGCGTCGACATAGAGGTAAAGGTGGCGCACTTTGGAATTCAGGGCGAAGTTGACGCGCTCCAGTTGTCGTCCGTCGACGAACATGATATCGGTAAACGGGGGCCGTACCCGGTAATCCCGATTACCGCGAACAAAGGCGATAAAGGTTTTGAAAGCCTGGGCGCACAGGGAAGACCGCAGACCTTCCAGGTCGCACACCGCGCGCAGTCCGGTGGCGTTGTTGCGGGTTCGTTTTTCCAGTTTCTCGGCAAGAGTCACATCCGCCTGCACCTGCGCCTGATCCGGTTTTTGGGACAATACCCGGACAATCGACGTTGGGTCCAGGGTGTAGCGAAAAACGGCGTCATGATCATCTTTGATGAGGGTGTTGTACGGATGCACCCAGACGGTCCCCCACAGTTTATTTTTCAAACCCGGGTCCCTTGCGGCCTGATGAAAGTTGGCGGCGCCTTGCAGGCACTGTTGTTCGTTCAACCCGTCATGACAGAAAAAATTGGGGATCTGCAGGGCTTTGAACGTATCGCCGAACTGTTCCTGGATTTTCCGGTAGATTTTTTTTTGGCTCCGCCAGGTCTCCGCCGCCGGGTCCTGCGTCAACCGGCCGGCCATGGTTTGGGTATCGTCATCGAACTTCAATGTAACGATGGTGCGATCTTTTTCAGGCATGTGGGAGTCGGTGATGGCCACCCCGGACCAGTTCATCCGGCTCATGGCGCGGCCCGGTTCCACTTCGGCCAGCGTCCGGTACCCCTGCATGCATTGCTCGTTGGAGATTTTGAACGTGCAATACAACTGGCGAATTCTCAAACCGCTCAGAATTTGTTGTTTGAGCCGGTGAATTTCCGCGATAAATTTTTTCTGCGCCTCCGGCGGCGGGTTGGCGCGCAGGGCCGCCATGATTTCCTTCGGGGCGGCATTCCACGGAATCAACAGGGAATGGAATCCGCCGCTTCGTAAAAACCGGTGACTGATGCCGACCAGCCGCAAACCGGAATCCGGCATCTCCTTCAAGGCCGCGCCAAGGGTCAAAACACCGGAGAGGCATTTCCGGACTAAAGCGGTTTCATCGGACGGGAAACCAATATTGTCCCGGAATGGGAAACACTCCAGGCTGGTAATGCCGTATTGCTTTTCCAGCCGCATTTTTTCGAGGATCAGCCGATTGAAAACGCTATCGGCCCGGGCCGACGCAGTGGGGAGCAACAGAGCGGGCAACAGAAACCCGATCAGAATCCGGGGCAAACGGGACATGGAGCCTCAAAGGTTGATGGTTCATCCCATCTTTACAAAAATGGACTTGAAGGACAAGCCGAAAAAGGATGGGAGCCGGGGATCAACTGTTCCGGCGCCGCTGGATTTCCGCCAGAGTTTTTTTATATACGGAGATCTGCGGTCCGCCGAGACGAATCGCCTGACGAATGACCGCCAGCGCCTCCTCGGTCCGGTTCATTTCCATTAAAACGTGGGCGAGGTTATTGTAGGGAATGCCCGAATCCGGTTTCGCCCGCACCGCGGAGCGGAACGCCTGTTCCGCTCCGGCCAGATTGCCGAGGGCGTAGCGGCTGTTACCCAGGCCGATCCACGCCGTCAGATGATGAGGCCACCGGGCCAGCGCGGAGGAATAGGCCTGCTCCGCCTCCTGCCACCGCTGTGTCCGTTCCAGCCCGAGGACGGCTTTCACATATTTTTTCGGTTCGGCACTGGCGGGCAAACGCCGCGGGTCCATCGTAACCAGTCCCCAATACCCCCAGGGCTTCCACGTTTGTTCAAACGCATCCAGAGCCATCGCCAACCGTTCTTCGGCGCCGGAATGGAGAACGATTTCCCGCCGCTCGAGATCGTACCCGATCACCACGGCGTAATGCCATTGGGTCTGCCAGAAACTTTCCAGACGCTGTAAAACGATCACCGGGTGGCCGGCGGCGACTTCGCGCAGGAGATCGGCCGTAGAGGTGACGGGATAAGCGATCCGGCCCCGCCGGCGGGCGGCGGCGATCATATCCGGCGGCAGGCTTCCCTCCCGTTTGGCGCTGTAGACCTGCGGTTTCAGATCCTCCGGTGTCACCTTCAAACCGGACCAGGCCAGGGTCATGGCGAGCGATGCCGGACCGCACTGGTAGTCCCGCTGGGGAAAAAAGGGAACTTCGGTTAATTCATGTCGGGAGGAAACATCAAGAGAATCCGGCAACCCGCTTGGCGGCGGGGAAGTCGCGCAACCGGCCAGCCACAATCCGGCCGCCAGAATCCATCTCACTCCCAAGGGATCAATTCGGCTCATAAAAACACTCACACAAAAAGAAGCCAGCAAAAGGCCAGACAGCCCAGAACGGCCAGAACAACGATGATGGTGAAAATATAACCGGGGTCTTTCTCCCCGGACTCCCGCCACAGGGGGTCGGCCCCGGCCGGGGCATATTGTTCAATCTGCCGGAAAATGGATGCGATTTCGCCGTCGGTCATGCTGTTGACCCGGGCCAGCGCCTCTTTCCCGGAAACGCCGAATTCTTTCAGTTTCGCCTGCACCTCCCGGCGCTGCACGATAACGATCAACCGCTCGCGGTCGCTGGGCGCCGGAAACTGATCCCGCAGGGCGGTTTGGGTATCGAGCATTTCCGCCCGGACGGCGGCGGGAACCCAGATCTGGGCGGCGGTCAACAGGCTGACCCCAAAGGTGAGTAACGCTTTCCGAATGATCATGTGAAACATCTAAATTAGGAGGAGGCCCAAAAATTTTCCCAAGTGCAGGCAGGAAAAACCGTTCCACGTACTTTTACTTTGTATCTTGATTGAGGTTAAAAAGCAATGGCAAGGTTGGAGATAGGGGAAAAATCCGGACCGCCGGAATGGGACCTTGGCGAAGCGGAACGGGCGCTTCCGCCGGTTCACTCCATCTGGGCGGAAAGGAACAGGGAATTGCTGAGCTGTTTGTAAAATATCTGGTAAATCTCAAGTTCCTCGACCGCACGCAGGTCATATTGCAGGCTGGCCCGCACCAGAGACCGGGTTTTTTCCTTGGGACGGACGGTAATGGTCAGGCGAACAAGGTCCGTCCGATGTTCGAACGGTCCATAAGTCCTGAAATGGGTTCGGTTGAAAATGATCAGGTTGTCGGTTTTATACAGATAATAAGTGGGGTTGTCCGCCCAGGCGTTTTTAGCGTTGAACCACTTCCGGCCTGAGATGACTCCCAAATCCTCATCCAGCACATCGATGTCGAAGAACATGTCCTGCATGGTGGCGATCGCAGCTTTCATGATCTTCTGTTTATCAGATGTATCGTACACCCGGGACTGGAGAGAGCGCAGTTTGACCTGGCTGTCTTCCGACATCAGGATCTGGCTTTTCGAGCTCATTTGCAGTTCCGCGCCCCACTGCATGGAGCATCCCTGCAAAACCACACAAGCCGTCAGCATAACCAGGAAAATCCTAACAGGTTTCTTTTGCGTAAAAAAAGAGGGCATCTTTAACCCTATACAATTTAAAGTTTAAAGGTTCGGGTTACACTTCTACCCGGGGATAACTTAACCGGGCAGAAACAGGGACCGTTGCACCGCGGCAAAAAAGTTCTGATAAACTTTCGGGTCTTCAATGGGTTTGGTATTGTACAGCGCATTGGCCCTGACTTCGGAGCTGGTTTCGCCCTTGGCCCGCACGGTGACGGTAATTTCCACAAACCCGACCCCCCCCGGCCCGAATTTGCCGGCGGTCACCAGGCCCATCGGCCCGTTCGCACGCTCAACGATAAAACCCAGGTCCTGAAGAGAAGCGACCACGCCACGCAAAACCTTGTTCTGATCCTTGACCTCAAAAGTCCGGGTTTGAAAACTCCGGATCTTCATTTGCGCCTCGGTCAGGGACAACAGCTCTTTTGGTGGTTTTTTAGGCGTCACACAGGCCTGCAAAGCCAAACTCAATCCCAACAGCAATAAAAGAAATCGGCGGTTCACGGGACTCCTCCCCTTTAAATTTGATGCGCTTCCAAAAACATACTCTTGGAAAGTTTCGCGAAAAACTGTTGATAAATTTGTGCGTCGTGAATCATTTCCATGCGTTGCGCGCCCGGCGGGATCTCACGGTCGCCATCATGACCATGCCCCTTCCAGATGGTCCGATGGAACAGAACGCGGACCGTGTAGCGGGAGGGGTCCCCCTCTACCGGACGAGTCGTCAGGGTGGCGGAAATCTGCTGATGCACGTCGACCGGAATGATAATGACTTTCTGGCCTAAAATTCCCAGGCACAAGATCAAAAACTGCCCGAATTCCTGAAAAAATTCCCGGGCACTGCGCTCCTTGGCCGCTTTCAGGACACCCACCTCCACCGACGCCTCCTCAACCTGAAAACCCAGGTCTTGGAGGACCGCGGCGGAAGCGGACAGCAATTCTTTTTCATTGTTGGTGTCGAAAATCCTGCTTTGCAGAGCTTTATGCAGGGAAGCTTTCGGAGATAAGGTAAAAAACTCCTTGGGTTTGGGCATCCGCCCAACACAACCTGAAATCAGAATTCCGCACAGGGCCAGGATCCACAATCTGCGGAACCTTCTCGGCTTAAGATCTACCTCAAAACGGTTAGAATTGCGAGTAGTTATAAGCAAGGTCCCTCACCTTTTTGTTTTCATCATATTTGATGATGATGGTTAACGTTTTCTGAGTGGTGGTACTCTGCGCCTGGGAGGAACTGCCGCTGGCCGTTCCCAATCCACCGACAGGCCCGCCGATACCCCCAAACAGAAGACTGCCGCTGGCGGCTCTGCTGGTATCCACCCGGTTGGAGGAAACTTTATCGTAAATCCAGACTTCACGTCTCTTTTCATCGGTCGTGACAATATTCGGAGAACCAAGAATAGCGGCAACATCTGAGGCCGGCATACCGATCTTAATTTCTCCTTGCACCTTACCTACCGTTAACTTGTCTGCCTGAGCCTCTGGACCGGCTTCGGTGGGATGTTTGAAACAACCCGTCAAAAATACCAAACCCAACAAAACGAGCCAAAATGATTTACCACGCATCTTTCCTCTCCTAAATAAGGGACCGTAATCCGTTAGTTACAATGAATTTCATGATAACCCGGAGTTCCCTGAAATTAAATCTTTGTTTTTAATACAAAAAAGCTGAGCGTTGGCCGGGGTGGGGGCATTTGAACCGGGTTGAATCTAACCCACAAAAATTCAAATCATTAGCCAAGCATAATTTAGTCTATATGGAAATTTTTGGCAAGTTTTTTTTCGCCGATGGGAAGGCTTAAGGCGGGAGTTTTCTAAAAGCTGACTTGCTGCGCCCCGTACTTCAGGTAGGTGTCCAGCAGATAGCTGTGGCAGGAGAGAATGATCACCTGCCGCTCCCGCGCAAAATCCCGCAGGATTTCCAGGACCCGTTCCCGGCGGTCATCATCGAAATTAACAAACACGTCGTCCATGACGATGGGCAAAGGTTCGGCGCGCGTTTCATAATCCTCGATCAGGCCGAACCGCATGGACAAATACAATTGTTCCCGGGTCCCACGGCTTAACTGAACGGGACTTTTGAAACCCCCGTCATGTTGAACCACCCGGAATTCATCACTTTCCAGGGGTTTTTCCACGCCGGGATAATTGCCCCCGGTGATTTGGGAAAACACCCGGCTGGCGGCCTGAAAGACCTGCGGCTGACGGTTCTTTTCATACTGATGTTTGGCCTTGTCCAGCAGTTGGAGTGCCAGGGTATGGGCGGCCCATTCCCGCGCGCTATTCATCAAACGTTCCCGGCCGGCTTCCAGTTCATTCTGCAAACGGGTTAAATCCTCGCTCGACGCCAGCTGGTCCGCTTCCGCCCGGGCCTGTCCGATGGCCTGATTGATCCGGTCATGCTCTTCATGCATTTCATTCAGCTGAGACCGGACACAGGTCAGCTCCTGCTCCAGCTGTTCGGGTTGGGTCTCCCGCATGGATTCGGTGAACTGCTGAAAAGCCTCGCCCGTTCCCACCCGGATTTGAATTCTTTTTTCAATTTCACGAATGGTTTTTTCCGCGGTGCTCCTTTTCTGCGACAGGTTCCACTGGTGAAGGAAATTATCTTCGCTGGAGGCTCCGCTGGTTTCCAGCAGGCGGTCCAGGGATTCCCGCAGACTTTGCAGTTGTTCGCCGAGGCCCTGAACCCGGAGTTTCTGCTCTTCCAGTTGCGCCTCCAGATCCCGGAACTGGACGGAGCGCTCTTTGGTTTCGTCAAACTGCCGGCACAAAAACTCGATGCGGGCCGGCAAATCCCCGGTCAGGTCCTCCTTGTCCACATACTCGGAAAGGGCGGCGACCAGTTGTTCCGCCTCCTCTTCTTTCCCGCGCATGCGCCCGAGGCGCTCATCCAGATTATTTTTCTGCTCCAGCCATCCCTGGATGTTGAGGACTTTCGCCTGCATCTCTTTGAACCCTTCCGGGGTGGTTTCCGGGTCCAACCCTTTTTCCCGGACCCATTCCCCCCAGACCGCGATTTCCCGTTCCTGGTTCGCCGTGGCTTTCCGCAGTTTCGATTCCAGCATTTTGCCCAGGACATCTTCCTGGCCTCTGCCGGGCTTGTCGCTGGAAACCCAGATGTACAGCCCCACGCCGGCGGACAGAATCAACCCCATAAAAATTCCTAAAACCAGGTCCGTGATAAACAAGGCAACCCCGGCGCCGATGAATCCGATGCCGATCAACAGCCAGGAAAATTTACGGATGCCCAGGGGAATTTTGGATTGGCTGGAACTTTCGGTGACCTGCTGTTCCCGGTGAAGCTCCAGCTTGTTTTTGATATTGCCCGCCAATTGCCGGCAATTGGCCAGCACATTTGCCTGTCTTTGGGTAAATTTCCTTTCGGCTTCCGAACATTGAAAAGAACGCACCCGGGTCTCGTCCCAATCCGGACCGAAAGCGGCCATTTCGGATTGAATCTTTTCCTCCAACTGATCCCGCTCCTGCCATACCCGGGTTTCATCTTCCTGCGCGGCGCGGATCAGTTCCGTCAATTGCCGGAGTTGCGTTACCTGAGTTTCCCGTTTCAGCAATTCCGGGTTGAGCGTCAACCGGCCGCGCCGAATCTCCAGGCTTTTAAGCTTGGCGGTTTCCTCCTCCCACCGTTGATCCAAATCCTCCCGCCGCGAACGAATCCTTTCATAAGCCAGCAACTGCTCTTCCTCCATAACCGGTGCCTCGGCGAGCTCTTCCCGTTTCCGGTTCCAATCCTCCAGCTCGATACAGTCGCCGAACAGTTCTTTCCGCAGTTCCAGATTCCGCAGTTGCGATTCCATCTGCTTGATTTGGGATTCACCCGATTTCTGTTTCTGCTCCAGGACCCATATTTTTTTATTCAACTCATCGTACCGCTCCACCTCGCTGGAATGGCTGCGCAAGGCTTCCTCGGTGTCCTTGATTTCCTGGTACAGCCGGTTGATGCCGGGATTGGTCCCCCGGGGTTTGAACAGCTCATCCTGCCGTGCCCGGAATTCTTTTTCCACCTGAGTCAGGGACACCTGGCCCAACCCCATACCCGCTCCCAGGATTTTATTTTTAATCTCCTCTTCCAGGAGAGAATCCAACTCCTGCAATTCGTCGAGGGCGAAGGCGTAAATATTTTTGAAAATTTTTCGCGAGGCGTGGCCCAGATATTCTTCCAGGTGGCCCTGCCCGGAACCTTCCCGCTCCGCCGCCTGCACGGTCACCTGGCCTTCCAGCGTGCCGCCTTTTCGCGAAATGATGATCCGCTCGCCGTTGTTTTTTTCGCACACCAGCGATCCGGAATGCTCGCCGCCGGTGACCGGATCGTAGGAATTGACCCCCTTTCGTTTTTTTTCAAAACCGAACAACACCCAGCGGACGAATTCCAGCAGGGTGGTTTTACCGAATTCGTTTTTACCGAAAACCACATTCAGGCCGGGCGAAACCGGCACGACATGGCGGTTGTTCAGGATTCCAAAACGGTCAACATGTATTTCTCGAATCTGCATGGGTTTTGTCTACCAATCCTCCAGCGGGAAAATGTCAGTCCCGATTGACCAGGGCGTCGAGGGTCAGGTTGCGGGCCTCAACCAGGACTTCCCGCAGTTCTTCGTCGCTCAATTCCGGCAAGGCATAACTGCCTTCCCAGGATTGGAACAGGGGTTTCAGGATTTCCCGGCAATCCTGGAGATTCGCCCCCATGGCCTGGCGGTCATATAAGGAAATCAAATCCGCGATAAAATCCTGGGCCAGTTTTATATTTTCGATATCATAGGTTCCCCGGGTCCGCAGACGGAACTCAATCCACAGCCCGGAATCCCCTTCCGGAAAACCGCGCAGCACTTCGTCGCGCAGACTTTCCAATCCGCCGCCTTTCCTTAAAACCTGGTGTCCCTCGGTCCGCCCGGTAAGGGTCAGCCGGACCACGAGACTGCGCCCGTCGGCGCGGGCCAGAAGCCCCTGACAGTACTCCCCAATCGCCTCCACCATCGAATCCAGCGTCGGGTGCGTGGAAACATCCAGGGTCTCCTCCACAAACCGTATGACATCGGTGGCCACAAACCGGATTTCCGGCGGTGCGTCCTCCCGCAGGGTCACCAGGCAACAGCCTTTGGGCTCGGCCTCTTTAAAATGGCGGGATTGTGAATTACCGCTGTAAACGATGGCGGGATGAGCCCCGCGCAACACGTCCCGCGCATGAATGTGGCCCAGCGCCCAGTAATCCATCTTCCTCCCGATCAGATCGTCGACACTGCAGGAGGCGTAGGGATCATGATCCGGGTGGCCGCCGACGTTGGCGTGCAGCACGCCTATGGCAAATCCCTTTTCCTGATCACGCGAAAACTGCAGGGAAAGGTTCTCAAAAACGTCACGCTTGGGAAAACTGATGCCGTGGATCTGAGCGAGGGTTTGGCCGTCCCGGGTGACAGGAACGGATTGCACCCGGTTGCCGGGAAATACGGTGACCCCGTCCGGCCAGTCCAGGGTGGTGGACCAGCTGTCCAGAGGATCGTGATTGCCGTGGGCAATGAAAACGGGAATCCCGTGTTCCGACAAAATCTGTAGTCCGGTGCGGAATTTGAACTGAGCCTGGAGACTTTTATTCTGGCTGTCAAACACGTCCCCGGCGATGATCACCGCGTCGACTTGTTCCCGTTTGGCCAGATCCACGATATTCAGAAAAGACTGCAGGGGGGCCTGGCGCAGACGGCCGGCCCATTGCGGATGAATGGCGGACAATCCCTTGAACGGGCTGTCGATATGCAAATCGGAACAGTGGATGAATCGAAAAGTGGTCACGTTCAATCTACTTTATCCCGAACCGGGGACGACCCGGTCAGGACAGGCTGGAAAACCAGGGTGGGCTCAAAATACCGGTGTTTAGATTACAACTTTTCACGATAATTTCCAATCCTCTTTCTCAGAGATTTCTCCGGGGTTTCATTCCTGGAAAACGGAACCCTGACGCGGAAAGGTTTTATTTCCCATTCTGAAGGTTGACGCTGAAGTGAATCTTGCATAGCATGAGGATCAAATTCAACTCTATTTCTTCCGGCGTTCGCATGGAATTCCCCCGATCCAAAACCTCAATCAGCGATGCCCGCCCGCGGCCGCCGATGGAGTACCGGCGTTTCGGCAAGACCGATGAGCAAATCTCCGTGCTCACGCTGGGCGGTATGCGGTTCAAACAGGGGTGGACGCCGCCNNATCAATCATATCGAAACCGCCTACGGATATGTCAAAAGCGAACACCTGTTCGGCACCGTCCTGAAGGAGTTGGACACGCCGCGTGGCCGATTCAAGATGATGACCAAGGGCGCCCCCAAGACGGGGGATGAAACCCGGGCGCAGGTGGAATCCCAGTTACAGGCCCTGCAACTGGATTACGTCGATTTCTACGGCTGGCACGGAATTAACAATGAAGAGCTGTTGCAGACGGCGGTCCGGCCCGGCGGACCGGTGGAAACCCTGCATCGCCTGCGCGAAGAAGGGCTGATCCGCCATATCGGCTTTTCCACCCACGGCCCGCTGGAGATCATCGAAAAGGCTATTCGCACCGACCTGTTCAGTTTCGTGAATCTGCATTATTACTACTTTTTCCAGCGCAACCGCCCGGCGGTGGAACTGGCCGGGGCGAAGGACCTGGGCATTCTCATTATTTCTCCAAACGATAAGGGCGGCAATCTGTGGAACCCGTCCGAACAGTTAAAGCAGTTGTGTCATCCCCTCAGCGCGATCCAGTTCAATGGCCGGTTCTGCCTGAGCCATCCCCAAATCACCACGCTCACCCTGGGCATGCACGCCCCGGAACATTTCGACCAGAATCTGGCGATGCTGAACGGCGGGGAATACTTTTCCAACGAAGACGTCCCGGTGCTACAGCGGATGGACGACGCCGGCCGCTCCATCTCCAGCAGGTGCACCTATTGCAGTGATTGCCTGCCCTGCCCGGAAAATATCAATATTCCAGAGATCCTCCGCTTCCGCAATCTGGTGGCAGGCTATGATATGGAGGCCTTCGGAAAGTATCGTTACAATATGCTGGAAAGCAAAGGCCACTGGTTTCCCGGAAATTTTGCCTCCCACTGCACCGAATGCGGCGACTGCCTGCCCAAATGCCCTGAAAAACTGGATATTCCCCGGCTCCTGCTGGAAACCCACCGCTCGCTGTTCAGTTGGAAAAGCTACCTCCGTTCCGCCCTGGAATCACTTTTAATCAAAACCTACAAAGGGATTAAAAACCTTTTTTTAAGGTAGAGCCCATATTGACCACCTATAATCGATTAAATTAAAAGAACTTATTGATTTTTCCGAAATCACGCCAAAATTTAAAAACCACCTTTTTCAGAGTATTTCTTAAACCGTGACAACCCGCCCTAAATTCCTCTAACCCCTCAATAAATTTAACTTATTGACTTTATTGAGCATACCTTGAGGAAGATTGACGGGTCATTAAATTTCCTCTAATATACCTACACATTAATTGTAACCATTAATACCTCTTGGGTTCATGCTCGAGCGAATTTTTAAGAATTAACTTTTGAACCAGGTTCCGATGATGTTACAGACAAAGTCCCAAGAAACCCTGTTTCCCAGCGCCAAAATCCTGATCGTCGATGACGAGCAGGGCAATATTCATGTGCTGAAACGGATGCTGAAAGCCGCCGGCTATCAGAACATCACCTCCACGACGGATTCCCGCACCACTTTCGACCTCTACAAAACCCTGCATCCCGACTTGGTTTTATTGGATATCAAAATGCCGGGGTTCAACGGGTTTGATGTCATGCAGGGCCTGTCCGGCATTGAAAAGGAAGGTTACCTGCCCATTCTGGTCCTGACCGCGCAATTGGATTCAGACACCAAATTGAAAGCGCTCAAGGCGGGTGCCAAGGACTTCGTCAACAAGCCCTTCAATATTGAGGAAATGCTGGTCCGGATCGAAAATCTTCTGGAAGTCCGGATGCTTCACAATTCCGTTCACTTTGAGAAAAGGAATCTTGAGGAACAGATCAGGGAACGGACCCAGGCCCTGCAACAATACCAGATTGAGATCATCCATCGCCTGGCCCGCGCCGCGGAATACCGGGACAATGAAACGGGAATGCACGTCATTCGCATGAGCAAATTATGCGAACGGCTGGCCCGGGGAGTGGGCATGCAGCAGAAGGAATGCGAAATCCTGCGGCACGCCAGCCCCATGCACGACATCGGAAAAATCGGAATCCCCGACCACATTCTGCTCAAATCCGGAAAATTGACCCCTGAGGAATGGAAAGTGATGCAAACCCATGCCGAAATCGGCGCACTGATTTTATCGGGAAGTAATTCGGATTTACTGCAAATGGCGGAAGTCATCGCCGGCACCCACCACGAGCGTTGGGACGGAACGGGTTATCCCAGAGGTCTGAAAGGCGAAGAAATTCCCGTGGCCGCACGCATTGTAACGGTTTGCGATGTGTTCGACGCGTTAACCAGCGACCGGCCTTACAAACGGTCATGGACCATTGAGGATGCTGTGGCGGAAATGGAAAAGCAGAGCGGCAAAATGTTCGATCCGCACATCGTCAAAACTTTTATTTCTCTCTTGCCGGAGATGGTGGAAATTACCCGGCAATTTGCCGACTCCAAACAAAGCCTTCTGCATTTACGGCCCAATCCCCCTGACCGCGCTTCGCGGTCATCGCCCTTTTAAAGAGAAGAGCCTGGCCTAACCCGGAAGAGCCCGGATATTCTTTTACGAATTTTGCAGTCGCCTCATTCATGAGGCTCCTTTCAACACCGCCCGATGAATCGGGCAACTACAAATATAAAATCCGGCCTCCCCCTCCCCCCTCCTTGGTAAGGAGGGGCGGGCGTGGCCCGCGGCAAAT
>JABAHQ010001656.1_pt2 | contig 14032 bp, 15 predicted proteins | sample 7062091 | NCBI WGS metagenome assembly JABAHQ01 (sample SAMN14534359, study PRJNA622989) | marine sediment metagenome | biome: marine biome [ENVO:00000428]; feature: marine pelagic biome [ENVO:01000023]; material: deep marine sediment [ENVO:00002113] | place: India: Gulf of Kutch | collected...
GTAGTAGCGGATCTTCTTATAGCCGGCGACCCGCCGCACGACGTGCACCTCGCCGTGCGCGCCCGCGGCCTTCGGCCCGCGCTCCTCGTCGAAGCGGTCGAGGATTTTCAGTCGCGTATAGTCGATGGCCTCGGTGTAGTAGTCGGCGTCGGTCGGGCGCACGAACGCCTTGCGCCCGTCCCAGTCGAGGCGCTCAACCTGGTAGGGCCTGGCCTGCACCATGTAGATGGCCCCCTCGTAGAGCACCAGCGGCGCGCTCGCATAATCCACCTCGCCGATGACCCGGGGCCGGTCCTCGCTCGCGTCGACCACGACGAAGTTGCCCTCGGTGACCGAGCGCAGGTTGACACTGCCGGCGGGGTAGCTCTCGGCGGTCCAGTGCCAGCGGTCCCCTTCCCGATGCAGCATGCCCTCCTCTTCGAGATAGGCGAGCATCGCCTCGAGATCGTCGCCGCCAAAACGCTCGCCCCGCGCGAACGGCAGCTCGAAGGCCGCGCAACGCACGTGGTCGAGCAGGATGAGAAGCTGGTCGGGCTGGATGCGCGCGTGCTCGACCGACGCCCCGAGGAAGAACTCGGGGTTGCGCACCATGTATTGATCGAGGGGGGAGCTGCCCGCCACGAGCACGCCGAGCGCCGGGCGCTCCCGCCGCCCCGCCCGGCCGAGCCGCTGCCAGGTCGCGGCGATCGTGCCGGGGTAGCCGTTGCAGATGCACACGTCGAGCGCGCCGATGTCCACGCCGAGCTCGAGGGCGGAGGTCGCGATGATGCAGTCGATTCGGCCCGCGCGCAGCGCGCTCTCGATCGCACGGCGCTCACGCGGTAGATAACCGCCGCGATAGGCGCATACCCGCGCCGGCCGGCGGGGGTCGTGGTCGAAGACGTCCTTCAGGTAGCGCGTCAGCACCTCGGCGACGATACGGCTCTGCGCGAAGATGATGGTCTTGAGGCCCCGCCGGATGGCCGCGCGCGCGATGCGCGTGGTCTGCGAGCGGTTCGAGGCGCGGATGCCGAGCTCGGCGTTGACCACCGGCGGGTTCCACAGCACCAGATGCTTCTCCCCGGCGGGCGCGCCGCTCTCGGTGATGGCCCGAACGGGCGCCTCGATCAGCCCCGCGCCGAGCTCGTCCGGGTTGGCGATCGTCGCCGAGCTGAGGATGAACGTGGGCGTCGTCCCGTAGAAGCGGCAGATGCGCTTGAGCCGGCGCAGCACGTTCGCCATGTGCGAGCCGAACACGCCGCGGTAGGTATGCATCTCGTCGATGACGACGAAGCGCAGGCTCTCGAAGAGCTGCGCCCACTTGGTGTGATGGGGCAGGATCGCTTGGTGGAGCATGTCCGGATTGGAGACCACGATGTCGGCCCGCGTGCGCACCGCACGTCGGGCATCCCCCGGCGTGTCGCCGTCGAACGTGTGCGCGCGCACGCCCAGCCCCCCGGCCCGCTCGAGCTCAAGCAGCTCGGCCACCTGGTCTTGCGCCAGCGCCTTGGTGGGGAACAGGTACAGGGCCTTGGCGCGCTCGGTCAACGCCGCCTGCAGGACCGGCAGGTTGTAGCACAGCGTCTTGCCCGATGCGGTCGGCGTCACCACCACGGCGTGCCGGCCCGCGGTGACGGCCTCCCAGGCCTCGTGCTGGTGGCTGTAGAGCCGGTCGATCCCCCGGGCCCGCAGGGCCGCCGCCAGTCGCTCGTCGAGCCCCTCAGGCAGCGCCGCATAGCGGCCCGGCCGCGCCGGGACCACCAGCTCCCCGGTGATGCGCTCGCCGTGCCGGCGCTTGAGCGCCTCGATGAGCCCGACCGGGCCGTCCCCATCCCCTCCCCGCGAGCGCCGTCGTCCGCGCGCCATGGCTCGTTCTCCTTTGGTTCTCCACCGTGCTAGTATAGAACAAACGGAGAACGGAGCGGCAAGCCCTCGATGCGCGACGACCTCACGCCCCGCCAGCGCGAGATCTACGAGTGCCTGCGCCGGCGCCGGGAGCGATCCGAGCCGCCGCCGACGCTGGACGAGCTTGCGCGCGCGCTCGGCCTGCGCTCGCGCGGATCGCTCCACAAGCAGGTGCGGGCCCTGGTCGAGGCCGGCCTGGTCGAGCCCATGGCCGGCCGGCGGCGGGGCGTGCGGCTCACGGCGCCGCCGGACGGCGCGCCTGCGTCGCATGAGGCCGGGTCGCCGCAGGCCGTGCTCGCCCTCCTCGGGCGCATCGCCGCCGGCCGCCCGATCGAGGCGATCGAGGTGCCCGAGGAGGTGGAGGTTCCCGCGGGTTTGCTCGGCCGCCGCGCCTGCTACGCGCTCGCGGTACGGGGCGACTCCATGACCGAGGACGGCATCCTCGACGGCGATATGGTCATCGTCGAGCACCGGACGCATGCCGATAACGGCGAGGTGGTGGTGGCGTTGATCGACGGCGAGGAGGCGACCCTGAAGCGCATCGAGCAGCGCTCGGACACCGTCGTCCTGCATCCGGCGCATCACGACATGGCCCCGATGAGCTACGCGCCCGAGCGGGTCCGGATCCAGGGCGTCGCGGTCGGGCTGATCCGTCGTTACCGTTGAGATAAAGCGGCGCGCGGGGCCGACCCTTCAGGCGGGGGTGGCGCATAGGGCGGCCTGCGGCCGCCGCAACAGGCCACCGCTTGGGTCGAGGCCCGCCCCGGCCGGCCCTACCGTCACCTCCGCAAGGGCCGCGCGTGCCACGCGCGCGCTCGCCGGCGAGGCCTGATCAGTCCTCGGGGCGGTTGCGCATGTGATCGGCCATCTGGGCGAAGGCCCGCGACAACGCCGGGCGCACCTCCCCCGGGACCGCCATCTGATCCATGGCCGCCTCCATGCAGGCGAGCCACTGGTCGCGCTCCGCCTTGCCGATGGAGAACGGCAGATGGCGCATGCGCAGGCGCGGGTGTCCGTGCCTTTCCTCGTACAGCGGCGGTCCGCCGAGCCAACCCGACAGGAACAGGAACAGCTTCTCGCGCGAGCCCGTCAGGTCCTGCGGGTGCAGGGCCCGGATCGGCGCGGCCTCGGGCCGCCGGTCCATGAGATCGTAGAACCGGTCGACCAGCTCCCGGACGCCGGCCTCGCCGCCGATCAGCTCGTAGGGGGTTGCTTCACTCATCGGGCACCGGCGAGATGCGGACGATCTGGGCTCTGGAAGCACCGAAACGTCGGTTGGAGCCCGGCGCCCAGGACCGGACCCGACACCGGAGGATTGGCGGCGAAAGCCGGCATATCTCTTCTCCCGGGGCGCACGCGGTCAGACGTAGCGCGCCTCGTGGACGACCGGCAGGCCCGCCTCCTGCCATGCGCCGATGCCCCCGGAGAGGCTGTAGACCTCCTCGAAGCCCATCATCTCGAGCACGGCCGCGGCCATGGCGGAGCGTCCGCCGGTGGCGCAATACGTGACGATCGGCCGGCTGCGCGCGCACGCCAGGATCTCGTGGCGCTTGGGATAACTCGGGTCGGCCGCCGCCTCCAGGATACCCCGCGGCACCAGGAGCGCGCCCTCGATGTGGCCCTGCTCGTGCTCGCTCGCCTCACGCACGTCGACCACCAGCAGCCGCGACCGGGCCTCGCGCATGCGATCGAGCCCCGCGGGAGACAGCTCGCGGATGCGCGACTTGGCGGCCTTGACGAAGTCCATCAGGCCGGCGGGCTGGGCCGGGGTGTAGCGGTCATACATGCCTGCGATCCTTCTGGCTTCCTTCGGCGTGATAGATCAGGAAATTCTAATATATAGCTCGCTCAAGGCCAAACGTGTCGCGGTGTCCATGGCCCTGGCGTGGTATAACCGGCGGCGGGACAGACTACGGGGGAGACATGAAGCGCTCGGTGGGTCTCATCGCCGAGATCTCGGCTCTGCTGGGGATCGCCGCCGTGCTCGGCGGCGCCGCGCTGGCCTATCTCGACCGCCTGCTGCCGGGCCTGCTGCTCGTGCTGGCGGGCCTGCTGCTGTGGGTGTTCATGGAGGTGGCCCAGGCGCGCGACAGCCTGGAGGACATTCACGTGGAGGTCGAGAAGAGCCGCGAGGTGCTCCAGCAGATGGCCAAGGAGCTCAAGGAGCTGCGCCAGGACCTCTGGAACCTGACCCTGAAGTAGCCCCGCGCCCTAAACGTCGAGCATCAGCTTCCTCGGCTTGCGCATGCCCGCGATCTTGCAGGCCTGCCGGCCGTAGCCGTACGGGAACAAGGCGTGGAGGCGCTTGCGGGTGGCCTTCTCTTCGCCCAGGCGCTCCTTGAGGTACCGCAACAGCGTCCGGTTCTCGGGCACGCTGTGACGCATCTCGTAATACTCGCGTACGAAATCGACGACGAGCCAGTGATCGGGCGTCATCTCGATGTTTTCGGTCCGGGCGATCTCCTCGGCGAGCTCCCGATCCCAGTCGGCAGGGTCGAGCAGAAACCCCTCCTCGTCCGTCTGCAGCGTCTCGATTCGCGACTCTGCCGGCATCTCTCCTCCGTCGCACCCGGGACCGCTCAGATGGTACCGGCCCGTGCGCGGACTGCAATCGATCCCACATCGCCGAGCCCTCTACGGTCATCGCGTATCGCGAAGCGGCCCATCGCATTGACCGTCGCTGCCGTCCGGGCGCTCCGGCACGTCCCTGGAGCGAGAACGCTACGCCCGGCGCTACCGGTAGACCACCACCAGCATCAGGGCCAGCGCGATCACCGCCATCAATAGAAACGCCAAACCGAGGTGAGCGCCGCTCTCCCGCTCCGCGCGCGCCCTTCCCTTGAGCGTCTCGACCTCGCGGTCGGTGAGCCCGATGCAGTGCGGGCAAGCGGCATCCTGCCTGTCGTAACGCAGGCCGCAGCGCGGGCAAGTCCGTTTGGCGCGCAGGGCGGGCGGCAGGAGCAGCGTCGGAAGCATCATGCCATCGCCCGCTCGGGCGCGATCCGCGCCGCGGGGGCTCCGTCCGGTCTACCCGCCCCTGGCGGCGGACCCCGACCAATTGTAGCTGCGCACCAGGCCTTGTCGGTCGAAGCGGATCCGCAGGATCTTGAATTTCGCGTCACCCGTTCGCGGCACGCGCCCCTCGCCGTAGTAATACGTCCACTCGTCGTAGCGCCGCCCGTCGGCCTCGACCGCCACGCCCGTCGCCGACGGCCGTCCGAGCCACTCCCGCACCTGATCCTGCGTCGTGGCGCTCCGCTCGACCCGCGAGGTGAACGCCGCGAGCTCGAACTCGTGCCCGATCTGCACCGTGCCGCAGGCCGTCGCGCCGAGCGCGACCGCCGCGACGACCAGGCCCGCCATGCCGTGCCGAATCGATCCATCTCTCATAGCGACCTCTCTCCGGCTGTGCGCCTCGAGAAACACCCGCGCCCGGCGTCATCAACGGGGCCGCGCGGGGCACCCGAGCCGCGCCGATGGACGCCATCGTGCGATCTCTAAACCGTTCGAGCCCCTCTGTCAAAGCCCGCGCCGGCACCGGACCTATCACGCCAGCGAAGGCGAGCCATTGACATCTCCCGCCCGCCGGGACGGGCGTCTACACCGCCATGTCCTTTCTCATCACCGCGACCGGCATATCGAAGTAAACCGGCCTCTCCATTGTCTCCCAGCCGCGCCTACGATAGAAGCCCTCCTTGTCCGGGGTATGAAGATACAACGTTCGCACGCCCAATTCGGCGGCTTCCTGTTCCGCCCGCGCGACCAGGGCGCTGCCTATTCCCCTGCCACGATACGCCGGCAGCACGTAAACGCTCCCGAGCCAGTGATAGAGATGCTCATGGGTCGTCATCTCTCGAATCTTTAGGCTCGCCGTGCCCATCGGCTCCGATCCGTCCAGCGCGACGAACGCCAGCGGGAACCGGTCCGTGCTCAGCCGTTCCGATATCTTCCCGATCTGATCCTCGACCGAGGGCATGCGATACATCTCGCCCCAGTGGCCGAACAGCCACGAGGCGATCACGGGCACGAAGTGCGGAAAGCGTGCCAGATATTCGACACGCACCGGCTCGACGGCTTGGCTACGTGATGTCACGGCTCACCGGCCGATAGCGTCGAGCGGGTCGACGGTTCCCGGCAATGCTTCGCCCGGCGATTGAGCATCGATGCTGTTATTCAACCGCATCCCCTGATCTCCGTCTCGTCGAGGGCCACCGCGCGCGCTAGGAAAGCGCTGCTATGCTCCGACTTATTTACCTCCACGACCTCGACGGCGCGGGCGGTCAGCGTTTCCGTGACAACGACCTGGTTTCGGGTAGCCGCGAGCCCGAACGCAAGAGCGGCCAGCAGCGCGCCGATCACAAAGAATATCCGTGCGTTTCGGTAATGATGCGCGAATCCCGATCTCACGGTACCGGCCTCCTGTCTGTCCCTGGGCTCGGCCGCGCGACGGGGCGGCCGCCGAGATCCGCGCCCCTCGAAGGGGCATGATCCATCGCCGCGCGCCAAGCAGCGACGCGGCGACTATGTTATCGGCCTAGAGACCGCGTTCCTTGATAGTAGCGGTATTCTTGAGTGGCGCCCTCATAGCCCCATGAATCCGCCCTGAGGTCTTTTATGATGATATAGCTCGCAGCGTGCAACCCGCCTAGAACCGATTGCAACGACGGAAAGACCTTGCTGACGTAGCTTGCTCGCCGCCCGATCGGAGAGCCGCTGCCTGCCCTCGACGCCGGCATCGGGTCCGCTGGCGCGCTCGTGATCACCGCGAGGGCCGTGTCGGCTCGACGCCCGGCGGGCGAGCGCCCTTGGCCGTCGCCAACCCGCCACTCCGCTCGGCCTCGGATGTCCGGGGCCGAGGCGGTCACGGTCCGGCGATCACGGGCTCGAATCCCTCGAGCTTGCCCAAGACGATGTCGGCTGCCAGCAACGAGCCTTCCTTGGTGAGATGAGCCTCGTCCCATACCAGCGGCGTGATCGGCGCGGACGCATCCTCCGCCAGGACCTTGCAACCTCTCTCGCTGCACAGGCCGTCCAGCAATGAGACGAACTGCACACCGCCGTCTGACGCGATCTCCATCAGCAGGGAATCGATCTCGCGCAGGTGCTCCTGATGCGGATTGTATAGAAGCCCGGACCCCGAAACGGTGTGGAGCTTTTGAATAAGCAATTTCGGCAGATCGTTGGCCCAATAGGGTACGCCTCCGATCACTGTTATCGTGGAATGCGGCGCAATTTTTTTCAGGCTAATCAGAGTCTGACGCAAGCTCGCGTCTTCATCGCCCTTTATGAATTTACGGTTCGCCTTCCAGTTGGCATGCAGCAGAATATGATCGGGCTTCAACTGCTCGATCTTGGAGAGGACATATTCATTGGCAGCACGGCAATACGGCCGCCGTGGCTTGACGATGTCCAATATCGGCGGACACCCGGCCTTGGAGAATTGCGTCGTGGCTTCATGGCGTGCCCTTAAGCCGTAAGACAGCGCGGCGGCATGCGAATCGCCCCAGATCACCATAGAGTCCCCGGCGCTCTCCCGCGCTACGCACGACTCCGAGAACCCCGTGGGCGGATGATCGTCGAACAATAGACATTCGCCCCTGCGATAGGCGGCGCTCGTGTCGTAATGGAGATAAGAATATATCTCACGCTGGGCGTCGTTCAGGCCCTCCAGCCAGGCAGCTTGGTTGCCGTCGGTGCGATGGCCGATCAGTCCTGCCGATACCAGGAACAACGTGCAAAGCGCCGCTAGAGTCAGCGCCGGCTTGGACATGGATATGACGACACGTTTCTCTCGAAAAGGCCGTTCGATGTATCGCCACGAGAAATATGCCAAAGTGAACGCCATCAGCGACAACGCGAGCATCAAGAGAGACGAAGGCTCTGCAAGCGTTCTGATTCGTGCGAACGCGAACAAAGGAAAGTGCCACAGATATGCGCTATAGCTGATCAAACCGATGCCGACGAGAACTTTCGTAGATAGAAAGCGCGCCACCACCGTGTTGCCGGCGCCGAATAGAATGACCAGGCATGAGCCAATCACGGGAGCGAGCGTGTAGACGGACGGAAACGGCGTCGTCTCATCGAGCGCGAAGATCGAATAGACTATGAGCGCGAGACCCAGGCCGGAGAGAAGATTGCTTTTCAGCGGTCGTCTGTCAAACAGATAAAATGCGCATAAGGCGCCGGCAAGGAGCTCCCAGACGCGTGCCGGGGCGAGGTAAAAGTTCGCCGTCGGATAATAGCGCCATCCGTATTCGGCCAAGGCAAAGCTGAAAACACTGACCACGGCAATGATGTACACTAGATTTTGGCGGCCGAACCCCCATAGCAGAATGATGAACAGCGGGAAGAACACGTAGTACTGTTCCTCGACCGCAAGGCTCCACGTATGCAGCAGGGGCTTTTCCTCGGCCTCCGCCGCGAAGTAATCGCTTTCTATCCAGAACAGGAAATTGGACGCGAATACGCTGACGGCGACCAGGCTCTGAGAGAAGTCCTTGAGCTGCAATGGGAGCATCCAAAACCATGCGAAAGGCAGCGTGCACAGCGTCACGAAGAACAACGCCGGCAATATTCTTCGTGCGCGGCGCTCATAGAACTTGGCGATGGTAAAGGTATCTCGGTTCTTTTCTTTCAATATGATGGACGTGATCAGATACCCACTGATGGCGAAGAAGACGTCAACGCCGACGAAGCCGCCGCTGAACCATTCGAAGCCGGCATGGAAAAAAATCACCGGTATGACGGCCATCGCGCGCAGGCCGTCGATCTCGCTACGGTATTGCATTAGATTCTGCTGCGAGGGTTGGTGAGGCTGGACGATGGTCGGCGCCGGTCGTCATCGCGCAATGCGACGCCGCGCGATCTGTTACACGCCTTACAGCGCTTGATCTCGGGTGTTGACGGTCCCGCCCCGCCTCGGCGCGGCTCCGGTGACGGATCCCGCGCGGCCGGGCCGCGGAGCCCGGGCCGATAGGCCGGCTGGTCGTGTCCCCGCGGCCGGCTCCCCACCCGGCGCGTGTCGCCGATGCCGCGATCGTTCCCTTTCGCGGGCACCGGCTCGATCGTGAGCGCATTGCCGGTTCCATGGGAGCGGCCTTTGATCCGCTCGGTCATCCCTGGAGTTCTGCTCCCGTTCCCCTTTCCCCAATTGTTATCCGCTCGACGCGCTCTACTATCAACTGGATCATAAGTGTGGATATAGGACGTGGGTTCCGCGACGGTCCGGGGGCGCGGCTTGCCCCTGCGATCCCGCTGGGGCCCCAGCCGTCCAGGAGAGGGGCGTCATAGAGCGAAGCCCCCGCCCGGCCTCTTGCCTTTCGGCCGTCGCATGCTGTATACATTGTCAGGTACTGGATACATCCACAGGTGCCGCCATGGAGCCTTTGGACCTGACACCGCGCCAGCAAGAGATTCTCGAGCTCATTCAGGAACATATCGAGACAGCCGGGGCCCCGCCCACGCGGGCGGAGATCGCCCGGGCGCTGGGCTTTCGCTCGGCCAACGCCGCCGAGGAGCACCTGCGGGCGCTCGCCCGCAAGGGGGCGATCGAGCTCACCCCCGGGGCCTCGCGCGGGATTCGGCTGCTGCAGGTCGAGGCGGGCCTGCCGGTGGTCGGGCGGGTGGCCGCGGGCAGCCCCATCCTCGCCGAGCAGCACATCGAGGATCACTACCGCATCGACGCCGCCCTGTTCCATCCGCGGGCCGATTATCTGTTGCGGGTGCGCGGGGACTCGATGATCGAGGCGGGCATCCTCAACGGCGACCTGCTCGCCGTGCACCGCACCGCCGAGGCGCGCAGCGGGCAGATCGTGGTGGCGCGCCTGGAGGACGAGGTCACGGTCAAGCGCTTCCGCCGGCGCGGCAACACCGTGTGGCTGGAGCCCGAGAATGCCGATTACGATCCGATCGAGGTGGACCTGCGCGAGGCGGCCCTCGCCATCGAGGGCCTCGGCGTGGGCGTCATTCGCAACGGGAGGACATTATGAGCGTGGAGAGCGTGCTGCAGCATCCGGGAATCTGGCGGGGACGCCCGCGCGACATCGCCCCCCGCGGTGAGCCGAGCGGCTATGAGGACCTCGATGCATTGCTGCCCGGCGGCGGCTGGCCCACGGGCGCGCTCACCGAGATCCTCGTCGCGCAGGAAGGCATCGGCGAGCTGCGTCTGGTGATGCCGGCGCTCGCGCGGCTCTCGTGCAGCGGGCGCTGGGTCGCGTGGGTGGCCCCGCCGCACATCCCTTACGCCCCGGCGCTCTCCGGGCACGGCGTGGATCTCGGCCGCATGCTGCTGATCCATCCCAGGCGTCCCGAGGACGCGTTGTGGACCGTGGAGCAGGCGCTGCGCGCGGGCACCTGCGGCGCGGTGCTCGCCTGGCCCCGGCGCGTCGACGACAAGAGCCTGCGCCGCTTGCAGCTCGCCGCCGAGGCGGGCAATGCCTGGGGGCTGCTTTTCCGCCCGCGCGAGGCGGTAACGCAGCCCTCGCCCGCCGCGCTGCGCCTGGGCCTCGAGCCGCGGCGCGGCGAGCTCGGCGTGCAGGTGTTCAAGCGCCGCGGCGGCTGGGGCGTCGGCCCGGTGTCGATCGACGTGAACGGTCAGGCGCGGATGGGGCCTTGAGCCCCGGACGACGAGCTGCGCGGTGCCATGTTGTGGCTGAGCCTCCATCTCCCCGCCCTGCCCGTGGAGATCTTCACTCGGGGCGGGACGCCGGGCGCACCCCTGGCGGTGAGCGACGCCCATGCCACGCACCCGCGCATCATCGCCTGTGACGAGGCCGCGATCGAGCGCGGCATTCGCCCCGGGCTCGCTCTGGGCGCGGCCCACACGCTGGCGGGCGATCTTCACGTCAAGCCGCGTGATGCGCCCGCCGAGGCCGCCGCCCTGGAGCGTCTCGCCGGCTGGACGTATCAATATACCTCCAAGGTCTCCCTAGTGCCGCCGCGCGGGCTGCTGCTCGAGATCGGCGCGAGCCTCGCGCTGTTCGGCGGGCGCGAGGCGCTGCGCGCGCGGCTCGAGCACGGCCTGAGCGAGCTGGGCTATACCGCTCACATCGGCGTCGCGCCCACGCCGCTCGGCGCGTGGCTGATCGCCCGCGCCGGGGTCGATCGCACCGTCACCGATCTCGACAGCCTGCCGCAGGCGCTGGCGCCCCTGCCGCTCGAGTGCCTGGAGCTCGACGAGGACGCGCACGCCGCGTGCCTCGGCATGGGCGTGCGCGCCGTGGGTGATATCCTACGCCTGCCCCGCGACGGGCTCGCCCGGCGGCTGGGGCAGGGGCTGGTGGATCGACTCGACAAGGCGCTCGGCCGCCTGCCCGACCCGCGCGCATCCTACGAGCCGCCGGCGCGCTTCGAGGCGAGCCTGGAGCTGCCGGCGGAGATCACCGACACCGAGGCGCTCGCCTTCCCGCTGCAACGTCTGCTGAACGAGCTCGGGGGCCTGCTCGCCGCGCGGCAGAGCGGCGTGGAGCGGCTGCGGATCATGCTGGCGCACCGGCGCGGCAGCACGCCGCTGCGGCTGGGCCTCGCCGCCCCGAGCCGCGATCCCCGGCACCTGCTTGAGCTGGGGCGGGCGCATCTCGACCGCCTCGCGCTGCCCGAGCCGGTGCAGGCGGTGGGCGTGGTCGCCGAGGCCTTCCAGCCGCTCGCCCCGCGCACCCTCCCGCTGTTCGGCGAAGACGCCTGGCCGGCGGTCACCGAGGCGCGGCTGCTCGAGAAGCTCCAGGCCCGGCTCGGCCCCGAGACCGTGAACGGCCTGCATCCGGTGGCCGACCACCGCCCCGAGCGTGCGTGGCAGCGCTGCGCGCCCGGCACGACCCGCGTCGAGGTCGCCGCGCCCGGACCGCGGCCGCTGTGGCTGCTCGCCAAGCCGAGGCCACTCGAGGCGCGCGCCGGCCGCCCCGTCATGGACGGACGGCTGCGCCTGCTCTGCGGACCGGAGCGCATCGAGAGCGGCTGGTGGGACGGCTGCGACGTGCAGCGCGATTACTTCGTCGCCGAGAAGCCGAACGGCGCGCGCTACTGGATCTTCCGCGAGCGCCGCGGCGCGCGCGGCTGGTACCTGCACGGGCTGTTCAGCTAACGCTCGATAGACCCGCTCACCACGGGCACGAAGCGCGTGCCCGGCGCGGGTGCCCCGCGGGGATCGTAGTAATCGCTGTGCTCGTTGGCGAACACCGTCACCGGTTGGGTCGCGTGATCCCGCACCGTCAACGAGAGCGTGCACCGATAGCGGGCCGCCTCGTTCGCGTCCCGGTGCTCCTCGGCATTGACCCCGATCTCGACCGTGCGGTGCAGCTCGCCGCTCACGCGCAGCGGGCCGCTCTCCCCGCGGCCGATGCGGATCCCCTCCGCGCTGCGCACGGTGCAGACCACCCGCGCGAGCATCGCATCGGGATGCATGCTCGTGAGCTCCACGGGGACCCGGAAGTTGAAATCGGCGCCCGCCACCGTCAACGGCACCATGCCGGCCAGCAAACCGAGGGACGGAACCAAGCCTCCCGAGCGCTTGTGGCCCAACCCGTGACGCATCATTCGCCTCTCCCCGTCATGCGGATGGTGTCGGTCTCGATGTCGAGCGGCGCGACTTCGGCAATGACGGGCAGCTCCGTCCCGTACCCCGTCATCCGGAGCGTGTTGGTGGCGATGTCCACCGGCGCGGCCGAGGCCGGGGTTGGCAGCTCCCGCCCGAAACCTTCCATGCGAAGCGTGTCCGTGCGGATCACCGACGGCAGCGGCACCCTGCGCAGCGCGCGCGGGACCTGGGCCTCCGGCGCGAAGCCCCCGTCGCCGGGCGCCACGAGCCCGCGGTCCTGCACCGCCCCGGCGGCGCCGCCGCCGGGCCGATAAGTGGGCGCATCCACGCCGCCGGTCTCGGGCGTGCGCCCGTGCTCGCCGTCGCCGAAGCGCACGCTCCCGTCGCGCGGATGCAGTCGCCTCTCGAGCGCCCGGCGCTTCGGTGCCGGAACCTGCGTCTTGGGCGCCGGCACCCGCGTCTTCGGCGGCGCGGCCGCCGCGCCCGAGTCGCTCTCCTGGTGGTCGGTCCACTCGGGCGTATGCGCCGGCACGCGACGCCGCATCTCTTTCATCTGCCGCTCGTACTCTTCGACCGGAAGCTCGGGCGCCTCCAGCCCGCTCTTCGGGCGCTGCTGATCCCTGGATTCGTCTTCGGAGGCCGACTCCTCTTGCGAGTCCTCGGACCGCTCCTCGACCCGCACGGGCCGATCCAAGGGCTTGGAGAACACCCGCCCCTCGTCGGTGATCGGCACGGGGGTCTCGAGCTTCTGATCGGCGGCCCCCGCCGGCGCGAGCCCGAGCGGGACCGAGATGATCAGCGATGGCGCCAGCAGAGACAACGCGCATCGGGCGTGGCCGGGGCTCATGCGTATCCACTCATCGGCGGCGGATCCGCCGACAGCATAGCGCCTGCACCACGCAAGGCCAACGTGCTCAGCGCGACCCACCGCCCGGGCCCTCGCGCTCGAGCCGCACCCCGTCGATGTGCCCGCGCATGCCGCAGTACCAGTTGCGGCAGTGCCGGCCGACGTCCTCGAGCATCACCGTGCGCGCCGTGTAGCGCAGCCGCAGCACGCACTCCTGCCCGATCTCCTCGATCATCTCCCGGTGCTCGAGAAAATGATCGCGACGCTCGGCGATCCCGTCCATGGCGCACTGATGGAAGTTCGGCGCGATCAGCTTGAACTCGAACTGCCAGCGCCCCTCGCCGGCCTGCGTGAGCCTCAGGGTGTCGTGCACGTCGGCCTGCGCCCACGTCCCCTCCGCCGCTAGGTAACGCACCGAGTGCGCGCGGGCGTAGCGCCCCGCGACGGGCGTCTCCGACCAGTCGATACGCTCCAGCGAGCGCGCGCCGACCGCGAGACCGTAGCGCCCCGCGCCGCCGTCATCGCCGGCCGCACGCAGCCGGGCCAGCACGACGGCGCCCTGCTCGGGCGGCACCGGGGCAGCGCCCCCCGTGTCCTGCCAGCCGTGGCGCGTGCGCCGCTCCAGCGCCTCCGAGTCCGCAAGCGCATCCGCCCCGCCGCGCAGGTACTCGATGCGCAGCCGCTCGCCTTTCCGCACGCCCGTCGCGCTGGCGCGCACCTCCAGCACTGTCGCTTCGAGGCGCACGCGCGTGCGCCCGTCGGCACGCTGC
>JABAHQ010001838.1_pt2 | contig 14024 bp, 12 predicted proteins | sample 7062091 | NCBI WGS metagenome assembly JABAHQ01 (sample SAMN14534359, study PRJNA622989) | marine sediment metagenome | biome: marine biome [ENVO:00000428]; feature: marine pelagic biome [ENVO:01000023]; material: deep marine sediment [ENVO:00002113] | place: India: Gulf of Kutch | collected...
AGCGTGTCCAGCGTATCCTTGGAGACGCGGGGCCAATAATAAGGAAAGGTGCCATCACTCCGCAGGCTGTCGCTGAAAATGTATTCAAGTATTTCTTCTTGAAAAGGATAGGACTCCGATTTCTTTGTCAAGGTCTGATTTGAGCAAGCGACAAATAGCATCAGGGTCACACTAATCATTGTGCTCAGAATTTTTGAACCCACGTGTAGTCCTTCTCTCTGAAATTAACCCCCAGATTCTTGACTTAGTCAGGCAAGTACTCCACCCAAATCGGACTCGACCAGGCCACTTTGCCGTCCTTGAACACCACTCGCAAATAGTAAAAGTTCTTGCCAGGAGGGATAGTATCGTCGGTGAGTCCCTTGTAGGCCGTCAGCGGGCCGCCAATTTTTCCTGAGATGAAGAGTTCTTCGTTGTTTCGAATGATATACGCGTAAAGAATATCGTAGGAGCGAACCTCAAACACAATCTGCGGTGGTTCATTCACGGTGATGCTACTGCCCATCGGATGACCATTGATCGCAAATTCCAGGTAATACTTCTCCCCTGCTGTAGCATAATTTCTACGACCCTTCAACGCAAGCCAGACGTTTTCCCGCGTGAGTGGTCCGTCGAGCAGCACGCCGGTCCAGCCTCCTTTGTAGGCGTCTTCTCGCCATCCTTCATGGGCATGGTAGTACAGCCCGTGCGAGTCCGATGCACCCACAAAACCAAATATTTCTCCTCTGGCAAGTCCATCCTGAGCAAAGGCGCCTGGCATGCCGCCCCGATGCGGAATCGGCAAGTTACCCATGTACTCATTAGCGCCATGAATCGACACGATTTCATAGTTGGTTTCGATGTCCGGGTCGTGGTCTTCCCACGTGATCCCGCCCCACGGCGGATGGTGAGGAAAAGCGATGGCTTCATGATCGTGCAAAGTCCTGAACAGCGAAACGGCATCATAGGCGATGTTCCCGTGATGATTGAAAAAAGGACTCTCTTCGCCACCTTTAAAATAAACATTCTTGTGGCCAATTCTAACGGAGGAATCCTGCCGGCCGCTCCAGGTGGAATGGGTCCACTCATAACCGTTTATCGTAACGAATTCTCCCGGCTGGTTGTAAATCTCATTCAATGCCTTCAGGTAGCCCCATTCTCCAGGGGAAAAGTGGTTGTTGCCCAATCGCAGTGCGTCGTGGTCGGTGATGGCGAGAAAGTCTACTTTATAAACGTTTTTGTACAATGTGTATAATTCGTCGAAGCTGCCGGAGCCGTCCGAGTAGGCGGTGTGAACGTGCAGATCCCCGAAATACACCCGGTAATCGCCTGCTCTGGGTCCTCTGTGGATATCTTCTTCGACGGTGGCCAGCCTCTCAGGATAGTCCGCGGGCTCGTATTTCCAAAGCTTGATTTCAGCCTGTCGTGGCTTCTGGCGAATCATCTTCTGCAGGAAGACCGTTTTGCGATCGCGATGCGCCATCCACAGCTTATTTTCGCTGACCCATGCCAAATGCACATAAAATCCGCGCAGCCCCCATCCTGCTTCATCGAGCAGCCAATTATCGCTCCATTCACCGTTTTCATAATAGGCGGCGCTAAACACATGATCATGTCGGTTGAACAGGTACAGTCGACCGTAAGAATCAAACGTCATGGTTGGATATTCGTAGGATTGCATCTCGCTTTGGCTCTTAAGATCGACGCCTTTCATCTCGGACGGGAGTGTAAACCAGGATTGGCCATCGTAAGCACGAACCATCGGATAGCGAATGATCCCCCAATCATTTTCTCCGCGACGATTGGTCGTCCACGCAACCCAGAGCTTGTTCTGGTGCCATGACAACGCAGCTTTGCAATCAATGCCGGGATGAAAGCTAACTTGAACCGGCTCGCCTAATGTGCCATTTTTGAATGAATTGACGTAAACATCCGTATTATGTCCGTTTGTGTGGTCCCAGGCGAACCAGATCGTGCCATCCCCCGCTTCCAGAATTGCCGGGCGGTACGCATAGCCTGGTCGGCCTTCTAAAATGATTTCATCAGACCAGTTTCCGTTTAGCATGAATTTGGCGACAATTTGCATGTTTTTGTCGGACGTTCCCCGCTCCCAGAGCAACCACACTCTGCCGGAGCGGTCAGCCAAAGTTACCGGTCGAAAATCGTAGACTGAATTTTCCGTCACCCGTATTTCTTCGCCAAATTTTCCCTCTGAGAATGTCCGTGCGAAAATCTCCCACTGCTGATTCCGTCGCGCCGACCAGACCACCCAAACCACATCTTCGGGAGTCACGGTCAATCGCGGGCGGTATTCCGTTTCAGAGACCTCGCTAACCTGCAAGGCCTCCTCCCAATCCGGTCCGTCCGTAATTTTCAGGTAACGGCGGGCCACATCCGTTGTCGCTTCAAGCTCAACACTTTCGTCACTGAAATGATTCAAATAAATCGCCTCATCCCCGCGATCCGAGGTGTAATTATAGGCCACGTAGACATTCTTTTTGCTGTCTACCGCAATAGCCGGATACTCGACCCTTCCGTAGTCCGAAGCCTCGTACCCCGGTAGAGGAAATTCCTCGGAAAAAATGAGATCCTGCCTTAGATCGAACCAGTACTTCTCCCCATGACTCGCGGGATACCGCTTTTCGACCTTTTCCGCCGGAGAAAACCGAAATCCGATGATCAAAATAACAACCGACAAAAGAGCCGTCAGTTCTAACTGGCTTCGTCTTGGCTTGAGAAATGCCTGCATATTAATTCATCAGCTTGAGTAGAGTAGTTTTGGGTGAAAATTGGTTGTTGGGCAATTTTTTCGAGACTCTGAATTCAAAGCAGGACAAGCGCTTTTCAACCCTCAATAGCTAATCCATCCCTGGCCTTGAAAAGTTTTCTCATAATCCACTTTTGGTGCATGCTCCTGTGTGTTGGTTTCTTCTGACGAGGGCCCAATATTAAATGTAAAAATATACAAAAGCCGTCCCAATGTCAATACATTTGTCATATGAGGGTCGATCCCCCCTCCTCTATATTGGTCAATTGCTCAGCCTATCATTTCTCAGCCTGAAGCTTCACCCGCAAAGGATTAATTAATGTCCACTTGACTTGCATACTTGAAAAGATTTTGAGAATTACGAGTCGCTCTTATTCCGTCTCTCATTTTTTGCCTCTCATCGCAGAATAGGCTTACTTCTTCCCAATTTAACACCTGTTTCAACCTCTCCACAGACCTCTTTCTCGGCCTTACCCTTTCCCTTTCCCAATTAATGCTTGTACCCGGAGTGACACCTAATAACTTTGCCAAATATTTTTGAGAAAGTCCTTTGTCCAGACGTAATTTTTTGATATATAGTCCCAAAGTCTCAGGTTTCTTTGCCTTCTTTAGGATGTTTGTTAATGGAAGATAAATGGATGTCTCTGTGGCTATTTCTCAGATCCAACTCACGACTGCTCATGCACACTCACAGAAGTGCAACGCTTATTGGATCGCATTCGATATCCACATCGAAGTGCCCGCAGTGGGATATAAAGAACTCGTCAGCGACAAAACCGACGAAACCTCCACTGCAATCCGCGAACGCGTCAAGCGGGCACGTCAAATTCAGCAGCAGAGGTTTACAAACCGCGAGTATCTGTTTTGTAAACGCGCGCATGGAGTCAAAGGACATCAGAGAATATTGCAAAATCGATGAGCAGGGACATGCACTCCTGAAAATGGCGATCACGAAGTTGGGCTCTCAGCCCAGACCCATGACCGCATTCTGAAAGTGTCGAGGACGATTGCGGATGTCGAAGGAGCCGACGAGATTTGTCCGGAGTTTATTAGTGAAGTGATTCAGTATCGGAGTTTGGATAGGATGATGAGCCCCAATGCGTTTAGCGCTTGAAATAAACGAACCCGAGAGAAAAGCCACCGAACGCTCGCATCCGGTGGCTTTCCGATTGTCAGATCCTCTGCCTTACCTGACCAGAGTCATCTTCCTCACCTGGTTAAAATTGCGGCCTCGAAGCTGGTAGAAATAGATCCCGCTTGGTAATTCGGTCGCATCGAATTGAACTGAGTACCGGCCGGCGTAAATCTCGGAGTCGATCAAAGTCATGATTTCCTGGCCGATCTGGTTGAAGATCTTGAGCACGACATGGTTCTCCGTTGGAACAGAAAAAGAAATCTGGGTGGTTGGATTAAACGGATTCGGATAATTTTGTTCCAAAACGATGCTTTCTGGCACCACATCGACCTGAGTCTTGCCCAGGGACGCTTCCCAGTCCTGTGCATCCAATGGCCGGTGCGTTTCAGCGTCAAGCAGTTTCCAATTTTGAACGTCAGCAGTAGCCTTTGCCAACGTGGGTGACGTCGACTTGTTAAATGGAAAGCTGTCACTGTCAATGATATTGTCAGGGAAAGTGCCTACATAGAAGCTATAGGTATACTGCCCGGCGGGGGCTTCGGCTGGAATGTTTTGGGTGAAGGTTTTCATTCCGCTCTGACCAGGCTCGAAAGTCAACGTAAGCGGGCCTACCGTGGTAAGCTTCCTTCCATCCGGCACAGCAATCTCATTCCAGACGTCGAAGGTCGTCGACGTGTTCGAATTATTGGTTACTTGTACGTCGAAGCTAAATGAGCCCCCACCCGATGGAATTACAATTGGCGGATTGTGGGGTGTGAGGTTAACACTCACCAGCGGCAGGACTGTAATCGTCACCTGGTCGGTGTCCGTAGCGCCATCGTCATCGGTAACGGTGAGGGTGGCTGTGTAGGTTCCTGGATTCTGATACGTGTGCGTCGGGTCGGCCTCAGTCGAAGTCCCGCCATCCCCGAAGTCCCAATCAAAGGAAGTGATGACGCCGTCCGGATCGAAACTGCTGCTGCCGGTGAAATTGACTAATAATGGCGCGATGCCGTTGGTGGGGTTGGCAGAGGCCACAGCCGTTGGTGGCTGGTTTCCGGTGCCTCCGCTGACCTCAACCGCCTGGGAGAATTCGGAGGTATTCCCTGCAGCATCGGTTGCCGTGCCGGTCAGGTATTGGCCGTTCAAACCGCCCGGTAGTGTTGCGGTAAAATTGCCCGCGTCATCAGGAGTAACAGCGATCTGAAAGGTCTCGCCTTCCCCAAATCCGGATGTGTCCGCCGAAATGTTGCTAAACAGTTCAATGGTGACTGTGGTCGGATTGGGTGTATCGATGGTGCCATTCACTCCCGTGCTGGTCCCGTTGTCGGTTGCCGATGTAATCACCGGAAAATTCTGTAATTCATTCGGTCCGGTATCTCCGTCCCCGGGATCGTTCGCGGTCACCCCGTCATCCCCGAGATCAATTCCCAGTTTGCCATTGCTGAAGATGGAATTAGCGGAAATTTGAATGGCGGTAGGATTAGAGCTCCCAAATCCGGCAATCGAAATGCCTTCCTCAAGGCTAAATGCGATTGTGTTTTGGCTGATAGTAACCGTATTGGGAATGTTGGTGGAAACAAACACATCAATGAGAATGGCCGTTTCGTTGGCAATGGCACTGGTGCCGGTGACATCCGTGCCGATTAAATTTCCCTGAATCGAATTGTTGCTGCCGCCGTCAATCCAGATACCCGCGCGCCGGCCCCGGTTGGTAAATCCATGTCCGGAAACGATATTGCCTGCCCCCGGCTCAGTGCCGCCCACAATGTTAAAGGACCCACTGAGGTCGAGACCTGCTCTCGCGGAACCGCTCTGATCGGACGTACCCGTTGCATCGACACCTAAATAATTCCCCTGAACAACGTTGTTATCGCCGTCGAGAGTAACTTGGGTGCCCACGGGGTGCCGCTCGCTATCCAAATGCCCGTTGTTAATTATGATATTGCGAGCCCCTGCAGCTGTGCCACCTACAATGTTTCCGGAAGCACCTGCTTCAATATCCACACCGCTATTATGATTTCCGAATATGACGTTCCCGAGCACGACATTGTTGGACGCACCTGCTCGCATCCAGACCCCGTTACCACTGCTCGTTATGGTATTCATGTCGCCAGATGAGGTTCCTCCAATCGTATTATTACTGCCATTAATATGCACACCCGCACTCAGACCATCCAGATCATGACAGGCGGTTACAACATTATTGTTGCCGTTCAATTCAATTCCGTAACGAAATTGGAGGAAACCACCGATGCCTTTGACGGCATTGTCGTCTGAATTAAAGGTCAGGCCATTGATGTTGGCCAAGGGCGGCGTGGTCGTAAGAAATATCTCGCTGCCATTAGGATTGGTGTCGCCGGTAAAATTCGTCTGTGTGGTGCCATCGATGGTCGTGCGATCATCTCCGACAATAAGTGGTGGAGTTGATTGGATCTGAATGACAAACGTCGAACCGTTAAAACCTGGGTCTGTAGTGGGGATTCTGAATTCAATAGCCTGGTCGCCTGGCGTATTATTGGCAGCAGTTACGGCTTCCCGCAACGAAACAACACCGTCCGGACCTGGCAGGTTGGTAACTTGTTGAGCGCCCCCAAAATCTTCCACATCGCTGGTCGTGTCCACTGTGATCGTTTCACCCTGCGCTATTAGATTTTGCGACAACACCAGTAGAAAACTCCACATCAAGATATGCAATGTGATCCCGAAAACTTGTCGATTTTTCATGATGTACCTCCCCGATTTGGTTTTTTTATCTTGCCTTGTGGCTTAGAATGGTTTCAAACCAAGAGATAAACAAAATAAGTGAGTTTGGATAAACAGGATACTTATGGAATGATAGTAACCCGTAGTTTGACTTCTTCAGAAGCAAACCATATGCCATTAGTATTGTGCACAAGAGGGAAACGATTTTCTTATTTATGGGAAATAGGATGATTTTTTTCTCAAATGTGGGAAAATGGTGCATAGGGCACCACAGCAAAATCCCGCTGCTGTCACATGAAACTCAAGTGGTCATTCCGAAAAATCGTGAGACCTGACTTCTCGCATGATGACTTTTTTGATATCCACAATGTCGCCTGTTTTAAACAGGCATGCTCCTGTTTCAACGTGCTGGGCAATGTAGGATTTGTGGGAGTCATAACTCTCATCTTCTCTCTTGTGCCCGATTTTGTATATTCAGGCATTTAAACACAAAAGTAAAAAGCCAGAACCGGAAGACTTCAATATTTTGCTTTTATTATATTTAAGCGAGGAAAGGGTAGGATTAGGAAACTCCTTACTGAGCTATAGTGGGCAAATAACAACGGCACAAAAATATAGTTCAAAATGGCTCAAAAATCAGGTACTTTTTAGCGTCTTACAAGCTTTGCTCTGAGAATCAATACCAAAAAATCCAACAAAGGCAACAACCATTACACGACTTCGCCTGTCTAATAAAATAGAATAGAAATAAATTTGAATGGTGATATGTTCAAGAAAGAAACCTCTCTTAGGTCACAGCAATGAACAGAAAGATCTTACAAGAGTGTGCCAAAGATAAGATTCTGATTGAAGCATTCAATACCGCCTGTGGCGCTGAAGAACGAAATCAGACATCGAATCGATGATCGGAAAAAGTTGAACTGGAATTTCTGTGGGATAAAAATTCAGGGTCCATTTCTAACAATTGTTTACAAACAAAGCGATTAATGCGGTTGGTGCAAGTTTGTTTCCTGCGGGTTGACTGTGGGCGGCCACGTAATGCTTCGTCCCAGAAGGTTGTGGCCGCTTTTTTGCTTAAATAATCCTATTCAGAATCATATTGAATGATTGAAATGACATCGTATCCCTTCAGTTTTTCACGCCCATTTAAGAAATTCAACTCAATCAAAAACACAACTCCTTGAATGTCACCACCCAATTTTCTCACAAGCTTCAAGGTTGCGGCTGCGGTGCCGCCGGTTGCAAGAAGATCGTCGACGATGAGCACCTTTTCATTTTGTGAGACGGCATCTTTGTGCATCTCCACTGCGTCGGTACCATATTCCAATTCATACTCTTCTTTTACCGTGGCAGCCGGTAACTTGCCTGGCTTTCGAACCGGCACGAATCCGATGTTCCACTTGTAGGCCAGCGCGGCTCCAAAAATGAACCCTCTCGATTCAATTCCGACGATTTTCCGAATTTCCTTATCACTAAACTTTTCAGCCAGCACGTCTACTGCTTCGTGAAACACCTTGCCCTCTCTCAAAAGCGTCGTGATGTCTTTGAAGCCAATGCCCTTTTTGGGAAAATCAGGGACATTGCGAATGAACTTCTGTAAGTCTGCCATTTGGGTTTCTCCAACTGTTATCAGAATTTGACGTCAAACGAATCGTATTTTCCTTCATATTCTTTCCACTCTACGAAAACATCGGTAACATGAGCGAATCGAGGCCCAGCCTTGACTTCTTTTATAAGCTCCTCTACCCTACCGCGTGCGCCTTCGGCTTCGATTTCAACATCACCATTAAAAAGATTCTTTACATAACCGTTTACATTAACTTTGTTGGCCGTTTTCTGGACAAACCAACGAAACCCTACACCCTGTACTCGTCCTTTTACTGTCAATTTTACACATACGTCCATCTATCTCACCAACTCCATCACCTTGTTTAGTGCCTGAGTTGCGTCTTTAGCATCAATAATCCCGGGATCAAAGTTCCAGGTCTTCAGACCAATCACCGGTTTGCCAAGTTTCAAACAAAAGGAAATCTCAGACAATGTACCGTATTCGCCATTTATGGCAATGACAGCGTCTGAGGATTTGACAATGATGACATTTCGCGCCTCGCCCAGCCCGGTTGCGATGGCAATATCAACGTAATCATTCGCATCCGATGTTCGATCGCCAGGTAAAATGCCAATCGTCGTACCGTGTTGTTTTTTGGCCCCTTTGCAGGCGGCCTCCATGACTCCTGATAAGCCACCGCATATCAACAAGCCATCATTTTGAGCAATTCTTTCTCCGACTTCTTCGGCAAGTTTGGCTATTTCAGGAGAACATTGGCCACCACCAATCACGCCAATCATCTTATTCGTTAACATTACGGGTATATCCTGTGCATCAGTCGCGGAAAAGGAATCGTTTCGCGGACATGTTTCAAGCCGCAGATCCAGGCGACAGTCCGCTCAATTCCCAATCCAAAGCCCGCATGCGGCACGGTGCCGTAACGTCTCAAATCGAGATACCATTCAAAGGCTTCTTTGGGCAAATCGTGATCTTTGATTTTTCGCTCCAATATCTTTAAGTCGTCCTCACGCTGCCCACCCCCGATGATCTCACCATAGCCTTCCGGCGCCAGCATATCTACACACAACGCCTTGCGCGGATCATCCGGATCATTTTTCATATAAAACGCCTTCACTTCGGTAGGATAGCGGTGAACCATGACGGGCTTATCGAATCCTTCGGAAATAATGGTTTCGTCTGCGCCGCCAAAATCGCTGCCATATTCAAAATCCACCTCCTTTTTTTTGAGAATTTCCGCAGCTTCATCATAGGTGATCCTCGGAAAGGGCCTCTTTACTTTTTCCAAGGCTGCCGTATCGCGTTCAATGGCTTTGAGTTCCTCACGCCTCGTTTCGAGAATCCTCTGAACAACGTACTCGACAAAATCCTCTGCCAAATCCATGTCGCCGTCCAAATCGAGGTATGCCACCTCAGGTTCGATCATCCAAAACTCGGTCAAATGGCGCCGTGTTTTGGATTTCTCAGCACGGAACGTGGGGCCGAAACAGTAGACTTTTCCGAAGGCCATGGCTCCTGCTTCCATGTAAAGCTGGCCACTTTGGGTTAGATAAGCCTGGGTCCCGAAATATTCGGTTTCGAAAAGGGTGGTGGTGCCCTCGCACGCCGCCGGTGTAAAAATCGGGGCGTCGATCAGAACGAATCCTCTGTTATCGAAAAAATCCCGGCACGCTCGAATGATTTCATGGCGAATTCTGAGAACCGCATGCTGGCGAGACGATCGCAGCCAGATGTGCCTGTGATCCATCAAAAACGTGGTTCCGTGTTCTTTCGGTGTGATTGGATAATCTTCGGTCAGTTGCAGAATTTGAACATCGCTGATTTGGAGCTCGTACCCGCCCGGTGCCCGTTTGTCGGCGCGAATCGTACCGGTCACTTTGACCGACGATTCCTGGGTTACGTCTTCGCAACGTTGAAACACGTCTTCACGGACGTCGCCCTTGAAGGCCACCGACTGAATGATACCGGTACCGTCTCGAATCAGCAAAAACCAGAGCTTTCCGCTGGAGCGTTTGTTGTAAAGCCATCCGTAAATGCTCACCTCTTTTCCGTCATGACTTGCAACATCTGAAATGTATACTCTGTCCTTCATTTAGGATAATCCTCTCTAATCAACGTTCAAAGTTGCATCATTCTTATTGTGTGTCTGAACGACTCCTGTTTCGTTCAGACGTTATTTAGACAACAGGAGGGGGATTTTGGAAGTTCGCATGACTTGTTCGGTCGTACTCCCGAGAATTGCTTCCCTGAATCGAGAATGACCAAAGGCCCCCATGATGATGAGATCGCATTTTTTTTCCTGTGAAATCTGAACAATATTTTTCTCTGGGTTCCCATGGACTCCCATTAACTCTACGTCAACGTCATATGGATTCAGATATGTCTCTGCATTTTGCAAATCTCGATTTCTTTTTTGTTCATTATCACTCACCGAAAGAATCGTCACCGGCACCTGCAAATTTTCAGCGACAAAGCCGGATAGTTGGAGTGCCTTATTTGCTTTATCGCTGCCGTCGTAGGCAATCAACATCTTCGAAATCTTTTTGAACTCTTTTGATGTAATAAAAATCGGTTTGTTGCACTGCCTGACTACGACCTCCAAAGTCGCTCCGCCAAATTTGCTGGTCCATTTTGCAAATTCGCCACGGGCGCCGATGATCAGGAGATCGACCAAATACGATTTCTCTTCGATGACATCGGCCGGCGGACCGTGGAGTTTTTCAGCCTCAAAATCAATTTTTTCTTTACGAAGAATAGCGGCGCATTTCTTGAGGACCGCATCGGCCTTGGACTCCAGCATCTTCTTCGATTCCTCCTGATAGACCGCAGACGGGATGACCGGCACAAAACCCTCTGTACCCATGGAAACGGCCCATTCAAAAAAGCGAATGTCGACCACCGTGAGTACCGAAATTCTTGCCTGAAATGCCCTGGCAAGCTGAACACAGTGCTTCACTTGCGCATCGGTATAAACCGAACCATCAACCGCCAGTAAGATGGATTTTATCATCTATCCCCAATCCTCGTATTTTGCGGCTCTCGTCATCAAGTCAAGCACAGCCTGTTTCGGGCTTTTATTCTCAAACAGCACCCGATACGTTTCTGCGATGATGGGAACTTCCACGTTGTGCTTGGCTGCCAATTCGTATGCAGAACGGGTTGTTTTAACGCCTTCAGCCACCATCACCATCTCAGTGAGGATCTCATTTAGTTTCCTGCCTTTCCCTATTTGCTCGCCAAGATACCGGTTTCTGCTGTATTTACTCATGCAGGTGACAATCAGATCGCCCATTCCTGACAGGCCGGCAAACGTGAGTGAGTCCGCACCCAACTTCGTACCCAATCGCGTAATTTCGGCGAGGGCCCGCGTGATTAATGCCGCCTTTGTATTCATGCCTGCACCAACCCCGTCAATGACACCGGCAGCAACCGCGACAATGTTTTTCAAAGCACCGCCAATCTCAACCCCAATGACGTCTTTGTGTGTGTAGACTCGGAAGACCTCCGACATGAACACGCTTTGTATCCATTTGGCCGTATTAAGACTTTTCGAGGCACACACCACCACCGTTGGCATGCCTTTACTCACTTCCTCGGCGTGACTCGGTCCCGATAAAACCGCAATTCTTGTGGCATTAAAACGTTCCTGGAGAATCTGACTCACTCTGAGCAGGGTATCGTTTTCAATCCCTTTGGCAACGCTTATGACGATGGTGTCCTTATTAACATGCTTAAGTTCACTCATAACTGAACGAACCGCATGCGAGGGGACCGAAATAACCAGCCCTTCATTGTCATCAGACAAGCGTGTAATGTTTGTCTCGGTTTTTATTCCCGGGGGAATGGACACGCCAGGCAAATACTTTTTGTTTACACCTTCAGATTCGATCGTGACAAGCATTTCCGAATCACGATCCCACAACGTAACCGTGTTGCCGTTTGAATTGAGCAGAATAGCAAGGGCCGTTCCCCAACTTCCTGCGCCGATGACTCCGAGTTTAGACAATTCTGACTCCTAATTCTGCGTGGTTATCGTGCCAAGAACCCATGCTTTCTCACCAACCGACTGACATGTCTCTAAAATTTTGTCCGTGCTGTTTGGTTCAACGACCAGGACCAAGCCAACCCCTAAATTGAACACCGTTCGCATCTCTTCATCCGGTACTTCGCCTTCGCCCTGAATGAGACGAAAAATAGCCGGAACTTCCCATGCCGACCAATCGATGTGAAGTCCAAGGCCGGCTGCAAGAAGTCGATGCGTATTGCCTTCGATGCCGCCACCCGTCACATGTGCAATTCCGTGTAGCCCATTCAAGGCTCGCACTTGTTGAATCAAATTCCGATAGGATCGATGCGGCTTCAGTAGTTCCGCGCCCAACGTGGATTGGATGTCCTCGACGTAGTGTGAACATTGGTAATGCTTCTGCTCGAAGAATATTTTGCGCACGAGCGAATAGCCATTTGTATGTAAGCCGTTCGACGCAGCACCGATCAGCACATCGCCAGCAGAGATTCTGTAGCCATCAATGATGTCGTCCCGGTCAACCAAACCGATGATTGAACCGGCCACGTCGAAGCTGTTTTCGGAATAAATACCGGGCATCTCCGCTGTTTCGCCGCCAATTAATGCACACTTTGCTTCTTTACAAGCACCAGAAATACCGTGCACAATGTCCTGAACCGACTTCAGATTCAATTTATTTGCAGCAATGTAGTCCATAAAGAACAGCGGGTCGGCGCCACTCACCATGATATCGTTGACACAGTGATTTACCAAATCTATGCCAATCGAGCGATATTGTTCCATCATTTGTGCGATTCTGACTTTTGTACCAACTCCGTCGATGCTTGAGACCAGGACCGGATTCTTTAACCCCTGCAGGTTCAAGGCATAAAATCCCGAGAACAGCCCAATCCCTCTTAACACATTGTCTGAGAAAGAGTCCTTTGCCATCTGTTTTATCGAGTCTTTGACCTGTTCGGCCTGCGACCGATCGACTCCAGCGATTTTGTAAGTAGTCGATGACATTAGGTTCGGCGTTTCAGTTGTCTGAAGTAGGTAGCTCTCACAATTTTCAAAAAGTCCAACACAACCGGGGATTGATAATCTCGATACGTCCAATCGTTGGCTACGAATTGGTCGTTTCGAAACCTCAATTGCACATCGGCATAAATTCCGTGTCCGAGATAGACGCGATGATCGTAATTTTTCGTGGTTGCCACCACCAGTTTCGCCAGTTCCAAATAAGCGGGATCGATGTTAACCTGTCGTTTTCCAGCCCTCGAGTATTCGAATTCCAACTCCATGTTAAAAAATTTCAGTTTTACAAAATCTTCGATTTTCTGCAAATCTCTGAAACTCACAAGCTGTTTTTGCAGGCCCGAGCCCATCTCATCTTCATAGTAATTGCTATAATCAAACATATAAACGGGCGAAACGTGGTCGATTTCGCCATATTGACTTTCCAAAGCTGCGGTAGCTTCAACTAATCTCTTGCTGTCTTTGAACGTGATGGCGGTCAAGTACTTCACCGGAGCCGCTGGTTTCACAGGTCGAATGTATTCGGGACTATCCAAGAATAGCCAACTCTATAAAAATGCCTAACGTTACAATAAAATGTGCGAACATAGACGGATAAATACTGCCGCTTTTGTGCACCAGATACCCCAAACTGACGCCAAAAAAACCACCGACGATGGATCCCAAAACTCCCGATGGAACGCCGTTTTGATACAACATGAATCCATATAGAGCACCTTGTGCAAATACAGCCGTTATCGACACCGCTGCGGCCGATTTTGCCCTTTCAAAAATGAAGCTGCGGAAGATGATTTCCTCCATGATCGGCAAATAAAAGGCCACCCCAATTCCCAACATAATCACAATATCA
>JABAHQ010005084.1_pt2 | contig 14014 bp, 12 predicted proteins | sample 7062091 | NCBI WGS metagenome assembly JABAHQ01 (sample SAMN14534359, study PRJNA622989) | marine sediment metagenome | biome: marine biome [ENVO:00000428]; feature: marine pelagic biome [ENVO:01000023]; material: deep marine sediment [ENVO:00002113] | place: India: Gulf of Kutch | collected...
GGCACCACCGAGGCGATCAACCTGGTCGCCACGGCCTGGGGCGCCGAGAACGTCGGCGAGGGCGACGAGATCGTCCTCACGGAGCTGGAGCACCACTCCAACATCGTCCCCTGGCAGCTCCTCGCCCGACGGACCGGCGCCCTTCTTCGCTACGTGGGGCTCGACGACCAGGGCCGCCTGCGCCTGGACGAGCTCGACCGGCTCCTGGGACCCCGCACCCGGATCGTCGCCCTGGGCCACGTCTCCAACGCCCTGGGCACGGTGAACCCCGTGGCCGAGATCGCCGAGCGGGTGCGGGCCGCGGACGCTCTCTTCCTCGTGGACGGAGCCCAGGGTGCGCCCCACCTCCCGGTGCGCGTGCAGGAGCTGGGGTGCGACTTCTACGCCTTCAGCGGCCACAAGATGTGCGGGCCGACGGGGATCGGCGCCCTCTGGGCCCGGAAGGAGCTGCTGGAGGAGATGCCGCCCTACCAGGGGGGCGGCGAGATGATCCGGATCGTCGAGAAGGAGGAGAGCACCTGGGCCGCGGTGCCCCACAAGTTCGAGGCCGGCACCCCCAACATCGCCGGCGCCGTGGGCATGGGCGCAACCGTCGAGTACCTGGAAGGGCTCGGCCACGAGGCGATCCTGGACCACGAGGCCCGGGTCATGGGCTATGCCCTGGAGCGCCTCTCCCGGGTCGAGGGGCTGAAGCTCTTCGGCCCCGAGGATCCGTCGGAGCGATCGGGAGCGGTCTCCTTCACCCTGGGCGACGCCCACCCCCACGACGTGGCCACGATCCTGGACTCCGAGGGCGTGGCGATCCGGGCCGGCCACCACTGCGCCCAGCTCGTCATGAAGCGCTTCGGCGTCTCGGCCACCGCCCGGGCGTCCTTCTACCTCTACAACACCACCGACGACGTGGACCGCCTCGTCGAGGGCCTGGAGGTGGTCCGGGGGATCTTCGGTCCCTGACCGACCCGGCCCGCGGCCCCTCCGCGCGCTCCGCGGGCCGTCCAGCCGTTGGGCGGACGATCCCATCACTCGTTAGATTGTTGATCGGAGTCCCGATTCCATGCAGCCCGAAAGCAGCGTGTCGTACCCGGAGCCCAAGCTCAAGTCGCTCTACCAGCAGCTGATCCTCGAGCACTACCGCCAGCCGCGGAACAAGGCGGAGCTCGAGGACAGCACGGTGGAGGTACACATGGCGAATCCGGTGTGCGGCGACGAGATCCGCCTCCAGCTCCGCATCGAGGACGACGAGATCGCCGAGGCCAAGTTCGTCGGTCAGGGCTGCTCGATCTCCCAGGCGTCGGTGTCGATGATGACCGGCCTCCTCAAGGGGAAGAAGCTCTCCGAGGCCGACGCCCTCGCCGAGCGCTTCACGGAGATGATGCACGGCGACGACGAGGCGGCCAGCGACCGTTCCATGGGTGACCTCCGCGCCCTCCAGGGCGTGAGCAAGTTCCCCGTGCGCATCAAGTGCGCCCTTCTCGGCTTCGACGCCCTCCAGGAGGCCCTGGAGGAGACCCGGGGCGCGGAGGGCGCGGGGTCGGGCGCCCGCTGACCCGGTCTCCGAAGCCGGGCACCCTCGCCCTCCTCCTGGCGGTCCCGCTCCTCGCGGCCTGCGGCGGTGAGGGCGGCTCTTCCGTCGCCGAGGACGCTCGTCCGGCGGCGGCCCCCGCGGACTCCGTCTCTCCCGTGCCCGACCGTCACCTCGGCGAGCTCGAGCGGGACCGGATCAGCCTCGCGGTGCCCTGGACCACCGACCAGGTGTCCCGGGACGCCACGGAGGGGACCGACAGCGCCCGGATCCGGTCGGTGCGCATCTCCCGCCTCGACGGGGCCGACCGCCTGGTCGTGGAGTTCGACACGGCCGACGCGGTGCCCGGCTACGTGGTGCGCACGACCCTGGCTCCGGTCCCTCTCTGCGCCGCCGACGACTCGGTGACGGCCCAGGGCGAGGGTCTCCTGGCGCTGAAGCTGGACAACGCCCTCGTCTCCGACGCCCTGGCCGAGGAGCCCGCCCCCGCCCCGGACGCCCTGGAGAACATCCGGGCGGTGCGGCTGGCTTGCGCCCGGTCCGGCGCGGTGGAGTGGGTGCTGGACGTCCAGCGGGCCACCTATTACCGCATCGTGGAGGCCTGGGGCCCGCCGCGGCTCGTGATCGACGTCATGCACTGGCAGGGAGAGCCGTAGCCGAACGTGCTCCTCGGCCCGACCTCACGGCTCCAGCGCCACCTTCACCGCCTCGCTGGCGCCGTGGCTCGCCGCGGCGGAGAGGGCGTCCCGGTACTCCTCCAGAGGGAAGACGTGGGTGACGATCTCCCGGACCGGAGCCCGGGTCTCCTCCAGGAGGCGCCGCGTCACTTCGAAGGTGTGGAGCGCCTCTCCCCGCCACTCCTCCCGCCCGTAGCCCACGAATCCCGCCACTCGCAGCTCCCGGGCCCAGAGCATCGTCAGGTCCAGCTTCCGGATCTCCCCCGCGCACCCCAGGACGACGAGGCGGCCCCGGGGCGACGCGTGGCGGAGCGCCTGGCCGAGGCTCCCGGCGTTGCCCACGCAGTCGAAGATCAGGGGAAAGCCGCCCCCGGCGTAGACCTCCGGGCCGATGATCGGTATGTAGGCCCGGGCGCCCGTCTCGATCAGGGCCTGGCGGGCCTCGGCGCCCGGGGAGACCACGTGGTCGGCGCCGAGGGCCCGGGCCAGGCGCGCTTCGTGGGCCCGCTTCGTCTGGGCCACGAGGGGGCCGGTCCATCCCAGGGCCCGGAGAGCCCAGATCGCCCCCAGGGCGATCGCGCCGCTCCCGATGACCAGGATCGGGCCCGGGTCCGGGAATGGGGTCCGGAGGGCCGCGTGCATCCCGATCGAGAGGGGCTCCACGAGGACCGCGGTCCGATCGTCGAGGTCGTGCACCGGAAAGAGCTGGCTCCGGTGGGCGATGATCTCCGGGCACCACCCTCCCGGAAGGTCCCGGTGATACCCCACCGTGAAGCCCGGGGACAGGGGGCTTCCGTCCACCTCCAGCGGTCCTTCCTCGCCGGCCCGCTCGCAGGTGGCGTGCAGGCCCGCGCCGCACGAGGGGCAGGGCTCCTCCCACCCCCGGACTCGACACGAGAGCACGGGGTCGACGGCCACCCGCGTCCCGGGCCGGAGCGCCACCACGTCCGGGCCCACCTCCTCGACCCGGCCCAGGATCTCGTGGCCGAGGACCGCGGGAAAGGAGCCGAAGGGCTCCATGACCGGGCTCGACGAGTAGGTCATGTAGCCGATGTCGGATCCGCAGATCCCGGACAGGAGAACCCGAAGCCGCACCCACTCCGGTCCCGGGAGGGGCGGGCGGGGGCGCTCCTCCATCCCCACGCCGCTCAGCGCCCCGAAGACGGCGGATTCGGTGATCCGCCCCAGGGTGTGGGCCTTCAGGTATCCCGCCACCGAGACGCGAAAGGTGACGGCCTTCACGGGACGGGGCTCCCGGGGGCACACCCACGCCGAGCCCGAGCGCACTGCGAGCGGTTCATGGCCGCAACGATACCGAGCGGCCGGGAGCGGGACCAGGCCGTGCGGCAGCGGGGTACCAGCGCCCACCCCGGAGCGCCGGGAGCCCGATCCCCGGGAACGGGCTCGCCCGATGGCGGCCGACGCCCCGACGGCCGGGGACAGCGGACGCGATTCCAGGCGAGGGAGCGGGCATGAAGACGGTGATCGTCGACGGCTGCCGGACATCCTTCTGCAAGGCGGGCACGGCGCTGCAGGACCTCACCGCGATCGAGCTGGGGAAGGTGGCGGTGCGCGAGCTCCTGGCCCGGGCCGACCTCCCGGGTGACGAGGTGGACCAGCTCGTCTACGGGACCGTGGTCCACAACCCCCACGCACCCAACATCGCCCGGGAGGTGGGGCTGGCGGTCCTCCCCGACACCGTGCCGGCCACCACCGTCTCCCGCGCCTGCATCACCGCGAACCAGGCGATCACCGACGCGGTGAACCTCATCGAAGCGGGCCAGGCCGACGTGGTGGTCGCCGGAGGGGCCGAATCCCTCTCCCACATTCCCATCACCGTCACGGACGAGCTCTCCAGGACCCTGGTGGCCGCCTCCAGGGCCAAGGGCGTGGGCGAGACCCTGGGCGCCGTGAAGAGCCTCCGCCCGAAGGACCTGATCCCGGTGCGCCCCGACATCGCCGAGCCGACCACCGGCGAGACGATGGGCGAGGCCACCGAGCGGATGGCCAAGGAGAACGGGATCTCCCGGGAGGATCAGGACCGGTGGGCCCTGCGCTCCCACCGCCTCGCCGCCGAGGGCACCGAGGACGGGCGGCTGACCCGGGAGATCGTGCCGGTCTACGTCCCGCCGGACTACGACGTGGTGGAGCCCCGGGACAACGGGATCCGTGAGGACACGAGCTTGGAGGCCCTGGCCGGGCTGAGGCCCGTCTTCGACCGGAAGCACGGGAGCCTGACCGCGGGCAACTCCTCGCCCCTCACCGACGGAGCCTCGGCGGTTCTCCTCATGTCCGGGGCCCGAGCCCGGGACCTGGGCTACGAGCCCCTGGGTCGGATCCGGAGCTACGCGTACACGGCCCTGGACCCCGCCGGCCAGCTCCTCCAGGGCCCCGCCTACGCGGCGCCGATCGCCCTGGACCGGGCCGGATTCGAGATGGCGGACATCGAGCTGATGGAGATGCACGAGGCCTTCGCCGCCCAGGTCCTCTCCAACCTCCGGGCACTGGACTCGGAGCGCTTCGCCCGGGAGGAGCTGGGCCGCTCGCAGAAGGTCGGACACCCCCCCGAGGACGTCATCAACGTCATGGGGGGCTCGATCGCGATCGGCCACCCCTTCGGAGCCACCGGAGGCCGCGTGACCACGACGCTCCTCAACGAGATGGCGCGCCGGGACCTGGAGGTCGGGCTGGTGACCGTGTGCGCCGCGGGCGGGATGGGCTTCGCCATGGTGGTGGAGAGGCGCTGAGCCCGACCCCGCCTCAGTCCGCCTCGCGCAAGGCCTCCCGGATCTCCTCGAAGGGGGGCAACCGGGAAGCGTCATCGCTCACCCAGGCGTAAGCGATCCGGCCCTCCCGGTCCACGACGAACGCCGCCCGCTTCGACACCCCCTCGAGGCCGTGGTAGTCCTCGTAGAGCACGTCGTAGTCCCGCGACGCCTCCCGGTTGAAGTCCGAGAGGACGGGAAAGGGGCAGCCGCACTCCTCGGCGAACCGCTGGTTCACGAAGGGCGAGTCCACGCTTATCCCCACGATCTCCGCGTCGAGCTCGGTCCAGCGGTCGTAGCCGTCGGCCGCGGCCCGCATCTCCTCGGTGCACGTTCCCGAGAAGGCGAGGGGGAAGAAGAGAACGACGACCCTGCGCTCGCCCCGGTAGTCGCTCAAGCGGAGGGGGGCCTCACCGGGCTTCACGGGAAGGGCGATCTCCGGGGCTCGCTGACCTGGGCTGGGGGGCATGGCGCGTCGCCTCGATCCTCGGGGTGTGCTAGCTCTCGCCCCGGAGCTCGCGGTCCAGGGCCCGACGGGTCTCCCGTCGTCGCTCGGCCTCCCGGAAGTGACGTCGGTCCTCGTCGGTCTCGAGCTTCAGCTTCCGGACCGGAACGGGCCGGTCCTCCTCGTCGATCGCCACGAAGGTGAGGAAGCAGGTGTTCGTGTGGCGCTTCTCACCGCTCAGGAGGTCCTCCGCGATCACCCGTACCCCCACTTCCAGGGAGGTCGTTCCCACGTAGTTCACCCGGGCCCTGCAGGTGACCAGCTCGCCGGCGTAGATCGGCTCCTTGAAGTCCACCCGGTCGATCGAGACGGTGACGCACGGACGGCCGGCGTGACGCATGGCGGCCACCGCCGCAGCCCGGTCCACCATGGAGAGGACCACGCCGCCGAAGACGTGGCCCAGGTTGTTCACGTCCCCGGGCATCATGAGCTGGGAGACCGTGGAGCGGGATTCGGAGGGCGGCTTGGGGTCGGGCAGGTCCGTGCTCTCGCTCATGGCGTCGGGGGCCTCCACGGTGTACGCCGGATTCGGACGGCCGAAAGCTAAGGGATCGGGTCCGGGTTGCACGAGCCCCGTGGCGCCGTGCAGGTTCGCTCGAACCCCGACGGGCCGTTTGCCCGGGGGATGGCGACGAGCGAGGGGTCCACGAAGGAGGACGTCGGTGACCGGAGAGGGCGACAAGAGCGGGATGTCCCGGGTTCAGTGGAGCGGGCTGGTGGGCGGCGGGATCGCCTTCGCCGTCCTCCTCCTTCTTCCCGCCCCCGGTGGGCTCTCCGACGAGGGCTGGCGGACCGCCGCGGTGGGGGTCCTCATGGCCGTCTGGTGGATGACCGAGGCGATCCCGATTCCCGCCACCGCCCTGGTTCCCCTGGTGGCCTTCCCCTTCCTGGGCGTCCTGGAGATGTCCGGCGCCGCCGAGCCCTACGCCAACGAGCTGATCTTCCTCTTCATGGGCGGCTTCCTCCTCGCCTTCACCATCGAGCGCTGGGGCCTGCACAAGCGGATCGCCCTGGGGATCATCTCGGCGGTGGGAACCGGCCCCCGGAAGCTGATCCTGGGCTTCATGCTGGCCACGGCGTTCCTCTCCATGTGGATCTCCAACACGGCCACCACGGCGATGATGCTCCCCATCGGGCTCGCCGTGGGCGAGATCTTCCGCCAGGCCGACCAGGAAGGGCCCTACGAGTTCGGGATCGCGCTGATGCTGGGGACCGCCTACGCGGCCTCGATCGGAGGGGTCGCCACGATCATCGGGACGCCCCCCAACGCGGTCCTGGCGGGGGCGGCAGACGAGCTTCTGGGGGTGACGATCGGCTTCGTCGAATGGATGACCGTGGGGGTCCCTCTGACCGTGGCGCTCCTCCCCCTGGCGTGGCTCCTCCTGGTGGGCGTCCTCTACCCGCCCGGGGAGGTGGCGGGCGACGCCGAGCGCATCATCGTGGAGGAGCGGGAGTCCCTCGGCCCTCCTTCCCGGGGAGAGAAGATCGTGGGCGCGGTCTTCGTGCTCACCGCCGCGGCGTGGATCATGCGCTCGCCCAAGGTGCTCGGCGCCTTCACGATCCCCGGGATCCAGAGCTTCGCCCCGTCGGTGGGTGACGCCACGATCGCCATGGCCGCCGCCCTCCTCCTCTTCCTCCTCCCCGTGGACCGGAAGCGGGGGATCTTCGCCCTTGACTGGGAGACGGCCCGGAAGATCCCGTGGGGAGTGCTCGTCCTCTTCGGGGGCGGACTCTCCCTCGCCCGGGCCATGGACCGGAGCGGCCTGGCCGAGTGGATCGGCACCAGCGTTGCGGCCCTGGGCGACGTCCCTGCGGTCGTGCTGGTGGGCGCCGTCGCCGCCCTCTTCGTCTTCCTGACCGAGATCACCTCCAACACGGCCACCTCCACCATGGCCATGCCGGTCATGGCGGGGGTGGCGGCGGGCCTGGGCTTCGCCCCCGTGACCCTGATGGCCACGGCCGCCCTCGCCGCCTCCATGGCGTTCATGCTCCCGGTGGCCACCCCGCCCAACGCCATCGTCTTCGGCTCCGAGTACCTCACGATTCCCCAGATGGCGAAGGCGGGGATCTGGATGAACATGCTCTCGATCGCCGCCGTCACGACCGCGGCCACCCTCCTGATCCCGCTGCTCCTCCTCTGACCTTCGCTCCCCCGTCGCGGCCGGTCCGCAAGGTCGGAGATCCTCGGCGCACGAAGGAAAGCCGCGGCGGGCCACACACGGCCCGCCGTGGTGGGACCCCGGGCCGGATCCTGGTGCTCCCGGTCCCGGCGGACGTAGTCTTCACCTCCGATCCCCGTCCAGCGCCGTGGCACCCTGCCGGGAGGACCGATGAAGGAGCAACTCCGCGAGGCGATCCGGAGTCTCTGTCGGGGCTACCCCGAGGAGTACTGGCGGGAGCGGGATCGTGAGAGGGCGTATCCCGAGGAATTCGTCCGGGAGCTCACCGACGCGGGCTACCTGGCGTGCCTCATCCCCGAGGAGTACGGGGGGGCGGGCCTGGGCCTCCGGGAAGCGTGCGTGATCCTGGAGGAGATCAACCGCTCGGGCGGCAACGCCGCCGCCTGCCACGCCCAGATGTACACCATGGGCACCGTGCTCCGGCACGGATCCGAGGAGCAGAAGGAGCGCTGGTTGCCGCCGATCGCCAGCGGTGAGCTCAGCCTCCAGGCCTTCGCGGTCACCGAGCCCGACGCCGGATCCGACACCACGAAGATCTCCACCTTCGCCGAGCGGGTCGGCGACCGCTACGTGGTGAGGGGAAAGAAGATCTTCATCTCCCGGGTCCAGCACTCCCACCTCATGGTCCTCCTGGCCCGGACCACCCCCCTGGAGGAGGTGGAGAAGAAGACCCGGGGCCTCAGCGTCTTCATGGTGGACCTGCGGGAGGCGGGCGATGCCGTCCGGGTCCGACCCGTGGACACGATGATCAACCACGAGACCAACGAGGTCTTCTTCGACGAGCTGGAGATTCCGGCCGAGAACCTGATCGGCGAGGAGGGCTCGGGCTTCTCCTACATCCTCGGGGGGATGAATGCCGAGCGGATCCTCCTGGCCTCGGAGTCGGTGGGTGACGCGCTCTACTTCACGGACCGGGCCACCGAGTACGCCGGCGAGCGGGTCGTCTTCGACCGGCCGATCGGGAAGAACCAGGGCGTCCAGTTTCCCATCGCCCGGGCCTACGTCCGCACCCGGGGCGCCGCGGCCCTCCGGGACGGGGCCGCCTCGCTCTTCGACGCCGGCGAACGCTGCGGGGCCGAGGCCAACATGTGCAAGTACCTGGCCTCGGAGGCGGCGTGGGAGGCCGCGAACGCGGCGATGGACACCTTCGGGGGCTACGGGTTCGCCGAGGAGTACGGGGTCGAGCGGAAGTTCCGGGAGGCCCGGCTCTACATGGTGGCGCCGGTCTCCAACAACCTGGTGCTGAGCTACGTGGGGCAGCACGTACTGGGGATGCCCCGGTCGTTCTGAGCGGACCCCGGGCTACGAGCCGTCGATCGCGGCCCGGATCGCCGCCACGGTGCGCCGCACCCTGAAGTCCATGAGGCGCTCCCCCACGGCGATCGTCTCTTCCGCGGGGGCGATGCTGAGGCCGTTGATCGTGGCCTTCCCCGCCGCGACCCGCTGGTCGTAGCGGACCACCGTGGGGTCCACGACCATCATCATCGAGGTGATGTAGTAGTTGTCGTGGAAGCCGTCGTCGCTGGGCTGCACGACCCCCAGCTCATCCTCCATGTACCTCAGGACCTCGTCGTAGTCGTAGTACTCCGGGATGTAGTGGGCCCGGGCGTCGCTCCAACGCCGGTTCAGGACCCGGGCCGTCGCCTCGAGGTGGCGCTGGTTGCCCCCGCTGTCGCCGATGAGGACGATCTCGGTGAACCCGTGGGCCCGGAGGCTGCTCGCCACGTCGTCCAGGACCCTTCGGAAGGTCTCGGGCCGGAGGCTGATCGTCCCGGGGTAGCGCATGTGCCCGGTGGGCTCGTCGATCTCTCCCTCGGGCACCAGCTCGACGATCGGCGCGCAGAGGGCGTCGCCCAGCCTCCGGGCGATGCGCTCGCACATCCCCAGGAGGACGTAGTTGTGCTTTCCGGTGGCCACGTAGGGCCCGTTGTCCTCGATCCCGCCGGTGGGAACGATCGCCGTGGTCGTTCCGGCGGCGAGGAGGTCCCGGACCTCCATCCAGGTCAGCTCTTCGATCCAGACCGACTCGAGGGCCTCGATCGGGCGGGGGGCGTCGAAGCCCTCGGGGCGAGGGGCCTCCTGGGCCGCGAGTCCCGCGGTGCCGAGGAGCACCGCCCCCGTCAGGGCCGCCCACGTGCGACGTCTCGCCCCGGCCCACCAGCCGGGCCGTGGGCCGCCCGACCCCGACACGTCCCCCGGGCTCAGCACGCCACGCAGTTGTGGTTGTTCTTCGACCCCAGGCTCTCCAGGAGCTCCACCGTCTCGGGGAAGACCTGGACGCGCTGGACCGGACCGTTGGCCATGTCCGCGGTCGTCTGGCCCCGGCGGCTCACCGCCGTCACGTCGGCGCCGTGCTCGACGAGGTAGAGGATCATCTCGTCGTCCCCCCGGGCGGCGGCGAAGTGAAGGGGCGAGTAGCCGTTGTGGTCCCTGGCGTTCACGTCGAGCCCCAGCTCCCCGACCAGGTACTTCATCGCCGGGAGCCAGCCGTCGGGCGCGTGCCGGTGAGAGACCCCGGCCCTGCCGCTGCCGTCGCCCCCGGCGTGGCCCACGCCCGCCGCCGCCACGATGGCGGGCACGCCCGGTCCCCCGGGAGGGACCCGGGGCAGGCCCGACGGATCCTCCCGGGTCCGATCCGCGCCGTAGCGGCGCCGCCTCGGCGTGGGCTTCACGGTGGGGATCGCGGGGTCGGCCCCGTACTCCCGGAGGAGGCGCATCGCGTCCACGTCCACGGCGTGGGCCGCCCTCCAGAAGGGCGTGGCCCCGGCGATGTTCACGCTGAGCTGGGTGAAGTTGTACTCCAGGTACCAGAGGTGGCGCTCCAGGCGGACGTCGGGATCGGCCCCCGCCTCCAGATACGCCCGCATGACCTCCAGGTAGGTGGCCCGCTGCTGCCTGTAGGCCTCCTGCTGGGGATAGCGGGCCTTGGGCGCCCACCGGGTGTTGACCACCGCGAAGAGCGGCGTGGCGCCGGCCTCGTCGGCAAGGGTGGGGTCGGCGCCCCGCTCGAGGAGCTCCAGGGCCAGGTCGAAGTGCCCGTTGATCGTCGCCATGAGGAGAGGGCTCACCCCCTCGCCCACGCTCACCCGGTTCACGTCGGCCCCGGCGTCGAGGAGCGCCACGACGACGTCGCAGTGACCCTCTCGCACCCCGTGGAGGAGCGCGGTCAGCCCACCCTGGTGCCCCACCAGCTCCTCGTAGCCGTTGGGCGGTCGGTCGCCCAGATCCTGATCACCCCCGGACGCCCGGACCAGCTCGTCGACCCTCTGGAGGAGCTCCTCGGGCGGATCGAGCTGGATCTCCCGGGCCGCGTCCATGGCGGCCTGGACCTGGCTGGGCGAGGCCCGCCACCGGTCCGGGTCGGGAGAGCTCTCGCGGAACGTCTCCAGGGCCCGGTCCCGGGCGTGACGGGCCGCCGAGTCCACGGCCGCGAGCGAGGGAACGTGGACGACCCGCTCGTGGAGAGACGGAGCCGCCCCGGCCTCGAGGAGAGCCCGCACCGCCTCCACGCGGCCGAAGTCGGCGGCGAAGATCAGGGGGGTCTGGTCCCAGGTCTCCTCCCGGAGGTCGACGTCGACGCCCCGGGCGAGGAGGGCCCGGATCGCCCTCACGCTCCCGGCCCGGGCCGCCAGGTGCAGAGGGGTGACCCCCGTCGTGGTGGTCACGGGAGCCGGGCCGGCGCCGGCCTCGAGGAGCACCTCCACCACCGCTCCCTCCCCCTCCGAGGCGGCCACGTGGAGGGGAGCGTAGCTCCCGTTCCGGGTCCCCGCGCCCAGGTCGGCGCCGGCGTGGATCAGCATCTCCGCAAGGACCACGTCGCCGTTCCGGGCCGCCCAGTGGAGGGCGGTCATGCCGTCGGCCTGGGGCGCGCTCACGTCCGCTCCCCCCTCGATCAGTCGGCGGACCGCGTCCCGGTCCCCCTCCCTGGCCGCGTCCGCCACCGGGGATCCGGGGGGCACCGCGACCTCCGGAGCGTCGGCCGCCCCGGCGGCCCCCGACCCGGCGACCGCGTCGGCCGCCGGCGACCCGGACCCCACCCCGGCTCCCAGGAGCCCGGCCACCGCCAGGACGACGACGCCGAAGCGCGTGCTCACACCAGCCCCGACAGGGGAAGCCGCCCGGTGCTGTCCCCGAAGCTCTCCAGGTCCCGGAGGCCCAGGACGTGGAGGAGGCTCAGCATCGCGTTCGCCATCGGGGTGCCTTCGGGCGCCTTGACGTGGAGATCGCCCTGGAGCTGTCCGTTGGCGCCCCCCGCCACGAAGAGGGGGCAGCGGCGGTGGTTGTGGACGTTGGGATCCCCCATCCCGGACCCGTAGAGGACCATCGTCCGGTCCAGGAGCGTGGCGTCGCCCTCCGTGATCCCCTGCAGCTTCTCCAGGAGGTAGGGCACCATGCTGACGTGGTACTCGTTGATCCTGGCGAAGTCGAGGATCGCCTCCTCGTCGCCGCCGTGGTGGGAGGCCGGGTGGAAGGGCTTGTACACGCCGCTCTCCGGATAGACCCGGGCCGACGAGTCGCGGCCCATCTTGAAGGAGAAGACCCGGCACATGTCCGACTCGAAGGCCAGGGCCTGAAGGTCGAACATCATCTCCACGTGCTCCCGGAAGGAGTCGGGCACGCCGGGAGGAGCCTCGGGCAGCTCCCGGAGGGCGCCGCTCGCGCTCCGTTCCTCGGTCCGCTGGATCCGGCGCTCCAGCTCCCGCACGTTGGTCAGGTAGCGGTCGAGGCGCTCGCGGTCCGTGGCGCTGAGCTGCCGCTTCAGCTCGGCGGTCCGGCCGGTGATCCAGTCGAGGATGCTCCCCCTCGTCCGCCGGCGCTGGATCCGGTCCTCGAGGCTGCCCCCGGCGCCGAAGAGCTGCTCGAAGGCGACCCGGGGGTCCCGGATCACGGGCAGGGGCTCGGTGGGCGACGCCCAGCTGATCGTGTCCGTGTAGACGCAGGTGTAGCCGTAGGCGCAGCCGCCCGCCTGATCCACGTTCTCGATGCAGAGCTGCATGGAGGGGATCGGCGTGTCCTGGCCGAAGCGCCGGGCGTAGAGCTGATCCAGGGACGTGCCCGCGAAGACGTCGGAGCCCTCGGTCTGCTTCGGATGGGCCTGGGTCAGGAAGGTCGCGCTGGTGCGGAAGTGGTCGCCCCCGATCTCCTCCGGGTCGAAGGCCTCGGCCATGCGAACGTCGGTGTTGCTGATGACGGTGAGGTAGTCCCTGAAGGGCTCGAGGGGCCGTAGCGCGGTCCCGGTCAGGTCGAGGCCGCGGCCCACCCGGCGGGGGGACCAGAGGTTCTGGGACGCGCCCCACTCGTTGGACCCCGCCGCGCCGTGGACCATCTCGATCGCCACGAGACGGGGCCGGTCGAGCTCGGCCCCCATCCGCGACCATCCCCTTCCGGCCGGCACCATGGCGTCGAGAAAGGGGAGGGCCACCGACGCGCCCATCCCCTTGAGAAAGGTCCGGCGCGACAGGCGCTTGCCGGTGATGAAGTTCATCGTCGGGTCACTCCTCGCTGTCGTCCTGCTCTTCGGCCGCCACCTCCGCCCTCTTCTTCTGGAAGGCGTCGCTCTCCACGACGCCCAGGATGAAGGAGGAGATGCGGTATTCGTCGGCTTCCGCCTCCCGGGCGATCGCCCGGACCGCGGGCTTGTCGAAGTACTCGACCCGCCGACCGAGGGCGTAGGCCATGAGATTCTCGGTGAACGTCCGAACCAGGGGGATCGGGCGCTTCAGCAGCGCCCGACGGAGGTCCGACGGGCTCTCAACCGGGGTTCCGTCGTACATCTCGCCCCGGGTGTCCAGGGGCATGCCGTGCTCCCGGATGCGCCACTTCCCGGCGACGTCGAAGTTGTCCAGCGCCAGGCCGATCGGATCCATGAAGCGGTGGCACGACGCGCACACGGGGTTCGCCCGGTGCATCTCCATCCGCTCCCGTGTGGTGAGCATGCGACCGTCCTTCGAGCCCTCGGTCTGCTCCAGATCGGGCACCCCCGGCGGGGGCGGAGGGGGCGGCGTGCCCAGGAGGACCTCCATCACCCACTTCCCCCGGAGCACCGGAGAGGTCCGGTTCGCGTGGGAGGTCAGCACCAGGATGCTCCCCTGGCCCAGGAGTCCGCGCCGCCGCTCGTCGGTGAGCTCGACGCGCCGGAACTCCTCCCCCACGACGCCGGGGATCCCGTAGTGTCGGGCGAGGCGCTCGTTCACGAAGGTGTAGTCCGCCGTGAAGAGGTCGAGGAGGCTCCGGTCCTCACGCACCAGGCTGTAGAAGAAGAGCTCGGTCTCCCGCCGCATGGCGTCGGCGAGCTCCTGATCGTAGTCGGGATAGCGGAGGCGGTCCGGGTGGACCTTGTCCAGGTCCTGGAGCCGGAGCCACTG
>JABAHQ010001499.1_pt5 | contig 14012 bp, 14 predicted proteins | sample 7062091 | NCBI WGS metagenome assembly JABAHQ01 (sample SAMN14534359, study PRJNA622989) | marine sediment metagenome | biome: marine biome [ENVO:00000428]; feature: marine pelagic biome [ENVO:01000023]; material: deep marine sediment [ENVO:00002113] | place: India: Gulf of Kutch | collected...
CGGACCATCCTTGCCGGAGAAGCGGCGGAGCCGCCTTCGGGTCAGTGGGGCGCCCTGGTCCTCGTGCTCCCGGACCAGATCCAGCAGGGGCGGCAGGACGGAGCTATAGGCATCATCGGGGTCGGGGCCTGGTTTCCGCCGGCCCCGCTGGAGGGCGGTGGGGGTGAGGACACCGGCTGGTTGCCGCCGGAGCCAGGTGCCGGACCAGGGCGCACCGTAGTTCGATTTGACCACGCCGAGCCGCACGTACTGGTCGGCCTCTTCCTCCGCTACCCCAAACCTCTTGGCAGTCTCGGGGCGCATTAAAGCCATGGCAGCCGCCCACCGCACCCCATCAACAAGGGCCGAGGCGCCCCGCAGGATATAGGGGCCTAGCCGGTCTTCCTCCGCATCGAGCCCTTGCTTTGAAACGTGGTGAGCCAACAGGACGGTGGCGCCTGTTTCGGCCCGGAGGGTCTCTAAGACTTCCACGAACCGAGTTGCCGCGTCATTGTCATTTTCCTACCCGGAACGGAAACGACTGGCCGGATCCAGGACCAGCAAGTTCACCTCGACCGGAAGGTCCTCGATGAGGCGGGCAATCTCCCGATGGCGGCCGGTGGCCACCACCCGCCCGTCCACTTCGGCAACCAGCCGATTGTCGAACCCAACCCAGGAGGCCAAGAATAGGCGCCGGCGCACCAGCTCCTCCTCCTGGGGGGTCCATTCGCCGTCCCGTTTGAGCTGGTCCAGGATGGCCTTGAACCGCCGGTGAAGCTCCGCGCGGTCATCTTCGGCGGCCAGGACCAATACGCCCCCCTGCTCGCCCACGTCCAACCCCAGGAAAGGGCCGCCCGTGGCCACCCCGATTGCGAGCTGGAGTAGCAGCATGGACTTTCCGGTGCCACCTCCGGCAGCGAGCACACCCACCACGCCGAGCGGCAGAAACCCCTCTACCAGCCAACGCCGGACCGGCGGCCGGGTATCCAGGAGGTCGCCCACCGCCAGGGCCCCCGGGTCCTCCAGATGGGGCACAGCTTCCGCCTCCAGCTCCTCCAAGCCCTGCCGGTGCCGGTCTAGCAGGCCCCGAAGCTCATCCGGGTTACAGGACCCCGCCCTCGATCGGAAATCCTCGGCCAGAGCCATGGCTCGGCGTAGGTGGGCCCGCCCGCGCACCACCTCGGCGTAGTGCTCAATGTTGGCGGTGGTCGGAGTGATATTGGCGAGGTGGGCGAGGTAGGCGTGCCCGCCGGCCTCTTCCAGCTGCTCCCGCTCCTCCAGGACGGCCGCGGCGGTGACCATGTCCGGGGCTTGCCCGCGGGACAGCACCTCCTCGATGGCCTGGAAGACCAAGTGGTGGTCGTAGCAGTAGAAGGACCGGGCCTCCACCAGGCCGGCCACCCGGTCCATGGCGCCCTCATCGAGAAGAAGGCCGCCCAAGACGGCGGCCTCGGCCTCCAGGGAGTGAGGGGGCGGGTAATGGTATTCTAGGCCTGCGTCTTTAGGTGCTTCCCCAGTGCCCGCTTGCTTGGCGGTGGGCGGGCCCGGCGGGGTTAAGCTTCGCCTAGTCATCCCCCCCCTCCCCGAGCAATTCCCGAGCCCGTTCCCGGGCTTCGTCGCTCAGCCAATACCTTGACACGGTAACCGGGTGCCCCCATCGGCTCTTCGCCTGCTCTGTTTTGCGGGAGACCGGGATCCTGTGACGATGCTCGATTTCGCTGACCGTGGAATGAAGCGCGTGGTCGCCGATTTTTTCAGCTTCGAAGCGGTTCAACGACCAGCCCGCGGCGAGGGTGGCGAGGATAGTGCCAAGCTTCGTATCCCGGCGAATCCGGGGCTTTTCCCCCTTTTGCCGGTGGTTTTCAACGGCGGCTTCGCTCATTGCCCACCCCCCTCACCCTCGCCCTCGGCAAGGTTCCGCCGTTCCCAATTCTCTACGTCACTGGCCCGCCAGCGGGTAACCTGCGGGGATAGTTTCACGGGCTTGGGGAACCTTCCCTGGGCAGCCCACCTCCAGGGGGTGGTCCTGTGGACCGAATACCGTGCTGCAATGTCTCGGTCGGTCAGATAGGTGTCCGGCATGGGGCGCCTCCCTTTCCGGGGGCGCTGCCGCTTTGGCAAGGGGGAAGGGAAAAATAAACGCCCCCGCGACCAACGACAGCACCCCACCTATTGGTGGTTCGCTGCCGGAGGTCGCGGGGGCGTCCCGGACGGATCCGACGAAGATGGTACCTACCAGGCGGCGAGCGCTATCGGTACGCCCCAGCTCAACTGCCGACTGGATTGTTGGTGTGTACCGCCAAATCAAGCGGCACGTTTTTAGCCTAGCACTATTACTCGTTGCGTCAAAACGCCTCAGACTGTTCCGGCCAGCCTCGCTTTGTTACCCCCTGGCCTCACCAATGCTTGTCACCTCGGCCACCTCCGGAAGGCCGTCCCGGCAGTACCGCGACCACTCCGCCATGAGCCGCGCCCGCTGTGGCAGCAGCTCATCCCTAGCGTAAGCAGCCCTTGTGGCGTCGCTGTTGACGTGGGCCAGGGCCAGCTCGGACACCTCATCCGCATAGGCGGTAGCGGACCGGGCCCAGTCCTTGAAGGAACTCCTAAACCCGTGAACCGTCGTGTCCACCTCCATGCGCCGGACCACCGCCGTCAGGCTCATGTCCGACAGCGCCCCGCCCCGTGGGGCCGGGAAAACGTAGGGGCTGCCCTCGAATCGCGGCATGGCCTCCAGGACGGCCAGGGCGTCCTCGGATAGTGGGATCCTGTGCTCCTTTCCGGCCTTGATCCGATCCGCCGGCACGGTCCAGATTCGGGCCCCAAGGTCGATTTCCTCCCAGGTGGCGAACCGGGTTTCCCCCGAGCGGGCGGCCGTCAGGATGGTGAGCTCCAGGGCGCGGGCGGCGTTGCCCTTCCGTTGCCTCAAGGCCTCCATGAAGCCGGGCACCTCCTGCCAGGGGAGCGCCCGGTGGTGGGTGGTCTTGCGGATCTTGTTCGGTGCCGGCAGCACCTCCTTCAGGTTGCCCTCCCAACGGGCCGGATTCTCCCCGCTGCGGTAGCCGGAGACGCTGGCCCAGGTCAGCACCGACTCCATGCGCTGCCGGACACGGGTAGCTGTCTCGGTGCGCTCGTGCCAAATGGGCTCAAGGACCTGGAAGACGTGGGGCAGGGTTATCTCTTCCACGGGCACGGCGCCGATATGAGGGAAGGCATGAATCTCCAGGGAGGAAATCCAGTCCCGCTGATGCTTGGAATTGCGGAGCTCCGACTCCTTGGCCGCATGGCACTGGCGGGCGGCCTGCTCGAAGATGAGGACGTTTTGGCGCTCTTCCAGGCTTTCCCGTGCGGCCCTGCGTTCCGCCACAGGGTCAATGCCGGCGGCAATCTTCTCCTTGGCCTGGCGGGCCTTCACTCGGGCCTGCGCCAAGGGCACCTCGGGGAACCCTCCCAGGCCAATATCCCGCCGCTTCTTCCCCACCTTGGTGCGGAGAATCCAGGACCTTGCGCCCGCCTTGCTCACCCGCAGCAGCAGCCCGGAGACGCCGCCGACTGCATAAAGGCCGGGGTTCTCCAGCCTTTTGACCTCGATGGCCGATAATTCCTTTGCCTGCTTGGGCATGGTCGGAGCCAACCCTCCCTGATAGCCTGGCTGAACAGGAGTTATGTGGAGGCAATTTTGATACCAACAACCTGCCCCACATTAGCTATTGCTCTTGCAGGCTACAAGATGCTACCTTTTGATACAAGGAAATAATTGCCAGTCAAGGGGTTAGGTGGGAAAGCTGCTACACACAGCTACCGGGTGCAACCCCGGAACGGTGGACCTCGGCTCCACCAGCACCCCGAAGCCCGCCAGCCGGCGGGCTCTTTTTTCGGACCTCGCTTCATCCGTCCCCTTCTCTTTGCCGGGCTCAGCCAGTCAACCTTCGCCGGCAGCCCTTTCCCTCTTTTCCCCCAGGGCGTACACCCCGAACGCCAGCTTGTGTGCGGAGGGTCGCTTGCGCAGAAAGCGGTCGGCGAACTTCAGCGGGTAGCCCAGCAGGGAGACCCCGAGGAACGCGGACGCCGACAGGGCCCGGGACAGGGCACTGCGGCCCTCGAGCACCAGAGCTGCGTAGTGGGCTGCCAGTGTGGCCATGGTGACCGAGGGGCCGATGTGGAAGCCGCTCTCCCCCGGCCGGAATCCGCTTTGTTCGAGCAGGCGCTCCAGGCCGGGCACCGTGTATCGGCGGGAGTCGATAGGGTCGGCATGGTATTGCTGCAGGAAGGGGACCTCGATGTAGACCGCGCCTCCCGGCTTCAGGACGCGGTAGCTCTCGGCCAGGAAGGGCCGGTCGTCGGCCAGGTGCTCGATGAGCCCTGTCGCCACCACCAGATCCACGGTATCGCCCGGGAACGGCAGCCGGGCGACGTCGCCGACCACGTCAACCCCGGAAATGGACGCTGCGTCCAGGGTCCGGACATGGGGGGCCAGCCGCCTTCCCCCCGAGCCGACATCGACGACCACGGCCGGCGGGGGGTAGCGGCCCACCACCTCCTCCGCCCGGGGGTCGCACTGGTAGGTCAGGCTGGGATAGTGGCCACGCAGGGATTTTCCGAAGGGCACGCTGGCACCTTTCTTCCGCCCCGTTCGCGGATGGGCTTCCTTCCCCTCGTTGCACACAACCCAGGTCCGGTCAAGCGGCCGGGTACACCCCCGCTGCCCAAGAGGGTTCTCCCGAATTGTCCGGGCGGACGTCTTCCTGCTAATCCATAGTTGTCCGGAGGCACTTTTCCTGAGGAGCACCGCATGGGGACCGGGGTGACGGAACGGATCGGCGTGATCGGTCTGGGCTACGTGGGCCTGCCGGTGGCCCTTGCCTTCGCACGCCGCTTCCCCGGAACCGTCGGCTTCGACATCCAGGGAGCCCGGGTGGCCGCCCTCCGGGAGGGCCGGGACGAGACCGGGGAGGCCTCACCGGGGGAGCTGGCCAAGGCCGAGGTCCGTTTCACGGCCGACCCCGCGGACTTGGCGGGCTGCTCCCTGTTCGTCGTCACCGTGCCCACCCCCCTGGACGCCAACCGCCAGCCCGACCTGACCCCCCTCAGGCGGGCCTGCGAGACGGTCGGGTGGATTCTGAATCCCGGGGCGGTGGTGGTCTTCGAATCCACCGTTTATCCCGGGGTCACGGAGGAGGTCTGCGGCCCGATCCTGGCCCGGGCCTCGGGACTGCGACAGGGGACGGACTGCGGGCTGGGCTACTCCCCCGAGCGCATCAACCCCGGGGACCGGGAGCACGGCCTGGGACGGATCGTAAAGGTGGTCGCCGGAGAGGGCGCCGAGACCCTGGAACGGGTGGCGGCGGCCTACGCGGCGGTCGTGCCGGCGGGGATTCACCGGGCCCCGGACATCCGCACGGCGGAGGCGGCCAAGGTCATCGAGAACACCCAGCGCGACCTCAACATCGCCCTGATGAACGAGCTGGCCATGATCTTCGACCGGATGGCCATCCGGACTCGCGACGTGCTGGAAGCTGCCGGGACCAAATGGAATTTCTTGCCCTTCACCCCGGGCCTGGTGGGGGGCCACTGCATCGGGGTCGACCCCTACTACCTCACCTGCAAGGCCGAGGCGCTCGGTTATCACCCTCACGTCATCTTGGCCGGACGCCACATCAATGACGGCATGGGGGAATACATCGGTCAACGTACCGTAAAGCTCTTAATCCAGATCGAGCGCAGGGTCAAGGGCTCCCGGGTCGGGGTGCTGGGCCTGACCTTCAAGGAGAACGTCCCCGACATTCGCAACAGCCGGGTCCCGGACATCATCGGGGAGCTGCGGGAGCTCGGGGTCCGGCCCCTGGTCCACGACCCCCTCGCCGAGCCGGCGGGCGCCCTGCGGGAATACGGAGTGGAGCTGGTTCCGTTCGAGGCCTTGCAGGGGCTGGACGCCCTCATCCTGGCTGTCCCCCACCAGGAGTTCCTGGAGAGGCCCCCGGCCGAGCTGAGCGCCACCCTGGCGCCGGGAGCCGTGGTCGTGGACGTCCGATCCAAGCTCGACCCGGCCGCGCTTCCCGCCGGATGCACCTACTGGAATCTCTGGTACCCCGTCGAAATCTCTTACAGCCGTATCTTTCATCCAGCTTGCCGAAAGCAAGGAAATCCCCGGGCTGCCTCCTGGCGGTGTCGGAGAACTTTTCACTGGCAAGGACGGGTCTGATTTTTTGCTTTTAATAACAAATTGCTATAAGCATGGCACCGATCCTGCAGCGTCCCCGGGGAGCGGTGACAAAGAGGACACGCTCCTTGACGGAAGCCGGCTGCAGGCCAATGCGGGGTAACGGGGTGGCCACAGGCTGCCGAGGAAGCAGCGGCCACGACCGCTACAGGGAGGCAAACCGACCGGGGCGGCTGTCGATGAGGCCTCGGTTGCGAAGGACTTGAGGCGGATGTCCTTCCTACCATGGTCTCCCGTGCCCTGGGCCCGGTTCGGGGCCCTCAGCCGCACCGCCGGGGTCCTCCTGCCCCTGCGGAAGCCGCCGGTCCTGGTTGTTTCCCTGCCCCGGAGCGGCTCGAGCTGGGTGGGGAAAGTCCTGGGCCAGGCCGACAACGCCGTATACCTGAGGGAGCCCTTCACCCAGAGCCACCTGCCGACCGTCCCGGAGACGGGGGCCGTTTTTCCCGTCGACCCCTTCCGGCCCCCGGGAACATACCGGCGGGCGGCCGCGGCCGCCACCCGGGGAGTACCGGCCTTCCGCGGGGGGATCGTCCAGACCAGCCCGGCCTGGAAGCTCCACCGGCGCCCGCTGAAGCGCCTGGTCGTCAAGGAGGTCAACCCCTTGGCCCTGCCCTGGCTGCTGGAGCGCTTACAGCCCCGGGTGCTGTACCTCGTCCGTCATCCCGCGGCCGTAGCCCTGAGCTTCTACCGACGAGGCTGGACAGGTCCGGACTTTCGGGCGGCCAATCCGGACGGCTCCCGGGCGAGCACCGGGGAGCAAGACCGTTTCTGGATCGACCACGGGGCCTTCCAGGCGAAGGTGGCCGAATTCGCCCTGACAGCGCTGGCCCGACATTCCGGTGTTCGGGTGGTGACCTACGAGAGCCTCTGCCGCGACCCCGGCCCGGCCTTCCGGGACCTGTTCCGCTTTGCCGGGCTGCGCTGGGGCCCGGCCGCGGAGGCGGTTCTGGCCCGGACAACCGCGGCTGAAGACGAGGAGGCCGACCCCTACGGTGTATCCCGGGATTCCGGGGCCATGGCGGAAGCCTGGCGGGACGGGATACCCCAGCAAGGCCTGCACCAGCTGAAGGCGGCCTATCTGGCCGCAGACACTGCCCTCTACCCCGCAGATGCTTGGTAGGGGCCTCCACAGGCTCTGGATTTCTCAGGGGGCTTCCGATGGCTGGCGTTCTGGTAACGGGCGGAGCCGGTTACATTGGTAGCCATGTGGTTAGCCGCCTGTGCGATCTGGGCGAGCGGACCGTGGTTCTGGACGACCTTTCCACCGGAAGCCCCGGCAACGTGCTCTGCGGGGACCTGGTGGTCGGCGACGCCGGCGACCGCGATCTGGTGCTGACCCTCCTGCGGGAGCACCGGCTGGACGCGGTCCTGCACTTCGCCGCCCGGACGTCTGTCCCGGAATCCCTGGCCGAGCCCCTCCGATACTACGGGGAGAACGCCAGCAAGACCCGGAACCTGCTTACGGCCTGCCTTGAGGCCGGGACCCCCCATTTTGTCTTTTCCTCCTCGGCGGCGGTCTACGGCATTCCCGACGCCAACCCGGTTTCCGAGGGGGCCCCGGCAAACCCCATCAACCCCTATGGCGCCTCCAAGCTCACGGCCGAGTGGATACTGCGGGACGTGACAGCCGCCGGCGGACCCCGGCCGGTGGTCCTGCGGTACTTCAATGTTGCCGGGGCCGACCCGGACGGCCGGCTGGGGCAGACAACGCCGGATGCCACCCTGCTGTTCAAGGTGGCCTGCGAGGCTGCGGTTGGCTGGCGGGACCACGTCGCCGTGTTCGGAACCGACTTCCCCACCCGGGACGGAACCGGGGTCCGCGACTACATTCACGTAGCGGATCTGGCCGAAGCTCACCTGGCCGCCTTGGACTACCTGCGGCGAGGGGGCGAGCCCGTAACCCTCAACGTGGGCTACGGGCGAGGGCACAGCGTCCGGGAGGTGCTGGCCGCCGTGGAGGAGGCGGCCGGGCATGCGCTTCCCGTCCGTGAGGCTCCCCGCCGGCCGGGGGACCCGCCGGAATTGGTGGCGGCCAGCGAACGAATCCGACGGACCCTGGGCTGGCGGCCCCGCTACGCCGACCTGAACAGCATCGCCAGCACGGCCCTGGCCTGGGAGCGCCGGCTCGCCGGCAGAACTGCGACTCCCAGCGAGGTGCCTAAGCCCGGAGCCATCCCGCGGTCCAGGGCCACCTGAGGGCCGGGTCATCGCCGGCCAGCTCCGCCAGCGGAGCAACGGTCGGCCCCAGCCGCTCCCGCAGGCGGTCCCGGTCTTCCGGCTCCAGGGGGGGGATAGGCCGGAACAACCGCCCCCGGATCCCTGACCGTACCGTGCCGGGGAGAGCCTGCCAGACCCCCTGCTCAAGGCCCCGCGCCCCGGGCACCCGGTTCCGGGCCCAAGCCACCGCCCGGGCCATCCTTCCCGGGCGAGCGCCACCATGGATGCCGACCTCCGGAGCCTCCGCCACCTCCCCGGAAAGCTCCAGGAACTCCAGGCACCGGGCCACCACGGCCTCCGGGGCCCTTCCCAGATCCTCGAACCACAGGAACAGGATCCGGTCGCGGGGAAAGTGCCTCATGTACTCCCGGGCCTGTCCGGCGTAATCGCTCGCGTTCAGATAAACCGGATCGGCCTCCAGGGCCTCGGCAAAGGGCAGGGACTCGTTGCCTGCCCGCACCTCGTGCCAGTAGGCGGAGTAGGTACGGTCCACCGGATCCCGCAGCAGATAGATGAACCGGGCATTCGGGGACATCTCCCGGATCCGCCGGGGTACCCCCGCCAGACGGCTGTGCTGCTCGGGATCGGCCACCCTTTCCCGCAGGTGCAGCGGAGCGGCGGCATAGCTGGGGGAGGCATCGAGCAGGACGGGGGGTCCGGGATCGGGGAAGCAGGCCCGGTACCAGTCCTGGCCCCGCTCCCGGTTCCGGGTGAAGAAATGGGGCTCCTTGGGGCGGGACAGTGCCAGCCCCGGCTGCTGGTCGAGGAGCCCGGCCAGATAAGTGGTCCCGGCCTTCTGGGCCCCGATCAGGAAGGCGGTGGGGGGAAAGCCCATGGCTTGGCCTGCTCCCGGATTTCCTGCGCCGCCGAAAAGGCGTCGGCCCTCCGGAGGAGGTCTCGCCGCCGCCCCCGATGCAGGAGGCGGGCCACATGCCAGGCCACCCAGGCTGCCGTTACGGCGACGAAGACGTCGGTGGGATCGGGACGCAAGCCCCGGAACAGCAATTTCCCCATCTCCGCCACCAGTGCCAGACCGAAGGCCCAGCCCACCGCGACCCCAGGGGGGAGGGGCCGTCTCCCGGCCCACCCCCAGAGCCAGCAGGCCAGGCCGATGGGTACGTATAGGACGGTCTGGGCGACCAGGCTATACAGGGCGGCGCTCTGACCGGTGTAGAAGTGGTAATACAGCGGCAGCCAATGGAGGTTATGAAGGGTTTGCCTGATCTCGTCGAGGCCCCGCAGGGGCTCCTGGAACCATCCTGCGATCAAGCCCACCACCAGAAGATAGACCGGCGCCGCCCCCAGAACCAGGTGCCGGCCATGCCGCAGAAGGATGCCATGCCACCGGGAGAGGTCGGTCCGACCCACCACCAAGCCACCCAGGACTCCTGCGGCCCGGGCCACCGCCGAGACGGCCTGGGCCACCCCGCCGGCAAGGAGCAGCTGGGCGGCCTCCACCAGAGCCCCGAAGCCCAGGGCGCCGAAGATCCACCCTGCCCACCCCGCCTGGGGAGGCCGGTAACGGGCGAGCACCGCTCCCAAGGGAACGGTGGCCCCTGCTTCCAGGAGGAGATGGCCCAGGCAGCCTGAGCGACAGGAGCTGCCGGCCACCAGCGGAAGGAGGTTGCCCTCGGCAAGACGGTCTCCGATGGCTCCGGGACGGAAGGTGAAGTCGAAGGGGAACAGCACCAGACCCAGGTAGCCAATGAGATAGGCCCAGCCAAGGAGGTCCAGGATGGACCGCACCCCCTCCCTGCCGGCCTTCAGGCGCTCGGCAAGCCATCGCCCCCCTACCGCCCATAGCCCGGCTCCGATCAGCCCGCCCGTCCATTGGGCCACGATGTCGTTCCGGGAAGGGATCCGTCCCGGCACAAGCACCTGAAGGAGCTCCACAAGGGGGGGGAGAGCCAGGCAGAGAAGCAGGACTCCCGTCCAGCGGATGGCAGTTCCCGGGCCGAAGCGCCACCTGCGGCACAGGGCCGCTGCTCCCAGCAGGCCCACAGGCAGGGAAAGGAAGAGGTTGGTGGTCCAGTCCTCCCGGGTACCGTAGGGACTGCGCATGTCCGGAGATGCCAGGAAGGCCTCCCAGGCCTGGCCCAGGGGCAGGAGATCGAACCGGAACGGGATCAGGCTGGCATAGAGGATCAGGCCGACGTAGATACTCAGCAGCCCCAGCAGCCGTCGGGTTACCCAGGCCGAGGGCTCGGATCCTCCTTCGGTCACCGAGGCCGGATGCCTCAATCCAGCCCCTCCTTACCCAACAGCTTCCGGGCATGCTCGATGGGGATGGCGTAGGTGATCCCGCTGGGCCGTTCCAGGATCGCCTCCTTGCTCTCCTTGACGAAGACCATGTTCACGATGCCCACCACCCGGCCGTCACCGGGGTCGTACAAGGGGCTTCCGCTGTTACCCGGATAGGCGGTGGCATCCAGCTGGAATACCTGAAAGGGCTTGGTCAGCCGCTTGATCTGGGTACCGGTCAGCTCCCCGGCCTTGCCCCTCGGAGTGGCAATGGGGGTGACCGCGGAAATCATCCCCCGGTGGGTCACCGGGTGCAGGCCCAGGACCATCCCGATCGGAAAGCCGGTGAAGGCATAGTCCTCCCCCTCCCGGACCCTGTCCGAGGCCCCCAGGGACAAACTGGGAAGGGGCCGGCCCCCGAACCGCAGGAGAGCGAGGTCGTGCCGGGCATCCACCGCAACCCGACTGGCCCGGCGACCCCGGGCCTCGCTCCCCTCGCCCACGAACAAAGCAAGCTCCTCCTGCTGCTCCGCATCGAGCACTTCCGGCAGAACATGGGCATTGGTCAGGACATGCTGGCCATCGGCCACCACGAAGGCCGTGCCCAGGAATTTGGCCTTGGGCTGGCGCAAAGGGCTTACCGTGCCCACCGCCACCACGGCCCGTTTCACCTCCGGGATCTGCCGGGCGAGATCCCCCGGGCAGGTGTCGACCGCCACCCCGAGCCAGAGTCCCACCACGGCCATCCCCGTGGGAAGTCGCCGCGGATTCCGGAGCCCGATCATGATCCCTTCCCCTTCGCGCCTGGCACCGGTGTGGTCCGGAGGGTCGATCTGCCTATACTGCCCAATGGACCCGCGGCTCCGCGGCCTTGTACAGGAAATCGGCGTCTCTGCGGGAGGACCCGGTCTTGCCCGAGCGCGTGGCAGTCATCATCCCCACCCTTAACGCCGAACGGTTCATCGGCGAAACCCTCCGGAGCGCGGCGGTCCAGGAGGCGGTATCCGTCGAGGCCATGCTGGTGGAAGGAGGCTCCACGGACGGCACGGTGGCCCGCGCCCGGGCGGCCTTCCCCGGCCTGACAGTCCTGGACCGACCCAACCGGGGCCCCGGAGAGGCCCGCAACCTGGGGGTGGCCGCCACCGATGCCCCCTGGATCGCCTTCCTGGACGCCGATGACCTCTGGGAGCCTGACAAGCTCCGCGCCCAGCTCGAGCTTGCCCGCCTCCGCCCGGAAACGGGCCTGATCTTCTGCGATGTCCGGCAGTTCCGGGGAAGCCAAACCGTGCTGCCCTCCTTCCTGGCGACCCGGGAAAGCTACCGCCAAGCCGGTAAAGAAGCCGTGGGCCCCAATCAGGTCCTCCTTCCGGCTCCGGCCGGGGCCCTCCTCCTGCAGGAGAATTCCATTCTTACCACCTCTTCGGTGCTGGTGCGACGGGAGGCCCTGGAGGAGGTCGGGGGGTTCGATCCGACTCTGCGGGTCTGCGAGGACTACGATCTCTGGCTGCGGCTCCTGCGGGACGCCCCCGCCGGCGTGGAGGAGCGGCCCCTGGTGCACTACCGCCTGCACGGGGAAAGCCTCTCGGACGACCAGGGCGGCATGCTGCTTGGCTCCATCGCGGTGGCGGAGCGTGCCCGGAAGCGGCCGGAGCGCTATCCGGCCGGGGCGGAAAGCGCACTCCGCGCCCGGGCCGCCCGTCGTCACTGCCAGCTCGGCCGCCAGGCCCTTGAGATAGACCGGGCCGAAGAGGCCCGCCGGGCCTTCGCCGCCAGCCTTCGGGAAAGATGGAAATTGCGGACTCTTGGCCTTTGGGCCGCCACCTTGCTCGGGCCTACCGGAAGAAACCTCCTGCGGACCCTGAAGCGCGCCGTCCATCCCCGTCCGTGACCCCCTGCACGCCTTTTTACCCCCGGGGCACTGGGTTATGTTCGAAAAGAGGAGCCCACGGCACGGTCGGCTCACAAGCACATTCGCACGGGGGGCAGCCATGTCGGCTCAAGGCCGGGGATTGCTGGTAATCGCCTTCCACTATCCTCCGGACAACAGCAGCACCGGCGTCCTGCGCACCCTGAAGTTCACGCGCCATCTGCTGGACCACGGGTGGCACTCGCATGTGCTGACGGTGCCTGAGGACCTCTACCCCAGCCGGGACCCGGCCCTCCGCGCGCAGATCCCGCCGGAAGTCACCCTCCACCGCGCACCCTGTCAGGACGCCCGTGACCGCTGGGGGTGGCGAGGCCGCTACCCGGCCCTGCTGGCAATCCCCGATCGCTTCGGGAGCTGGCGCCGTCCGGGAATCCGGGCCGGTTGGGAGGTTGCGCGACGGCATGGGATCCGGGCTCTGTTCAGCACCTCCCCGGTACCCACAGCCCACCGCATCGCCCTCGGTCTCAAGCGGCGGACCGGCCTGCCCTGGATCGCGGACTTCCGGGACCCCTGGGCGGGGGGCGGCGGACGGGGCTGGTCACATCGGGTGGACCGGATTCTGGAAGGGAGAGTAGTGACTCACGCCGATCGGATCGTAGCCAACACCTTGCGCTCCCGACAGGACTTCCTGGACCGCTACCCCCGGCTTGCCCCTGAGCGGGTGGTGGCAATCCCCAACGGCTTCGACGAGGAGGACTTCGCAGCCCTGCCCTCCCCTCCTCCCGAGGACCGCTTCACCCTAATCTACCCGGGCGCCATCGACCCCACCAACCGCCACCCCGGTCCGCTGCTGAGCGCTCTGGGGGATCTTATCCGGAACGGCGACCTGCCAGTGGAAGGGGTACGGCTGCGCATCCTGGGAGCCGGGCCGGCCGCCTCCCGGCCCTGGTTCCGGGACCTAGTGGCCGAGGAAGGCCTGGACTCTGTGCTGGACACGGTGGGTGAGCGGATCCCCTATGCCCAAAGCCTGCGCATCCTGTCCGGGGCAGGGCTGCTCCTGGTGCTCAACCAGCCCATAGGGGATGCCAAAGAAGAGGCCCTTGGCTACTCCCGACTCATGGTCCCGGCCAAGGTGTACGAATTCCTCCGGCTCGGACGCCCCATCCTGGCCCTGTGCGATTCAGGCGCGGTGCCCGACCTCCTGCGGGAGACCGGGGCCGGCTGGTACTGCGCTCCGGAGGACACGGAGGCCATCGCCGATCGGATCCGGCAAGCCTACGCCCTGTGGGCAGCCGGCCGGAAGCAATCCGCCCCGCCCGCAACCATAGCCGCCTACGAGCGCCGGCGCCTGGCAGGCCGATTGGCCGGGGAGCTGGACGCGATTGCCTGGGAGCCTCGCCCATGTCCGGCCTGAAACCGGCTCCCCTCGGCGGCAATCCCTCCTTTGGGGATCCCCAATGGGTCCAGGCCTGGCTGACCCACTTCGCCCCA
>JABAHQ010020069.1_pt2 | contig 14004 bp, 13 predicted proteins | sample 7062091 | NCBI WGS metagenome assembly JABAHQ01 (sample SAMN14534359, study PRJNA622989) | marine sediment metagenome | biome: marine biome [ENVO:00000428]; feature: marine pelagic biome [ENVO:01000023]; material: deep marine sediment [ENVO:00002113] | place: India: Gulf of Kutch | collected...
GTGACCGGTCGGAGATTTTTTTTCTCCGACGATATTGTAACCGCTTGAAAAATCGCCTCAACTTCACAACACTGCGCGCTCTGCCGGAGCCCCCCGTGCAGCGGGCCCGAGGTTGCAAGGCAGTCACCGCAAAGTCTCACTCGACCGATGCACTCACTATGCCGGCAACAGCTCATCTTCACACACCCCCGGCGACCGAGCGGCTGCCCGCCGGCGCCCGGATCGGCTTCCTGCTCAATCACGCGGCGCCCCATCAGGTTTTCCACGCCGCGCCGATCGCCTTCGAGCTGTCGCGCCAGTACCCGGAGCTGAGCGCGACCCTCATCTGTTCCTCGCCCCGTGTCGAGGCCGCCGCGCGCCGGATCGGTTCGCTGTATACCGATCACCGCGTGCGCTTTCAGCGGGCCCGTGTTCCCCGGGGCTTTCGGCTGATGCAGCCGCTGCTGGAGCCGGTGCGCCTGGTGGAGAAGGACGCTGTCCGGGGCTTCAACCGCGAACTGTTCCGGGAGTTCGACGCCCTGGTGGTTCCGGAAGCCAACAGCCTCAAGCTCAAGGGCCGCGCGGATCTGTCCCACCTGCGCATGATCTATACCCACCACGGTGCAGGCGACAGGAGCATCGGCTACCACGAACGCCACCGCGCGTTCGATCTGATCCTCTGCCCGGGTGACAAGGTGCGCAGCCGGATGTCGGGCGAGCTGGGCATACCGGACTCCCGCCTGGCGGTGACCGGTTATCCCAAGTTCGAGGTGGTGGACCAGCTCGACCCGCCCGAACCGCTGTTCGCCAACGACAAGCCGGTAGTGCTCTACAACCCCCACTTCAGCAACCGCGAAGCCTCCTGGCGCAGCCACGGCCTCCAGGTGCTGGAATTCTTCAAAAACCAGCGCGACTACAATCTGATCTTCGCGCCCCACGTGCTGCTCTACAAGCGGGCCCTGCGCCACGGCGGACGACCGCTGCGGCGGTTTCGCGGACTGCCCAACATCCATATCGATACCGGCAGCGAGGCCAGTGTCGATATGACCTACACGGCTCTGGCGGACATCTATCTGGGGGATATCAGCTCCCAGGTCTACGAATTCATCCGCAACCCCCGCCCCTGTCTGTTTATCGATACCGGGGAGGTGCGCAACCCCGCCGACCGCCTCTGCCAGCGCATGGGCGACGTGCTCCAGGACACCTCCGAGCTGCCGGTGGCCCTGGCCTCCGCGTTCGAGCGCCACGAGCGGTACTACAAGGACATTCAGCAGGAACTGTTCCGGTCCGCTTTCGACACCAGCGATCGGGATCGCAGTCCCGCCACCCGGGCCGCCATGGCCATCCGGGATTTCCTGGAAGCCGGCTAGCGCGCCTTGCGGGTCGAGCGTCAACGCTTTAGATTGATGCTCGGCGACACTCACGGCAGCCCATGATGACCCGTTCCAAGTTCTCCGCTTTCCCGCCATCCGACCGCGCCTCCGGCCCGCGTCGTCGGTGGCGACGCGGCTGGCAGGGGGCGCTCATCGCCGCGTTCATGGTGCCGGTTGCGGGGGGCGACGAGGGTCAACGGAGCCCGCAGGGGATCTGGCTCAACGAGAAGGAAACCGTTGCGGTAAGGATGGCCCGCTGCGGCGACGCCGGGCCCCTTTGCGGACGTATCGTCTGGCTGAAAAAGCCCTACCGCAAGGACGGCTCTCTCAAGCGCGATGACGGTCGCCCCTTCTGCGGGCTGCAGGTGGTTCGCGATATGGCCCGGAAAGGCGAGAACCGCTGGTCGGGCGGCACCATCTACGATCCGGACGAGGGCACTTCCTACCGGGGCCGCCTGCGGCTCGACGGCGCCGATCGGCTGAAGGTACGCGGCTACATACTGGTGCCCGTACTGGGGCGCACCATGGTGTGGCAGCGCATCCCCCGCTCCCCCGGGCCCTGTCCCGACGGCGACTAGGAGACCTGCTCCCCCGAACGGGCCAGGGGGCGGCGCTGAGCGCCCTGAAGTTCGCGGTCCAGCCGCTGGGCGAGCCGGTGAGCCAGCGCGAGAATCGTCAGGGTGGGATTGGCCCAGCCGGCCGTGGGAAACACGGAGCTGCCGGCGATGTGGAGATTGCCGTAGCCGTGCACCCGGCAGTCGCGATCGACCACGCCCTGGCGGGGATCGTCGCTCATCCTCGTGGTGCCCATGTGGTGGTAACCACCGATGGGGTGGTTGCCCACCGTGGGATCGACGGGCCATTCGTTGCCGGGCTCCCGCAGCCATGCCGCCGGCTCCACGTGCCCGAGGTCCAGGCGCCGCAACTCCCGATCGAAAACCTCCGCCATGACCCGGGCTGTGTGCTTGTCCTGTTCGCTCAACTGCCAGTGTAGGCTGACCCGCCTGCAACCCAGCTCGTCCCGCCGGCGGGACAGACGCACCCGACTCCCCGGGTTGGGCGCCTGCTCGCCACGGATGATGAGATACAACTGCTCCCGCCCCCGGCGGACTTTCCGATGCTTGGCGGCATCGCTCAGGGTTCGCGCCCACCAGTCCCGCAGCTCCCGGTACCAGTGGTGCGCCCGCCGCCCGGCCCGGTCGGGATTGAGCCGGTGTTTGATGCCCTGATAAAGGCGCCTGCCCGGCTCCATTCCCAGCTCGGGATCCCTTTGCAGCTTGAGGGTGACGGCACTGTTGAGCGCGCCGTTGCGGGCCTGCTCGCGTTCCGACAGCACCAGGGCCGGCGCCCGTGGCGGCCCCTCCGGCGAGAACGTCTTGCGCAACCCCTGCCACAGCCGCCAGGCGTGGGGAGTGCGAATCCGACCGATGCGCCCGTGGGGATGCTCCATGAAATACCGCCCCACCTGATCGTGGCGATTGCCCACACCGGTTGTCTCCACCTCGTCCGATAGCAACAACAGGCGCGCGTTCTCGATACCCCCGCAGGCGAGCACGAAATGCTCCGCCCGTATCCGGCCCTCCCTGCCGCCCAGGGATCCGAGACGCAATGCCGTGACGCGATTCGCCGCCTCGTTCACCTCGACGCCCGTCACCGAAGCCCGGATGATAACCCGGCAATCCGGGGAATCGAGCAGATCCCGACACTGCCGCCAACCGAACCGCTCGCGCTTGCGGTCAAACCGCCACAGGCGGGCCTGGAGCCCGCAATCCCCGAGCTGCTCGGGCGGCGCACCACAGGCCAGCAGCACCCGCTCCAGCCAATCGTCGGCATCGTAGTCGAATTCGCCCAGCCCCATCTCTCGATGGACCTGCTCGCACCAGAACATCAATTCCCCGGTGTCGAGGGGCCAGCCGCTGTGGGCCACCCAGGGGCGGGATGCCATATCCAGCGGATCCAGGACAGCGCAGCGACCGCCCCAGATATTGGTGGTCCCCCCGAAAAAGCGCAGCCGGGACTGATCCAGCTCGTAGTAAGGCATGCCGGTGTTATCACCGCCGTACAGCGACTGAACCGGCTCGGCGAAGTCCAGCCCCCCGCTCTCCACCAGGCACACCCGTCTGCCCCGGGCCAGCAGTTGCCGCGCCAGCGTCAATCCCGCCGCACCGGCACCGGCGATGCAGACATCCGCCCGGAAATCGCAGGCATCCGGGTGTCGATCGAAATCGCGGATCATTCCGTTGCTCCGTTTTTTTCCCCGGCCAAGATTAGCGCATCCCCACCCGGTGTTCACGGGCACCGCGCACACTGTTTCGACAGCGAAGGCTCCGGAACCGGTATAATGGAACCGATACCGACTCGCTCACCCACGACCGGCGCCACGCATGTCGACGTCCACCACACCGATCTCCGACGACCCTGGCGGTGAACGGGCCCTGGCGGGCCTGGCCGACGAACTGGGCGCCCGCTTCGGCGACGGGGTCGTCGGCATTCTCATGTACGGCTCCTGCCTGCGCAGCGGCGACCCGTTCGACGGCCTGGTGGATCTCTACGTGGTGGTGGACGATTACCGGGTCTACAGGCACCGGCTGCTGGCCGCCGCCAACAGACTGCTGGCCCCCAATGTCTTCTACCTGGAGACACAGATCGGGGGGCGGACCGTGCGCACCAAGTACGGGGTCATTTCCAGAGCCGGGCTCGAACGCGCCGTGGATCGGGCTTTCGAGCCCTATTTCTGGGGTCGGCTCACCCAGCCGATGGCGATCCTCCGCGCGCGCAGCACCGCGGATAGAGCGTCTCTGCTCAGGGCCCTGGAGACGGCCCGGGAACGCTTCCTGGGGCGGACGTTGCCGGCTCTGCCGGCACAGGGTTCGCTGGACACCCTCTGGTCCGGCGCCTTGTCCCTGAGCTACCGCACCGAACTGCGGGCGGAACGGCCCGAACGGGCCCGCGAGCTCGTGGCCGCCGACGCCCCCTTCTTCAACGCTATCGCCGAGCAATGGGCGCGGCGCCATCCCGGGCGGTTGCACATCGAGTTCCACGAGGGCGGGTTGCACTACAGCACCCGGATTCCCCGGTATCGACGGCACCTGGCAGTGGCGGGCTGGGGGCTGCGGCGGGCCTGGGGCAAGAGCCTGGCCCTGGCCCGGCTCACCAAGGCGCTGTTCACCTTCGACGGCGGTCTGGACTACCTGGCCTGGAAACTGGAGCGCCATTCCGGGCAAAAAGTGGAAATCCCCGACCGGGTTCGCCGGCGCCCCCTGATTCATATCTGGGGGCTGGCCTGGCGACTGCACAGACNNACAGACGCGGTTTGTTCAAATAATGCCGGGTCGATCAACTATTTCCGGGGGCACGGTATGGTACCCTTGCCGCCTCCTTGCACCGCACCGAAGCGGCTCCGTTCAGTCACCATGCAAGACGCCACCCCGACCCGAAGCGATCACCCGCCCGCCGAGCACCGGTCACCGAGTGCCGACTTCCCGCTCCGCGAGGCCCGCAAGCTGGCCCGGGATCTGTACACACCCGACCCGGTAGTCTACTGGTCGGACTTGCTGGTCTCGGCGTTCCTCGGCTGGGGAGCTTTCGCGCTGGCGGTGCTCGCCCCGCCGCTGTCCGCGCTGCAACTGGGAGCNNACTCGCCCTCTACCGGGCCGTTATCTTCACCCACGAACTCAGCCATATCCCGTCGAACCGTTTCCGGCGCTTCCGGCTGGTATGGAATCTGCTGTGCGGCCTGCCCATGATGTTCCCGTCGTTTATGTATCGAGGGGTCCACCTGGAACACCACCACCCCCGGATATACGGCACCCGCGGTGACGGGGAGTACCTGCCTTTCGCGCTGGGAACCCGGTGGGGGCTTGTGTTCTTTATCGCCCATGTGGTGGTGCTGCCGCTGCTGATCGCCGTCCGTTTTCTGCTGCTCGCACCACTGGCCCGGGTCAGTCCGTCCTTCCGGCGCCTGGTCTGGCAGCGGGCTTCGTCCCTGTCCATCGATTTCAGCTACAAGCGCCCCCTGTCCTCCATGGCCAACAGCCGGGACTGGCGCTGGCAGGAACTCGGGTCCTGCCTGATCGGATACACCGTCATCGCCCTGGTGCTGCTGGGCCACCTGCCGGCGGCCTTGCTCGTCGTCTGGTACACCGTGACGGCGACCATCCTGCTGCTCAACGCCCTGCGCACCCTGGCCGCCCACCGCTACCGCAACCCCGGAGACGAGTCGCTGACCGTCCCGGAGCAGTTCCTGGACTCGGTGGACATTCCGGGCAACAACTGGCTCACCCCCCTGTGGGCGCCGGTGGGACTGCGCTACCACGCCACCCACCACCTGTTTCCGGGCATGCCCTACCACAACCTGGGGCGGGCCCATCGCAGGCTGGCGTCGGAACTGGACGACAACCGCCTCTATCTGGCCGCCTCGCGCCGCGGCCTTTGGCATGCCCTGGGCGAGCTCTGGCGGGAGGCCGGTCGGACGTGACGGCGGCCCCGGGCACGGGCAGTACACTGTCACTGGCGGTCATTACCCACACCGATTCCGGGCGCAACCGGCGGCAGCCGCGGCGCATCGACGACCTGTTGCGCTCGTATCCCGACGTACGCCACTTCCCCGTCGCCGACCGACAGACGCTGAACGAGGCGCTGGCCGAGATCCGCCAGCACCCTCCCGAGGTGCTGGCCATCAACGCCGGCGACGGCGCGGTGGCGCTGACCCTCGGCGCGTTACTGGACGACCCCCCGCGGCCGTTTCCGACACTGGCGCTGATCGCCGGTGGCACCACCAATATGAGTGCCGCCGATCTGGGTGTCCGGGGCCGACCGGTGCCGGCCCTGCGGCGCCTGATCCGCCACTGCCGCGATCCGGGCGACGCCACCCTCGTGGAGCGATCCCTGCTGCGGTTGCGGGCCGACGACCGGCCACCCCATTGCGGCTTCTTCCTGGGCACGGGGCTCATCAGTCGCGCGGTGGCCCTGTCGCGATGGCGCCGGGCCCGCGCCCGCCGACCGGCACTGGTGCCGCCGCTGCTCACGCTGAGCCTGCTGGGCGCGCTGCTGCGGGGCGACCGCCGCCTCGCCGCCCCCCAGACCCTGGCACTGGGCATCGACGGCGCGGACCCGGAACCTTTCCCCGTTCAGGCGCTGTTCGCCACCACCCTGCACCGGCTGCTGCTGGGCATAGCCCCCTTCCCCGAACCGCCGGCGGCGGGCCGCCTCCACTGGGGGGCCACCCGACCCGGCGCGAAATCGCCCTGGCGCACGCTGCCCGCCTTTCTGCGGGGTCGGTCCGGCGCGGGGGCGACACCGGACAACGGCTACCACCGGGGCAGCGCCGGGCAACTGACGCTCCTTTTTCACGGGCGCTATATGGTGGATGGCGAGATCTATCCCGTAACGTCCCGCCTGGACGTGACCACCACCGGGTATCTGCGATTCCTGCGCGTCTGAGCCCCCGGCGGCCGCCCCCGGTAGCAATAATCCACAGCCCTGATATAGTTCGCGCCTGCCCGGAGAAACCGAGGAGTGCTCCATGGCCGACTACGATACCTATGTGAATTACATCTACGACATACTGGGCGAATTGAAAAAGGATGTGGCCCTGCGCGAGGACACCGATCTGGTGGAGGAAGCGGGCCTCAGCTCATTGCAGGTGATGGAACTGATCGAGAAAATCGAGGATCACTTCGACCTGTCCATTCCCCTGAACATCCTGCCGGACGTCAACACCATCCGGGATCTGGCCCGGCAACTGGAAAACCTCGACAACAGGCAGGACTGACCACCGATGCTGTTCGACAAGTTCGATGCCATGTCCCGGGCCCGGGAAGAGCTGGCCGAGGCGGGCGTCTCGCCGTTCGGCGCGGTGGCGGAGGAGATCCATTCCGCCACCGAGGGCGTGGTCCAGGGCAAGCCGGTCATCCTGGCGGGCACCAACAACTACCTGGGGATCACCTTCGATCCGCGCTGCGTGGACAGTGCCCGGGAAGCCGTGGCGCGCTGGGGCACCGGCACCACCGGCTCGCGTCTGGCCAACGGCACCTTCGCCGAGCACGTCGCCCTGGAGCGGGAACTGGCCGATTTTTTCGGCGTGGCGCGCGCCATCGTGTTCACCACCGGCTACGCCGCCACCCAGGGCACCTGTGCCACCCTGGCCGGGCCCGGGGACGTGATCCTCATCGACGCGGACTGCCATGCCAGCATCTACGCCGGCGCGCGCCTGAGCGGCGCCGACATCATCCGCTTCAAGCACAACGACGCCGCGGATCTGGAAAAGCGCCTGCGCCGACTGGGCGAGCGCACCGCCGACACCCTGATCGTCACCGAGGGCATCTTCAGCATGCGCGGCGATATCGCGCCCCTGGCCGAGATCGCCGAGCTCAAGCGCCGCTACGGCGGTTACCTGCTGGTGGACGAAGCCCATTCGCTGGGGGTACTGGGGGACAACGGCCGCGGCGCCAGCGAAGCGGCCGGCGTGGAGCCGGACGTGGACTTCCTCGTCGGCACGTTCAGCAAAAGCCTGGGCGCCACCGGCGGCTATTGCGTCAGCCCACACCCGGTGCTGGACGATATCCGGTTTTCCATCCGCGCCTACATCTTCACCGCGTCGCCGGTACCCGCCGTGGTGGCCTCCGTGCGGGCGGCCCTGGGTATTCTGCGCTCGGAACCGGCGCTGCGCCGGCGGCTGTGGGACAACGCCCGGCGACTGCATCAGGGGCTGGCGGACCTGGGCTTCGAGGTGGGGCCGGAGGCCAGCCCGGTGGTGGCGGTGCCCATGGACGACCCCCGACGTGCCCTGACCCACTGGCAGGCGCTGCTGGATGCGGGGATCTACGTGAACCTGGTGGTCCCCCCGGCGTCCCCCGGCGACCACAGCATGCTGCGTTGCAGCGTCAGCGCCGCCCACACCGAAGAACAGATCGAGCGCATCATCGCCGCCTTCGCCGCCCTGCCGGGAGATTGACGCCATGACCGCGGCGACCACCCTCGCCCATATCTCGGACCCCCATCTGTCCGATCCCGCGGGCGTCGGTCTGCGCCAGCTTGGCAACAAACGGCTGCTGGGGTATCTGTCCTGGCGCCGGCACCGCCGGCACGAGCACAGCCCCGTCGTGGTGGACGCGCTGAAGCGGGATCTGGTGGGGACGGCGCCGGATCACGTACTGATCAGCGGCGACCTGACCCACCTGGGGCTGCCCGCGGAATTCCGCCAGGTCCGCGACTGGCTCGACGGGCTGGGCAGCGGCACCGTCACCCTGGTGCCGGGCAACCACGACAGCTACGTGACGGAAGCCTGGGAAACCACCTACCGGCACTGGCTGCCCTTTCTCACCGACTCCCCCGAGGATGCCGATTCACTGGATGCCACCTTCCCCTCGCTGCGGGTGCGGGGGGAAATCGCCCTGATCGGGCTGTCCACGGCCCAACCCACCGCACCGCTGCTGGCGTCGGGCCGGCTGGGCGCGCGCCAGCTGGAGAAACTGAGAGCCGTCCTCGCCGAGTGCAGGGCGCAGGGGCTGTTCCGCATCGTCTCGCTGCACCACCCGCCCCTGCCGGGCCAGATCCGGTGGCGCAAGGCGTTGCGCGACGCCGAGGCACTGACGGGGATTCTCCGGGCCGAGGGAGCGGAACTCATCCTCCACGGCCACAGCCACCGATCGGAGAGCCGGACCATCGAGGCCGGCGGCAGGACAGTGCCGATACTGGGGGTGCCCTCCGCCTCGGCCCGGGGCTGGCACGGCGAGATCGGCCTCTACAATCGCCTGCACCTGAGCGCTTCCACCGACGGCTGGCACCTGACCGCCGAGAGTCGCCATTTCGACGACGCGGAACAACAGTTTGTCGCCGCCACCGAGCGGGAGTGGTTCATCCGGCGCCCTCAGGATTCGAACCTGTCGCAGACCAGCCGGTAATCGTCCACCGAATCCACGTCCACCGCCGCGTGGCCGTTTTCCAGGATCACCGCCTTCACGCGCAGTCCCAGCACCCGCGACAGCCGCGCCAGCGCCTCGTCCAGGGGCAGCCGCCCCAGCCAGTAACGCAGAACGGACCACCAGCCCAGCCGCCGTATCAATTGCAGCGGTCGTTTGCGCTGTTGCTCCAGACCGCGCCAGTACGCCGCCGCGCGTACCCCCTCGGCGGTGGGGAAAGCGAAGAGGTTGCAGCCGCAGTACTCGCCGTCGCTGAATCGCAGCACCGTCTTTTTCATCTGCGGAAAGGCTTCCCGGACCAGCGCATGGGGCGCGAGCCCCAGGGTGACATCCGCCTGCAGTTCGAGACTGCGGCGGCAGAATCCGTCCACCGTGGCGGCGTCCAGGAAAGGGTGATCGGCGGTCGTGAGCAGAAACGGCCGTCCCGGACCGATCTCGGTCATCAGCGCGTGGGCACTGGTGGCGGGACTGGGCCCCGGGGGGCGCCAGTGCACGGCTCCCCTTTCGGCGCGCTCCGCCAGCCCGGCATCCGCCTCCAGGCCCGCCGCCGCGGGCCCGGCGGTGTAGATCGCCGCGACCGACTCGCTGGCCTCCAGCGCGTCCAGTACCCGATGAATCACCGGGCGCCCGCCCACCGGCACCAGCGCCTTGCAGGGCTGGCCCGTGTGAACCAGCAGGGGATCGCCGTCACCGCGATCGCCCGCCAGCACCAGGGCGGTAAAGAGCGCCCCGTCAGTCACGCTGTTCCCCCGAGTGCAGCGCCGCCAGCTCTTTCTCGTAGACCCGGTAGGTCTTGTAGTGGCGCCCGCCGATGGTCTCGATGATGCTGCGCATGCCGTCGTTGTCCTCCAGGATCCAGCCCATCTCCACGGTCTTCACACCCCGGCGGGCCACGGCCTTGCGCACCGCATCGATCACCATGAACGCCAGCGCCGAACCCTGGCGCGTGCGCTGGTAGGCCCGCCGCACCCCCATCAGGGGCACCCGCGCCGAGCCCGGCGAACGCACCTTGAGCCGCCACAACAGCCTCGCCCAGCCCATGGGCAGCAAACGTCCGCCCAGATCCCGGATGGCCTCGTTGAGGTTGGGCAGCACCACGATGAAGGCCACCGGGTAACCGTCCACCTCCGCGATGCGGATATAGTCGTCGGGCACCAGCAGGGACAGGCTCTTCGCCATATCGGCGAACTCCGGCTGCGTGAAGGGCACAAAGCCCCAGTTGCCGGACCAGGCGTCATTGAAGATATCCCGCAGCAGCTCGAATTCCTCGGTGGCGCGGCGCCGGTCGAGCCGGCGCACACGGATCCGCTGGCCCTGGCGCTCCACCAGCTTGCGCATCACCGCCGGCGTCTCGAAGTCCGGGTTGAGGGTGTAGGTGTAAAGATCCCGCGCCTTGGCGTAGCCCGCGTCCTCCAGGGCCTGGGCCACGCCGGGCCGGGCATGGCCCATCATCACGAACGGCGGACTGTCGAACCCGTCCACCAGCAGCCCGGTTTCCTCGTTGATGGAGAGATTGAACGGGCCGCGAACTCGCTGCACCGCCCGTTTCCGCAACCAGTCTTCCGCCCGGTTCAGCAGGGCCTGGTACACCGCCGTGTCGTCTTCCGCCTCCAGCATCCCGAAATAGCCGATCCGCTCGCCGTGCTGCTGCTCGTGGAGACGGTCGATCTGCGCGGTGATACGCCCCACGGTTTCGCCGTCGCGCACGGCCAGCCAGGCCCGGACTTCCGCGTGCTCGAAAAAGGGATTGTTGCCGAAGATACGCTGCTTCTGCTCCATTTCCAGGGGCGCGATCCAGTGCGGATCCCCGGCGTAGAGCCTGTGGGGCAGGTGGAGAAAGCTGCGAATCGCCCTGCGTCCCCTTACGGGGACCACAGTAACGGGATGATAAGTGCCCTGAACCATGGGTGCGTCCGGTGGTGCCGTCGACAAAACCCACTAGTATGACGGATGCCACCCTGCAGAGGAAAGGGAATTCCGGCCTTTCGTCAACCGCTGGGACGCGCGTCGCGGTCGCGCTAGACTGGGGGTCTTGTCACTCTACTGCAGTCGTCGTCGTTTCATGTTCGAGAGCGTGTTTTTCCAGATCGGTGCCGTCATGGGGATCGCGGCCGTCGCCGGGTTGCTGGCCCAGGCGTTGCGCCAGCCGTTGATCGTCGCGTTCATTGCCGTGGGCATACTGCTCGGCCCTTCGGCGCTGGGTATCGTGTCCCAAAGCTCCGAGATCGAGCTGTTCGCCCGCCTGGGCATCGCCCTGCTGCTGTTCGTGGTGGGACTGAAGCTGGACCTGCACATCATCCGCACCGTGGGCCCCGTGGCCCTGGCCTCCGGTCTGGGGCAGGTCATTTTCACGTCCCTGGGGGGCTTCCTGCTCGCCAGCGCCCTGGGCATGGCACCGGTGACCGCACTCTACGTGGCCGTGGCACTGACCTTCTCCAGCACCATCATTATCGTCAAGCTGCTGTCGGACAAGAAGGAGGTGGACGCCCTCCACGGCCGGATCGCCCTGGGCTTTCTGATCGTCCAGGACATTGTGGTGATTCTGGTGATGATCGGCCTGACCGCCTTCGGTCAGGGCGGGAACGATATTCACGTGGGCTGGGAGGCCCTGCTCATTCTCGCCAAGGGCGCGCTGATGCTGGCGGCGGTGGCCCTGCTGATGCGCTTCGTGCTGCCGGGGCTGCTGGACCGGCTCGCCCGCTCCTCGGAATTGCTGATGCTGTTCGCCATCGCCTGGGCGGTACTGGGCGCCTCCGCCGGCGAGCTGCTGGGCTTCAGCAAGGAGGTGGGGGCGTTTCTCGCCGGCATTTCCATCGCCTCCACCCGCTACCGGGAGCAGATCGCCGCCAGGCTGGTGAGCCTGCGGGATTTTCTGCTGCTGTTTTTCTTCATCGAGCTGGGGGCGACGCTGGAACTCGGACTGCTGGGAGCCCAGGTGGGCGCGGCCGCCGTGTTCTCGATCTTCGTGCTGGTGGGCAACCCGCTTATCGTGATGGCCATCATGGGTTACATGGGCTACCGCAAGCGCACCGGATTTCTGGCCGGTCTGACGGTGGCCCAGATCAGCGAGTTCTCCCTGGTACTGGCGGCACTGGGCACGGACCTGGGCCACCTGGACCGGGAGACCCTGGGGCTGATCACGCTGGTGGGTCTGGTGACCATCAGCGCTTCCACCTACATGATCCTCTACTCCCACGCGCTGTTCGAGCGCCTGGCGCCCTACCTGGGGATTTTCGAACGCAACACCCCCCACCGGGAGCTCGACAGCGTCGCCGACACCGACCGCAACGTGGATGTGCTGGTGATCGGACTGGGGCGGTTCGGGGCCGCCATGGTGGACCGGCTGGAGGAGAAGGGCTGCAACCTGCTGGCGGTGGACTTCGACCCGGAGCTGGTGCGCCGGTACGCCCATGCCGGGTATAGCGTGCACTACGGCGATGCGGAAGACCCGGAGTTTATCGCGTCCCTGCCCCTGAAACGCATACACTGGGTCGTCAGCACCTTGCGCGAGCCGGCGATCAATCGCATGCTCTTGCACAGCCTGCAACACAACCACTATAGCGGCAAAGTCGCAGTAGCGGCGGTCGGTACGCGGGATGCGCAGTTGTTCGAGCAGCTCGGCGCCGACATGATCCTTTCGCCCTACTCCGACGCCGCCAGAAACGCCGCCGACCGTCTGATCCCCGATCCGGATGGGGCGGCCGGCACCCGTTTGGCCGGAGGGTTACGATGAAACGCTTCAAGAACGTCCTTTATGTGGCACAAGCCGGGGCCGACCAGGAAAAAGCCATGGCCCGGGCCGCCTCCCTGGCGGCCAACAACCAGGCCGCACTGACCGTTCTCGACGTCATTGCCCCGTACCCGGAAGACACCACCGAAGCCCGACAGGCCATGTCCCAACGCCTGGAACAGGCCCGGGAATCGCTGGACCGTCTCACCGAGCCCTACCGGGGCAAAGTGTCGATTCACACCCGGGTGAGCACCGGCAAACGCTTCCTGGAAACCGTCCGCGCGGTACTCCGGGAGCAACACGATCTGGTGATCAAACCGGCGGAAGACCCGCAATGGATCCAGCGGCTGTTCGGCAGCGACGACATGCACCTGTTGCGCAAGTGCCCANNNNGACTACGATTGCATCCTGGCCGCCGTCGATTTCGATGTCACCAGCCCCGAATCCATTGCCCAGCCTCTCAACCGGGAGATTATCGAACTGGCCGGCTCGCTGGCGCTGTCCGACTTCGCCGACCTGCACCTGGTCCACGCCTGGGAAGCCCATGCCGAAGGCATGGTTCGGGCCTGGAGCGACCAGCCGGATCAGGCCGGGCTGAATTACGTCAATTCCGTGCGCGCCGACCACGAACGGGCCCTGCAAGCGCTGCGCAACCACCTGGAACAGCGCTTCGGCAAGCAGACCGCCGAGTATCTGGCGCCGCGCTGTCATACGCCGCGAGGGCAACCGGAGCAGCTCATTCCCGCCCTGGCCCGGCAGGTGAAAGCGGACCTGGTGGTGATGGGAACCCTGGGCCGGGCGGGCATCGCCGGCCTGCTGATGGGCAACACCGCCGAGGCCATTCTGGATCAATTGACCTGCTCGGTGCTGGCCATCAAACCGCCCGGCTTCGTTTCGCCCGTCAAACCGGACTGATCAAAAAACTTGAGCGCGCTTTACCGGGAAATGCGGCTGTGATTTTGAAGAAGCTGTAGGTCGGGATAGGGCCACACCGCTTCGG
>JABAHQ010002114.1_pt1 | contig 13985 bp, 17 predicted proteins | sample 7062091 | NCBI WGS metagenome assembly JABAHQ01 (sample SAMN14534359, study PRJNA622989) | marine sediment metagenome | biome: marine biome [ENVO:00000428]; feature: marine pelagic biome [ENVO:01000023]; material: deep marine sediment [ENVO:00002113] | place: India: Gulf of Kutch | collected...
CCGCCGGATTGTCCGGCAAACTTTGGGCGCCTCCGCCGGCGAGTTCGCCGGCACGGAGGGCGAACGCCGCACCATTTCCATCGGCGCCGACCACCGGGGGCAAGGTTTGAAGGAAGAGTTGATCGAGCTCCTGTTGGAGCGCGGCTATTCGGTCCGAGATCGAAGCCAACCGGCCGGAGACTCGAGCGACTATCCGGACATCGCGGAGGCCGTCGCCAGGGACGTTGCCACGGGCACGGCGTGGCGAGGAATTGTCATCGACGGCGCTGGAATCGGCAGCTGCATCGCGGCCAACAAGGTCCCAGGGGTCCGCGCGGCGCTATGCTACAATCACGCAACTGCCAGCAACTCACGAGAGCACAACAACGCGAACATCCTGAGCCTCGGCTCCGGCTTGACAGGCTCTACGCTGGCCAAGAGCATCCTTGAGACTTGGCTGGACACGCCTTTTGCCGGGGGCCGACACGCTCGTCGCGTGGACAAGATCACGGACATTGAACGCCGGCACAGCCTGCGTGAGTAGCGAGAGCCCATGAATCTGATGCAAGTGGATCGCGAACTGGTCGAAACGGTGGTCGAGACGGTCACCCGCGAAGTCCTGCTGGCCATGGCCGAAGCAAAGGAGAGCGAGGACGGCAGCCTCGTTTGCACGCAAGAATGCTACGAAGGCTTCTGCGTCCAGACGTGCATGGACGAGGTCGGTGAGGTCGTCAAGGCCGGCGCCTCCCGGGTGAGTGCCGGCTTGGGGGCCGTGCCCGCAGACGAAGCCATCGCCGGCATGATCGATCACACCTTGCTCAAAGCGGACGCCACGCCGGATCAGATCGCCCAGCTCTGCTTCGAAGCGCGCAAACACGGCTTCGCCTCCGTCTGCGTCAACCCCACTCACGTCAGCCAGGCAGCGGATCTCCTGAAAGATTCCGATGTCCGCGTCTGTACGGTCATCGGCTTCCCTTTGGGCGCCACCCTACCTGAAGTCAAGGCCTTTGAAGCCCTCGACGCCATAAAGAACGGTGCCACCGAGATCGACATGGTGGTCAACATCGGCGCGCTGAAAGCAGGCGACTACACGACTGTTGCTCAGGATATCCGCGGGGTCGTCCAAGTCTGCCATGCGCGCGGGATCATCGTCAAGGTCATTCTCGAGATGGCCCTGTTGGAAGAAAAGGAGAAGGTGGCCGGGTGCTTGCTGGCCAAGGAAGCAGGGGCCGACTTCGTCAAGACCTCGACCGGCTTCGGCCCCGGCGGGGCCACCGCCGAGGACGTCGAGCTGATGCGGCGGGTCGTCGGGCCGGAGATGGGGGTCAAGGCGGCGGGCGGCATCCGCAGCTATTCGGATGCCCGGGGGATGGTGGCAGCCGGCGCGACCCGCCTGGGAGCCAGCGCCGGCGTCCGCATCGTCACCGAGGCCCAAGAGGGAGGCCGGGAGGAGAAGGTGGCTGGCGGTGGATACTGACCCGCGCTACCCTATGGCACCCTGCCCGGAGTGCCACATCGGTTCCCTCCGTCCGGGGCGGGCGTTCTTCTGCGCCACCCTTTGGGGCCAATTCATATCCGCCCCCGGATTCCCGGCGTGGATTTGCGACGTCTGCGGGCGATGCGAGTACGATCAGACCAGCGTGCNNCTATGAGGATCGCCAAGGTCGTTGGCGTCACGATCTCCACCATCAAGCAGGAGAAACTGCACGCCCGCACACTGCTTGTCGTCCGTGAGACGGATGAGACGGGCAAAGTCGTCGGCAAGCCGCTGGTGGCCGTCGATGTTGTCGAGGCGGGTGTTGGCGATCTTGTGCTGATCGCCCAGGGGAGCGCAGCCCGACAAACCGACGTCACCGACAAATCACCGGTTGACACCGTCATCATGGCTGTGATTGATTCGCTCGAAGTGGACGGAGAAGTCACCTTCCGCAAGTCCTGACGCTGGGAGCGTTGGATGGTCGAAAGCTGGGATAAGGATCTACAGTCGATGCAGGAGGCCCGGCAGGCCGCCGAACGGGCCTATCAATCCTATCTCGAGTTCTTCGACTCCTCGCAAGAACATGTCGACCGCATCTGCGCGGCCATGGCCCAGGCCGCATTCGAAGCAGCACCCCGCCTGGGCCAAATGGCGCACGATGAGACTGGATTCGGCGTGCCGGCGCACAAGAAGATCAAGGACCAGTTCAGTTCCAGGGACGTATGGGAATCGATCCGTGACGTGCCGACAGTGGGGGTGATTCGCCGGGACGACGAACGGGGCGTCCTGGAGATTGCCTGGCCGGTGGGCGTCGTTGCCGCGCTCAGCCCAAGCACAAACCCAACTTCCACTCTCATCTTCAAGACCTTGATTGCCGTCAAAGCGCGCAACGCGATTGTCCATGCCCCTCACCCAGCGGCGGTCAACACCTGCTTCGAGGCTTGCCGCATCATGGCAGAGGCCGCTCAGGCAGCCGGCGCGCCCCCCTACCTGGTCCAGAGTCTGAGCACCATCACGCTCGACGGCACGCAGGAACTCATGAAGCACAAGCGGACCAGCCTGATCCTGGCCACCGGCGGCCCCGGCATGGTCAAGGCCGCCCACTCCGTGGGCAAGCCCGCATACGGTGTCGGCCCCGGCAACGTACCTTGNNCGGAACAAGCCGTCATCGCAGACCGCCCGATTGCCGACCAGTTGCGTCGCATGATGCAGGATGAGGGGGCCTATTTCGCGACGGAAGAGCAGTCCGAAGCCCTGCGGCGGACTTTGTTCACCCCCGATGGGGACATTCACGTGCCGTCGGTTGGCAAGTCCCCACAGGTATTGGCAAAGATGGCCGGGTTTCAGGTGCCCGAGTCGGCCCGGATCATCGTCGCTCCCTTGACAGAAGTAGGTCGCGGCGAGCCGCTCTCGCACGAGAAGCTGACGACCGTCCTCGGATGGTACGTNNNNCGACCGTTGTATCGAATTGATCCACTTTGGCGGACGCGGACACAGTCTCGTCTTGCACGCCGAAGACGACGATGTCATCATGGCCTTCGGTCTTGAAAAGCCGGTGTTCCGCATCGTGGTCAACACCATGGGTACACTGGGGGCCATCGGTTACACGACGAAGGTCATGCCATCGATGACGCTCGGGCCGGGCGGCGAGGGGCGTTCGATCACAGGCGACAACATCACCGTGCACCATCTGTACGACGTGAAGCGGATGGCGTTCGAGCGCAAGGCGCCTCCCCCCGAGATCTTTGCGAGCCCCGTTCAAATGCAAGGCGCGCGGGCGCCGGTTCCGGCCGCCAGCCCCGTCCCCGGCTCAGAACAGATTGACGTAAACCGGATCGAAGCCATGGTGACACAGATTCTGGATGAGATGGAAGCGGAACGCGGATCATAACCGAAGGCAACCAGGTACGATCCCGGCCAGCTGACGACCAACTGGAGGAAGAGAAATGGCCCAAGAAATCTCGATGATCGCTCTCGGCATGGTGGAAACGCGCGGTCTCATCGGTTCCATTGAGGCAGCTGACGCCATGGTCAAGGCGGCGAATGTCGCCCTGATCGGCTCGGAATACACAGGAGGCGGCTACGTGACTGTGATGGTGCGAGGCGATGTCGGTGCGGTCAAGGCCGCCACCGATGCGGGCGCGGCGGCCGCCAAGCGTGTTGGCGAGCTGATTTCGGCTCATGTCATCCCGCGGCCACACGAGGACGTGGAGATGATCCTGCCGCAGCGCACCAAGGGCAGTCTCGGCGGCCGGTCTGAGTCCTCGAAGAAATAGCGCGGACTAAGTGAACCCCGGCGCAGCTTCGCTGCTTGCAGAAGCCGCGGCCGCCATTGCAGGCAATCCATCGGCCAGTCGCAACGGTGTCGCGCCGCGGCGTGTAGGTGTTGACCTGGGAACGGCCACCATGGTGCTGCTCGTCCTCGATGGAGAGGGCGCTCCGCTCGCCGGCCGGATGGTCCCCGCGCATGTTGTCCGTGATGGACTGGTGGTGGATTTCATCGGCGCCGTGGACCGCTTGCAGGAGATGAAGGCAGAAGTTGAAACGGAGCTGGACACGAGTTTGACCAGCGCCACCGCCGGATATCCTCCCGGCGTGCCCCATCCCGAACGTCAGGCGATTGCCCATGTGGTGGAAAGTGTCGGTATGGAGTGCACGGCCCTGGTCGACGAACCCTCGGCCGCCAACAACGTCCTGGGCCTGCGCGACGGCGCCATCGTCGACGTCGGCGGCGGCACGACCGGCATCGCAGTGCTCCAGAAAGGAGAGGTCGTCTATACGGCCGACGAGGCCACGGGCGGGACGCACTTCAACCTGGTGATCGCCGGGGCGCTCGACCTCGAATACGAGGTGGCCGAGCGCCTGAAGGAAACGCCGGAGGAGCAAGGGCGTTTGCTGGGGGTCGTGCGCCCGGTCATCGAGAAGATCGGCGTCATCATCAACCGCCACATCGGGGGATGGGACGTGCCATCGATCACACTGGTCGGGGGCGCCTCCGCCTTCCCGGGAATGAGCGACATCATCGTCGAGCGGACGGGCCTCCCCACTTCTGTCGCCCCCGAAACCCAGCTGGTGACGCCACTTGGGATCGCTCTCGGCGGCGCAAAGAAGTCGCGCTGGCTACGAGTAGGAAAGGCGACGGACGGGAGTCCTTCATGAGCGACGAGTTCTCTTTGCGCTGCTACGTTTACCTCGATCGGATGCAGGCGCAGTTTGCGGCTTTCATCGGCACGATCACTCAGGGTGATCTCTCCACCGAAGGCATGGCCTCCCTCTATATTGAGATGGCCCCCGGCATGGAGGTTTTTCGGGTGGTCGACATCGCGGTCAAGGCCACGCGGGCGCGGCCCGGTGTGCAGATCGTCGAGCGGGAGTTCGGCATTTTCGAGGTCCACCATCACGAACAGGCCGAGGTGCTGGAAGCCGGTCGCATGGTCCTTGATCGGTTGGGCCTGAAGCGCGAAGATCGTGTTAAGCCGGAGGTCGTTTCGAGCGAAGTCATCACCAACGTTGATCCGTACCAAGCTCAGCTGCTGAACCGGTTCCGCCGGGGCACGATGTTGATCCCTGGACAAACGTTGCTGGTGCTGGAGGTCGCCCCCGCCGCCTACATCACCCACGCCTGCAACGAGGCGGAGAAGGCGGCCAGCATCAACCTACTCCACTTCTCAGGGGTCGGCCGCTTTGGGCGCATGTGGTTGTCGGGCAGCGAGGCCGAGATCATCACCGCTCGCGATGCGGCGGCCGAAGCGTTGGCCGCCTTGGACGGTCGCAAGGAATAGCGGAGAAAGGATCTTCCATGCAGGGAGAATTCTACACGGAGCGGGATATCGTTGACCTCGTACGCCAGGGAGAACGTCAGCTCCGCCTCCAAGAGGGGGACCGCATGACCGACCTGGCCCGCGAGCGCGCCGAGAAGGAGGGTTTGACGATCGTCGGCGCGTACCAAATCCCGGAGCAGGCCGCGCGCGAGGCCGCTTCGACCCGTTATGCAGAGCGCGGCCAAGGCTCGGCGCCCCCCCTCCATCCAAGAGAACGGGCGGCCCCCCCGTCCGGATATCGACCCGAGCTACGAGAGCACGTGCAGCGGGCGGTCAAGGCTCGTCTCGGTGAGTCCGTCGATGAAGGATTGATCAACCGCGTCATCGATCGCGTGATGGACCAGGTGGGCTTGGACTGAGATGGAATTTGCCCGGATCCACGGACGAGCCATTTCAACGCTGAAGGTGGCAGACATCAAGGGGGTCAATCTGCTGATCGTCCAGCCTCTCAACAAAAAGCTGGAGCCGATCGACCGCCTTCAGGTCGCCGCCGACGTCGTCGAGGCCGGACCGGGCGACCTGTGTGTCACGGTTGGGTCGAGGGAGGCGGCGATGGCGATGCGGGACGAGTGGTTCGTGCCGGTCGACCTGGCCATCATCGGCGTCATCGATGAGTTGGACGTCCGCGACGGGATCGATTTCGAGCTGAAGCCCGGTCTGAATACGTTCACCTAGGCCTCCGATCATGATCCTCGGCAAGGTGGTGGGGACCGTCGTCACCACAATCAGCCATCCGAATTTCAAGAACCGCCGCATGCTTGTCGTCCAGCCGCTAGATCCGGACGGAGATGAAGTCGAGGATGTGATCGCGCTCGATATCACCCACGCCGGCATCGGCGACACCGTCCTCGTCAACGACGAGGGCAACGGCGCCCGGCAAATCCTGGATCAGCCGGAGGGTTGTGTCCGCGCGGTAATCGTCGGCATTGTCGATTCCGTGCACCTGTATGAGTGAGCCCTCGGCACGTCGTTCGACCCCACGCGTTATTGTGCTCGCGGACGTTGCCAGCAACGCCCAAGGAATCATCGAACGCACCCTCGAGCCGGCCGGCATCGACGCCTGGGCGGAGACGGATCCGGACGCGCCCAGACCTGACATACTGGTCGTCGACGTCACACAACTAAGAGGGGATCCGCTAGCCAGCCTGCGCAACTATCGAGCAAAAGGCGAGGAGGCGCCCGCCATCGTTTTGGCGGCTCATTTTCCGGCCGCCCGCCTGCGCGACTTGTTTCGCCTGGGCGTGGCCGACGTCCTGCTGAAACCGTACAAAGCCGTCGATCTCTGTCGAGCGGTGCTTGAGCTTGGTGAGGCGCGAGCCGAGGAAGTCACCACCCAGCTTCTGGCCCGACGGCTTCAATCGACCCGCGAGGAGGCCCGCAGGCGATCCGAGGAGATCCGATGGCTCAGCGAGATCGGGCGCGCCGTCGTGCGGCTGCGCAATTTGGATGATATTCTGACAAGAGTTGTGGAAGCCGCCTCGTTCTTGTCCAACGCCGAGGAGGCAAACATATATTTGGCCGACTCCAGCTCAAACGAAGTTGTCCTGCGGGCGAGTAAGTCGGCCGGTGAGAGCCGCGGCACGCTCAATCGGTTGCGGATCACCGATTCCCTGGCAGGCCAAGTCTATCGGACGGGCAAGCCGGTCGTTCGGCAACCGGGCGCCGACGCGTCGAAGGTCAAGGTCCAGACAGGCTTCCTGGTTCAAAGTCTGATTAAGGTGCCGATCCGCATCGAAGATCATGTGGTCGGCGTCCTGGGCGTGTACAATCGGCTCGCACCCCGCTCTTTCAGCGATCACCACCTCACTCTGCTCAGCTCGCTCGCTGATTGGGCCGGCATCGCCCTGGAGCAAGCCGCGGCGCGCGACGGCCCCGGAGCACCAGCGAAGGACGAGCCCCAGGCCGGGCCGAGTCCTGCAGCGCCCCCTCGCACAACCCGGGTGGCGAGCGACGCTATTCGAGCTCTGAAGTTGCTCCAGGAGCGAATCGTCTCACTGTTGAAAGGGGAGGCGGCAGACCTTCCACCCCCCATGCGGGATGAGCTGCTTGAACTCCAAGCTGACGTGGACCGCCTAACAGCGATGCCGATGGCTATCCTCGATCCCGAGGAGTTGACCGCCTATCTCGACCTCGAGAACCTGGCCAAGCGCATCACCGAGGAGCTGCAAATGGCCGCCCGTCAGCGTGAGCTCCAGCTGACCTGCTCGGCCGATCTGAACGTTCCCCGCATCCACGGTGACCGGCAACGGACCCATCGGGTCATGGAAGCCTTGACGGCCGCCTCCATTCGCCGCACCCGCGGCGGGAAGGTCGAGCTGGAGATCAAGTCCTTCTATGTGCAAGGTGGATCAAGCCGTGACTACCCCCTGCCCGCGGAAGTGGAATTGCCAGACGGTTTATGGCTTGGGGTTCGGGTCTTCGATACCAGCGGCGGATTGTCCCCGGACACCGTGCGCGCCCTCTCCATCCCCAAGGCCGATCCCGAGGTCGGCAAGTTGGGTCCTGGGTTGTCGATGGGGGAAATCCGGATGATCGCCGAATCGATGGGCGGTCGTCTCTGGCACGAACACACCTCCGCGGGAGCCGCCATCTTCTTTGCGCTCCCTGCCCGCTGAAGGAGGAGAGCCATGCCATCCAATCCCATCTCCGTGGAGATCTACACAGCCAGTCACCGTGTGCTGGGTCGGGTCGATCCGGGCACCAGTGGGATGTACACATTTATGAACGACCGGACCCGTTCGATCGTCGAGGTGGAGGGGGCTCACTTGTCCAGGCTCCATCAGCCTGCCCGATTGGTCGCCCGCTATCCAATTCTCACGCTTAACAAGCGCAACGTGGCCGGCATGCTTATGAGCAACCGCAACGAGCTGGGATCCGTGTCCATCACAAGGCACGGGTACTCGAGCGTGCAGTCCCATTGGGTCCACGTGCTCCTGCCCGGCTATGAGTTGAGAGGCATGTTGGAAACGCCGGGACGCCTGGAAATCAGCGCCATCTTCGCCGAAGGCGATGTGGTCTTCACCCCCCTTTACAACGCACGCTTGCAGGCAATCCTATTCCCCGACATCGAAGCGTCCGGTCCCGCCATGCTCTTCCACAGCGGCCGCGTCACCGCCATCTCCCCCATGCGGCGGGAAGACATTCCCGAAGGATCCGGCGGGACGTAGCCCGTTCACACTGCAAATCCAACCAAGGCGTCGGGCTCCCGAGCCAGGTATCCGTGTTGAAAGGGGAGGCTCGGTCGAGGCGAACCTGGCCCTAGCAATTCCATTCTCAGGCTGGTTGAAGCTTAGCGGCGGCAGTCATCGCTCCTCGGCCGGCGGGCCGGTCCACATGTAGACCTCCCCCAAGGTTGCCCCGGCCCTGTCCACGGTATAGACCTTCTCCCAGTTCTCCTCCCCGTCGAACTCTCCAATGTGGAAAGAACACGTGACGATGTAGTCCGCGCTGCCTTGCAGAGAAGGCTCCCAACGCACCACGTCGATCCCGCCCCGCGCAAAGGGTTTTGCCACGTCTCTTTGCCGCCGGAACGCGACCGTGGCCTCCGGTCCGGCGTGCGTGTTGACGTACGCCATGGCCTCCCGGTAGGAGGTGCACAAACGATCCACGAAGTGAAGGTCAGCCGCCCGCTCGACCCCGCCGATGAAGCTGTTGAAATAGATGAATTGGTAGGGGTGCAGCCGGATGAGTCCGAGCGCCCCCGGGGCGAGCATCAAGGCAAGCATACCGCCGCGCAGGAGATCGGTGGGGAGTCTTTCCATGAACCAGTTCAGGCCGATCCCCGCGATGACGAGGGAGGGAATCAGGACGAACAACAGATGGCGCAGATTGTCATAAATCCCCATGCCCAAACCGATGAGGCCGAAGAGGGGTACTGCAACCCAGAGCAGGAGCACTCCCAACTCTGGCCGCATGTCTCTCCGGCGGGACCACAGAACCCCCGTCAAGACAACTCCGACGATCATCAGCAGGACGGCCGGCTCCGTCAGTTCCGTGGCGAGGTAATTGGGGAAGTAATGCCACGGCAGATCATGGGATCGTATGATCTCCCCCATGTACTTCGTCGGCCCATCGAAGCTCCCCGTAAAGAACACGCTCTCTAAGAGCCGCTTTCGGGGAGCGTCCCACAGGTAGGGCCATGAGATGTAGGTCATCAGCCCTGCCCCAATCGTGTAAGGGATGGCCAATTCGGCCGCTCGCAGCCGTCCCCGAAGCAACCAATACAAGCCGATGAGAATAACTGCCAAACCGGCGACAGGCCGAATCCCCAACGTGAAACCCAACACCGCACCTGCGCCGAGAAAGCGGGCGGTGTCGCCCCGGTATTCCTGCCATAGATGACGCCAGGCCGCCGGCAAGCCGAGCCGCATTCCCATCGCCATGGCCGCAAGGGAGAGGACGATTAGCAGCGGTCGCAGCCGCCAATAGGCAAACTCCAGCTTGGCGACATAGATCTCGACCCCTGCCGTATCGGCATCTTCGGCGATTGCGCGAAAGAGGTCGTTTATGAATGGCAAAGACTCCCTTTGGTGGGCCTGGCGCAGGACGGCTTCGGCAAATTGATAAAGGAATTCGAACGTCAGGACGTCCATGGCAAACGCGGCCGACAGGACGATGAGCAGGAGGCCCGTCCACTCGATCAACGACCGGTCTGATCGCCAAACTCGGGCTATCCGGCGGAACAGGCCCTCAATCCTCCTCGGCTCCTTTCCCTGTGTTGTATGGATCAACGCCGCATCAACCGCAGCCATCCCAACGACGATACTCCCCAAGGTGAACACCCAGAAGGGCGTATCCTTCTGATTGATAAAAGCATGACCGAAAAGCAATGGTTGGCTCCCCGCAAAGATGGTAGTCATCAGCGCCGATCTGCGGCCCATGAACCGCTTTGCGAGAATGAAGAAGAAACAAAGGCCAACTAGATAGACAAGATAGTTGATGAGATGGCGGGCATCGGTGATGTGCCATCCAGGAAGGAGCCGCACAAGCATGCGGGAACCAGCCTCCCAGGGGATGAAGTAGGAGGGCCCGTGATGGGCGAGCACTTCACCCAAAACCATGTAGTCGTCATAGGCAGGCCGGCTGAAATAGGCTTTCAACGCGAGCCGAGCCACATCGGCATTTTCGCGCTCGTCCGCGGACATCCCGTAGTCCGTGGCTAGAACCAAGCCGAGGAGGATGGAACCCAGNNGTATAGGCCACGACTGTCGGGGTAGCCGAAAGCCACGGGAATCACCCATGGGCGCAGCTTCCGAAGTGAATTTCAATTTGCTCCTTCTTCCTGTTGACCTCAACTCGGGACCCGGTTTCCCGCTGGGGGTGTCCTTCGAAGATCAAGGCCCCAGGGCGGAAGTCAAGAGGAGTCTACCAGCCCCTCTGCCCCCCCACCAAGTAACGGTACAAGTCGGATGGCTCAGCCGTAGCGCCCATCGTCCGGTATACTCCCATTCCATCAGTCCCCAGGTCAGGAGCGGCGAATTCACCCGTGACGGCAAAGGAATTCATTCAGGATCGGATGCCCAACAACGTCTGCTTTGGCTGCGGCCCACTCAACCCCGATGGGTTGCAGATCAAGAGTTTCATGGAGGGTGAGCAGTGCGTGGCCACTTGGCATTCTGAAGAGAAGTACCACGGCTGGGAGAAGGTCCTCAATGGCGGCATCTTGGCGACATTGATCGACTGCCACTGCATGGCGACGGCTCTGGAGGCCGCCTATCGGAAGGAAGATCGTCCGATCGGTTCCTCCCCTGTCTACCGTTATGCAACCGGTACCATCACGGTGCGCTACCTGCAGCCGACGGCGAATAATCGGCCCATCACACTGCGCGCCCAGGCCGTCTCCATGAGGGGCCGCAAGACCCGTGTCCATTGCGATGTCTATGTTGAGGGGGAACGGACAGCCGAGGCCGATGTCACGGCTGTACGCGTGCTGGAGGGGACACCGCAACCCGAGAGCCCCTTCCACTAGGCGGATGCCGATTCACGGCCGAGGGCCTCTCCCCCCACAATGACCTCTTGGTTGCGACGGCGCTGGCGCACGGTCCTCCTCTTCCTGCTGGCCACTGCGCTCACGGTGGCTGGCATTGCCCTTTGGCGACTTTTTCGGCAGGTGAATCTGGTCGGCTTCCTCGGCAGCGGGGGGGCCACCGAGGTCCAGGTCCCTGACGGCTTCGCCGTCAAGCCCTTCGCCGAGGGGTTGGATGGACCCCGGTTCATATCGTTCGGACCCGCTGGTACGCTCTACGTAGCGGAACGAGGCNNCGTCAGCCTGCCGGACCGAAATGCTGATGGTCTGGCCGATGAGATTCGGCCCTTCGCCAGCGAACTCGGCGCGCCCCACAGTCTCGTCCACCATGACGGTGCCTGGTACGTCGGCGTCCCCTCAGGCATCGTTCGATTGCAGGACGAGGACAAGGACGGCGAGCCCGAGCAACGCGAGACACTCATCGACGACTACCCTACCAGCGGACACAACACCCGCACTGTCCTCTTCTTGCCGGACGAACGAATGCTCGTATCCGTCGGTTCCAGCTGCAATGTCTGCCAAGAGGAGGATCGGCGGCGGGCTGCCATCATTGCCTATGATGGCCCCGCGGCTACCGGCGAGCGCCTCTTCGCCCGCGGCCTGCGCAACGCGGTGGGCTTCACCTGGCACCCGGAGACCGGCGAGATGTGGGCCACCGACAACGGCCGAGATTTCCTGGGAGACGACCTCCCGCCGGACACGCTTTGGCTGGTGCATGAAGGTGCGGACTACGGTTGGCCCCGCTGCCACAGCGGGCGCATCGCCGACCCCGAGTTCGGCGGACCTGATGCCTGCCAGGGTATCCCCTCCCCGGCCCTGGAGATCCAGGCACATTCGGCGCCCTTAGGCCTGGCATTCTACACCGGCGACCAGTTCCCCCGTGAGTATGCCGGTGACCTCTTCATCGCGTTCCACGGTTCGTGGAATCGGAGCGTCCCCACAGGCTACAAGGTGGTTCACGTTCCGTTCGAGGACGGGCATCCTACGGGCGAGATCTTCGACTTCGCCGTCGGCTGGCTCGATCGGGAGAGCGGGTCGGCCAGCGGCCGACCGGTGGGACTTGCGGTCAGCCCGCAAGGAGACCTTTTCGTCAGCGACGACAAAGGCGGCGTGATCTACCGCATTTCTCTCGGCGCGACGGACTAGGCAGGCGGCCCCACCGCNNACAGCGTCATCGAAAAATGTGAGGCCCGTCGCACCGAGGTTCAAGGCGTATGAGGCCAAATACCCTCGACCAGCGGCAACGGCAGCTTGGAGCTGGGCTAGCCGATAGCCTCGCGATCCGAGCGCGGCCAGGACGGCGCCTAAATCCACCAACCAATACAGGTTGAAGGCCGCGTCTGCGCCCAGCGCCTGATTTAGGGCCAAGTGGCCGGCTTCCCGCCGAAACCTGCCTTCCCGCAGCCGAACGCCCTCGCCAGCTTCGACCCCGAGCGCATAGGCGCCGGGCGCCAATCCCTCGACGGCGTTCACAATGGCGAAGACCTCGGCAAGGGGCCCCATCGACAAGTCCATTTCAAATCGAGCATGGGCGCACTCCACGATGCTCAGGAAATCCCCTTGTGCGATCGATTCCCTACGGAATCTGCGACTGGATCCGCGCCGGCGGATGACCTGCTCGATGGAATCCCCTCCCTGTCGGGCGGACGACGCGGCCGAACTCAACTTAATCGTCTCCCCTCCGATCGCCGTCCTTCGCCCCGGAAGTTCGGTTGCCTGCCACTGTCCTATCTCCTCGGCTGTGCCAAGCGAGGAAGCTTTGTGCATGTGCTCGATTGCCGGCCACTTACCCGCCTGGGTCGAGATTGGGGCCGGTTCAGCTGACAAACTCCCGAGGTCGGCGCCGGATCGCGGGGCGACCGACGATCCGACGGACAGCAGGCAGAGCGGAACCTCGGGCTCGGCTTCGATCCCGAGCAGCCTCTCGACCTCCTGGTCCACGAAGCCCATGGTCACCCTCGCGGGCCAGCCGTAGGCCTGGGCCAGCGCTAGGCTGTTGGCCAACATCGTGCCGCTGTCCCAAAAAGCGTGACGATAGGCCCGGGCCTGATACTTGACCGCGTTGCGCCAGTAGGCCGAGGTGAAGATCAAGGTCAACGGCGCCCGGCCGACGATCCCATCCTCCCCTGCCATTGCCGCCAGATGTGGACGGGGGTCTCCGGCCCGCAGGCGCAGAAGCCCGTGACGCTCGGGCTCGTAGGCGTACAGCCCGGCCGTCAAACCTTCATCCCCCATCCAGGCCAAGTAGAGTTCGATGTGNNTGATAGAGGGCGCCGGTGCAGGAGGCTGCTCGAAAGGGGACTCGCCCCATTCCCCCCAATCGCAGGAACTTGGTCACACCGGCTGTGAAGTGAAGCAATCGAGAGATCGAGTCCAGCGTCCATGGACGTTGCGGCCGGAGCCCTTGCTTCGGTAGGATGGCGTGCAAAGCCGAGAAGCCATCTTCCGCCTGCACCGCCGGCAGCGCCATGCGCTCTCCACCCACGTACTCCTTCACCCGAGGCGGCCGGTTGAAAGGATCATAGCGGTGTGCCGGCCGAAAGAGGTCGCCGTCCGGGTGCTTTGTGCCGTCGTGATAGCGGCGCGCTTCCCCGCCTCGCTGCGCATCCCTCAAAGCCCTCACCTCCATCAGGGTCCGAGTTTCCCTCTCTGATCGTATCCCATCCCACCCGTGGGAATCCGT
>JABAHQ010003398.1_pt4 | contig 13965 bp, 13 predicted proteins | sample 7062091 | NCBI WGS metagenome assembly JABAHQ01 (sample SAMN14534359, study PRJNA622989) | marine sediment metagenome | biome: marine biome [ENVO:00000428]; feature: marine pelagic biome [ENVO:01000023]; material: deep marine sediment [ENVO:00002113] | place: India: Gulf of Kutch | collected...
GGACATTCGCGGAACAAGGCACCCAGTGGCTGCGAGCTTCGCGAGGAGTAGGCAAGCAAGCGCCACAACCGCCAGCCACCCAGCTCAAAGCCGAACGGAGCTGACCACCACCCCGTCCTCGTCCGCGTAGAGCCAGTCCCCCGGACGAACCCACACCCCCTGCACGCGCACCGCGACATCGCGCTGGCCTTCGCCGCGCCGCTCGGTCGGCAAAGGCATCGGTGCCAGCGCACAGATGCCCACATCGCATGCGGCCAGTTCGGCCACGTCGCGCACGCAGCCGTCGATCACCACCCCCGCCCAGCCATTGCGCGCCGCCGCCGCGCCCAGGTTGCCGCCCAGCAGCGCGCGGCGCAGCGAGCCGCCGCCGTCCACCACCAGAACGCGCCCCTCGCCGGCGCTCTCCACCGCCGCCTTCACCAGCGAGTTGTCCTCGAAGCACTTCACCNNTTCACCGTGCTCACCAGCCCATGGAACGCGCGGCGCGCGCCGAAGTGCCGCCACACCGGCGGCAGCACGCGAAACGCGCCGCTGTCGTCGGCCTTGTGGGCGTCGCAAAGATCGCAGGTGGCGGGGGAAGCAGGGTTCATGGCAGGCTCCTCATGGGTGGTTTCGGCACGCGCGCATTGTCGAAGACAAGCACCGGCCCCACGCGCCTGCGCGCTCGCTCTGGAGCGCTCGCTGGCGCACACACCCCCGTGGAGTGTTGTTTTCCGCGCCAAAAAGCGCCGTTTACCGCGGGCCACCCCTTGCAAAAGCGCGTCTTCCTCCTTGGAAGCCGCGTGCAACTCCATTAGCATCATGACGCTTGTGAGAGAGCGCGTTCTCCACCAGCGATACATCAACTTCTAGAAGGAAATCAACCATGGCAACTGCGAAGAAAGCCGCCGCGAAGAAGGCTCCGGCGAAGAAGGCCGCTCCGGCCAAGAAAGCCCCGGCGAAGAAAGCCGCTGCTCCGGCCAAGAAGGTCGCCGCGAAGAAGGCCCCCGCGAAAAAGGCCCCCGCCAAGAAGCGAACCCCCAACGCCGCCTTCATGAAGGCCCTGACCCCCAGCGCCGCGCTGGCCGCCATCGTCGGCAGCAACCCGCTGCCGCGCACCGAGGTGACCAAGAAGGTGTGGGACTACATCAAGAAGAACAAGCTGCAGGACTCGGTCAACAAGCGCATGATCAACGCCGACGCCAAGCTGAAGGAAATCTTCAAGAAGGCCCAGGCCTCCATGTTCGAGATGACCAAGCTCGTCAACGATCACCTCAAGTGATCCCCCAACCGCCCTTGAAACGGCGGTGAACCCGACAAAGCCGACGCCCCGTCGGCTTTGTCGTTTCTGAGCGTTCATCGGCGATTGGCCTCATCGCGCGATATCGATTGTGCGAAACTGAATCGTTTGGTCACATTTGCCCGCATGGTCCCCTCTCCCGCGCCCTTCTCTTCCGAGCCTGCTGTGCCGCCCATTGGCCAGGCCGTGGAGTTGCCGCCGGTGCAGCACAAGACCGTGCTCGTGATCGATCTCGTCGAGTCCGTGCGCCTGATGGCGCACAACGAAGAGCAGGTGGTGCGCCTGTGGCGCGGCTTCGTGCACCACGCCACCACCGAGGTCTTCCCCCCGCACGGCGGGCGCCTGGTCAAGAGCCTGGGCGATGGCCTGCTCGCCGAATTCGAGCACCCGGCCCAGGCCGTGCGCGCCGCGCTGGCGCTGCACCGCCACTTCGACGCGGCCAACCAGAACCTGCCGGCGGCGCAGCAACTGCACCTGCGGGCCGGGCTCAACGCCACCCAGCTCTACGTCGACGACAACGACATCTACGGCCAGGGCGTGAACCTGGCCGCCCGCGTGGCCGACCTGGCCACGCCGGGCGAAACCGTGGTCACCGCCAGCGTGTACGACGCCATCGTGGTCGGCATCGACGCCGAGGTGCAGGACCGCGGCGAGAGTTACCTGAAGCACTGGCCCGAGCCGGTGCGCACCTGGACGGTGACACCCGTCTCCGCACAAGGCGCGGTGCCGCGCATGCCCGCGCCCGAGGCCGCCACCAGCGATTTCCGCCCCAGCATCGCCGTGGTGCCTTTCGAGACGCGCAGCCACTCGCAGGAGCAGTACGTCATCGGCGAGCTGCTGGCCGACGGCGTGATCACCCAGCTCTCGCGCAGTCCCGACCTGCGCGTGATCTCGCGCCTGTCCACCAGCGCCTTCCGGGGCCGGCAGGCCACGGCGGCCGAGGTGGGCCAGCGGCTGGAGGCGGCGTACACGCTGAGCGGCAGCTACGTGAGCTATGGCGACAAGGTCGTCATCAACGCCGAGCTGTGCGACAACCGCCGCGGCGAGGTGGTGTGGGCCGAGCGCCTGGCCGGCGAGGTGATGGACCTGCTGCAAAGCGACAGCCAGTTGATTCACCAGTTGAGCGAGGCCTGCGCCGAGGCCCTGCTGCAGCACATGGTGCAGCGCACGCTGGTGCTGCCGGTACCGCAGCTCGACAGCAACGCGCTGATGCTGGGCGGCATCACGCTGATGCACCGCTCCACGCCGCGCGACCTGCAGCGCAGCCAGCAACTGCTGGAGGCCGTGGTGGACCGGCACAAACGCGTGGCCACGCCCTGGGCCTGGCTGGCGAAGTGGCACATCATGCAGGTGGTGCAGGGCCTGGCGCCCGAGCCGGCGCAGACCTTCCGCGCGGCCATCGCGGTGGCGGATCGCGCGCTGGACCTGGAGCCCCACAGCTCGCTGGCGATGGCGATCAAGGGGCATGCGCTGTGCCATCTGGGCGCCGATATCGACGCTGCGCGGCAATTGCTGTTCGAGTCGACACTCAACAACCCCAACGACCCGATGGCCTGGCTATACCGCAGCGTCTGGTCCACCATGTGGGGCACCGCTCAGGACTCCGTGGTCGAGGCAGAAACGGCACTGCACCTTTCCCCACTCGATCCGCAAAAGTACTACTTCGAAATGATGCTGGCGAACTGCTACCTCTCGATGGGTCAACACGAGCAGGCAGCAGAACAGTGCCGCGTTTCCTTGCAGAAGAACTGCTACCACTTGCCAACGCTTCGCGCATACGTCATTGCCCAATACGAAATCGGTGACGTCGAAGGGGCCCGCAAGACACTGGACACCATTCTCAAACTCCAACCCGACCTGACGCTTGATCGTTATCTGGCATCAGGTCGGGAGAGTCGTCTGCGCCAGCATGGCGCAAGGGTGCTCAAGGCCTTGGGCCTGCCCATTCACTGATTCGAATCAATCATTTATTCAAGGAGGACAGCATGAGTGGTGGTTACAGCGGCGGCTATAGCGGTGGATACAGTGGCGGCTATAGCGGTGGATACAGTGGCGGTTACAGCGGGGGCTATGGCGCACCTGCTGGCGCAGTGCCCTACCTCGCGTCTGCAGACGCCTTGACCCTCTCCCGCGCCGCCATCGTCGGCCCCTACGACGGCCCGACGCTGAAGGTGAAATGGCCCGCCTTCAACGACCCGACCAACCTCAAGCGCTGGGCCGACGGCCCGCGCGTACAGGCCATCGGCTCCGAGCTCATGGAAGGCCTGAGCTTCGGCACCAACGCGCGCCAGTACCGCGCCGAACTGCAGTACACGCGCCAGGGCGCGCCGCACACCCTCGTCACCCTCAAGGGTCCCGACGAGGCCCTGCTCAAGAAGCAGCTCTCGCTCGTCGCCGCCTACGCCGACCTGCGCACCGACCGCTCGCTCGAGATCGTCGAGCAGATGGGCTACCCCATCGCCTTCTGGAGCTCGGTCGTGGGCCTCACCGCGCACCGCCACGGCAAGACGCTGCAACTGCTGGAGGTGGCCTTCAACCTCGCGGCCAGTGTCACCCAGCGCTTCAAGTTCATCTTCTCCACCACGCGCCCGGTGGAGTTCTCGCCGCAGATTCAGCCCATGATCCCGACCCCGGGACACGGCGCCTGGCCCAGTGGCCACTCCACCGAAGCCTTCCTGGCCGCCACGCTGCTGCAGGCCCTGCTGGACGCCGGCTCGCCCACCACCGCGCGCCACCCCGGCAACGGCGTGGCCAGCCGCGAGCAGTTGCAGCGCCTGGCCGCGCGCATCGCCATCAACCGCACCGTGGCCGGCGTGCACTATCCGGTGGACAGCGCCGCGGGCCGCCTGCTGGGCACCGCGCTGGCCGAGTTCATCGTGGCGCGCGCCACGGGTGGCAAGGTGCACGCGCGCGGCTTCAACTCGGCCCTGTTCCAGGAGCCCGATGGCGCGCCCAAGGACTTCAGCCTGAACGACCCCATGGACCACGCCAGCGGCTACCCCTACACCCGCGACCCGCGCGCCCGCGCCGTGGGCGAGGCCCCGCTGCTGAACTGGCTGTGGGAAGAAGCCGTGAAGGAATGGCCATGAGCAGCGGCGCACGACCGCTCGAAGGCGCTCGCGCCACAGCGCGCTGCGCGGAGGCTTTCCAATGAGCTGGAGCCCGCTGCCAAGGGGTGAATTCACGGGCATCGACTGGTCCGCGCCCGGGGCCATCAACGGCATGGACCCGTACCTGGCGTGGGCCGAGGCCGACGGTTTCATGGGGTACCAGGTGCACGGCCGTGAGCGCGAAAAACTCAAGTGGCTCCCCCTGGTCATCGGCCTGCGCGAGGGCGTGGACGTGCGCCAGCTCGTGGACGCCACGTCGGCCGACTGGCTGCGCATTCCACAGGCCTACCTGCTGGTGCCCGGCCTGCGCCACTGCAGCGCGCGCGTCTCGCGCGAGTTCTTCCGGCAATGGCGCACCCGGCCCGCGCTGCGGGGCCTCATCGAGCGCTTCGAGCTGGGCTTGCCCGTCGAGCAATTGCCGCTGGGCCTGAGCGAGTTCTGCACGCCGCAGTGCCAGCCACGGCCGCCGCGCCAGCGCGTGCGCGGACCGGTGCTGGGCGTCATCGACGGCGGCCTGGCCGTCGCCAACTCAGCCTTCCTCGACAGCAAGGGCCGCACGCGCGTGCGGCACTTCTGGCGGCAGGACAACTTCTACGGCGGCCGCTGGCCCGGCACGCCCGGCCACCGCCGCGTGCCGCTGGACCCGCGCCGCGCCGGCCCTCGGCCGGACGACATGGGCTACGGCCACGAACTGAGCCGCGAGGACATCGACCGCGTGCGGGCCGAGTTCACGCGCCGAGGCCAGGTGGACGAGGAAGCGCTGTACCAGTACGTGCAGCTCTGGGACCTGTCGCACCCGGTCAACCACGGCACCCACGTCACGGGCCTGGCCACCGCGCCCGGCGGCCCGCTCGACCCGGGCCTGGACGACGCCGCCAGCCGCAGCGCCATCGTGGCCGTGCAGCTCGACTGGGCCAACGTGCTCGACACCTCCGGCGGCGCGATGAACGTGAGCGTGCTCGACGGCCTGGTGTACATCGTCTCGCGCTGCGCGGACGACGCCGACATCGTGGTCAACGTGAGCTGGGGCACCCTGGCCGGGCCGCACGACGGCAGTTCGCTGCTGGAAGCGGCCATGGACGAGCTGGTGGACAAGCTCGGCGGGCGCCTGCGCATCACCCTGCCCGCCGGCAACGGCTACCAGGGCCGCACGCACGCCAACGCCACGCTCGCACCGGGCGAGTCGCTGCCGCTGCACTGGCGCATCCAGCCCGACGACCACACGCAGAGCTTCCTGGAGATCTGGCTGCCCGATGGCGCCGAGGGCGTGAGCCTGAGCGTCGCACCGCCGGACCGTCCGGAGCAGGCGGTGACGCTGACACAGGGCCAGTCGGGCATGTGGACGGACGCGCAGGGCCAGCCGCTGTGGACCCTGATCTACCCCACGCGAAGCGCACTGGGGGAGCGCGGCACCTGCGCGCTGCTGGCGCTGGAATGCACGGGGAGCCATGAGCACGACCACCCGCTGGCCCCCTGCGGCGTGTGGACGGTGACGCTGCGCAACCGGGGCCGCAGCGCCGTGGTGTTCGACGCCTACGTGGAGCGCGACGACATCGCCCTCGGGCTGCACACGGGCGGGCGGCAGTCGTATCTGGAGGACCGGTTCTACGACACCCAGGGCAACCTGAACGGCTGGGTGGACCAGCCTGGCAACCCCACCGCCATCCGCCGCAGCGGCGTGTTCAACAGCCTGTCCACCGGGCGGCGCACAGTCAGCGCGGGTGGCACGCGCGTGGCCGACAACGGGCCGCAGAACCTCTCGCGCTTCGCGCGCTACTCGCCGCAGCGGCCCGACCCGGGCCCGGCGCGCGCGCAGCGGCCCGACGTGAAGCTGGTGCCGGAAACCCTGGCCGCGTGCGACGACAACCCCGCGCTGTGGGGGGTGCGCAGCACGGGCAGCCTGAGCGGCAGTTCGGTTCGCTTGGCGGGCACGAGCTCGTCGGCGCCGAAGGAAGCGCGGCGCTTGCTCAACGGCCTGAGCTGAACACGGACGGAACCTGCCGGTGGCTCACCACCGCGCCGGCAGGTTCTTCAGCAACCAGATCCGCCGCTCGCGCACGGCGATGTAGCCGCCGTTCTCCAGGTCCTTCAACAGCCGGCTCACCATCTCGCGCGAGCACGCCAGGTGCTGCGCGATCTGCTGGTGCGTCAGGCGCTCGCGAAGCGGACGCGCGCCGTCTTCGTCCTGCGGCTCCAGCGCCCAGCTGTTGAGCAGCTTCACCAGCCGGCCATAGACGTCGATCAGCGCCACGCTGCGCGCACTCTCGGTGGCCAGGCGCGCGCGGCGGATCAGGCGCGCCATGAGTTCGAAGGCGAATTCGGGGTGCTCGGCGATGTAGGCCAGCAGGCGCTCGCGCGTGATGACCGAGCAGGTGCTGGCCTCGGCCGCCTCCACGTTGGCCGAGCGCGGGCCGCCGTCGAGCGACATCTCGCCCACGTACTCGAGCGGGCCGTACAGGCCCAGGGTGAGTTCACGGCCGGAGGCGTCGGCCACGTAGGCGCGCAGGCGGCCTTGCAGCACGATGTACAGGGTGTCGCCGGTTTCGCCTTCCTGAATGAGCAAGGCGCCGCGGCGATAGCGGCGTTGGATCCCTTGCGCGGCCAGTGCTTCGATGTGCTGCGTGTTCTGCGAGGGGAAAGTCGAAGCGCTGGCTAAGGGCATCCGGTGGTGGCTACGGGTGGGAGTAGGCCACCGGATTGTGCGCGACCGGCGTGATGATGCGCAAGGCAGGCACCACGGGCGGCAGGCTGTTCACCCGCTGCAGCAGGCGGCGCACGCTGCTGGCGCCGGCCTTCTCGCGCAAGGTCTTGACCTGGCTGCGCACGGTGGAGATGGCCACGCCGTTCTCGGCGGCGATCTCCTGCACGTCCAGGCCGCGGCACAGGGCGAGCATCACCACCTCCTCGGTGGGGCTCAGGCTCAGGGCGCGGGCGAACATGCGCACGGCCAGGTTGTCGCTGGCGCTCTGGCGCGACAGCAGCACCAGCACGGTGGGCGTGTCGTCTTCCAGCGGGTGCGACAGCGGCGTGAAGGCCATGGACAGGTCGCGCTCGCCTTCGCGCATGAGCAGCAGGCGGCGCTGGCCGCGGCTGGCGGCGTCCAGCGCCTGCTGGATGCGCTCGCTGTGCTCGGCGCTGCTGCCCATGAGGTTGCCACTGCAGGCGCGCAGCACGCGCCGCTGCGCCAGTTCGTGGCGCGCCAGGTGGTTGGCGTGCAGGATGCGCCCTTGCGGGTCGAGCAGCAGCATGCCGTAGTCCACCTCGTCGAACACCCGCAGCAGGTGGGCCTGGCTCAAGGCCCTGGCCTCGCCCGTCGAAAACTGCGTGCTGCTCCCCCAAACCGTGTCAGTTGCCTGTCGCATATGAATACCTCCGTATGACGGAAAGTTTTTCACTGACAGGCGCTGGATACTGTGCCGTGTTGGGGTCTAAACCTGTGATGTATTCACATTCCGCCCCGCGGCCGGGGCGGGCTCGGCGCCGGATTCAGCGCTTGAGGGCGGCTTCGCGAATGGCCGTGAGCGTGCCCCGGGTGGTGATCACCTCGGGCGAGAGCGGCACCACGATGACCGTGCCGCCCGGGTGCGCCAACGCGCGCTGCAGGGCGGGCTCGAAGTCGGCGGTGCGCTCGACGCGCTCGCTGGCGTAGCCGTAGGCGCGCGCCAGGGCCGCGAAGTCGGGGTTGTTGAGGTCGGTGCCGCTCACCCGCCCGGGGTATTCGCGCTCCTGGTGCATGCGGATGGTGCCGTAGGTGCCGTTGTTCAGCAGCAGCACGATGCGGCGCGCGCCGTGCTGCACGGCGGTGGCCAGCTCCTGCCCGTTCATGAGGAAGTCGCCGTCGCCCGCGATGGTGAAGGCGGTGCGCCCGGTGAGGATGGACGCGGCGATGCCGGCCGGCACGCCATAGCCCATGGCGCCGTTGGTGGGCGCCAGTTGCGTCTTGTGGCCGCGCGCCAGGCCGGGGTAGCGGTAGAAGCGGTGCAGCCAGCTCGCGAAGTTGCCCGCGCCGTTGGTGAGCACGGCGTCGGCCGGCAGCAGCCGCTGCAGGGTGTGCACGAGGGCCGGCATGTCGATGGGCCCGGGCAGTTGCACGCCGCCGTTGGCCGGGTGAATGTTGGCGAGGTAGTCGGCGTGGCAGGCGTCCGTCCAGTCGGCCCAGGGCAGGCTGGGCGGCGGGCTCAGCACCTCCAGGCTGCGCGCGGCGGCGTTCATGCTGGCCTGGATGGCGAGCGCGGGCTGGTAGACGCGGTGCAACTCCTCGGCGCTGGCGTGGATGTGAACCAGCTTCTGCTTCGGCACGGGCGCTTCGATGAGCGTGTAGCCGCCCGTGGTGCTTTCGCCCAGGCGCGGGCCCAGGGCGATGAGCAGGTCGCTCTCTCGCACCCGCCGCGCCAGCGCGGGGTTGATGCCCAGGCCCACGTCGCCCGCGTACTGCGCGTGGTGGTTGTCGAAGCAGTCCTGGAAGCGGAAGGCGTTGGCCACGGGCAGGCGCCAGGCCTCGGCGAAGCGCTGCAAGGCAGCGGCGCTCTGTGGCGTCCAGCCACCGCCGCCGGCGATGACGAAGGGCCGCTCGGCCGCCAGCAGCAGGCTGCGCAGCTCGCGCAGCGCGCCCGGGTCGCTCCAGGCCTGCACGGGCTCCACGCGCGGCAAGGGCGCGGTGTCCACCTCGTGCGTGAGCATGTCCTCGGGCAGCACCAGCACCACCGGGCCCGGGCGCCCGTTCATGGCGGTGGCGAAGGCGCGCGCCACGTACTCGGGGATGCGGCGGGCGTCGTCGATGCGCTCGACGCGCTTGGCCATGCCCTTGGTGGACGGGCCGAAGAAGGCGGCGAAGTCGACTTCCTGGAAGGCCTCGCGGTCGCGCGCGTCGCTGGCCACGTCGCCCACGAAGAGCACCATCGGCGTGCTGTCCTGGAAGGCCGTGTGCACGCCGATCGAGGCGTTGGTGGCGCCCGGACCGCGCGTGACGAAGCAGACGCCCGGGCGGCCGGTGAGCTTGCCGTAGGCCTCGGCCATGAAGGCGGCGCCGCCTTCCTGCCGGTTGGTGACGAAGCGGATGCGGTCCGCGTGCGCGTGAAAGCCGTCGAGCACGGCGAGGAAGCTCTCGCCCGGCACACCGAAGGCGTGCGTGACGCCCTGTTCGATCAGGCACTCGACGAGGAGGTGGCCAGCGAGTTTCATCGGTGCACTCATCGGGTCGCCTCCACGCGCTTGCCCACGCCGAGCGCGGCGTAGGCCGACAGGGCCAGCACGACGGCGCCGCCGGCCAGCGTGGCCGCGTACCAGCCGTGGTCCATCAGCACACCGAACACCAGCGGCGAAAGCGCGAAGCCCACGTCCAGGCCCGAGTAGACCGTGCCGTAGACCCGGCCCGTGGCGCCCTTGGGGGTGGCGCGCTTGATGAGCAGATCGCGGCTGGGCCCGGCCACGCCAAGCGCAAAGCCCGTGGCGGCGAGCACGACCATGGTGCCGGCCTCACCGAACCAGCCGGTGGCGCACAGCAGCATCAGCAGCGCGCCCAGGCCCATGCCCCAGGCCAGCACGGTGTCGCTGCTGATCCGGCGCCGCTGGCCGTAGACCGCCACGAAGCCGCCCACGAACATGCCGACGGCCGAACACAGCATGTAGGCGCTGACGGTGAAGGTGGCGGCCTCCATCGAGGTGCCGTAGACCGCCTGCAGGATGGACGGCACGAAGCTCTGCACCACGGCCAAGGTCATGGTGGACAGCAGGAAGAAGGCGAAGCACCACCAGACCACGGGCAGCTTGAGGAAGTCCAGGTCCCGCGCCTTGGCCGCGCCGGGCGCCGCGGGCGCGCGCACCACCACCTGGGTCAGCAGCTTGTCGCGCTGCCACCAGAGCAGCGCCAGCACACCCAGGTAGAGCAGCGCCGCCGAGTAGTAGGCGGTGCGCCAGTCGCTCATGCTGGTGATGCCGACCAGGAACACCGGCGCCAGCGCCCAGCCCAGGCTGCCGGTGACGCCGTGCACGCTGAAGGCGTGACCCAGGCGCTCATTCGAGACGCGCTGGTTGAGGATGGTGAAGTCGCAGGGATGGAACGGCGCGTTGCCGATGCCCGCGAGCACGGCCACCGCCATCAGCCCCCAGTAGCCCGTGGCCTGAGAAGCCACCAGCGAGGCGGCGAGGAAACAGCTGATGGCCGCGAACAGCACCGGGCGCGCGCCCACGCGGTCGACCAGAAAGCCCGACAACGCCTGGCCAATGCCCGAGATGACGAAGAACACCGTCATCAGCAGGCCCACGTCGGCAAAGCCCAGGCCGAAGTCCCGGATGAACACCGGAAACAGCGGCGCCAGCAGCATGTGGGAGAAGTGGGACGTGCCGTGCGCCAGGCCGACCAGACCGATGACGGCGGCGTCTTGCTTGAGCGGGGCAGGATGGGCAGGGGGCAGCGTGCCCAGGGCGGCGGCGGCGGAAGTCATGGGCCGAGATGGTACCCAGCCCGCGCCACGCGGGTGCGCGAACGGTTACTGCACGCTCACGGGTTCCAGCACCGGGGGCGCACCCGACGCCAGCACCGATTCCAGCGCCGTCTGCACCACCGGCCGGGCCTCGACCGGGCGCAGCCAGCGGTTGCGGATGAGCCGCACGCACACGCGCTTGGTCATGGAGTGGGCGCGCCCGCCCCGGCTGGTGAACATGAACAGGGTGCCGCGCGTGCTGGCCCAGATGAGCTGGGCGCGCAGCCACTCGCCATGCGAATACAGGTCGACCCAGGTGCCTTCGCGCAGCGACATCAGCAGTTGCTCGGCGTCCAGCGCCTCGCCCTCCCCGCCCAGGGGCATGCTGTCGGAGTCGACCTCGCCATGCAGGCCGCCGAGGTCGGAGGCCAGGGTGTCCTCGAAGCCCGCCTCGGCCAGTTCCTTCTGGCCCAGCCAGGGCTGCGCGGCCGCCTTGGGCAGGCGCTGCTCGGGNNTCGAAAACGGTCGGGTCGACGATCTGCTCCAGCGGGATCGGATCGGAATGGCCCGAGTCGCTGCGCACCTTGGCGCGGCGCAGGCCCAGCACCGGCTCGTGCAGGCGCATCAGGGCGTCGAAGAAGGGCTTGGTTTCGTCGCGGGTCTTGCCCAGGGCGTCCAGGCCCTGGTGCAGGGTCTTGATGAGGCCGGGGATGATGCGGAACAGGTCGGCCGGGCGGCGCAGGGTCACTTCCTTGCGGATGCTCCAGAGCAGGTCGGTGACGGCCTTGCGGTAGGCGTTGAGGTCGTTCTGGCTGTCGGGCAGGCCCATTTCGGCCTGCGCCAGCACCAGCGCCCAACTGCCGTAGATGAAGTCGAGGATGAAGCCCGGCGCGTTCTCCACGTCGGCGCGCTGGCTCAGGTCCCAGGCGATGCGGTCGGCCAGTGCCTGGCGTTCCTCGGCGTGGCGCAGGGCGTGCAGGCGGTCCTTCTGCTGCTGTTGCTCGCGCTCGTCCTGCGACCGCCAGTGGCCGCGCAGCTTGTCCAGCGCCTCGCCGAAGGCCTTGGGCTCCTTGCTGGCGCGTTCGTTGAGCTGACGGAACGCGTCGCGCACCGGGCCGAAGAAGGACTCGAACTCTTCGCTGAACTCGTCGTTGTAGCGGAAGCTGCGCTGCGCCACGCTTTCGACGAGGCGGCGCGCCGGGTGGGCGTCTTCGTTGAAATAACGCGGCTGCGTGAGCGCCTGGTTGAGCAGCGCGGGCTCCAGCGCCACCACGGCCTCGCGCACCGGCGCCAGCAGCAGCGGGTCGCGGGCGACCTGGTTGACCAGCTTGCGCACCACGTCCAGGCCCACGGCCTGGCCCACGGAACGGGCCTGGCGCTTGAGGTCGAGCAGCTCGCGCGAGCGCCGCACGGCGCTGGCGAAGTCGCCCCAGTCCTGCTGGTTGAGCTGCGAGCCGATGCTGACGCCGCGCGCGGGCCGGTCCACCACCGGCAGGTCGCGAAAGCGCGTGCGCTCCTCTTCCAGCACGACGTCGTCGAGCACGGGGAGCGCGGCCTCGGCCTTCACCGCCGCCATCTCGCGGTCGAGCTGGCGGTAGTACTGCTCGTCCAGCGACTGCTCGAACTCCTCGCCGCCGTGCTGCAGGAACTGCTGCATCACGTCGTGGTCGATGGTGGGGTGGGCGCGGGCCAGGTCGCCCATGGCCGGCATGAGGCCATAGGCCGGCTGGGCCGGTGCCGGGGCGTGGCCTTCCGTGGCCACGCCACCGGGGGTGAACTCGAAGTCGAGCAGGTCGCGCTTGGGCGGCGTGGGGCGCGTGGCCTGCGGGTCGGCCACCAGGCGCACGCGGTAGCTGGCCTCCTGCACGTTGGCCCGCTGCAGCATCAGCGCCAGGTTTTCGTACAGGCCGCGCAGTTCGCGGCCCAGCACCGGGGCCAGGTGGCGCATCCACAGGGTGCGCACCTCGGCGTCGTTCTCGCTGGCGGCCAGCAGCTCGCGCAGCACCCGCACGTACACCGAGGGGCGCAGCGGGTTCTTCTCGGCATGCACGGTGTCCAGACCGATGAGCGAACTCATGCGCGCGTCCAGCACGGCCAGGGCCTGCTCCACCTCGGGCAGCAGGTTCTGCAGCAGCTTGGCGGATTCGATGGATTCGGCGACCGCGTTGTCGTCCACCAGGGCCAGCAGCTCGGTGTTGGACAGCAGCGCCAGGCTGGAGGTGTTGCCCTCGTTGTAGCCGGTGCGCAACGCGGCCTTCAGGCGCTGCGCGAAGCTGGGACCCCAGGCGTTGCGGTGCTTGAGCAGCGCGAACCAGGACCGCGCCGCGCGGTCCCGCGCGGCCACCTCGCGCATCTCCTTCTCCTCGTTCTGCAGGGAGGAGACGCCCACGTCGATGCAGCGGCCCAGCATGGGGGCCGCGTGGCGGATGGCTTCCTCGAAGCACTGCTCCAACAAGGGAGAGGGAACGGTCATGGGGGCGAGGGACCTGCAATCGTCACGTGATGCAGGTCACGGTTATAGCGTCGTCAGATGTGATCGATGTGGTGATCGGCCGTTTTCCGGACAGGGGTACCCCTTGGGGTTCCAATCGGTCGCCGATGGGGCGCGGACGGCGGGAAGCCGGGTTGGCCCGGTTCTTGAATTTGTCTGACGGCCAGGCGTGCTTTCATCGCGAGGTCACGCCGTTGGTGCATCCTCGCCGTGACATGGAAGGCAAGCTGTACACGAAAACGCCGCGCGCCTGGGAGGCGCTGGCCCGCCCCGACGGGCTGGACCGCCGGGCGCACACCCTGCTGCTGATGGCCAATGGCCGGCGCAGCCTGCGCGAACTCTCGCGCCTGCTGGGCGAGGACGTGCGCGACCTGGCCCGCCGGCTGGCCGCGCAGGGCTACCTGCAAGACGTCCAGGTGCCGGTACTGGCCGAGACCGACGACGAGGCGGCCTGAGCGCCGCCGGCCGTCGTCCCAGGGCACCCGGCCCGGGCCTCAGTCCATCGCCACCGGTTCGCCGAACTCGAACACGCCCGGGTTGCGCACCGGGTCCACGCCCACCGGAATCACCGACTTGGGCGGGTAGCGCCCCTCCAGCAGCAGCCGGGAGAGCGGGTTCTCGATGCGCTGCTGGATGGCGCGCTTGAGCGGGCGGGCGCCGAAC
>JABAHQ010005634.1_pt1 | contig 13952 bp, 13 predicted proteins | sample 7062091 | NCBI WGS metagenome assembly JABAHQ01 (sample SAMN14534359, study PRJNA622989) | marine sediment metagenome | biome: marine biome [ENVO:00000428]; feature: marine pelagic biome [ENVO:01000023]; material: deep marine sediment [ENVO:00002113] | place: India: Gulf of Kutch | collected...
GCCGGTTCGCGTCGCGCTTCGTGGCGGCGGGGGGAACCGCCATTCACGGTGCGCTCACCGAGGCATACCGCACGCGTCGGCCGAGCGTCGAGCCTCCCCGAATGGTCGTCTTCCTGACGGACGGGATGCCGACGATCGGCGAGACCCGGCCGCGCGTCATCACCGACGAGGTCGGCCGGCTCGGCGAAGAGGCGCGGCTCTTCGTCTTCGGCGTGGGCGACGACGTCAACACGACGTTCCTCGACCAGGTCGCCCGCCGAGGGCGCGGGGTCGGCGACTATTTCCGCGATGGTCGGGAGATGGAGCGCCGGCTCTCGGCCTTCTACGACCGCGTCGCCTATCCGCTGATCACCGACTTGCGCCTCTCGTTTCCAGGGCTCGAGGTGAGCGACGTCTACCCGCGGGACCTCGGTCACCTCTACCGCGGGGGCCAACTCTTCGTCGTGGGGCGCTACCGGAGTCACGGGGATCATCAGGTGCGCCTCACCGGCCGCGCGAGCCACGAACGACGGGCGCGAACCTTCGCCTACGACGTCGCGTTCCCCGCCGCCGAAGCCGAAAACGACTGGCTCCCCCGTCTGTGGGCGACGCGGAAGATCGGCTTCCTCCTGGACGAAATCCGCCTGCGCGGAGAGCACCCCGAGCTGCGAGCCGAGGTCGTCTCCCTCGCGCGCACCTTCGGGGTCGTCACGCCGTACACGAGCTTCCTCGTGGTGGAGGACGAAGCGATCCCACAGGGGTTGGACGACGACCGACGCGCCGACCTCACCGGCGACGGGCGACCGATCGTCCCACATCCCCGTCGTCCCGCGCCGGCGCCCGAGCCGACGGCGCGCAACTTCGAGGGCTTTCGCGGTGCCACGAGCGAGTACGACTTCGAGGACGAATCGGTCTCGGGTGACCTCGTGCGCCCCGATGGTGAACGCTCCGCGGTCCGTCGTGGCTCCGGTGGCTCGGGGACGAGCACCGCGAGCGCGCCTCGGGGTGGGGCTGGCGCCCGTGGCCGCGCGATCTCCCGCCAGCTCCGCGCGATGCGCGAGGCCGAACGATCCCGCGCGGCCACCGCCCGGGACACCCGCTTCGTCGGTGGTCGGACCTTCCGCCTGATCCGCGGCATGTGGGTCGATGCGGCCTACCGCCGCGGCATGCCTTCGCTCCGGATCCGCTACGCCAGCCCCGCGTACTTCTCCCTGCTGCGCCGGCGGCCGGGGCTGCGTCGTTTCCTGGCCCTGGCGGAGCGCGTGGCGGTGGTCGTCCCCGGCGGTCGCGCGGTGATCGTCGACCCAAACGCACCCTCGGGTGTAAGCGCCGCCGACGTGGCGCGTTTCCTTTCCGGCGGCCCTGGATGACCCGTATGGCCGCGAAATCGTTCGAGACCGGTATGCCGGTCGGAGGGACCTCGATGAAACGAGCCATCTTCGCTCTCACCCTGATGACGGCGGCCTGCGCCGCGGCCCTGGGGGCCGCGCCGACCACCGCCCACGCCGTGGAGCTCCACTGGGATCCGGTCACCAATCGCTGGGTTCGGACCCCCACCGTCGTGGTGGGGAGCCCGGTGCGAAACCCGCGGCGTTACTACGTCCACGCCCATCGGAACCCCCCGCCGTCGTCGCGCGTCACGGTGCGCGTCCGGCAGAACCGGCGGCCCACGCCGCCTCCGGCCAACGTGGTCGTCGATCCGGGGCCCGCGCCCGCCGAGCGCGATCCCTACGACACCGACGGTCTCGTCGTCGGGGGCGCCGGCGCTGGGGGCATCTTCCTCTTCGGGGACGGCATCACCCAGACCGCGCTGGCGTACAAGCTCCATCTCGGCCTGGCGATCGATCAATCGGAGTTCGCGATCCGCGCGAACCTCGTCCCCGATGCCGGCGACGTGGCGAGCCCCGGCGGTGGCGTGACGCCGGCGGCGCTCTACACCGTGGGGGCGTCCTTCAACTACCGCTTCATCCCCCGCGCCATCGTGCATCCCGTCGCGGGGGCGGGCCTCGAGACGCTCATCCTCGATCCTCACGAAGGCGAGACGGGCACCGCCTTCGCGGTCACCGCCCGTGCGGGTCTCGAATACGCCTACCCCATCGCCGACGGAGCGCTCGCCCTCGGCATCGACGTCACCGGACACCTCCCGTTCGGCGTGACCGAACAGTACGCGGCCGACCCGGTCGCGATGCTGGATTTCGGCGCGTACCTCGACTACCGGTTCTGAGCGCGGCGAGGCGGCGGCGCCGAGAGGCCGGCTGCGCGCTCCACGCCCCGCGACCGAGTGCGCTCGCCCCGGGCCTCCCCGGGCCGCGGCCACGGCAACAGCGATTCTCCATCGATGCGGTGGAAGCGGCGCTCGGCCGGGTACGCCCGCAGCCCTTCCTCCTCCCACGGGATGAGCCCGTGGCGAGCCACGCTCCCGATCGGGGGATCCGCTTCGGCGGCGCCGAGGAGCGTGGCGATGCGCTCCGCGATCGCCGTCGCCGGGGCGAGGTCGGCGTCCGTCTCGACGTGCGCGGTGTCCTCGTTCCCGTTCTGCGAAACCACGCGCACGTCCGCCGAGCCGTCGCCGTGGACGGCGACCGCGACCCACGCGCGGATCGGACCCTCGCGATCGCTGAGCCCGCGAACCGTCGCCCCCGCCAGTCGCTCCCCGATAGCGCTCCGAATCGCCTGCGGACCGATGGCGCGTCGAGCCGTCTCCACCACGACGATCACGGCGCCCGAGGGGCTCGGCGCCGGCTCTTCGGGGGCGTCCTGTGCAGCCGCGCTCGCACCCGATTGCGCCGCGACCGGCGCCGAGAGCCCGAGCGCCGTCGCGACGAGCACGATCGACAGCCCCGCGCCACGCAGCATGGAGCCATGGTGCGGCGCCGCGGCGCGCACTGTCAAAGGGCGAGCAGGGTGATGAGAAGCCCCGCGGGCTCCGTCGTCCGCCCTGCTAGGGCCGATCGTCCCGTTCACCGTCCTCGCGCGGCTCCTCGCGCCGAAGCCACGCGGAGAGCACGGAGAGCGGGTCGAAACCGAGGGTCTGCGTGACGCTCGCCACCTCCGAGACCCTGTCCGAGACCTGGCTGCGCACGACGTCCGTGATCGGCGTCACAGCCGCCAGGAAGTCGATCCCGCCGAGGAAACGCCGCGTCACGTCGGCGACGCCGCGCACGGCGTCGGCACCGAGCGCCACCGCGAGATACGGGGGCGTCGGGTAGACGATCACGTCGCGCACGGCGGTGGCCTGAGCCCAGATACCGGGGTTGGACGCGCGGAGGAGCTCCTCCAGGGTGCGCTTCTGAGAGAAGAGCCCGACGTGCACCGGCGCGAGGGCGTGGGAGACCGCCTCGACGATGACGCGGTGGTCGCGGCGGAAATCCCCCCCGAGGGGCCCCACCCACCGCGTGATCAGATCCGGGCCGACGACACGGTCGATGGAGCCCCGACGCCGGCGCAGCGCGACCGTCGTGTAGGGCGTCCGCCCCGCCCAGACCGTGAGGACGACCGAGTGATCGTCGGGCAGGAGTATGTCGAGGGCGCGGCGAACGGTTCCCGCCGACGGCACCGGTACCGTGCCCAACGGGTTCGGATAGACGTGAACCTGCCCCGCCTCCTGCATCTCTCGGAAGATCCGGGCGAAGGCGAGCCACTGCGTCGCGTAGTCGTCGCCGCGCTGGAGACGGAGCGCGAGGCGCTCCGCCATTTCGTCCGCGGCTCCTTCTCGGAGCACGAGGGCGCGCACCGCGCCGTACTCCCGGGTGAGCTCGGGGAGCGCCTCCGGCCCGGTCCACGCCGGCAGGTCGGCGATGCGTCCCCGTGAGGTGTGCGAAGCCTTCAGGACGCGACCGCTCTGGTCGATGACGACGATGAGCGCGCCGCGTCCGCCTTCCGCCTCGCCGCGGGTGATCTCCGGTGCATCGCTGGTCGCCGGAGAGGTCTCCATGCGCTCGACGACGCCTGGCGAGAACATGCCGACGAGGTTGGTCCAGCTCTCGACGTCGAACCCTTCGAACCTGAGCTCGGGGCTGATCATCGGCTCCTCCTGCGCGCCCGCGGTGGCTTCGGGGCCTCTTCTTCGTCCCCGCCTGGCTCGATCACGAAGATGCGCACGGTGAGACCGGGCATCGGAACGCTGACCGTCGCCTCGCCGCTGAAGCGTTCACCGCTTCGGATGTCGAGGAGACCGAGCGGCTCGGGGAGCTGCACCTCCGCCGTCGCGGCGAAACGGTCCGGGTTGAGCACGAAGAGGAGCCGCGGCCCCTGCGCGTCTCCGTGGACGGCGGTCTCCAGGGGACGGGGCGCGACGGGGAACGGACGCGCGAGCTCCATCTCGGCCTCCAGCTCCGCCACGAGCGCTCGCGCGTCCTCGGGCTCGTCGAGGGTCACCCGAATGCCGCCGGGGGGCGCCTCGAAATGGTGGAAGCGCATCCGCTCGTCCAGCTCGGGCATGGCGGGGCCGTAGACGATCTTCTTCCCCGCCTCGGCGAGCTTCCCCAGCTGCTCCCAATGACCGCGCGACGCGAACTCGTAGCTGGGCCAGACGACGATCTTCACCTGGTCGTAGCGCGAGAGCGGCGCGTCACCGTCGATCCACACGTAGGGGATCTGCGCTTCGGTGAGGGCGTCGCTGATCTTCGCCAGCATCTGCCACCAGGCGACTTGGATCGGGTTCGCGAAACCGAGCGTGTCCTCTCGGCAACCGTCGACGGGCGTGCCTCCGAGGGCCTCGAGGGCGGACGGGCTCGCGATGCCGCCGAAGAGATGGGTGACCCGCGACAGCCGGCGGTACTCGGGTGGCAGGACCAGCGCCACCTCGGCTTCGCGGTCGAGCTCGTGGAACCCGATCTCGGTGAGGCGCGTGAAGATCTCGCGCCATGCGGCGGCCTCCGTGCGTGGCTCTCCCTGCGCGTCGATGGGCGAGCCGTACCACCGGTCGCGATCGACCGCCATGTAGAGGTTCAGGCCGCGGAGCCCGTAGGCGAAGCTGGCGAGGGTGCAGTAGAACGAGTCGCGGTGGGTGAGCGGCGTGAACCACGGAGGCGCGCCGACCCCCATCTCCGGCGCGTAGGCGAGCTCCACCGTGCCCGCCAGCAGGAGCGTCCGGCGCTTGATGGTCCGATGCTCCCGCGCCGGGTGGTAGTAGTCGAGGCCGACGAGGTCCACCTTCTCGTCGATGCCGGGGATGCTGATGGGAAGCCCCGCCTCGCCGAGCGCCACGTTGTGGGTGATTGGCACGCCCTTCAGCCCGGCCTTGGCCATGCGCTTGCGCATCTTCGCCAGCGAGTCGCTGATGAGCTGCTCCCGAAACTCCGCCCAGTCCAGGTACCGCGTCAGGTCGTCGCACTGTTCGGACTCGAAGCGTGTCGGAGGGTCGATCTCGTCGAAGCTCGCGTAGCGGGCCCGGTGCGCCTCGCCCGCGGTCTCGGCGTCGCGGTAGCGCGACTTCAGGAAGCGCCGGTAGAGGGCGATGGCGTCGGGGTGATAGTCCTGATCGAAGGGGCCGGTGCGAAAGTAGTACGAGGCCTCGTTGTCGACCTGAAGCAGCACGACGGGCCCGTCGGGATAGAGCCGCGGCGCCACGATCTCCGCGACGGCGTCGAACCACCGGCCGGTCTCCTCGTGAAAGCGCTCGCTCGCGTAGCTCGGCACGGGGAACATCTGCGGTGGAAAGGGGAGGATCACCGGGTTCTGTCGCGGCGAGCGCGCCTGACAGGCCTTGTCGTAGACGATGCGCTCGGGCAGGCCGAAGTTCGTCATCTCCGCGTTGATGTGGGGCCCCGGTCGGATGAAGACCCAGAGCCCCACCTCCGCCGCGAGATCGATGAAGCGAGCGACGTCCCGCTTTGGATCGGTCTCCCCGAAGTCGAACCCGCCCGGCGTCACCTCGTGCACACCCCACGGCGTGTAGGTCTCCACCATGGGGAGCCCCATGCGGCGCAGCGCCTCGAGCCCGGGCTTCCACGCGGCGGGGTCGAGGCGGAAGTAGTGCATCGCGCCCGAGAGGAGCGGCACGCGCTCGTCACCGATGCGCAGGGCGCGGCCGTCGATGCGGACGCGCTTCTTGGACTTGGCCTTCTTCGACCCCGTCTTGCGCCGCGCCGATGCCTTGGCCTTCGGGGCAGGCTTCTTCTTCCGCGTCTTGCCCATCGGAGGGCCGAGAGCCTAGCAGGTAGAGCAGCCGGGCGGTGATGAAGGCGGTTCGTGGTAGAAGAACGCCCGTGACCTATCTCCTGGTCGGCCTCGGCGGCGCCCTCGGCGCGACCCTTCGCTACGCGCTCAACGTGTGGTCGGGGAGCGTCTTCGGGGCCGGGTGGCCGTGGGGAACGATGATCGCCAACGCGCTCGGCTCGTTCGCGTTGGGGGTCGTGATGGAGTTGGGCGTCGGACGGACCATCTACGGGGTCGACGCGCGGATCCCGCTCGGCGTCGGTGTCCTCGGCGGCTTCACGACCTACTCGAGCTTCAACCTGGAGGTGCTGAAGTTCTGGGAGCAGGGACAGCTGGGGCGCGCCGCGGGCTACGCCAGCGGCACCTTCGTCGTCTGTCTCGCGTTCGGTGTCGCCGGTCTGGCTCTCGCCCGGGCGGTCAAGAGCGGCGGATGAGCCCCGCGGTGGTCGTGGCGGTCGGCGCCCTGATGGCGACGGGCTGCGGAAGCGCCGAGCGCCATGAGCGCACGACCGTGAGGCCCGCCCCCCGGGCCGAGAGCGACGAGCCGCCGAGCGCGCCCATCCATCGGGTGGCCGCCGGGTTGAAGGGCAGCTGCGCGCTCACCCCGCGCGGCGTTCACTGCTGGGGTGAGGGAAACGAGCCGCCGGTGCTCCTCGAAGCGGCGGCCCCGCCGGTGGACGTCAGCGCCTCGGGCCGTCGCGTCTGCGTGCTCTTCTCCGACGAGACCGTTCGCTGCGCGTCACCTTTCCCGGGAGCGCTCGGGCCGGCCATGGGGGAGGGATTGCGGGTCGTGGGCGTGGGCCCGGAGCACGTCTGCGCCGCGGGCACGGGGCTCGGCGTCACTTGTTGGGGCAGCGCGGGCTTCGGCCGATTGGGGACGGGCGCCGGCACGGACGAAGGACGCGTGGAGGAGCTCGCCGACGTCGTCGAGCTGGCCCTCGGCGACGTCCACTCTTGTGCGCTGACCCGCGACGGCAGCGTGTNNAGCGTGTACTGCTGGGGGCTCGGGGCGGACGCGGGGGCGCGTTGCGCCGTCGATGACGACGGCGGTGTCGCGTGCGAGGGGACGACCGCCGGCGCTTTCGAGCGAGCGCGCCGGGTCGACGGGCTCACCGGCGTCCGCAGCATCGCCGCGGACGGCCATCGCACCTGCGCGCTCCGCGCGGATGGCGTCGTGGAGTGTTTCGGCATGATCAGGCACGACTCCGAGGGCCGGTTCCGCCGTCGGCGCGTCGCGGAGGTGCGTCGGGCGGAGCGACTCACCCTCGGGGCCACCCTCGGCTGCGTGCTCGCCGACGGACACGTCTATTGCTGGGGCGAAGACGACCGCGGTCAGCGGGGCGACGGGGTCGGCGTGATGGGGCCCCGCGAGATCTCCGCGGTGCAGGGGCTGAGCGACGCCGTGGACGTCGAGGCGGGTGCCGCCCACGCGTGCGCCGCCCGCGCGACCGGGGAGATCCTCTGCTGGGGCGCCAACGACCGCCATCAGCTCGGAGACGGCAGCGCCGGCTTCGACGGCACGCCCGCCGTCCTCGCCATCCCGGGTCTCGACGACCTCCAGGGAAGCGGCCGTCTCCTCTGCGCGCGCCTCGAAGACGGCGCGGTCGAGTGCCTCGGGCGCAACGATCGCGGTCAGCTCGGCGACGGCACCCTCGTCTCGCATTGGGACTTCTCGCCGGTCGTGAACCTCTCGCACGTCGTACACCTGGACGTGGCGGTCGATCACGCATGCGCCGTCGATCGACGTGGGGAGCTGCGGTGCTGGGGTGACAACCGACGGCTCCATCTCGGGCCGTCGGGGCGTCCCGATCCGCCCCGGCTGAGCGCGCCCGTCCGCGCGACCTGGCTTCGCGGGATCGCCGAGGTCGCGACGTCGTTCGCGGGAACGTGTGCCCGGGCGCGCAACGGCCGCGTCTCGTGTTTCGGCCGCAGGGTCGGTCCGCGGCGCGAGCCGACCACGGGTCCGGTCCCGGGGCTCGGCCGCGCGCGCGACCTCGATGGCAGTTGGCAGCACTCCTGCGCCGTCGTCCGCGGCGGCCGCGTCCGTTGCTGGGGTGTCGGCGCGGCGGGACAGCTCGGGGTCGCGGCCGAGACCGCCGCGGCTTCCGACCGATCCCACCTCGTCGACGGCATCGCCGGTGCGCGAAGCGTGGCGACCGGGTGTTCCTTCAGCTGCGCGCTTCGTGCCGGCGGTAGCGTCTNNTGCCGGCGGCCGCGTCTGGTGTTGGGGCGAGCTTCCGGGGTTCGACGCGAGCGCTGCTCCGTTTGCCATCGACGGGATCGACGACGCCGTGAGGCTCGAAGCGGGTTGTTCGCACGCCTGCGTCCGCACGCGCAGCGGTGCCGTCGCGTGTTGGGGCGGAAACGAGCGGGGCCAGCTCGGCACTGGGCGCATCTCTTTCGCCGAGCGCCTCGCGCATCCGTCGGCTCGGGGGGCGCTTCACGTCCTCGATCACGCGACCTGTATCGACCAGGGCGGGGGCGCGCTCTCGTGCCACGGCGAAATTCCCGGTGTCGCCGAGCGCGCGGATCGGCCCGTTCCGGTGAACGTATCGCTGACGGCACCCGACTGAACGCGGAGACCTCTTGAGAAGGCAGCCGCTCCCTGCCTACCATCACTCGCTCCGGAGGCATTCATGACCGCGATCGTCGTCGTAGGGGCACAGTGGGGAGACGAAGGGAAGGGGAAGCTCGCCGACGTGGTGGCGTCGGAGGCGAAGCTCCTCGTCCAATACGCCGGTGGCGGCAATCCCGGGCAGACGATCGCCGTCGACGGCAATCGCCTCGTCTTCGACATTCTGCCGCCTGGACCGATGCGTCAGGGCAACGGATGCCTCCTCGCTCAGGGAATGGCACTCGATCCGAAGCTCCTCGTCGACGAGCTGGACCTCCTGTCCCGGCACGGCGTCTCCGCCGGCGAGGTCTTCGTCGCGCGTCGCGCCCACGCGATCCTGCCGCACCACATTCTGGTCGACGAGCTGCGCCAGGAAGAGGAGGGCGCCTCGGGGGTTCGGCGCCGCGGCATCGGGCCTGCCTACGCCGACAAGCTCGCCCGGCGAGGGGTGCAGATCGGCGACCTGGCGAGCGACAAGCTGGAGCACAAGCTCGCGGAGAGCATCGACGGTTGGCGTTCGGTGATCGAAGGGCTCGGCGGTGAGGTGCCCGAGGCCCGCGAGGTCGCCGACGGGTATCGCGCTCTCGGCGAGCGCCTCGCCAACCACTTCGTCGATGGCTCGAAGCTCGTCACCGACACGATCGCCGAAGGGGACAACGTCGTCCTCGAGGCGCCGTTGGGGACCATGGTCGATCTCGACATGGGCGCCTATCCCTTCGTCGTCGCGTGCTCGACCGTCGCGGCCGGCGCCGCGCCCGGGGTCGGGCTTCCGCCGACGGCGATCGACTCGGTGGTCGGTGTCGCCAAGGCGTACTCCACGCGGCCGGGTAGGGGGCCCATCGGCGCCGAGGTCACCGGCGACCTCGCGAGCCACCTCATCGAGCACGGTCAGGAGTACGGCCAGGATGGGCGCCCGCGCCGCGTCGGCATGCTCGACCTCGCGGCCCTCCGCTTCGCCCGCCGGATCAACGGCATGGACGCGCTCTTCCTGACCAAGCTCGACGTCCTGTCCGGGCTCGAGGAGGTGCCGGTCTGCGTCGGTTACGAGCTCGACGGCGAAGAGCTCTCCGAGCCGCCTTTCGAAGGCCTCTCCCGCGCCACCCCCAAGGTGGAGATGCAGCCCGGCTGGAAGGAGAGCATCGAGGGGTGTCGCAGTATCGAAGAGCTCCCCGAGGCGGCCCAGGCGTACGTGAGCCTGGTCGAAGAGAAGGTCGGCGTTCCGGTCACCATGATCGGCGTGGGCCCTGACGAGGCCGCCACCATCGTGAAGAAGTCGCCCTTCGGCGATTAGGCCTCAGTCGCCCGCCGCTTCCAGGAGCGCGTCGACGACGGGCTCGATGTCTTTCAGCCCTTCGACGACGCGGTTCTGCCCGTCCCAGGAGGCCTCGACGGCCGCGGTGAAGGCGTCGCGGGTCGGCGGCTTGCCCTCGAGCTTCTTGATGAGCACGTCGGCGGCGTCCTCGTCTTGAAAGAAGTCACCCGCGATCGCTGCCGAGCGGACGTTGCCCTCGTCGTCGAGGGCCACTCCCCCCGAGATGAATCCGATGGGGACCTCGCGCACCGACGACCACGACAAGGCGTCCCAGGCATCGTCGAACCCGACCGTCGCCCGGGTGCGGTTGTTGCCCACGCTCTCGCGCTCGGCGTCGCTCAACGACGAGTGGTCGAGCTCGAGCTCGACGTCGGGGAAGCGATCGAGGTGCCCTTCGGCGAGGTTGCGGACGAGGTCGTCAGGGCTGCGCGGCTCCTGCCAGATCTCGCTCATCGAGATCGGCTCCTTGGCCTCCAGCGTCATCTCTTCGCGGGTGGGATAGAAGTTGAGCTCGTCGGGGAGCCAGTAGGACTGCTCGACGGAGAGCAACGCCTCGAGGAGCACGCTGCCCTCGGGGAGGCGCGTCCACCCGAGCGACGCCGCGGGGCGCTTGTCGACCGAGATCCACTCCCGCCCGAAGTACTGCGCGCGGGCGCCCGTCAGGGCGAGGCCGCCCAGGATGCCGCGCACGTTGCGGTTGAGGACGCGGTCGCGGGGGCACTCCATCAAGACGGACGAGTGGCGCAGGCCCAGNNTCCGCGCTTTCCCACGGCCTTGATGTCGAGGGCGTCGAGGGCGCGCTGGTTCCTGCCGAGGACGACACAATCGCCCGCGAGGCTCGCCCCGTAGATGAAGACGGGGGGAGCGTCGGGGCCCTCGAGGCCGCGGTAGAGCGCGTGTCCCACGGAGAGGGCCCTCAGGGTCGGCACGTCGGATTCGGCGATCCAGCGGAGGCGCATCGAGGCGATCGTCCTCGCCCTGGCGCGACACTTCAAGGATGATTATTTCCGATCGCACGCCACTGCGGCAGGGCGCGCGCCCGGACTACCCTCGCGGGCTCACCTTCGGCGCTCGCGCTTCTTCTTCCGCCGCCGGCTGATCCAGGCGACGACGGCGCTGTGGCTCATCGTCCAACCCCCGGCTCCGGCGAGGAAGAGCAGTCCGAAAATGTAGCTGTCCCTGGTGAAGAGGATCGCGGCGGAGAGGACCATCGCGCCCACGACCATCCCGCTGAACATGCGCCGGCCCAGCTGGTCGGCGGCTCCACCGATGTTCGGCTCGTTCACCTCGACGCTCAGCGCGCCCTTGCGCAGGTCGTCGAGGATCTCCTGGAGCTGCACCGGCATCTCCGAGGCGGCGCTGGAGAGCCGCATCGCCGTGTTCAGGAGGTCCTGGCTCACCCGCTCGGGGGAGTAGCGCTGGCGGAGCAGATCCAGGAAGTACGGCTTCACCTCCTCGAAGACGTCGAGCTCCGGGTTGATCTCCTTGCCGACGCCCTCGATGGTCATGAGCGCCTTGCCGACCATCAGGAAGTCGGGAGGGATCTCGATCCCGTACTTGTTCGCGCCGTAGATCAGATCGCGGATCATCGCCGAGAGCTCGATCTCGCCGAGCTTCTTGCCGAGGTACTTGTCGCTGAGGACGGCGACCTCGGCCTCGAACGCTTCGCGATCGATCTTCTTGGTGGGGCGCCCGATCGCGTAGAGCGCATCGGCGATCCCGCGGTAGTCTCGCCGCACGGCGGCTACCATCAGATCGATCGTGCGATCGCGGATCCGCGGCGTGAGGCGGCCCACGAGCCCCAGGTCGATGAGCGCGAGCACCGGGGCAGACGGCTCGCCGAGGATCAGCACGTTGCCGGGGTGCGGGTCGGCGTGGAAGAAGCCGTCTTCGAAGATCTGTTTGATCACCACGTGGACGGCGGTCTTGGAGATGTGCTCCGCGCTCGCCCCCGCGTCGATGGCGGCGTAGACCTTGCGGCCGGGGAGAAACTCCATCGTGAGCACGCGTTTGCTGCTCGCTTCGCGATAGACGTGGGGAAAGCGGACGCGGGCGTCGCCCTCGAAGTTGCTCGTGAAGCGTATCGCGTTGTCGGCCTCGAGCCCGTAGTCCAGCTCGGCCGAGATGGCGCGGTCGAACTCTTCGACCATCTTGACCGGCGAGTAGATGCGGGACTCGGGGACGGATCGCTCGAGCGCCCTGGCGATGAAATAGAGGAGATCCAGATCCCGATCGATGACCTTCTTGATCCCCGGACGCTGGATCTTGACGACGACGTCCTCGAGGCCGTCGGCCGTCTTGAGGCGGGCGCGGTGGACCTGGCCGATGGACGCCGAAGCGAGGGGCTCTTCGTCGAGGTGATCGAAGACGGCCTCGATCGGCGCGCCGAGCTCGCCCTCGACCTGCTCCTTGAGCTCGAGGAAGGGGACGGGCGGGACGTCGTCCTGGAGCTTCTTGAGCTCGGCGATGATGTCGGCAGGGATGACGTCCGGTCGCGTCGAGATGATCTGGCCGAGCTTGATGAAGCTCGGCCCGAGATCGGTCACCACGAGGCGGAGCCGCTGCCCGATGGGGATCGTCTTCTGCGACTCGTCGTCGACGGTCTTGCCCGCAGCCAGGGACATGAAGCCCAGCCGCTGGACGATCTCGCCGAACCCGTGCCGGATCAGGACCAGCACGATCTGTCGGAGGCGCTCTAGATCACGGACGGTGTTGAGGATGGACGCCATCGACGAGGCGTACGTTAACCCTCATCGGCCGCTTCGCCACCTTCTTCGCCTTCTTCGTCTTCTGCCTCTTCGCTCTCGGCCGGCGCGGCGGGCTCGCAGCTCTCCGCCACGCTGAACGTCCGAGTGGTGTCGTTGAAGGGCCCGTCCACGGGCTCACCGTCGGGGCCGAGGAGGGTGAGCTGAAGCTGGTGCTCACCCACGGGCAGGTTCTCGATGTAGTGCGGCTGCCAGCTGGTGATCTCTCCCGTGACGTCACCGATGGTGTAGCGCACCCGGTGTCCCTCCGCGGAGAGCTCCTCGAGGTTGTGCAGGTAGAAGTCGAGCAGAACCCGACTGCCCACGACGTTGCAGCCCTTCGGCCGGCTGTAGACGAGGTGCGGCGCGTCGGCGTCGAAGGGGTGATCCTCCGTGCGCTCCTGATAGTGAAAGACGAGGGACGCGAAAGCCCGGGGGTCCTTGACGGACTCGTGATGACCGCGGCTCGCGAAGATCCTCAGCACGTGGGTGCCGGGCGCGAGCTCGTGACCGAGGCTGTCCTGCACGAGCGCGTTCAGGTCGANNCCTGGACGAGCGCGTTCAGGTCGAGGTTGCCCGACACGTCGCGCAGGGCGATGTACGGCTCGTTGTCGACGATCAGGTGCACGTGCTTGCCGGGGGCGGGCGCCAGCTCCCAATCCTGGACGGCGATGCGCACGTTGACCGGCGCGCGGCGGACGAGCTGATTGTTCCGCGGGCGTCGAAAGCGGAGCGTCGGGTGGTCTCCCTCGATCTCGGTGTGGTCGCTCGCGACGACCTGGACGGGCGGCGGGGGAGGGGGCTCGGGCTCCGCGGTCTCCTCGACGGTGGTGGTCGTCGTCGCGGCCGGCTCGTCCATCGGTGGGTACTCCGGCGGCGGCTCGCTGGAGCTTCCACAGCTCGACAGGGCGAGGGCGAGGAGGACGGCGACGGTGATCCGAGTCGTCGCCGAGATGGCGAAGGGACGACCCGAGTCGGCGCGTAGCTGGATTGGCGAAGTCTTCGTCATGCCCGGCGTTGTAAAGCACGCCCTGGTCGGGGCCAAGGGCTGTGACATGCTCTCGGCAGTGCAGCCCCCGCTCTCCTTCACCTTCATCGCGCTCGTTCTGTCGACATTGTTCGGTTGCGGTGGTGGTGCGAAGAC
>JABAHQ010024480.1_pt1 | contig 13943 bp, 8 predicted proteins | sample 7062091 | NCBI WGS metagenome assembly JABAHQ01 (sample SAMN14534359, study PRJNA622989) | marine sediment metagenome | biome: marine biome [ENVO:00000428]; feature: marine pelagic biome [ENVO:01000023]; material: deep marine sediment [ENVO:00002113] | place: India: Gulf of Kutch | collected...
TTAGTTCCGGCAATTTAATTGCTGAGAAGGATATTCAATCCTATATGAATCATAATTCGATTCAAAAAAACCACTCAACCCCAAATATCAAGCGCAAATCGAATCAAGTGGATGATGAAATGGTTCTGAAGATTTTGCAGAAACACGATGGCAACATCAGCAAAGCGGCCCAAGAATTGGGTTACAGTCGGGAGGGATTGAGTCGCAAGCTTAAACGAATGGAATCGAAAAATTAACCGTGATCACGTTTGGGCAGATCACGCTGATCACAGCGGTAAAAATTATAATTATACATTTATTTTTAGTTTAATATTTAAAATTTCATTTTAATGCATTTTTTATAAATATTAATATGGCACACATATTGTTATATTTTTTGATTTAAGAGAAAAATCACAATAATGGTTCTTTGCGAATGAGTTTAATACGAAATGTATTGTAATTTGGGATATCATTTTAATAGAAGGAGGAAAATATGGATGTTAAGATAAGATCAAATTCTTTGCATATCCATCAAGTCTCATCCCTAACGGTTTTGCATCCGAAAACCTACTATCAAACCTTTGGCGTGTGGGGCATCAAAAATATTATGCTCTGGATAAAACAAGAACTCAGCAGAAAATTTCAAGTTTATCCCTCTGTTGCTCAGCAAAGACAGGAATGGGAAAACCGCAGCGAAAAATCGAAAGTGACCAATAACCTTAAAAGTCATAGAAAAGCCCCTAATGGTCGGAACGGCAACGGAATCAAACAGCCATTAAATTCAGATGGCAATTATGATCATTCATCACCGTCGAAGGCTGTCCAACAACTGGCTTCGCTGGTGTCCCAAAGAATGAAGGGGGATCATTTAGAAGATTTACATGAGCTGATGTCACTCGAACAACGCTATTTATTTCTGGACAAATTATTTCACGATCATGAAAAATATTTTGAAGCATTCTTAAACGGACTTAATAATATTGCCACCTGGAAAGAAGCTTCCGCTATCCTCGATAAATTGTATATGCAACAGGAAGTTGATCCTTACTCACATGTAGCCCTTGAATTCAGCGATCTGGTTTATAATCGCTATTTTCCGAAAGATAAAGCTCATTATACCGGGGTTAAGTTCAAAGCATAGCTGTGGAGTGTGCCGACCCGTCGGCATGATGCCGCAATGTCTGTGAGATGTATCGCAGGCATCATCATGGATGATGCACTCCACAATTCAGTTCGCTAAAGTAAGAGTGACTGTTTTCTCGATATATTTTTCCTCCCTATCCTCAAATTCCACCTTCAATTCAACCATACCATTATGCAGCTGTTTCCCCAGGGTTGCTCCGCTGATACTGCTAATTTTGCTGCCGAACGTTTTAACTAAAAAAGTACTGTTACTACCCGCTTTTCCTTCCAGAATTACCCGATAATGCTTGCCATCCAGGGCAGTGTCAACAATTCTGTATCCCTCCGAGCCCTCACCGGGTTTTGGTTGGGGAACAAAGGGAACCATCCCAATTCCACCCTGATGGGAAATCTGAATTTCGGTTTCTTTTTGTAATACAGAAATAATTGGCTTTTCTAAAAAGCCCCGCTGACCGCGTTGGCTTGGCTGTTGTGTTTGGCCGTCCATGGTGATACTGGTAATCTTCATCCCTTCCGGAATTTCCGGTTGCAAATTTATGGTTATGTCTGGTCCATCGAGTAAGGTGAAATGGTAGGTTGTCCGATCCTTATCGCGTTTAAATTTCAAATCGAGCCGAGTTTCGCCAACATGAATATTATTGACGTTTGCATGATCCCAATCGAGGGGGAATTTTGGTTTGAGCGTTAGTTGGTTGTTTAATGCATCGGGTTCAAGTCCCAACATACCGCTCAGCGCGGGATGAAGAATATTGGTTTCCGACCAGCACTGATGGGCGCAAACCCCGCCCGGCTTATACACCATCCCATGCATTACTTCTTCCACAAATCCCAGCGCCCAGTTTTTGTAAATGAGCAGATTGTTCATGATGTGGGTAAATCCTTGTACGGCGTCACCGTATTGGTATTGGGCCAGGGCAGTCCAACCGGTAAACAACGGCCAGACGCTGCCGTAATGGTATCCCTTGGGATTAAAGTAAGGTGATTCGGTGCTCAATATGCGCGTGCCCCAATCCGCATTAAATGCGGTGCCGCCATACTCCCGGAGCATCTGCTGAACCTTACTGTCTTCCAACAAATTGAAACTCATCAATACGGTTGGCAGCACCGTCTTGGAATCCTCAAAAGAGCCATCTTTCCATTTTCCATAATTGAAAAATTGCCTTTCTTCATTCCAAAAATCAGTATGGATAATTTCCACTACCTCCTGTGCCTCATTTTGATATTTATCACCCATCTCTTGTTTTTTCAATTGGTGAGCAATGTAAGCAGCACTCTTCAGCGCTTGGGCCCAGCATCCGGCCAGATATAGCGTCGTGTGTGCTCCATAGAGTTTGCCACCTTCGATCCAGCCATGGCCGACGTTGGTGTTTTCAATAAGCCGATCTCCATCCGTATCGGTTGAATACATGAACTGCATTGCCTTTTGAAGGGAGGGCCATAAGGTTTTAATGAATTCCAGGTCACCGCTGCATTTAAGATAATGCGCGGCAAGGATGAGATAAAGAGGGGTGGCATCGGCTGCGTCGAAATGAACGACGCCACTGGTAGTAATTTCGTGAAAAATTTTACCACTGAGGTCCTGATATTTGGCAAAAAACGCCAATTGTTCTTTTACCTGCTCGAAGGCACCGTAATGATTGAGAGCTAAGCCCGACCATTCCGCATCGCGACCGAAATACCAGGCATAGCCGGGACGGCCGTTGATTCGATGGCCTCCATCCCAACCGCGAGCGGTAGTGCCCAGTCCGGCTAACAGTGCATTCCCCAATTCCGGGGTGTTGACAAAAAAGCGGTCGGTGCCGACCAGTGCCCATCGATAACCTTCGTTAAAAACCGGGTCGGGAGAGCTTATGATCGTCCTGGTTGCCAGTAATTTCCGGTAATGAATAACAGCCTGGTTGTAGCTATTGAGCGAATGTTGCAACAAATTCCGGTAGGTTGTCTCCGCCTCATCTCTACCCTGATCGGTGCCCGTAATCGCAAAATTAAGTGACCGATGATTATCAGGTTGCAGCTCATACAGCAATGCTTGATACACTTGATTCTCAGTGGTTTCCATCCCCTTGAGTTTTCCCGCCTTGTATTGAATGTCTTCAAACTGGCCTTGCAATTGAGTGGCTGGCTTTAAATCCCCACCTAGCAGGCAATAAAAATCACCGCTGCGATCTTTTATATGGAAAGTGTTCAATGCGTCATCATAGCCGTAGTAAATGCTGCCCAATGTGTTGGGTCGATAGGGCCACATCCAGCGCAGGTCGCAACGGAATTTGAGTGCCAGAGTGATCGCCTGAGGGGCATCTGGGGTCAGATGAACGATTCCACCCGGTTGATCCTGATCCGCAAAAACAATTTGTGTAAACTCACCCCATCGAGTCTGGTAAATCTGCGTTACCGATTCCGGACGGATTTCCACCCTAGCTGGCAAATCTTTCAACCAGGTAACGGAATCGCCATCAACGATGCCGATTTGAAAATCTCTCAACACCCGGAACGGATGCACCCATACCTCATCGATCTCCCCGGTTTCCTTCCCCATTATCAAACAACGACGCCCTGAAACATCGAAAAAGTTGTCTGTGGCCAGCTCCCGAGTTAGCAGCAGCTCGGTCTGTTCTCTTGCCCGCAATGATCGCCCTTTGCCCGGTTTTAAAGGGGAGGAGGAAACCGAAAATTGTCTTGGTTTGGTATCTTCATTAAGCCAATAGGTTGGCTGCGTATCCTCCGGTTCTGCTGCCAAATAATTTAGCACGTCTTTGACAAATCTCTCCATATGCAGTTGCAGTAAATGCGGCTTATCAAAATGAATGAAACCGCCAATGGATAACAATCTCCCCCCATTCGATTCATATTCAATCACCAATTTATTATCCTGATGCAGGGTAATGTAGGACTTCTCAATTCCGACTACTTTCCCTTCTGCAGGCCAATTATCTTCAAAATAACCAATACGGGTTTCGTGGGTGTCCTCCTCCGGTTCCCAGATGTATCCACCACCGAAAAAAGATTTCAAAATCGGATGCCCGCGAAAACTCTGAAATCCATATTGGCGTCCATGACCCCGATTTTTAATCTCAGTTGTTTTGGCTTCCGGGGGCTTAGATTCAATGCCGATTTTGTGAGGTAGATAGGCAGCGAAATTGGTCAGCAAGAGCTTGCCATCATTTCTAAAATACGAGCTTAGATGATCAAGTTGATCGTCATATGTATCCCATTGTTCTAAATTCTTCCGGTGAGCAATATTTGTCCAGATCACATCATATTGCTTCAATGTTGACCAGGATTTTATATTCTTCAGGATGAGTGTCTCCGCCTGAAATTGATGCTGAGTATTCAACCGGTCGAGAATCATGGAGTTACTTTTGGAAGGGGGTTCTTGCAGACATAATACTCCTACTAAAATTTGCCTGTTTGAACCAGGCTGAGATGGTCGCGCATCCATAAAAGTTTTTCCTTCGATTTGTGTGATGATTAAGAGATGACATGTCAGTACAATAATGAATAGATGAGAACGTCGGTAATAGTGTGCGGTTTTCATTTCCTCCTCCGAATCATGCATATGTCTTAAACAAGCTAAAGTAATCGTTGAAATTTTTTACTCGTTTTCGTAAACTCAAAGTTCAATGGCTGAAGTTAACAAATCCAGGAATTAAGGTAAATAGCTATGAAAAAAATCGGCATCTTAAATGCGCAACTTTCCTGCATTGTTGCCTCTATGGGACATACCGACAAATTAGTAATCGGGGATAGCGGATTACCCGTGCCCCGGGGCAAAGAAATCGTGGACCTGGCTTTAACCACCAATATACCACGCTTCCTTGATGTGGTGGAAATCGTATTAAAAGAATTGCAGGTCGAAGAGGCCCTGATCGCCAAAGAAACGGAGCAAAACAGTCCTTCCGTCTATACCGGCCTGAAGAATTTATTGGGTGAGGCTAAAATCACCAGCTTGTCACACCAGGAGTTTAAAAACCTCTCTGAAAGGGAAACTAACATTGCTTTTGTGCGCACCGGCGAAGCAACCCCATTTGCAAATGTGATGCTGGTTTCCGGTGTTACGTTTTAACCAGGAGGAGAAAAAGATGATGAAAGTGTTAATGATACTTATGTTGGCATTCGGTTTAGTTTATTCCGGCAGCAGTTTTTCCCGGGAAGTCATGCAGATACCGGATGAGGGTTGGCGTTTATGGCCGGATCGAGAAGCCGAATGGCAAAACGATTCTCTTTATTTGCCCAATGAAGTAAACCTTGACAAGCTGCCTGTCAATCCGCCGAGTGGGGGATGGGAGGTCTTATCCGACGACCGGGGTATTGAAGTCACATTGCCCACTACAGTTGAACAGCATTTTTGGGGAGAGTTCGGCTTCCGAAAATACGAGGACGAATACTATTTTGAAGGCGGCGATGAGCAAGTCAAAAACGGCAATTACCTGGGCGTTTCCTGGTGGTGGCGGGAAATCAATGTTCCGGAGAGTTTCCGGGGCAAGCAGGTGCAGCTTTATATTCGCGGAGCGCGACTCCGGGCAGAGGTTTATTTAAATCGACAGTTGGTAGGCTATCACATCATTACCGAAACATCATTTACCTGTAATGTCAACAAGGCCATCCGACCGGGAGAGAAAAATTTGTTGGCCATTCGGATTACCAATCCCGGCGGCAGAATGGATTGGCTGGACACCCGGCTGATCTCCTGGGGAGATTACCGGTTTCACGCCAGCCATGGATTTGGCGGATTGGATCGGGGTCTGCTGTTACGCGCCCATGATCCCATTTATATCGACGACCTGTGGGTTCTGAATACCGCCGATCTTCGGCAAATAAACGCCAGGGCCAAGCTCATCAATAGCAGTAACCGAAACCTGGATGGCACGATCCGCCTTGAAATCCTCGATCCCGATATGCGAAGCAAAGTTGTGTCGGCGTTTGAAACGCCGGTTACGCTACCGGCGTCCGGGAAGAAGACCATTCAGCAAGCGCTCACCTATGAGAATACCATACCCTGGGAGCTTGAGTCTCCTAAATTGTATCGGCTGCGGGCAACAATCATTTTTAATTTCGGAACCACGCCCAGTGGCCCCCGCCTGCATTGGAAAGATTCCCGGGAGGTAGATTTCGGATTCCGATGGTTCGAGGCAGATGGCCTGGGAGAAAATGCGGTTCTGCGGCTGAACGGCAAACGGATTCGACTGGTCTCGGCAATTTCCTGGGGTTTCTGGGGATTGAACGGCTTATGGCCGATCCCGGAACTGGCCGAACGGGAGGTGATGGCTGCCAAAGCCTTCGGAATGAATTGCATCAATTTTCACCGCAATATCGGTAAGGCTGAGGTGCTGGATGCCCAGGATCGCCTGGGGCTGTTGCGGTTTATGGAGCCGGGAGGTGGCCAAACCGCATTTGGGGAGGAATATACGTTGTATGCGGAATCACCGGACAAAAAGATCGATACATCCGGCAAGAACGGCGATCCGCAGACTTTTGCTGAAAAATACATGGAAGAGAAAATTGTGCGCATGGTGCGCGACCATCGCAGCCATCCCTCTCTGTTGATGTATTGCATTCAGAATGAAATTCATCCTGACTTGCAGAATCCGCGCATATTTCGGGTGCTGCGGCGTATTCATCGGGAAGACCCCAGCCGGATCGTGGTGGTTAAGTCGGGCATTCCCCCGCGCAATCAGGCCTGGTTGAGGCCCTATGAGGACACGGTTTATCACGACCGGGGTGACGGATATTCGGGTTGGTGGGATCAGCACACCGTCGGCGGTCCGGGCGTTTGGCAGGATGCTATGTATAAAGATCCGGCTGATTTTACCCATCGCTCGGTGAACGACAGCGAGATTGTGGTCTGGGGAGAAATGTTGGGTGCGGCGGTTCCTGACAATCACGCGGCGATGATTCGGGAAATCAAAAAGCATGGCGGGGAGAGCTACGATTTAAAGGATCACCGCGAAATTCTGGCCGCCTATCAAAATTTTTTGAAGCGCTGGGATTTCCATTCCGCATTTGACTCTGCCGAAGATTTGTTTGTGGATATCGGGAATAAGTGCTACGATTTCTGGGGACGAGTGATCGAAACCGCACGGTTGGCCGAAGCGAACGATTTTCTGGTGATCAGTGGCTGGGAATCCACTGCAATTGAGAACCATTCCGGACTGCTGGATAATCTGCGCCAGTTCAAGGGAATTCCGGAACTGTTGAAAAAACGGCTTGCCCCCTTTCGACCGGTCATTAAAGCTCATTCGTTGGTGTTATCAAAAAACGATTCGCTTGTCTGTGACCTGTTTTTGTTGAATGAGACCGGCAAATCATTGGGAAAGGAAATGCAGTTTTCCATAACCGATCCTGAGGGCAAAATTACTGAATTGGGCCGTTATCAAATTCCCGATTTTGAGGCAGACCGGTTTGTTTATCCGATCACCAACGATGTATCGACTAAGGCTTTGTCGGAGCCGGGAAAATATCGGCTTCGCCTCTCCCTGGTGGATAATCCTAATTATTTCAGTGAGGAGCAGATTCTGGTCATCGATCCAATAGGTGAAGGCCAACTGCCCCAGAAGGTGGGCGTCCTCTGCGATAATAAAGATTTCCTGGCGGCGGTAAATTCCCTTCCGGGTTTGGATGCGGAAATGTACCAATCTGAACAGGAATACGATGTGGCGATTGTTAGCGATAGGTTGATGTACGGTTGGCGTTCCGAGGTAGAATCAACCCGGGAGATTCAGGGCACTGAGGACGATGTGCTCTACCACACCGAAAGCTGGGGATGGAAGAAAAATCTGGAATATACTTTTTACGATTTGCCGCCGGGCAAGGCCAGAGTAACCTTAAAGTTTGCCGAGATCACCTTGAGCAAACCGGGCGCCCGCATTTTTGATGTGGCCATTAACGGTCAAACGGTGCTCAAAGATTTCGATATTTATGCCACAGCCGGCGGTCCGAACATTGCTGTTGATACTGCATTTACAGTCGATGCGCCGGAAGGGATGGTGCAGATCACCATTCCCAGGCGAACGGTCAACTATGGAAAATTCAGCGCCATTAAAGTGGAAGCGGGCGATACCACTATTGCCATCAATTGCGGGGCAAAGCAACCCTATCGGGATAAAAATGGCCTGGTTTGGGAGGTTTACCGGGGACGGGTGTATCTGAATGATGAACTCATTGAACGCGCCAAAAACGGAATGAATTTGTTGATATTACCACAGGGGGAAGACGCCACCCTGGAATATGTGAACCGGTTCAGTAAAGCAGGCGCCTTTCAATCCGCCGGGCATGTGGGAAAAACCCGCGCCTCCTGGATGGGCTCCTGGTATTTTGTGCGCGAGCATCCCGTATTTGAAGGATTGCCGGTGGATCAGGCCCTGAAAAGTTATTACCAGGTTCCGGTGAGCAGCGCCGACGGTGTTTTAATAGAAGAAGGGGAGGGGATTGAGGTATTTGCCGGTTACGGCCGCGATCACGATCGCAATATTGGGGCGGCCAGTTTTACGGCTCCGCTTGGACAGGGGAAAATCCTGTTTCACACCTTCCCCGGCCTCATTTCCGGCATGACCGGCGAACAAACCGGCATGCACCCGGTGATAGCAAAGCGATTGATGGCTAATTCTTTGCGGTATTTGAGGTGAAGAATTAAGTTTGTTTAAGTCGGTGGGCTGGACATAGCGTAGCTCATTAGTTGTTTGAAATTGTAGGCATAGCTGGAGTCGTTATTCAATAAGTTGTTTTTCGCGTCCAAATTCTCATGGTATATTTGGTAGATCCAATACACCATTTATCAGTTTAGCTCTTTTTTCTTCCACCTTAGCTATAAAAATTTGGGCATTATTAAATTGAGAACCGGCCTCCAGCTCTGAAGGGCTACTGAAATCATCATAATCATAATCCTGGCGAGTATCAAATGCTGAATGAGCTATTTGGCTAAATTTCTTATCAAAGATTCCGGTTTTCACAAAATATCTGCCTGATTCAATAGGTTTCTCGCTTTTTGTATTTGATGTTCAGATAATTCAATCGCTTCTTTTTCTAACATAATTGCACACCATCTCGTTGAATTTCCTGATAAAACAGCGTATCATGGATCTTATTCTTTTGCCATACATCAAGCTCTTTTATTATTGGAGAAATATAAACATCATAATTTAGAGAATATTCTGAGGATAGTTCACTAAGTTGCTTTCTCAATTGATGATCAAATTGTTTAACAATTATCAGGATATCAATGTCAGAATATTGGTTTTCTTGATTGCGTGTAACAGAGCCAAATAAATACTCAGCAACTAAATTATCTTGCAAGATTTTTTTGGTATCGTCAGAGAAGCTTTTGATTATTTTTTCAATCTGCCTATTCATGTTAACTTCTTTCTTTATCCTTTATCGCCACTAAAATATCAGAAGAACTGAAAGATGATGCAAATAGAATTCAGCCAATAAAGTGTTGGGCATATGAAGCAATTAATATAAAAGCTTTGCTACAAATTTTTTTTGGAAAATCAGGCATTCAGATTAAACGACCGCTCTTTTTTCATAAGACCAGTAAGCTTTCATAAGCTATCTTTACTAAAATCATTTAAGAAATAACAATTTTTTAACCTGACTCACTTCGGAATATCTTAATTTTAATTTGTAAATATATAGGCCGCTTGATACTTTTTTCCCGGTGTCATTTATTCCGGTCCATGTGGTTGTATGCTCTCCGGCCGATAACTCTTTATTTACCAGCGTGATCACTTCCTTGCCAGTAATATCATAAATCTTTAATACTGCATGATCACGTCTCGGGAGTGAAAATGCGATGTTGGTTGTGTTATTAAAGGGATTTGGGTAATTTTGCTTGAGATTAAGTTTACTTACAATGCTGCCCTCAGGTTTTTGATCAATAAATGTCGTTTCATTGTTTCTGTAAATACTAATACCCGGCCCATGACCCACATAAATTATGTCTCCACGGGGCGAAGCCAAACATACATCCATTGCAAACAAGCCTTCGATTTTTGATATTACTACAGGAGATTGAGGATCATGGATATAGATAATGCGAGTGGAAGTAAAAGTATGATATGCCCAATCATTAGTTACATTCAAATCACCCATATCACCGTGGCTATCGGAAAATATTGAATCCTTTCGCCCGATTTCTAACGGAGCCGTTGGAGCTGTTATATCCACGATGGAAAGTGCATTACACGCTGGCCTCCCCAGAATACATATTGTTTCTATAAAAGCGTAATTTTGTTTGACATCCATCAACCTTGCCCCGGCCCATTGGGTATAAGCGCCAATTTTAACCGGTGATTGAGGGGTGGATATATTCAGGATATGCAACCCATTCTCAGGCGAATATGGAGAAAGCCCCTTTGTTACCAAAAGAAGCGAATCCTTAATTGTCATATAGGCAGTCTTTTCTAAAGGATAAACGCCGGCCAGTGAGATGTTCGCCGGATCTTGAACATCGATGATCAATATCCCCGAGTCGCTGGCTGCATAGAGGTATTCAGACCTGAGCGCCATCCGGTGCCCGTATTTCACATCCGGCAATCCCGGCAGGGTTGAAATGGCTACAGGTTGCCCGGGATCGGTAATATCCACCGCCATGATGGATTCAGGATGCCGCACAAAAGCAACTGAATCGGTTATTAATATATCCTTGGCATACTCATCGGTTACCAGGTTTCCCAATAAGAATGGATTGGCGACATCGGTAATATCCAAAATCCATAAACCGCTCCAGCCATAAGCCAAATAAGCCCTGTTGCCTGCACAGATGATTCGCTCAGCAAAAAAATATCCGGTGGGGAAATCAAAGCTGGTGGCAAGTCCGGGTTGTTGCACCTCTATTCCCCACAGCCCAAGGGTTGTGGAAAGAAAGAGCCGCTGATCCAGGGTGACAATCTTGCGCAGAGGCGCTGTTAAATAATGGCCGGGTCCGGCATGCAGCAAGGAATCCCTGATCATTGGGATGTCAGGATTAGTAATGTCAATGGTGTAAAGCCAACTGCTGGTGCCACTAACCCCGGCGTATAAGCTATCACCGGCGACTGTCATATCATACACAAATCCGGGCAATATAAAGCGGGTGAGTGAATCCGGCATCATGGGATCAGTAATATCAAACACAGTGATAAAGGGAGCGTTGTTGACAAACAAATAGTGATCCGTCACGGCAAAACTATAAACCCGTAGCATTTCAATCGCTCGCCGGGTCGGATTAGCAGGATCCGTCAAATTAAACACATCAAACCAAACCCCTTCGGAATTCTGAGCATATAGAAATAGCCCGCTGTCAGGACTCATGTATTGTTTCATATCCCACCAAATATACTGATATATGGCTTCAGAGGTGACCAGTTGGGGATTGCCGGGAGTTGAAATACTTAACACTGTCAGGGATCCGCCTCCCAGGTATAGAAAGTCCCATCCCCGTTTGTCCGCCTGCACCAGGCGATAAGGCGTTCCGTTTGACCAGGTTTGAATCACAACCGGTTGAGTGAAATTGGTGATATCCACCACATCCAGGATGCCGCCATTCACCACATAAGCGTATCGCCCTCGTATAGTGAGATCGAAGACTTTGCCGGATACCGCGACTTCCCCGATTACCCGGGGTTGGCCATGATCAAAAATCCGCAAAATTTGCAGCAGCTGGCCATTCCCAATCGCGACATGATCGGAATCGATTACAGCCACGCTTTCACAGCTTCCATGCCACCATTTACCGATCAGGGTCATGCCGTTGGTATCCGGTAAGGCGAATCGATTTGCACGTTCCGTTAAAAAAGGCTGATGAAGTTTAAGTTCTTGCTTCATCTGCGAATCCCAGGTTGCCCTGGAATAAATTGATTGATTTGATAAACGGTTGGAACCGATGGTAATCCCATTTTGGAGATTATGAGAGAAGCTTCCCTTTTGAGAATAAGTAAGATTGATGACAAGGAGAGTACTTAGTATCCCGTATAAAATTGTCTTAGCAAATTGATACCTTGGTGCTTTTTTGACTAAAATCCGTTACTCCTGTCAGCTNNATGCTATAAAAAATTTTTTTTAAAAAATTATACCTTTGTCGTTTTTTGGCTAACATCCGTTACTCCTGTCAGCTCAAAAAAAATATACCTTTATAAAATCGCTCCCGTAAAAATACAAAACCAGCTTGTTTTATAATATATTAGCAAATTTATTTATAAATCTCAACCAGCACTACCTTTTTCATAAGACCCAAATGACACAATGAACCGAAATTAAAAAGTCCTCCTTTGAACCTGGCTTGATGAACGCCAAACTAACAAAGGAGGACTTTTATTCAACATAAATCCCGGAACACGCTTTTTTGCTGATCTTTACAATTAACGCGTTCCGTCAATCCGGAGGTTAAAACAAACTTACTTCAACAGAACCATTTTCTTCGACTGCACGAAGTCATTTGCTTGCAAGCGGTAGATGTAAATTCCGCTGGGCACTTTCAGCCCTGCATCGTCCCGGCCATCCCAGGTAACTTGTTGCAGACCGGCACTTTGCTGGCTATTGACCAGCGTGTGCACTTCCTGACCGAGCACATTGTAAATCGTCAGCACCACTTTGGAGGCTTCTTTCAATTCATATTCAATGGTCGTGGTTGGATTGAAAGGATTGGGATAGTTTTGATGAAGGGCATATTTATCCGCAATAACTGGCTTATCATCTCCAATGCCGACAGGCGTTCTGATCGAATCTGCCCTGAATCGATAATCATCAAAATACATTTCATCATCAGCAGTGGCGCCGAAAAAGTCGTTGGCATCTAATTGCAGCGGGCTGCCGCCACCACTGGCGCCGGCTGTCCATTGCCAGGTATGGAGCACCGTGCCATCGAATAAGAATTGGGCTTCGTCATTATCCAGATCGACAATCACCCGGCACTCATGCCAGGTATCATAACTGTAAGTGAATGCGATGGCGGATGAGGAACCGGCAAAGAGTCTTCCGCTGCCGCCAACATCGAAGTACACTTCCATACCCCAGTTAAACGGATTTGGTGTAAATCCGGCCAGAGTATTAAAATAGCCAGCCTTTCCGGAGGGAATATACACTTGAAAGGACATTCCCCAGACGCCGGCGGTCAGCTGTCCCAGGGTCTTCACCAAATCATTGTTTTGAGCAATTACCACTGAATTTGATCCGCTGCTTGCAAATGCATCCGACACGAATGGGTCTTCACCGCTTCCGGGGTTATTCGTCCAGGTGGTCCAATGGATGGAATTTTGAGCGACTAATTGGGTTCCGGCCGTGTAGGATTCAAAATCATCAAAGAATTCGACTTCGGTGATACTATAATCATCAATATACATTTCATCGTCAGCAGTGGCGCCGAAAAGATCGCTGGCATCTAATTGTAGCGGGCTGCCGCCACCATTGGCACCTAAGGTCCATTGCCAGGTATGGATTACAGTACCATCAAATATGAATTGGGCCATGTCATTATCAAGGTCTACGATGACCTCGCAGAGTTGCCAGGTGTCGTAGGCGTAGGTAAATGTAGCTGCACTGCTGGTACCGGCGTTGAGCCTGCCGCCTCCGCCGACATCGAAGTACACTTCCATAGCCCAATTAAACGGATTTGGTGTAAACCCGGCCAGTGTATTGAAGTAACCAGCCTTTCCGGATGGAATATACATGTAGAAGGATATTTTCCACGCGCCGGAAGTAAGCTGCCCGAAAGTTTTTACCAAATCATTGTTTTGCACAATCACTACTGAATTTGATCCGCTATACGCCTGTGCATCCGATACAAAGGGGTCTTCACCGCTTCCGGGGTTATTGGTCCAGGTGGTCCAGCCAACCGGATTTTGCAC